>Ga0070708_100000038_pt1 | contig 85764 bp, 63 predicted proteins | sample KBSK5503metaG_FD_65469 | JGI IMG/M metagenome (GOLD analysis project Ga0070708, IMG submission 65469) | Corn, switchgrass and miscanthus rhizosphere microbial communities from Kellogg Biological Station, Michigan, USA - KBS K5-50-3 metaG | ecosystem: Host-associated > Plants > Roots >... | reverse complement strand
TCCTGAACAACGGTGTCGACCTTCGAGGTCAGCGTCGCGATCTGCAGCTTCTGCGTCGCGATCATTTGATCGTAGTCGGCCTTCTGCTGGTTGACCGTCTGACGCAGGTCGGCGATCGTCTTCTCATACTCGGCGACCTGGGCGACGAGCGTCGAATCATGGCGCGACAGGCTCGACGCGCGACGACGGAGCGAGGCGACGCGAGCCTCACTCGAGTCGAGACGAGCGACGAGCTCCCGGATGCGCTCGACCACCGCGGCGCGCTCTTCTTTGATCGCCGACATGTCCGACTCGGTCGTGAGCTTGGTGCTGAGCTTCGCTCGTGTGTGGGACTTGAGCTTGGCCATCTCGTCGTTCAGCGAGTTGACGAACTGCGTCGAGGTCATCACCTCGTTCAGCAGGTCGTTCTTGATCGCGACGAGAGAGTCGGTGCGCAGCGAATCGGAATGCGCGAGGGTGCGGAGTTGCTCCTTGGACTTCGTGTCACACGCGGCAAGGAGCACGAGACACGGAACGACCAGACGAATTACACGCATGGGCCGGACGGGCTAAAGGGGGCTACTAGATATGCCCCGCCGGCAAGGTGTAGAGCAGCTTGACGGTGTTCCGGTCCGGAACGCTCAAGCCGTCGACGCGTACCAGCGGGGCCATGATGTCATGGGAATCTAAGCTGTGACTCATTCCCAGGGCATGTCCAACCTCGTGGAGCGCAATGGCCCGCATTCCGCGGCCGTCAAGTGCGTGTCCGTCGCTAATGTGGGTGGCGAGCGTGATCTCCCCGCTGATCAGCCAGCCGTTCCGGTCCGTCCGCCACGTCGTCGACCCGGTCTTATGGTCGAGATGGTCGGTCCACTTCACCCGGATGTCGGCGTCGCGGGCCGAGGTCACGTAGGCGAAGCGGAGGGGGATTCCGGTCGTCGCCCACTCGGTGAACGCATCGCGAACCGCCGCCGGAAAAGCAGCCTGCGCGCCCGAGATCGTGGCCGACGAGTCGATCCAGATGCGGAGCGGCCGGTTGCCGCCACGGTCCGGCCAACGCTCGATGGTCGAATCCCGATCGGCCAGCAATCGGTCGATGTACGTGCCCGGTGCGCTCGACATGATCTCGAGCAGCGTTGCGCGTGTGCGCGAAGCGACGCGCATCGACGACGGCGACAGCGTCCCGCTCAACATTCCATCGCGCGCCGCCGAAGGGTACGTCGCGCAATTGACGATACCCGCTACGGCGATGACTGCCGCAACAACGCTGAGCGCACGTCCCGGTTTGGGATGGGGGCTTCGAAGCCGCATTGTCGGGACTATCGGGAAGGAAGGAGAGACGACCTACAGGCGGGACCTACTACAACCGGAACGATTCTGCGTGGTGGTGGGTGACGCGTCCTACCCGCACCCGTTCCTAAGGTTCAGACGAACAAAGCTGGTGGCGAGCAACGGCGAAATGCAGGCGGGAACCCCCGCGCTCGCCACTTTACAGTGAAGGCTTCGTTATTCGAGGATTGCGCTCCAAATCAGAGGATACGTGGCCATCGACTGTCCGCGGTATTGAGGCCGGAAGCCGTACAGCACGACGTGCCCGCGGCCATGCTTCACGTCGACCAGCGCCGCCTTTCCATTGAGCTTCGGTCCACCGAGCAACCAACCCGAGAGCAGCGGATTGCCGGTCGCCGGATACGTCGCGACCGCGGTCGCCAGCGCCGGATCAGAGATCTCGAACGCCGGCCCGTTCTCGAACCAGATCGCCGGCACGGTCGCCGTGAAGCCGCGCGCGATGGGATGATCGCGCTTGACCTCGACGGCCAGGATCGAGCCCGGCGCGTAGAAGTCATTGTTGCGAACACCGGCCAATACGTTCTTCACCGGGAGCTTGAGCCCGTCGATCATCGCCGTCGACGCGGTGTTGAACGCCAGGACCGCGCCGCCGTTGTTCACAAAGGCGTCGAGTTTGGAAAAGACCTCGGCGGTCGACGCGGTGGGCGGCCCGCCGCGTCCACCGCGACCACCACCGCCACCGAGTCCGCCCTCCGGAAAAATGATGGCGTCGAAGCGATCGTTCAGCGACGCGCCGGCGAAGTCCTTCTCGGTGATCGTCGTGAACGGAACCTTGTACGTGTCGAGCACCCAATGCGTCCAGCCTTCGTCGATCGGCTCCGTTGTGCTCGGCCGGAAAAGGGCAATGCGCTTACCGGATTTTGCGCTGAGGGGCGAGGTGTATTCGGGCTCCGGAATTTCTTTCAGCGTCGGACCCGTCGTTGGCGCCGCGGTCATGACGTGCGCGACGTCGACGCCGAAAATCAGCGGCAACGTATGCGCGGTGACGTCGTACGGGCGCTTCGGCGGGCCGCCAGGATAGTCGAACAAGTTCGGGTAGGCCTGAGGCTCGAGGAGCGATTTCGCGTACGCACCGAATGGCTGCTTGGTTAGCACGACGTAGCTTCCCGCCGGGTACGACTTGCCGTCGACGGTGACCGGCGCGGTCGACTCGCGGACTTCCACCTGCCCGTGCTGCAACGTCCAGATCATCCGCTTGAGCGCCTGCGTGTCCGGCTGTGTCTTTGGAATCACGATCGCGTTCGGCCAGGCATCGTGACCCCAGGGCGGCAAATTCCCGAGCGCGCGATCGGCTTGCGTGGCGTATCCCTCGAGCCAGCCACGCCGGTTCAACGCGGCGTCGAGGAAGAGCGCCCAGCTCGCCGCCGTCTGATAGCGCACGATGTCGCCGTACGTCCAGTGCCCGCCCGGCCAGAGCGACGGAAAATTCCATGTGACAGTCTTGGGATCGTACCCACGAGCGGGACGCAGCTGGTCAAACGGAATGTCGATCGGCGTCGCGAGATGGGCGCTCGCGGTCTCCGTGAGCAGACGCGCGCCGCGATGATAGAGCGAGTACTGGCGCGCCGGGGACCATTGATCGTACGCCGCGTTGCTCGCGATTCCGGTAAAGCCTTGGTTCGTCATGCGCCACACGATCGCCATGCCGAGGCCGTTCGTCGCCGCCGTGAGAATCGGATCGATGTTCGGCTCGACGGGATCCATGTACGGCGGAATGAAAATTCGCCCGGCGTCCGATCCCTGCTGGTGAATGTCGTTGACGATCTCCGGATCCCACGGCGTGTAGAGCGAGTCGACCGTGTAGCGCGTTTCGACTTGAGTGAAGGCGTACCAATCACGGTTGTCGTCGTGGCCAACGTACTTGTGATACAGCGTCGGCGGCTCCTGTCCCTCGGCCGGTGTCCCCATCGTGGAGCGATAGTAGTCGCCGACGATGTCGACGCCGTCGGGATTCTGCGACGGCACCAGCATGATGATCGTGTTGGCGAGAATCTGTCGAGCTTCGGGATCGGCCGCGCGAGCCAAGCGGTCGGCGAGCAGGATCGGCGTCGTGAAGCCACCCGACTCCGTCGAGTGAATCGCCGACGTCACGAGGATGATGTTCTTTCCCTCGTCCAACAATTTCGGTCGCTCACCGGCGACCTGAAGGCGCGGATCCATCAACTTGCGTTGGATCTGCCGGTAGTGGTCCAGATTTGCGAGCGTACTCGAGTCGGAGATGAACGCGACGATGAACGGACGGCCCAGCGTGGTCTTTCCCAATGTGCGCACGCTGACTCGCGGGCTGGCTTTGTCGAGCGTTGTGAAGTACTCGACGATCTGTTTCCAACTCGGCAGATGGCGATCGGCGCCGGGCTCGAAGCCGAGAATGGATGCGGGCGTGGGGATTCCACGTTGGGCGCGCGCCACCGGTGCGATGGCGAAAGCGATCGCGCCAACGAGCGCGACGCGAAACGAGCACGTACGAAGCGACATGACGTATCCGGGATTTGGGAGCGGCCCTGACGTTACTTGCCGCCCCCAATCACCGGAAGACGTCGCGCGCTACGGCGTGACGGTCACCGCGGGTTTTCCTTCGCGCATCGCCCGTAACCGTTCGACATCCGCCTGGTGCGACCGCAGAAACTCGGCGTTCTTGCCGAGTGTCGGTGTTGGTGGGGCCGCGCTGGGGTTGCCGATGAACCGGTCCGCGTCGGCGATCGCGATCGATTCGATGAAATAATCCTCCACGGGCAGGCCGGCGCTATTGATCGCCTTCGTCACGGAGGCGTTCGCCTGGAGCCACCGCAAACCCGCATCGGCGTCGGTCGAACCGGCGTCGACGAGATTCGTGCCGAGGTAGGCACGCACCGATGGATCACGCGCTTCGAGTGCGACGATGCTATCCGCGGCCGCCAGGAATTTCGAGAAATTTTCGGCGGTCAACTCGAATTGCGTCGCGCGCGATACGCTCTTCGAGTCGGTGCGCGTCACTTGTACCGCCGGGCCAGCGGCGGCCGGTGTGCCATTCATGCGCAGCGCACCTGTGTCGAGCGCGCCGGCAGCGCTCTGCTGATTCGCGGCCTTGTTCGAGCACGCGCCGACAACGGCCGAGGCGGCCAATGCGCATGCGATACCGCGCCAGTTAGTCTTCGGATTCAACATGCCGAACCCTCTCGTCGTAGGTGTCGTAGAAGAGCGCACGGCTCGTGCCGACGGCCTCTAGCGACGACGAGGTGCCGTGCTCAGCTTCCAACGCAATCCGACCCGGTGCGCTGTCGCGCGATCGGAGACCCACCCGCACGAGGCCTTCATGTCGATTCGCTCATATCCCGTACTCGCTCTGATCGTTGGCGCGAGCGCGGTTCACGCTCAGTCTCGCACGCTCGCGTCCGCATCGACGACCACTCGTGCGTCGGCGATGCTGCCCGCGGTGGACACATCGTTGCTGCGTGGGCTCCGCTTTCGAATGGTCGGACCGCCGCGTGGCGGTCGCGTGACCACGGTGACTGGTGTCTCGTCGCAGCCGCGCACCTTCTATATGGGAGTCGCGAGCGGCGGACTATTCAAGACCACCGATGCGGGCGCGTCATGGCTCCCGATCACCGACGGCAAAGTGCCAGTTGGTTCGACGGGATCGATCGCGGTCGCCGAATCAGATCCGAACGTTCTCTATCTCGGCACGGGATCGGACGACATTCGAAGCAACGTGTCGACTGGGCGCGGCATCTACAAATCGACCGACGCCGGACAGACGTGGAGTTTCGCCGGCTTGTATGACGCCGGTCAGATCGGCGCCGTTCGAATTCACCCAACGAATCCGAACGTCGTGTGGGTCGCCGCCATCGGCAACGCGTTCAAGCCCAACGCCGAACGTGGCGTGTTCAAGACAACCGACGGTGGAAAGTCGTGGCGCAAAGTGTTGTTCTTGTCCGACAGCATCGGAGCGGCTGATCTCGAGCTGAATCCCACGAACCCCGATATCGTCTACGCCTGGATGTGGCGCGGCGAACGGAAGCCATGGACGATCATCAGCGGCGGGCGCGAAGGTGGTTTTTACAAGAGCACCGACGGCGGCGAGCATTTCACGAAGATCACCGGTGGTCTGCCCACTGAGTTGATTGGAAAGGCGAACCTCGCGGTCACCGCGGCGAATCCGAATCGCATCTACGCGCTCGTCGAAGCGAAGCCCGGCGGTGGACTCTATCGCTCCGAAGACGCGGGACAGTCGTGGAAGCTGATCAGCAATTTCGCGCAGCTCATCACACGCCCGTTCTACTACGTCGCGCTCGGCGTCGATCCGACTAACGCGGACGTTGTCTACGCCGGAGCCGAAAGTTTCTACAAATCCACCGACGGCGGCGCGAATTGGACGCCGCTGCGCACACCGCACGGCGATAACCACGACATCTGGATCAATCCGAAAGACAGCCGGATCCTGATTCAATCGAACGACGGCGGTGCCAACGTCTCACAGGACGGAGGGCGAACGTGGTCGTCGCAGATGAACCAACCGACGGCCGAAATCTACGGCGTGTGGCTCGACGATCAGTTTCCGTATCGGTTGTACGGCGCGCAGCAGGACGCGAGCACGGTGATCGTGCCGAGCGCGCCGGTGCCGGGGAATACGGATCCCTTCGAGTCGGGTCCGGGCTGCGAGACGGGTCCGATCATTCCACATCCGAAGAATCCACAGATCGTCTATGGCGCGTGCAAGGGACAATTCGGTCGCATGTTCATGAACACGCGGCAGGAGCAATCGTACTGGGTCGGTGCGCAATCGCTCTACGGCAACGACGCGAAAGATCTCATCTATCGATTCCAGCGCGTGTCGCCGATGGAAGTCTCGCTGTTCGATTCGAGCACGGTCTACTACGGATCGCAGTTTCTCCACCGGTCGCACGACGGGGGAGTGCATTGGGAGAAAATCTCGCCCGACCTTACCTCGCACCCTGCATGCTGCCAGGGCGGAAGCGGCGAGCCGATCACGCGCGACGTCACCGGCGAGGAGTTCTACAGCACGCTCTACGCGATCAGCGAATCGAAGCTCGAGCCGGGCGTGATCTGGACCGGCGCGAACGACGGCCCGTTTCATATCTCGCGCGATAACGGCAAGACATGGACGAACATCACGCCCAAAGGTCTGCCGACCGGCGGGCGCGTGCAGTACATCGAGACGTCGCCGCACCGCAACGGCTCGGCGTACTACGCCGTGTATCGCTACCTGCTTGGCGATTTCGAGCCGTATATTTATAAAACTGATAACTACGGCGCGTCATGGACGCGCCTCACCGACGGCAAGAACGGCATCGCGATCGACAACCCGACGCGCGTCGTGCGCGAGGATCCCGATCGCGAAGGATTGCTTTACGCGGGCACCGAGTTTGGGATGTACATCTCGTTTGACAACGGCGCGCACTGGCAGCCGTTCGATCTGAACATGCCCAAGGTTCCGATCACCGACATCAAGCGGCACCAGAAGGATCTCGTCGTGTCGACCCAGGGTCGCTCGATGTGGATCCTCGACGACGTCACGCCGCTCAGCCAGATCACGCCGCAAACCGCGGCGAGCGCCGCTGTGCTCTTCAAGCCGGGTGAGGCGATTCGCGGCCGGCTCGGCGGCGGCCGCGGCGGATTCGGTGGTGGACGTGGTACCGGCCCGGCGGCGAGCGGTCAGGCGCAGTTTGCCGAGAACGGCGCGCCGATCACGTACTATCTCGGGCGGGCGCCGGCCGGCCCCATCACGATCGATATCATGGATGCGACGGGGAAGCCGGTCCGCAGCTATTCGAGTGAAGGGACCGCTGCTGTCGCCGCGGAAGACGCGCCAGCGCCGAGCGCCGATGAAGAAGGCGGACCGGCTTTCCGTCGCGCCGCGGCGCCTGTGCGGCTCACGACGACCGCGGGCATGAATCGCGTGACGTGGGACTTCAACAATGCGGGCGGCTTGATGGTGCCACTGGGCAGCTATCGCGTGAAGATGACGGCCGGAGGCTGGAGCGATACACAAGCGCTGGTGCTCAAGATCGATCCGCGACTCGCTGCCGACAACATTACCGCGGCCGATCTGCGCGAGCAGTACGAACACAACGTGCGCATGCGCGACATGGTCGTCGAAGTCGGCAACGTGGCGAATCGTGTTCGGCAGGCACGAACGCGTTTGCGCGGCGCCGGCAATTTCGATTCGCTGTCAAAGGTCGAGGCATTGGCGACGACGCTATTCGGAGCCGACGAGGGCGTACGGTATGGGCGTCCCGGTCTTCAGACGCAGATTACCTATCTCGCCGGCATGACTGCGCGTGTCGACCAGCGCATTGGTCGCGACGCGGTGGAACGGTATCAAACTTTGCGAAAGGAGTTGGACGCGCTGGAGGCGCGAGTTACACAGGTAATCGGTGCCCAGTAAGGTCGCCGAGGCGGTCGTGGGATTGTTGAGCGTGATCGGCGTCGCCGCCGACGCCACGATCGTACCCGCCGTCGTGGTCGCCCTCGCTTTGAGTATGCACAGACCGTTCTTGAACGCCGCGGTGTTGAAGCTGAGCGTGATCGATTGCTCAGCGGACATCGTGGCGGCCAAGGCCTGTGTGGCGACCACGGTATCCGCTCCGCCGCAGTTGATCAATAGATCAAACGTCGAGTAGCTCGGTGGGTACGCTGGGACGACAATGACCACGTCGATTCGGCCCGAAATGTTGCTCAGGTCTGCCGTCTTGCCATCCTGATTGATGGCCGAGATAGACAGCCCGGGCAGGATCGAGCCGACGGTGATCGCGGCAGCAGCCTTCACCGCCGAATTAGCGATTGACGTCGCGATGATACTGGTGGTACCGCCGCCGATGGCTGTTAGGAGTCCGTTCTGATCGACAGTCGCCACTGCGGCATTGCCGGTTCTCCACGTAAAGGCATGATTGGCCTGAACCGAGCTTGCATCCACGGTCACAACCAACATGCTTGTCTCCGACGTTCATGTGCAACGACGGAGGCGAGATCGCCACGGAACCGGTGCTGTCCGCAACCTCGAGCAACAGCGAGTTTACGCTGTCGCGGCAAGCGGTAACGGCCGCGAGGCAAAACACCGAGACGAAGAGGGTCGAACTACACGCGCTCCGCACCATGCGATTCATGATTCGCTGCTCGGCACTCGATCCCAGGGAAGTTTCTTGAAGCCATTATTATAATAACCTCAAGTAATGCTCGCGGGCGAGTCAGCCGCGGCACACGTTTGCGCCTCGGTGGTCCGTTCGATAGTCTAAGTGCCGCTCTCCCTTTCCCAGCAGACGACACTACCCAACATGCCGCGCGCGACTTGGACAACGTTGGTCGCCGTCGCGACGGCCGTCGCGTGCGCACGGGCGCCGGACACGTCGTGGCATCAGGAGCCGGGCTATCGCTGGCGCGCTTTGAGCGTGCCGCATCGTGGCCATGCCGGTTTCACCATGCTGAAATCATCAAAGACCGGCATCGCGCACGCCAACGTCGTCGACGATGAACATGCGATGGCCAACCGTAACCTGCTCATCGGCGCTGGTGTGGCGCTCGGTGACATCGACGGCGACGGGCTCCCCGACGTGTTCCTCGCGTCGGTCGAACGCCCGGCCGCGCTATATCACAACGACGGCCGCATGCACTTTACCGACGTCACGGTCAACAGCGGCATCGATACGCGCGGGCTGGCCACGACCTGCGCCGCATTCGCCGACGTCGACGGAGACGGGAACCTCGATCTCATCGTCGGCACGATGGGCGGGCCGATCAAGCTCTGGCTCGGCGACGGCAAAGGCCACTTCAAGGATGCGACGACCGCGAGCGGCCTCACCGGCGGCTACGCCGCGACCGCGATCACGCTCGCCGACGTTGACGGGAGCGGCCATCTCGCCCTGTACGTCGGGACGTACAAGGTGCGAAATGCCCTCGACGCGTATCCACCGCAAGCCCGCGCCTTCAGCCAAGTCGTCAAGAAGGTCGATGGCAAGTATGTCATCGTCGATCAGTGGCAAAAAGAGTATCGCATCGACGACCATCCTGAGCTGGGCGGCGTCATGCGATCGCAGCGCGCCGACCCCGATCAATTTTTCATCGGCGACGGTCGCGGCCACTTCACGCAGGTGCCGATCGCCGGGCCGCGTTTCGTCGACGAGAGCGGACACCCGCTGACGCGGGAGCCGGATTACTTCACACTCGCCGCGCGCTTCTACGACGTGAATGGCGATGGAGCGCCGGACCTCTACGTCTGCAATGACTTCGAGGACCCCGATCAGTTCTGGATCAACGATGGGAAGGGCAACTTCCATTTGGTGTCGTGGCACGCCGTGCGACAGACGAGCAATACCTGCATGTCGGTCGACTTTGCCGACATCAATCGCGACGGCAACGTGGACTTCTTCACCGCCGACATGATGAGCCCGACGCTCGCCGGTCGACAGCGTCAGTTTCCGACGCACACGCCGCTGCCCAAGCCGGTCGGACTCGTGAACGATCGCCCACAGTGGATGCGTAACGCCCTGCAACTCGGACGCGGCGACGGGACGTGGGCCGAGATCGCGGACGCCGCCGGCGTCGCGGCCACGGATTGGACGTGGGGCTCGGCATTTCTCGACGTCGATCTCGATGGGTACGAGGACCTCATCGCGGTCAACGGCCATCGCTGGGATGTGCGCGACGCCGACACGTATGAGAGAATTCGAAACAGCGCTCCGCACGTTGCGTGGAACCGTGAACAGGGTGAGTTCCCGCGGCTCATGACGCGCAGCGTCGTACTGCGAAACAGCGGCGATCTCACCTTTGCCGACATGAGCGCCGCCTGGGGCATCGGTACCGATGCCGCGATCTCGCAGGGCGTCGCGTTAGCGGATCTCGACGGAGACGGCGCGCTCGACATCATCGTGACGAGACTCGACGAGCCGCCCGTCGTCTACCACAACGAGACGAACGCACCCCGCGTCGCCATACGACTCAAGGGCGTCGCGCCCAACTCGCGCGGGATCGGCGCCAAGGTCACCGTGCGTGCGCCGTCGCTGCCGGTGCAATCGCGCGAGATGACAGCCGGCGGGTACTATCTCTCCGGGAGCGACGACGAGCTGACGTTCGCGACAGGTCGGGATACCGCGCTCGCGATCGAGGTGCATTGGCGCGACGGACGCGTCAGCGCGATCACGAACGCGCGGCCGAATCGGTTATATGAGATCGATCAAGCCGGCGCGGCGCCGAGCGCGGTGCATCAGCCCGGCCTCATGGTCGATCGCGACACCGTCTCGTCGATCTTCGAGAACGCGACCGCGCTCCTCGGCGGGCATACGCACGTCGATTCGGTGTTCGACGACTACAGTCGACAGCCGCTGTTGCCGAACCGACTGAGCCAGCTAGGTCCAGGCGTCAGCTGGATCGACGTCGACGGCGACGGCCGGGAGGACTTAGTCGTAGGAACGGGTCGCGGCGGCCGTCTCGCGGTGCTTCGCAACGAGCCGCGTGGGTTCACGAACCTCGCCGCATCGAGTCCGATCGCCCGATGGGATCTCACGACGATCCTTCCGGTGCCGGACACGCGTGGACACGTCACGCTCGTCGCCGGGCAGTCCAGCTACGAGTCGGCATCGGCCGCCGAGGCGCTCTCGATTCCCTCGGTTCTAAGCATTCCGGTGGCCGGCGGGCGTCCGCAAAATCCCATCGCGCTCGCGGCACCGGAGTCGGCAAGCGTTGGCCCGTTGGCGCTGGCCGACGTCAATGGCGACGGGCGGCTCGACCTGTTCGTGGGCGCGCGTGTCGTTCCTGGTGCGTGGCCGCTGCCGGCGCCGTCGCATCTCTATTTACGAACCGCTGACGGCGGCTGGGCAGCCGATAGCGCGAACGCAGGCGTGCTTGCGCATCTCGGACTCATCTCCGCCGCCGTCTTCACCGACATCGATGGCGACGGCCGGCCGGATCTCGTCGTCGCGTCGGAGTGGGGACCGGTGCGACTGCTCCATAATGAAGGCGGCCGCCTGCGCGACGTCACCACACAGTGGGGACTTTCTAGCCGCACGAGTCGCTGGACCGGGTTGGCCGCGGGCGACTTCGACGGCGACGGCCGAATGGATCTCATCGTGACGAGCTGGGGGCGTAACACGCCCTGGTCCGCATCGGACGATCGTCCGTACGAGCTCGTGGTCGGAAACTTTGGTGGTGCCGGAATGGGCCTCGTGTTCGCTCGTCGAGACTCGGCGACGAAGCGCGAAATGCCACTGCAGTCATTCGCGCAGCTTGATGTGGCGATTCCGACTGTACGCGAGCGAATCGCGACGTTTACCGATTTCTCGAAGGCGAGCGTCGATCAGGTACTCGGGCCAGAATCGTCGAGCGCCGTGCGTGTCGGTGCGACGACGTTCGAGCATCTCGTGTTGTTGAATCGAGGCGACCACTTTGAAGCGCACGCGCTTCCGACAATCGCGCAACTCGCTCCCGCGTTCGGCATCGTCGTTGCGGATGTCGACGGCGATGGACACGAGGACCTCTTTCTCGCGCAGAATTTCTTTCCGACCGAGACCGATGTACCGCGCTTTGACGCAGGCGCTGGTCTCTTGTTACTTGGCGACGGGGGCGGCGGATTCAACCCTGTCGGCGTCAAGCGGTCGGGAATCTCAGTGCTCGGCGACCAACGAGGCGCCTCCGCGGCTGACTACGACGGCGATGGCCGCGTCGATCTCGCCGTCGCGCAGAATGGCGGACCGACGACGCTGTGGCACAACCGAGGCGCTCGACCCGGCGTGCGCGTGCGCCTTGATGGGGGCGTGCACAATCCGCTAGCAATCGGTGCCCAGCTCCGCGTGATTGCGGGAAGCAATCGTGGGCCCGTCCGCGAGGTCCACGGCGGCAACGGGTACTGGTCGATGGATGGAGCGACGACGATTCTCGCGCGACTCCCAGGCGCCGATTCGGTCTGGGTACGTTGGCCCGGCGGTCAGCAGCAAACGATTCCTTTAGGCGCCCTGCAGCGCGACGTGTCGATCAGGGTACCCTAGTAGTGGCGGTGGGGCTTGGGGCGCAACTTCGGTCTCGTGATGCGCCCCGCCATCGCGACGTTCACGGCGAGCCCCAGCCGAAAGCTGCGAGCCTGAAGCAGTGAGCGGTGAGCTGCTATTTGTCCTCCTCGAGCAGCCGCTTCCGACGACGATGTTTGCGGCCACGGAGTCAGCGGCCCGTGTCAGCTGCGAACGAAGAGCTGCGAAATCGTTCCCGCGCAGTCCCCGGGCGACTTCATGGATGGTGATCGCTAGCGCATGCGCGCGGCGCCAAATCTCGAGTCGATGGTAATCGCGCACTCCGAAAGGTCACGCGCCCGCCCGCGCCAACCGGTACCGAGAGAACGCTCCACGGACTGGAACATCCCACCGTGGCAAGCTCGAGGCTCGCTGCTAGCGGCTCATGGCTTTGGGCTGGAGCTCACCTTCGGTCTCGTGACGCGCGCTGCTGTCGCGACGTTCACATCGAGCCCCAGTCGTGAGCCTGAAGCCCTGAGCGGTGAGTTGCTAGTGGTCCAACCGCGACCTACGGACTCCGTCGCGCCGGAGCAAAGCGAGTCCAGACGACGACCACGCCGCACGCCGCAGTTCGGCCCGCGAACTCGCCCGGAACGTCGGACGGTCCGGTGTAGACCTCGATTCCGACGACGTCTCGGATCGGCGTGGCTGGTCCGAACATGTTCTCGATCCGTCCGTCGATGACGTAATCCGGTTGGCAGTTCATCGGAGCCCGGACCATCTGGATGCGACATCCACCTTCCGTCGTACCGCCACAATGAAGGGTGACGCCTCGCATACCGCGCGTCGCGTCCTGCAGATTGGCCGCGCCGCTGGCCTTGATCTCCTCGTCGGACAGGTACTGCCCTCTCCCCGTGCGACGGCGCCGCTCAAAATCAGTGAGACGATAACTGACCGGGGCGGCCGCGCTCACCGCAACCGCGGGGAGCGCGTGAGGCGTCGGCCCAACCTCGGTCGAGTCGAGAACGATGGTCCGGGTCACGTCGCCGGCTGACATGTCGATCGCGAGTTGAACCGGAGGGAACAACGGAGCACGGATCATGAGTTGGATGGTGCCCGGCGTCAGACTCGGGAAGACAAAGCGCCCGGCGGAATCGGTGGCGACGCGGCGGCCATCGCCAACCAGGACGATGCTCGCCCCGGCGATGCCGGTCGCTGATACCCGGTCCACGACGCGACCGCTGAGTTTCGGCGCGGCTTGCTGTGCGCCCAAGGGCGCTAATCCGCCGGCCAGCGCCAGTGCCGCGGCAATTCGCCGCGCTTGAGAAGCGTGGTGACGGTGGCGTGTGCTCATGTCACTCCCGGCGCCAGTCTGGGCCACTGGAACAATAATGCACCGCGACACGCGCGAGTTCCACCAGCCCATACGTAAGCCTTTTCCTCGCGGTTTGTAAGCAGTCGGCCGACTGACATGTGACGGAATTGCAGATGCCGGGGTTGCGGCAATGAGGGGGATTATCCGACTAGCCCATTGTATAAAATGTCCAAGGGGTTCATGTGAGCGGGCTTGCGGAAGGTATAAAGCCTCGCGCGCTCCTTGACGCTGTAGCTGGAGCGGCGCATCATCCGGTCAGTTCGGCAAGAGACCGACGACGGTTCGCTGTTCAAAGATTCTGAACAAATCGCATACGGTCGCAGTGTAGTCGTTTCGTTGGCTCATCCTTTACGCGAAGCGAGGTCGGTCATGCAAGCTTCATGGCTCCGTCGGGCGTGTCGTATGGTCCCAGCATTCAGCATCGCATTACTGCTGGCGAGCACCGCTTCAGCGCAGACCGTCACGTTCTCCGGCCGGGTGACTGCGCAAGCAGGGCAGCCGCTCCCAGGGGCGAACGTCGGAATCACCGAGCTAGGCGTCGGTGGCGTGGCAACGACCGACGGCCGATACGCCTTCACGGTGGACCAGACCCGTATCCAGGGGCGCACGCTGAACGTCACGGCGCGTTTCATCGGCTACAAGCCGAAGCGCCTTCCCGTGACCATCGCCCAGGCGACAGGGCGCATCGAGCATGATTTCGTTCTCGAGCGCGACGTGTTGAACCTCGAGGAAGTTGTCGTCACAGGGACCAGCGCGGCGACCGAGCAGAAAAAGACGCCGTTCACGGTCAACGTCATCGACAACAACCAGATCAAGGACGCGCCAGCCGTCTCGCCGATTGCGTCGCTCGAAGGCAAGATCCCTGGTGCCGCGGTGATCACGACCTCGGGACAACCGGGTTCGGAACCCGCGATCCGGTTGCGATCGGCGACGAGCCTTACTGGTCGCCAGGACCCGCTCATCATCGTCGACGGCACCATCACACGCCTCGGCATGCGTGACCTCAACTCCGAAGACATCGAGCGTGTCGAGATCATCAAGGGGGCCGCGGCGAGCTCGTTGTACGGTTCAGACGCGGCCAACGGCGTCATTCAGATTTTCACCAAGCGAGGCGGGTCACTCGGCGAGGGGCAGACGACGCTCACCGTCCGCAACGAGCTTGGGTCGAGCGAGATCCCGAAATTCCTGCCAAGCAACCAACACAATCCCTATCAGACGGCCACCGACGCGTCGGGAAAGACGACGTTCGTCTTTGACGCGAACGGCAACCGCATCACAAAGCCGGACGCCATCTCCGACAGTCCGTATCCGGTGCTGTATGACCAGATGCATCAGGTCTTCAAGTCAGGCACCTTCCTCACGAACTACGTCTCCGTTGCCGAGCGGCGCGGTGCGACCAACCTGAACGCCTCGTTCCAAAACACCCACGATCAGGGCGTGCTGACGGAGCTCCACGGCTATCGGCGGCAGAACTTTCGTATCAACGCCGATCAGGCGCTCTCGGACAAGGTCGATCTTGGCGTAGGCGCCTTTTATGGGCGCTCCACCGCGGATCAGGGCGAGAACACCGGCATCTTTTTCGGCATGCGTTTCCTCGAGCCCAACGTGCGGCTCGACTCGGTGCTCACCACCGGTCCGTACGCGGGCCAGTTCAACCCCAAGATCAAGCAACCGCCGCTGTCGGGCAACGTGAGCAATCCGCTGTACGAGCTGCAAACACAGCAGATCTCCAACAACCGCGATCGGTTCACCGGAACGTTCAAGGCGAACTACCGACCGCAGAACTGGTTGACGTTTGACAGCAACATCGGGTACGACGAATCGGGTCAGAACTATAAATCGTTCGTGCCGCTCGGGCACTCGAACTCGTCGGGCAACCGTGGCGCCGGAGGGCTATTTGAGCGAACCGACTCCGACCGGTCCTACAATATCTCGGTGACCGGGACGACCACCGGCAACTGGGGCGTCATACACAACGTCACGAAGGGCGCGTTTCTCTACGAGGACCAAACGAACCAGTTCGTGAGCGTCAATGCACCGGCGCTTACCGTGCAAGACGTCACGGAATTCGCGGCCGCCAAGCTTGGCGACGTCGCGAGCCAGATTAGCCCGGGGTCGCGCACTGAGACCATTCGCGCGCGCGATGAGTTCTTCGTGTCGACGTTCGAGGTCAAGGACCGTTACATCCTCGATGGACTCATTCGTCGGGATGAGTCGTCGCTGTTCGGCTCACAGGCGCGCAGCCAAACGTATCAGCGCGTGTCGGCGGCATGGCGCGTGATATCCAACGCATTGCCTAGCGGACAGATCTTCAGTCTGCCGGGCGTCGACGAGCTGAAACTCCGTGCGTCGCACGGCACGGCCGGCCTCCGGCCGCCGTTCACCGCGCAGTATGAAGTGTTTTCGGTCGCCAGCGGTACGCCGGAAAAGATTTCGCTCGGCAACAAGGATCTGAAGCCGGCGTTCTCGCGCGAGACGGAGTTGGGCTTTGACCTGAGTTTCCTCAAGAACGTCTCGTTCGAATACAGCTACTCGTCCAAGCGCACCACCGACGAGATCATCAGGGTAAACCTGTCGGCGGCAACCGGATACCAGAACCAGTGGCAGAACGCCGGTACGCTCTCCGGCCATTCACACGAAGCGGCACTCGGCGTCGTGCTGCTCTCCAAGGCGGACTACTTCTGGCGCGTCGGCGTGACGGCCGACCGTACGCGGCAGCGCATCGAGGATCTCAAAGTCGGTCCATTCCTCGTCGGCCCGTCGGATGGGACAACCAACACACAGATCTTCCGCGTTGGCGCCGGAGAGCCGTTCGGCGTCATCTACGGCTCGAAGTGGATTCAATCGGCGTCGCAGCTCGACGAGACGATCAAGGCCGGAAAGCTGAGTGGGACGGCAGCAGACTACGTGCTGAACGAGGAAGGTTTCTACGTCTCCAAGTCGGCGTACCACACCGTCGGCGAGGCCCCACTCAAAGCCTGGACGTGCGCGGACGCGAACTGCAAGACGTCCAAATCCGTGGTGCAGATCGGCGACGTGAACCCCGCATTCAACGCGGGCTTCAACAGCAACCTCCAGTGGAAGTCGATTTCCGCCAACGCAACGCTGACCTGGGTACACGGCGGGAACATCTACAACTACACACGGCAATGGCCCTTCAACGAGCTGCGCGACGCCGTGATGGATCAGAGCGGAAAGCCGTCAGCCGGCACGTGCCCGGCGCTCAGCGTTGATCCGAATTGCCCCTTCAAGACCGGAAAGAAGCCGACGACGTACTACAGCCAGTTCTACAACAACTTCGATCCGAACAGCTACTTCGTGGAAGACGGAAGCTATCTCCGCCTGCGCGAACTGGCTGTGAACTGGGCGATCCCGGGCAAACTTGCCGAGAAGATCCCCGGCGCCAATTTCCACTCGGCGCGCCTTGGCATCGTTGGACGCAATCTGTGGACGCACACGAAGTACTCCGGGTACGATCCTGACGTGACCGGTCCCGGCGGCGGCAACCCCTTCGCGTATCGCGTCGATTATTTCACGTATCCCGCGTACCGAACGTTCACGGCGATGCTCGAGCTTGGCTTCTAGTCCGCTACCCAACCGAGGAGATGATGATGAACATCACGCGAATCATTCGAGGGTTGGGATCTGCCGCGTTTGTCGTGGCGGCGGGGTGCAACTCACTCGACGTTCAGAATCCAAACGAACCCGACGCCAAGCGCGCGCTATCGGATCCAGCCACGATCGAAGCCGTTGCCGCTGGCGCGATCCGCACGTGGTTCAATGCCTACGGTAGCCTCCGCGGTGCCGGTGTGCTCGAGACGCAGGCGCGCTCGTACTCGTCGTCATGGAACAACGGCAACCTCAATTTCTACTCGAGCATCGACAACCCGACGGCACCGCCCGACCAGTGGACGCGCGCGAACACGCCTCGCTCGTGGCAGAACGATCCAGCTGCTGCGGCGCGAACGAGTATCGACGCGTTCTGGAGCGGTGGGCTTGACGAGAACGTTTTCCAGCGCGGCGGCTTCTATAACGCGGCTTCGTCGGCCAACGACGCGCTTACAGCGATCCGAACCAACAAGGTTCAAATCCGGAACGACGCCGACACGAGGCGCGCCGAGACGATAGCGGCGTTCATGCAGGGCGCGTCCCTCATGGTCATCGCGCTGCAGTACGATAAGGGCTATATCGTCGATGAAAAAACCGACCTTGCGACGGTTGCGTATTCCAACCGCGCGATTCTTCGCGATTCGGCGGTCTCCAAGCTTCAACAGGCGGCGACCCTTGCTGCGGCGAACACCTTCACGACGCCGTCCGACTGGACGCACGGTATCAGCTACACCAACACGCAGATCGCGCAGATAGCGAACACCATGGCGGCCATGGCGCTCGCGTACTGGCCGCGCGACAACTCGGAGCTCGTCAAGGTCGACTGGGCGAAAGTCGTGTCATTTACGTCCAAGGGGATGTCATCTGGCACGCCGGTGGACTTCAATTTTATCCAGGACGGCTACACCCAGTGGATTAGCGAAGTGCAAAACTGGTTCGTCGAGATCGACACTGGCCGTCTCGACACGCGGCTCGCGCACTTCCTCGATCCGGCAACGCAGCGTGATCCATGGCCGGATCCCGGCGGCAACCCGAAGCCAAACTCCGCCGACAAGCGCCTGGGTGACGGTTCGTTCGGCGACGCAGACACGCAGGACAATTACGGCACGTTTCCGAAGACCTCGAAGGGCGGCACGGACTTCGCCTGGTCGGGTGTGGCGATCTTCAGGCCGGCGCGTGGGCAGTACCACCAGTCGAACATCGCCCACATTCGTTACGATCTCTCGGGCAACCAGGATACCCAACAGCAGTATGGCGGATTCGGTCTCGCCACGATGATCTCGGCGACGCTGAACGATCTCCTGTGGGCCGAAGCGCTGCTGCGCCAGGGCGCATCCAACGCGCCGGCCGCTGTCACGCTGATCAACAAAACGCGCGTCGGTCGCGGTGGGCTGTCAAGCTCCGCGACGAACGCCGGCGTTGGGTCCGACGCCGATGGTCCGTGCATGTCGAACGGCCTGAAGGCAAAGGACGGCACGGCGTGCACCCTGTGGTCCATGCTCATTTACGAAAAGGAAATCGAGCTTCCGGGCCTCGGACCGGCGCCGTTCTGGGAAGAGCGACGGTTGCCTGTCACCTTTGGCGGCGGCTTCTCGGGTGACAACAGCCCGCGCCGACTCATTCAAGGGTTGACGCCGGGTACGCCCCGCGAAATGCCGGTTCCTTATAAAGAGCTCGGTGTAAAGGGCGAAGGGCTTTACACATTTGGTGGTGCGACACCGAACTCACCGGTGCCGTAACCTGCGAATTGGCACGCAAAGGGGCTGGGAGACTTTCTCTCCCAGCCCTTTTGTCATCGAACTCTGTTTTGAGGAGGGAACGTCATGGACAGAACACGGCGATACGCCTCCGTGCTTCCTCTGGTTTCCATCGTTACTCTGACCGCGTGCGCGTCGAAGGCGTCGTCGGTCTCGACGGCGAGTGGGCCCGCTCGGTGGACCGGAACCTTCCGACAGTCGCAGTCAGCGGCGACGGCGGTCGTCGGGCCAGCCACGCCGGGACGCGCGGCCGGGTATGGTTCGATCACGCTGACGCCCGTGGCGGGCGACACAGGGAGAGTTCGCGTCGAGCTCTCGATCAACGCTCCGGTCGCGCCCGGGACGCAGGTCGGCTGGGCGGTGTTCATGAGCTCGTGCGGATCGCCAACCCCGCCGATCACTGGCGCGAACGAGTTTCCGACGATCGAAATCGCCAACAGCGGGAGCGGCGTGGTGCGAACCGTGATGTCCATGCGGCTCGAGCCGCGCGTCACGTACCACGCCAACGTCTATTGGGCGCCACAGGTGACCGACGTGAGCAACGTCATGATGTGCGCGAACCTGTCGCTCACGTCCAGTCGCTGACCGCCGCACGGTCAGTGACTTAGCGAACTCTGAAGTAACGCTCGCGGACCAACCGTCGGCGCAGGCCGTCGATGGTCATGTCATGCTCCACTTTGATGCGTCGTAGACCGAACGGATCAGTGCCTCGCCAGTTCATGCGGCCCTTGCCGCGAACGGCGCAGCGGTAGCCGGCGCGTCGTGCGAGATCGCGCACGGCGGAATTCTGATTGCTGAAGGGGTACGCGAGGACGTCGACGTCGCGTCCCAGCAGCCGGCCAAGCTCCTCCCGCGATCGCGTGAGCTCGTCGAGCGCGCGATCGGGCGAGACCTTCGCCAGCGGCGGATGTGTGTAGCTGTGTGAGCCGAACGATACTCCCTCGCCCTGCAGCGCCACGATTCGTTCGGCGTCGAGCAAAGGCTCCTGTCGCTCGTCGCTGTCCCACGCGTTCGTTCCGCCGATCTGGCCGGCGACGAGGAAGACCGTCGCCCCCATACCGAGTGAGCGCAGTACTGGCCACGCGTTCCGATCGAAGCACGTGTAGCCGTCATCGAAGGTCACGATCAATGGCCTGCGCGGTAAGGACGCGGCGCGACCGTCGCGATAGTCGAGCCACTCGTGGAAGCCGACGGTGCGATATCCCCACGCGAGCAAGGCGCGCATTTGCGCCTCGAACTGATCTGCGGCGACATAGTTGCCGGGGAACCGAACGCCGCCAGGACACTCATCGATCTTGTGATACATCAGGATCGTGAGTTTCATGCGGTCGCCGAACGACTCCTCGCGAAGAGGAACGCGTACTTGAGAAACGCGGCAAACGCGCCGAGCGCGGCGGCAATGAAACCGACGGTTCCATCCCGCCAGCCGGAGTACGCGACGTAGTCGCGCAAGAACCGCCATGCGGGACGCGCGGTGAGTTGCCACAGGCCGGCGCGGCGCCCCTGCGCATAGAGATCGTCCGCGCCCCAGCGCGCGTACTTGATGATCTTCGCCACGTGATGCGCGATATCACGGTACGGGCAATGAATGACCGCGCCCTCGAGCGTTCCGACATCGTCGATCGGTTCGAGATGCTCGTGCACGCGATGACACACGTACCGGCGCTCGCGCGTGAACAATCGAACGTGCCAATCGCGTCCCCACGGGCCGTGCCGGAGCTCGCGACCCAAGTAGTGGTTGCGGAATTTCATCCGATAGGCGGCGTGACCAGGGCTTCGCCCGCCATCGAACATGGCCGACAACTCGTCCCGCAGCTCGGGCGTCGCGCGCTCATCGGCGTCGAGAGCGAGAACCCACTCGTTGCGCGCCGCGGAAATGCCAGCGTTTCGCTGGTCGGCAATCGTTGGTCCAGGCACGATGCTCACGCGGGCGCCGGCCTCGGCGGCCAACGTCGCGGTATCGTCGGTCGAGCCGCCGTCGACTACGACGACCTCGTCGGCCCACCACAGATCATGGAGCGCCTGCACGATCTGGGACGACTCGTTGAGGGTCGGTATGACGACCGTGATTGGCACAGACCGGTTCGGCATCGGTCGGGCGACGATCTCGTCCGAGTCGGCAAAAGCCGATACGGAAACCTGCTCGGGAGCGGGTGGGGACACTCGTGACCTATAGCCACCGATTCCACCGCTCGCAAGGACCTCCGCCGGGGCTCGAGATCCCCGACCGGTTTTTCGCCGACTACCGCCGCCGAATCGTTACGCCGCCATTCGTCGTCTCGGCGCGCACCGTCGCACCACCCGAGCCGAGCTGCGTCGAGAATCGGCGACCCACCGAACCCTGAATCGTGATCGGGAAGTCGATGTTGATTCCGCCGTTGACGGTGCCAGTCTCGAGGCGTGCCGAGTAATTCGAGGGGATCGTGAGGTGGACACCGCCGTTCGATGTGCGAAGATCGAGGCCGGCGCCGGTCCACCGATCGCCGTGTAGGTCGGCGGTGACGCCGCCGTTCACCGTCGTGCCGTGCACGTCGCCATCGACATCGGTGAGGGTCAAGCCGCCGTTCACCGTCTCGAGTTGCATTCGCGAGCTGACGCCGTCGACCGAGATGCCACCGTTTTGTGCGGTGAGCGACAGCTCGGTGCGACGCGGGGCCCAGACTTCGTAACTCACGGACCATGATTCGCGGCGACGGGTGTCCGGTCCGTCAGCGCGCACGCTGCCATTTCGCGCCGTCACGAGAATCTCCTTCGCGATCGCTTGCGCCTCGGCTTCGGTTTCCGCCTGCGCCTGAATCAAAGCCACGATCTCGATCTGATTCCTGTCCCACCCGTGTACTGTGATTCCCCCATTGTCGCGACCATCGACATTGAGTGACTGTGTCGGTGCAAGGGTGACGTTGCGCGTTTCGCAGAATCGCTCGTCGTCGCTCCGATTGCGGCGACAGTTGTCCATGAATTGGGCGACGCGGCTGGCCTGCGCGAACAGGGGCGTGGTCGCGACGCAGAGTAAAAGGGCAACGATGGTGGGGCGACGCATACGGGACTCCGGTGGTGGAACCGTTGAACGGCCAAGGGCTCGGACTGCCTCTTTTGACAGCGCGGCGGGCTCGTTGGTTGGAATCGGCTCGGCTCGGTATAATTCGCAACGTTGGAGCGGTATCCAGTATGCGGATCGAGTCGGACAGATTCCCCTAGACACCAGGAACAATTGCGAATGCGCGCCAAAATCGCTGTCACGCTGCTCCTCACGTTGTTCGTGCCGGCGTACGTCGCCGCGCAAGGCGGCGCACGAACGAAATGCGATTCCGACAACACTGGGCTCAAGCTGCCGACCGGCTTTTGCGCCACGATCTTCGCCGACACCTTGCGCGGCGCGAGGCATTTGTGGGTCGCTCCGAACGGCGACGTGTTCGTGTCGCGACAGTTAGCGGGGGCCAATGGAGGCCCGCCCGGTGGAGGCATCACTGCGCTGCGCGACACCAACGCCGACGGCAAGGCCGACGAGCAGGTGAAGTTCGCCAGTGGATTCAACTCGTCGGAAGTTGCGATGTTCGGCGGGTACCTCTATGCGGAGAGCATCACCGGCGTGCTCCGATTCCCGTTCAAGGCGGGATCGCTCGAGGCGGCCGGCGCCGCGGACACAGTCGTCGAAGGACTGCCGAGCGGGGGACACCAGAACAAAACGTTCGCGATCGATCGTGACGGATCGCTCTACGTCAACATCGGCTCACCGACCAATTCCTGCCAGGAGGCCGATCGCATGAAAGGCTCGCCGGGCAAACAGCCCTGCACCGACGTCGAGACGCGCGCCGGAATTTGGAAATGGGACGCACGGAAGTTGAAGCAGAATTACGCGAGCTCGGTCCACTTCGCGCGGGGCATTCGGAACGCCGTTGGGATCGCCATCAATCCGATGGATGGCAAGCTGTGGACGACGCAGCACGGCCGCGATAACCTCGGCGGTCCCCAAGGCAATTGGTCGTTCGACGCGCACTACAACGCCGAGAATCCGGCCGAAGAGCTGTTGCAGGTGAATCAGGGTGACGATTTCGGGTGGCCGCTTTGCTACTATGCGGTCGATGAGCACCACCTCGTGCTCGCGCCGGAGTACGGTGGCGATGGGAAGAAGGTCGGGGACTGCGCTAAAAAGAAAGAACCCGTCGCGACGTTCCCGGGGCACTGGGCGCCCAACGCACTGTTCTTCTACACGGGCTCGATGTTTCCGGCGCGCTACAAGAACGGCGCATTCATCGCGTTTCACGGCTCGTGGAATCGGGCGCCCGAGGATCAGGCGGGATTCAGCGTCGTCTTCCAGCCGCTCAACGGCGGCAAGGCGGCGGGAGCATACGAGGTCTTCGCCGACGGCTTCGCGCCCAACAAGACTCCCGCGCGCGGCCCGACGGGGAATCATCGGCCGACGGGCTTGGCGCAAGGTCCCGATGGCGCGCTCTACGTCACCGATGACGCCGGTGGGCGCATTTACAAGATCATCTACACCGGGAAGTAACAGCAATGTCATTCTGAGCGAAGCGAAGGATCTGCCGTTGCTGTTGAGTACAGCAGATCCTTCGTCGCTTCGCTCCTCAGGATGACAGATTGGATTCAATCACATCACGCAGCGAATCGCGTTAGCTTCCGAAGAGAGTGAACTGGAGTCAATCGTGAGCGACAATCTCAAGCGCCTAGGCGCCGCCGGACAGGCGATCTGGCTCGACTACATCGACCGCACGATGTTGCGCAACGGCGACCTCGAGCGCCGTATTCGCGACGACGGCCTGACTGGGATGACGTCCAATCCGACCATCTTCGAGAAGGCGCTGGCCGAAGGAAGCGTCTACGACGATCAAATTCGGTCGGCCGCCGGCGATTTCACCGCCATGGAGCTGTTCGAGCTGATCGCGACGACGGACGTTCGCGATGCCTGCGATATGTTCCGCGCCACCTACGATCGTACCAACGGTGCCGACGGGTACGTGTCGATCGAGGTCGCGCCTGCCGCGGCCAACGACGCGCGGGCCACGATTTCGGAGGCGACCCGGTTGTGGGCGACGGTCGATCGCCCGAACGTGATGGTCAAGGTTCCCGGAACGATCGAAGGTGCTGTTGCCGTCCGGCAGCTCACGGCGAACGGGATCAACATCAACATCACGTTGCTGTTCGCGATCGAAGCGTACAAGCGTGTGATCGACGCGTACATCGCCGGTCTTCAGGATCGCGTGCAGGCGGGCAAGGACATCTCGAGAATCCATTCGGTCGCGAGCTTCTTCGTCAGCCGCGTCGACACCGAGGTCGACAAGCGACTCGAGGCGTCGATCGCCAAGAATCCCGGCAATCAGCAAACGCTCAAGTCGCTCGAGGGGAAGGCGGCGATCGCGAACGCCAAGCTCGCGTACAAGTTGTTTCAATCGGAGATCGCGTCGCCACGCTGGACGACCCTCGCGGCGAGCGGTGCCTCCAAACAGCGGCCGTTGTGGGCGAGCACGAGCACCAAAAATCCGGCGTACCGCGACGTGATGTACGTCGAACAGCTCATCGGACCGGACACCGTGAACACGATGCCGCCTCAGACGGTCGAAGCGTTTCGCGATCACGGCGTCGTGGCGCGCACAGTGGACGCCGGCGTCGATGAGGCGCAGCGCACGATCGACGCGCTGGAGAAGAACGGCATCGCGATGCGCGACGTGACCGACAAGCTGCTCACCGACGGATTGGCCAGCTTCCAGAAATCATTCGAGACGCTGCTGGCCGGTCTCGAGAAAAAGACGAAGGCGCTGGGCAAGGAGTTGGTGACGAGCCGGTGAACCGCGGCGCCTCGATCTGAGCGACTTCCACTAACACAGGTAACATTGCACTACTGTCGAACAAAAATCGTCTGCACGCTTGGGCCGGCGAGCTCTTCGCGTGAGGCGCTGCGGAGTCTCATGGACGCGGGCCTCAACGTTGCCCGCATCAACTTCTCGCACAGCACGCACGAGCAACACGCGGCGACGATCGCGCTGGTCCGTGACGTGGCAAAAGAGACGGGACGCCCGATCGCCATCCTCGGCGACCTCCAAGGCCCGCGGATCCGCATCGGCGAGCTTGGTGACCCGCGAACGCTCGAGGACGGGACTGATGTGGTGCTCGTGCCCGAGCGGTACGCCGAACGCGGCGAGATACCCGTCACGTATGAAAGCCTCGCCGACGACGTGCACGTCGGTGACCGGGTGTTGATCAACGACGGGCTCTTGGAGCTGGTCGTGCTCGACGTGGCGAAGCCTCGCGTTTCCGCCCGCGTGTTGCACGGCGGACCGCTCGGCAGCCACAAGGGCATCAACCTTCCCGGCGTGCAGGTGTCGGCGCCATCGATCACGGACAAGGATCGCGAAGACGTCACGTTTGCCGTCGCGCAAGGACTCGAGTACATCGCGCTCAGCTTCGTGCGTCGCGCGCAGGACATCGCCGAGCTTCGGTCGATGATTCCGAAATCGATGCTCGTCGTCGCGAAGATCGAAAAGGATTCGGCGCTCGAGAACATCGAATCGATCGTCCGCGCGTCCGACGTCGTGATGGTCGCCCGCGGCGACCTCGGTGTCGAGCTGCCGTTCGAGGAAGTGCCCTACGCGCAGAAGCGGATCATCGCTCTCTGCAACCGGCTGGGTCGCCCGGTGATCACGGCGACGCAGATGCTGGAGTCGATGATCACGCACCCGCGCCCGACGCGTGCCGAGGCGAGTGACGTCGCGAACGCGATCCTCGACGGCACGGACGCCGTCATGCTCTCGGCCGAGACGGCCGCCGGTCAGTATCCCCGGCTCGCCGTGGAAGCGATGAGCCGCATCATCGCCGAAATCGAAGGCAAGCCGCTGCAGTTCGGTCACGATGAGCGACGTCGCGAGATGGCGATGTCGACCGAGTTCGCGATCGCGGCCGCGAGCGCCGCGGCGGTCAGCATGCTCAACGCACCGGTGCTGATCGTCTTCACCAAGAGTGGATTCAGTGCGCGCGTCGTCGCCTCACATCGGCCCAGCGTGCCGATTCTCGTCCTCACCGACGTGCCGCAAACCTTTCGGCAACTCGCGCTCGTCTGGGGCGTGATTCCTGAGCTCGTGCCGCACTGCTCCACGTACGACGAGATGGTTCGTCTCGCGCTCGAGGCTGTGCAACGGCGAGATCTCGCGCGCGCGGGCGACCGGGTTGTCGTCACGGCGGGCGTCCCATTCGACACGCCAGGAACGACGAACCTGCTCAAGGTGGAAACGGTGTGAACTGGTTACTGGTTACTGGTTGCTGGTTGCTGGTTGCCGGCAACCGCAAGCGTCGCTTACCAGCAACCAGTAACCAGTACCAGCAACCATGAAACTCACTTTTCTCGGAACTGGAACAAGCTTTGGCGTTCCGAAGGTCGGTTGCTACTGCGACGTCTGCCGGTCGCCCGATCCTCGTGACAAGCGCAATCGCGTCGGCGCGGTCGTGGAAAGCAATCGAGGTACGCGGCTTCTGATCGACACGCCGCCCGAGCTGCGTCTGCAGCTCATCGCCGCCGGCATCGATCGCGTGGATGCGGTGGCGTTCACCCATGAGCACGCCGATCACACGCACGGCATCGACGACTTGCGCGCCATTACGGTGAATCGCGAGGCGCCGCTGCCGATCTATGGCTCCAAGCAAACGCTCGATGACCTAGCGAAAAAGTTTCGATACATCTTCGACGACGCGATGCGCCCGTTGCCGGGGACGTCGAAGCCCGAGGGCAAGGCGCATGTCATCACATCGGGCGTTCCGTTCTCCGTCGCCGACCTGGACGTGACGCCCGTCGGCGTACCCCACGGAAATGTCAGCGTCTTCGCATACCGGATCGGGCCGCTCGCGTACGTGACCGATGCGAAGTCAATTCCGCCCGACGCGATCGAGCTGCTGCGCGGCGCGAGCGTGCTCGTGATCAATGCGCTCTTTCGCACGGAGCACCCGACCCATCTCAGCTTTCCCGAAGCCATCGACGCGGCGCGCGAGATCGGCGCCGAGCGCACCTATCTGACGCATCTGACACACGACAACTTCCACGCCGATCTCGAGGCTGAGCTCCCCCGAGGCATCGCGCCGGCGTTCGATGGACTCACCGTTCGCATCGACTGACATGACGCTCCGGATCGACTACACCAACATGATGGGCGACGTCATCGACGGCGGGATCGCCGCCGCCGATTGGGCGGGCGCGCCCGACGCGTTTCGCCATGCGCGAGCCGGCTTCGATCGTGGTCGCGATGCGGGCGAATTGGGGTTTCTCGCGCTCCCCACGGACGACGCGCTGCATCGCCAGTCAACCGATTTCGCCGCGGTGGCACGCGGCAAGTTCGACGACGTGGTGGTGCTCGGCATCGGCGGCTCGGCGCTCGGACCCATCGCACTCCGTACGGCGCTGCTCAAACCCACGTGGAACGCTCTGAGCGCCGACGAGCGCGGCGGGCAGCCGCGCCTGCATGTCCTCGACAACGTCGATCCGCACACGATCTCGGCGCTCCTCGGCCGGCTATCGCTCGATCGAGCATTATTCGTCGTGACGTCCAAGTCCGGTGGAACCGCCGAGACGATGGCGCAATATCTCATCGTCCGCGAGCGCTTGATCGAGGCAAAACTCGAGGCGAGAGCGCACGTCGTCTTCGTCACGGACCCCAAGAAGGGCGCGCTTCGCGAGATCGCGAACGACGAGCGGATCGCCGCGTTGGACATTCCGTCGGCGGTCGGCGGCAGGTATAGCGTGCTGACACCGGTAGGAATTCTCCCAGCGGCGCTCGTCGGGATCGACACCGGACAGCTATTGGCCGGCGCCCGCGACATCGCCGAGCGATGTGCCGCGGCGGGAGACAATCTCAGTCAGAATCCCGCCGGTGTCTTCGCCACGCTCCAATACCTGGCCGACTCGACACTCGGGCGGCATATCCACGTGCTCATGCCCTACTCGGACCCGCTGCGCGATGTCGCCGACTGGTTCGTTCAACTCTGGGCGGAGTGCTTGGGAAAGCATCGCACGCCGGGGGACCGCGGCGCCGGCCCAACACCCCTGGGGGCGCTCGGGGCGACCGATCAGCACAGCAAAGTGCAGCTTTTCATGGAGGGATCGCCCGACAAGACCGTGACTTTTATCGCGGTCGGCGACGGCGGGGCCGATCTGACGATTCCCAAGCTACATTCCAATGTGACGGAGCTGGGATATCTGGGCGGGCATCGGCTCGGCGAGCTGCTGTCGATTGAGCAGCGCGCCACGGCCGGCGCGTTGGCGCGGCGAGGCCGCCCCAACATGACCATCCACATCGACCGGGTGGACGCATGGCACCTTGGCGCGCTCTTCATGTTGCTGGAGATCGCGACGATCTACGCCGGAGTATTGTACGGAGTCAACCCGTTGGATCAGCCAGGCGTGGAGTTGGGGAAGCAGTTCGCCTACGCTATGCTGGGCCGCCCCGACGCCGAGCAAGCCCGTCAGGAATGGAACCTGCTTCCCAAGCCTGATGCGCGATATAGCGTATAGGCGTAGCCATTGTTCAAACCTTTGACAGATCAACAGTTGCTGACAACCACACTTTCATGAATAGTCTCGACGCATTGAACACATTGTTCGGGAAGGACGTTACCGTCCACGACGGGCGCGTGACCGTCACGCGTCCTGCGGCGCTCGAGTCGCCGGCAATGGACCGGTTGGTCAGCGCCGCGGTATTCGGCGACGCCGACGAAAAGGACCACGCGCGCTGGCTGATTTGGGAGCTCGGCCAAGCCGTCGGCGTGCGGGCGTCGTCGATTCACGATCTCTACATGGCGCGCGGCCGCGGCGAAACGCACGGATTTACCGTTCCGGCAATCAATGTTCGTGGCATGTCGTACGATACGGCGCGCTCGATTTTCCGCACCGCGATCAAACTCAACGCCGGCGCATTTCTGCTCGAGATCGCGCGATCGGAGATCGCCTACACGGACCAACGTCCGACCGAATATGTCGCGGTGATGCTCGCAGCGGCGTTGCGCGAGGGCTTTCGCGCGCCGGTGTTCATTCAGGGCGACCATTTCCAGGTGAACGCAAAGAAGTTCGCGGCGGATCGAACGGCCGAAGTCGACGCCGTCAAGTCGCTCGCCCGCGAGGCGATCGCGGCCGGCTTCTACAACATCGACGTCGACACGTCGACATTGGTCGACATCTCGAAGCCGACGCTCGACGAGCAGCAGCGGCTCAACTACGAAGTCGGCGTCGAGATCATCAGCGCCGTTCGCGAGCTCGAGCCCGATGGAGTGACGATCTCCGTCGGCGGCGAGATCGGCGAGGTCGGGACACAGAACAGCACCGTCGAAGAGCTGCGCGCATACATGGACGGCCTCAACCGGCATTTGCCCTCCGGTACGGTCGGACTCTCGAAGATCAGCGTGCAGTCGGGTACGTCGCACGGCGGCGTCGTCCTCGCCGACGGTTCGATCGCCGACGTCAAGCTCGATCTCGACACGCTCGAGCGCCTGTCAAAGGTCGCGCGCGAAGAGTACGGTCTGGCTGGGGCGGTGCAGCACGGGGCGTCGACGCTTCCCGACGACGCGTTCCACAATTTTCCCAAGCGCGAGACCGCCGAAATCCATCTCGCGACGAACTTCCAGAACATGTTGTTCGACCATATGCCCGCCGCGTTGCGAGCGACGATCTATGACTGGTTGACGACCAATGCCAAGGACGAACGGAAGGCGACCGACTCCGACGAGCAGTTCTATTACAAAACACGAAAGAAGGCGCTCGGCCCGTTCAAGCGGCAACTCTGGGATCTCCCCGCGGACGCGAAGGCGACGTTAGCTCGCGCCTACGACGAGAAGTTCACGTTCTTGTTCAACCAGCTCGCGATCCAGAATACGGCGGATATCGTGGCGAAGTACGTGTCGGCTCCCCTGATGCATCGGCTCGATCCGAGTGAGGCGGTCGCTGTGGCCGCCGCGCCCGACGATGCTGATCTGAGCGACTAGTTGCGGAGGCACATGGCGTCCGACGTCGCGGCAGGCGCGCGAGTGACCGCGGAGCTTCCTTCCGTCGATGCGCTGTGGCTCGACACGCTGCAGCGGATCAGTACGCGAGCGGCCCACGAGCTCAAGGGCGCGTTGAACGGAGCATCCGTCAACCTCGAGGTCGTTCGCTCGCGGAGCGAGCGGCCGGACGCGCAGGCCGCATCCATCGCCAAGTTCGCATCGTCGGCGACGGACCAGCTCGGCGCGGTCATCGCGATGACCGACGCGTTCCTCGCGCTGGCACGTCCAGCGCGTGAGCCGGTCGACATCGGCGCGGTGATCCGGCGGCTCGACGTACTGCTCGCGGCAACGGCGCGCGCCGACGGTCGCCGTCTCGAGCTGCGGGGGCACATCGACGACATCGGCGTCACATCGGCGATCGGCAACGCGGCGCGCATGGCGCTGGGCGCCAGTCTGCTTGCGGCGACCGAGACGTCGTCCGATGTCGTGTGCGACGCGATCGTCGCGCCCGCACCTGTGGTCCGCATCGAGTGTCGTGACGGCGCGACGCCGGCGGTCGACGCCGACGTCATCGCGGTCGCGGCGGAGCAGGGCATAGGGCTGCATGTCGAGGCATCAGTGATTTCCATCAGTCTTCCTCGCTAGGCAACAGGTGCAGGGGACCGTATGAAGCACGCTAATGCGAAAATTCTCATCGCCGACGATGAAGCGGCGATCACCACTGGTCTCAGCGCCATCTTGGCCGACGAGGGCTACGTGGTCGAAGTCGTCGCTGACGGCCAGAAAGCCCTCGAGCGCCTGTCGGAGGATGGTTATGGCCTTGCCCTCGCGGATCTCAAGATGCCCAAGCTCGACGGACTCAGTCTGTTACGCGAGCTGCAGCAGCGCCAAATCCCCACCGAATGCATCATCATCACCGGCCAGGCAACCGTCGATTCGGCCGTGCAGGCGATGCAGCAGGGCGCGTACGACTACATCGAGAAGCCGCTCAACGCCGACAAGCTGAACCGACTCAAGGCGCTCATCCCCAAAGCGCTGGAGAAGTTCAACGTTCAGCAGAAGAACCGCGAGCTCACATCTCGATTGGAAGGACTCACGCACTACGGTGAGCTCACGGGGCAATCGGAGTCGATGCGCGGCGTGTATCAGATCATCGAAGCCGTCGCGCCGTCGAACGCCAGTGTGTTGATCCTCGGCGAGTCCGGCACGGGAAAAGAACTCGTCGCGCGCGCGCTCCACTCGAAGAGCGAGCGGTCGAAAGGGCCATTCTTCGCGCTCAATTGCGCGGCGCTGCCCAAGGAGATTCTCGAGAACGAGCTGTTCGGTCACGAGAAGGGTGCGTTCACCGGGTCCGTAAACGAGAAGCCCGGCGCGTTCGAAATGGCCAGCGGCGGCACGATTTTTCTCGACGAAGTGGCCGAAATGTCGCCGGACATTCAGGTGAAACTGCTGCGCGCGCTCGAGACGCATCAGATCCGCCGGCTCGGCGGCCGCAAGGAGATCACCGTCGACATTCGCATCGTCGCCGCGACGAATAAGGAGCTGCAGCAGGCGATTGCCGATAACGACCTGCGCGAGGATCTGTATTACCGGCTCGCGGTGGTCGAGATCAGCCTCCCGCCGCTGCGCGAGCGAATGGACGACATTCAACTGTTGGCGAATGAATTTCTTGCGCGGTACGCGAGTCAAAACGGCAAGCAGCTCACCGACTTCGAGACGGCCGCGTGGGACTGGATCCTCTCCTACTATTGGCCGGGGAACGTCCGCGAGTTGAAGAACGCCGTGGAGCGCGCCGTGATCATGTCGCGCGGTCCGAAGATCACCCTCGCCGACATCATGCCGCGGCACCTGCGCGGCGCGAGCACCGTGCCGGCGTCGGTGACGATTCCGGTTGGCGCGACGGTCTCTGACGCGCGCCGACAGCTCGTTCTCCGAACGTTTGCGTCGACGGGCGGTGACCTCGCGCGCACAGCCAAGGTGCTTGGAGTGAGTGTCGAGGATGTCCGCCGCGACGTGCTTGCATTCCTGAATGCAGAGAGTGGTGCTGACACGACAGTCGATGTCGGCGGTAACGGCAAGCATCCGACGCTGGCCGAGCAGCCGGCGGCTCCCGCGCGAACGCCGGCGGCCGCGAAGAAGCCTGGGAAGAAGCGCTAACGCCACGAGGACTCGCGCATGTCTCGATATGAATACGACGATGACGAACCGTACGTCGTGATCGAAAGGCGATCGGCCGGAGCCGCGCCGTTCCTCATGGGACTGGCCCTCGGTGCCGCCGCGGCGCTACTGCTCGCGCCGCGCTCCGGCGCGGCAACACGTCGCGACATCAAGCGGCGTGCGTTGCGCGTGCGCCGCGCCGCGAAGAACGTCGCGACCGACGTGACGGACACGGTCGTCGACACATTTCAAGACGCGAGGCGCCGCGTCGAAGAACAAATCGACACGGCGCGTCAGGCCGTCGAGCTGAAGCGCCAGCAGGTACATCGCGCCATGGAGGCCGGTCGTGTCGCGGCGCACGAAGCGAGGGAAGAGCTCGAGCAACGGATCGCCGAGACGAAGGCGGCGTACAACGCGGGCGCGGCGGTGGCACGCAACGGCCGAACAACGACGACCGCGGATGAAGGCGGAAGCGACGAGGGCTGAAGCGAGCACTCCTTCGCCCTCGATCCTTCGTCATGGCCAAACGCCCCTTCCTCGTCAGTCTTTGGTGGACCCTGCGCGACTACTTCAAGCGCGTCTGGGACAATAGCGGCGAAGACAACGTGCTGTTTCTGGCCGGCGGAATCGCGTTCAACATCATCCTTGCCGCCCTGCCGTTCATCCTCCTGCTCGCGACAGGCGTCACGTATCTGCTGCCGATCGTGTACAAGGGAACGATCAACTCGACCGAGCAGATCGGCCTGTTCCTCGACCGGCTCCTTCCGGCGCACTCGGATGCAAACTCGCCGTACCACAGGCTGATCGGCGACCTGCTGCGCACGCGTGACTCGATCACTCTCTACAGCGCGATCGGCTTCATCTGGTTCTCGACGCGGCTCTTCGGATCGCTCCGGACGGTGCTCGCCAGCGTGTTCGACATCGAGAGCGAGCGCGGCATCATCGCCGGCAAGATTTTCGACGTCAAGATTACCGTCGTGTCCACCCTTCTGTTCGCGGCGAGCGTCACGGTGACGTCCTACGTCGCGCTCGCCTCGAGCGCGCTCGTGTCGTTCAACCTCGGCACCGACGTCATTAGCAATCTCCAATACTGGATCGGTCGGACGCTCGGGTTCGTGTTCATCGTGCTGATGTTCTTCGCGCTGTACAAATACCTGCCGATTCGGCGCGTCCCCGCCAAGACCGCGTGGGTCGCGGCGGCATTCACCAGTCTCTGCTTCGAGGGGGCACGCACCGCGTTCGCCTATTACACGAAGACATTCAACCCGGCATCGATGTACACGGGAACGCTGACGGCGATCGTCGTGGTCGTGGTGTGGTGCTACTACGCGGCGCTGATCTTCATCCTCGGCGGCGAGGTCGGGCAGGTGTTCCAGCTGCGTCGGGTCAGGCGATTGCAGAGGGAAGTGCTGACGGACTAGAGGGGTCAATGGGACGTAATGATGTTGCTTTACTGATCGTTGATCTCTGATCACACCCTCCGCCCTGCTTTCCGTGGCCCATGCTTTGCCCTTGAGCCTGTATACCCAAACAGGACAGCCTCATGCGTAGACGGTCATTATTGCTCGCAACCGCTGGTCTGGCCCTGATCGGGGCATGCAGTCGAACGGAGAACGGCGACGTCGTGGTGAAACGCCCGTCCGACGTTTCGGTGAAAACCACCGAGGACACGCTCCATCTGCCGAAGGTCACGACGCGCACCGATACCGTGAACACGCCCGTCGTCGGAACAAAGCCAGAGACGATGATCGTCAACAAACCGGTCGTCGGCACGAAAAAGACCGCCGTCAAGGTTCCGGTTGTGAAGAAGCCGTAGCCGCGACGGTGTGAGATGGCGCCGGGATTGTGACAGTCGCCATATTCCCGCGATGCCCATCGACTTACGCAGCGACACAGTCACCAAACCCACGCCCGCCATGCGGGCCGCCATGGCGGCGGCGGAAGTGGGGGACGACGAACGGGATGGCGATCCGACGACGCGGCGACTCGAGGAACGGGTCGCCGCGTTGCTTGGGAAGGAGGCAGCACTCTTCTTTCCGAGCGGGGTCATGGCGAATCAGGCCGCGATCTGGATTTACTCGCCCCGCGGCACCGAGGTCTTGCTCGATGTCGACGCGCACATCGTACACAGCGAGATCGCGGCGACGGCCGTCATGAGCGGCGCTCAGGTACTCACTGTCGTGCCCAGCGGCGCGGTGATGAGTGCCGATGACCTGCGGCGCGCATTTCGCCCGCGCTCGCGGTACTACCCGGCACCGAGCCTGGTCTGCGTCGAGAACACGCACAATGGCGCCGGTGGAAAGATCACCGACATCGTCGAGTTGCGGGCGATCCGGGCCGCCGCCGCGGAACAGGGACTCCCGGTGCACATGGACGGCGCCCGGTTGTGGAACGCGAGCATCGCCACCGGCCTGTCGCTGTCCGAGATTGCCGACGAAGCCGATACCGTGATGGTCGCGTTCTCCAAGGGACTCGGGGCGCCCGTGGGCGCGGCGCTGGCGGGTTCGCGAAAGGCGATGGAAGTCGCGTGGACAGCGCGCAAGCTGTTCGGTGGTGCCATGCGCCAATCGGGGATCATCGCGGCCGGGGCGTTATACGGGCTCGAACATCACATCGAGCGCCTCGTCGAGGATCATGACAACGCGCGCGCGCTCGCCCGGTTGATCGACGGTGCCGGCGGAGCCACGGTGGTTCCACCCGATACGAACATCGTGATGATAGATCTTGCATCGGGCCAGTCCCCGGCCGAGATCGCCGCGGCGTCGCGTGAGGAAGACGTGCTGGTGTCCGAGTGGTCGGCGACACGGTTGCGTCTCGTCACCCACCTCGACGTGAGCGCCGGCGACTGCCGGCGCGCCGGAACCGTCATTCGTCGGATTCTCGAGCGAAACTCCAACGCACGGACCCGAACCGCCAGCTGACTGCAAGCCACCGTCGGGCTGGCCGCACGGCGAGTCCACTGCGTACTTTCCGATCCCTCTCGCCGCTTACCATGGTCACGCTGACAACCAAAGATTTCGAAGACGCGCGCGCGCGGATCGCGGCGCACATCAAGCGAACGCCGCTCCTCACGTCGCGCCAGCTCAGTGAGCTGACGGGCTACGACATCAGGCTCAAAGCCGAGATGTTCCAGCGCGTGGGCTCGTACAAGATTCGCGGACCGTTGAACAAATTCGCGCTCATGCCCGAGGAACAAAAGCGGCGCGGCGTTGTCTGCTCCTCGGCCGGAAATCATGCGCAGGGCGTTGCCCTCGCCGCCAAGATCCACGGCATTCGAGCCGTCGTGTGCATGGCGGAGAATGCGACGCCGGCGAAAATCGCGGCGACCAAGGGGTACGGCGCCGAAGTGGTGCTGCACGGCATGATTTGGGACGAGGCAAACGAAAAAGCGAAGGAGCTCGTGCGGGACGAGGGCCTCACGTACGTCCATCCATTCGACGACGAGCAACTCATTGCGGGGCAGGGAACGCTTGGCCTCGAGATCGTGCAAGACTGGCCAGAGGTCGACGCGGTCGTCGTCCCGATTGGCGGCGGCGGGTTGATCTCCGGTGTCTCGATGGCCGTGAAGAGCCACAACCCGAATGCGCGCGTCATCGGCGTCGAGTCATCCGACGGCCCGGCAATGAAGATGAGCGTCGAGGCGGGCCGACTGGAGACAATCGATTGCAAAACGATCATCGACGGCTTGCGCGTGCGGCGCGTCGGCGAGATCAATCTGTCGGTCGTGCAACGCTTCGTCGACGACATCGTGGCGCTCCCCGATCGCGACATCTTCGACGCCGTCATCTGGGTGATGGAGCGCTGTAAGCTCGTCGTCGAGGGCGCGGCGGCGGCACCGGTCGCGGCGCTGCTTCACGGCCTGGTCAAGCTGCCCGCAGGATCGCGTGTCGCCGTCGTGTTGTCGGGCGGCAACGTGAATCTCGATCAGCTCCGCGGACTCAAATGGAACTAGCGCCGGCCGCGACGACTACTCGTCGTCGAGCGTCGCCGCCAGACGCTTGGGCGCCTTGAGCCGATAACCGTCGCGCAATAATTCGGCGATCTCGCCCCACGGCGGATTGCGGTCGAGCCATGCTCCGATCCAACCACTGGGTCCGACGTACGGCGGCGAGAAGTAGCGATCGGGTTTGGCGCGCATGACCATGTCTTGCGACACATGGTTCGCGCAGATCCACACGGCCTCGCGCCCGGCGCCGTGATGCGTGTTGGCGCTCGCATGCATGGCGAACAGTTTGTTGCGAACGCGAAACGTCGGCTCGCCCCACGCCTCGGCCTCGTGCGCTTCAGGGAGCGCGAGACAGATCTCGCGCAAGCGATCGAGAGGATCGCGCGCCGCCGGCGCGCGTCGCGCCGGTTTTTTCTTTCCCGTCTTGGTCGTCTTGCGTGCGGCCATCAGTGTCATCCTGAGCGTAGCGAAGGATCTGCTCGTCGCCTGCAACCTAGCCGCATGAACCATCTGGTCCACATCGATCGGCTTGGCTCGCTTGAATCGACCCGATCGTCGCTTAGATTTGTTGGTGCCCCAGGTCCCGGAGGGCGTCAGCCTTCCAACTCCGTCAGGACCCCGAAGGTAGCAGCGGTACGAGGTGTCTGATGTCGCTTCGTCAGACCTGGGGTATAACGCGGGAGACGTAGCTCGTGAGAGCGCGTCCTCGCGTTTTTGCGTAGGTGCGCGAGCGGAGCGCGATTTCGCCGCCCTTCGCAGGCCAGGTTTCAATCGGTAGATTCCGTCGTCTCCCCATTCCTTGCCGCAATGTCCATCGCGCTCGCCCGAAAATACCGTCCCAAGCGCTTTGCTGACGTCGCCGTGCAGTCGCACGTGTCGACGACACTGAAGGGGGCGATCGCGCGCGGGCGCGTGGCCCACGGCTATTTGCTGTGCGGACCGCGCGGCGTCGGGAAGACGACGCTGGCTCGCGTGCTCGCCATGGCGCTCAATTGCGAGCGGCGTGACGATCCCTCGCTCGACGGCGAGCCTTGTGGAGAATGTGCGTCGTGCACACGCATTTGGGCCGGGTCGACGAGTCTCGACGTCGTCGAGATCGACGCCGCGTCCAATCGTGGTGTCGACGACGCGCGCGAATTGCGCGAGCGCGCGATGTATGCGCCGTCGGGCGAAAAGCACTACAAGGTTTACATCGTCGACGAAGCGCACATGCTCACGCGTGAAGCGTGGAACGCGCTCCTCAAGATCCTCGAGGAACCGCCGCCGCGCGTCGTCTTCGTGTTCGCGACGACGGAACCACAAAAGATCGCGCAGTCGGCGGCACCCGTGTTGAGCCGTCTGCAACGGTTCGACTTCAAGCGGATCGGACCCGCGGAGATTCGTGAGCGACTGTTGCAGGTGCTCCGACAGGAGGGCATCGACGCCGAGCCGGAGGCGCTGGCCGCGATCGGACGCGCGGCCGACGGCTCGATGCGTGACGCCCTCAGTCTCGTCGACCAAGTGCTCTCGATGGGCGATGGACAAGTCACCATCGAGCGGGTACGCGACGCACTTGGCTTGGTTCCCGAGGACGAGTTCATCGCAATTCTCGACCTGATCGCCGACCGTCGCGCTGCCGACGTGTTCCCCACCGTCGCCCGATTGGCCGACGCGGGCATCGACTTCGGCGGCCTGCTTACCGGCATCGCCGACATGCTGCGCGCACAACTCACCGTGGTGTTGGGCGGCACGGCGGCCGACGTCTCGGATCGCGCGCGAGAGGCGCTCGTTGCGCGGCGCGATCGCTTTGCCGCCCCTGACTTGCTCCGGATGCTGCAGGCGATCGGCGAGCTCGAGCCGCGCTTCCGCAAGAGCGGCCAGCAGCAGCTGCTCATCGAGACATTGCTCGTGCGTTTCGCGCTGCTCGACCGCGCGATCGAGCTCGAGGACGTGCTCCGCTCGTTGGACGATCAGCCGCCTCGTCCGTCGGTGTCGCCGCGCCGCGAATCGAGCGGCGGAGCCAGCGGTGGACCGAGCGGTGGCGGAGTGGTCGGAACGGGGGGAGGAAATGCCGGCCCTTTCGTTCGTCCGGAGCCGCGACTCGCCCCCCGCGCTGATGGTTCCGGAGCTCGCGCGGAATTGGCAAGTCGACCGGCGCCGCGTTTTGTCGTCGAGAGCGGGGAACCGCTCGAGCTGAGCAAGGTCGCGGCTCGATGGGACGAACTGGTGGAGCGGCTCCGCGGTGGAAAGCCGATGTTGGCGTCGGCGCTCGAGCACGCGTCGCCGGTCGCGGTCACGGCGGACGGCGTCCTCGCGATCGAGCTCGACGAGTCGAACGACATCTTCGCGCACGCGATCACGACGAGCCGGCCGGAGATCGTCGTAGCTCTCCGCGAGTGGTTCGTTGCCGTCGACCGGGTCGAGTTGCGCCGGGACGATCAGGCCGCGGCGGCTCCGCCCAAGCGTCTGACCGACGAAATGGTCCGTGCCGAACGCATCGCGTCGCTCAAAAAGCGCGACCCTGTGCTGCGCGCGGCGATCGACGCCCTCGATCTCGACGTCGTGGACTAGCCGCTCGTCCGAGCGACCGGATAGCTTGAAGGGTGGCTGGTTGCTGGCTGCTGGTTTCTGGCAACCGCGAACAGCCAGCAACCAGTAACCAACAACTAGCAACCAGCATGGCCGACTTCATGAAGATCCTGCAGCAAGCGCAGGAAATGCAGGGTCGATTTCAGAAAATACAGGACGAGTTGCAGACGCTGACCGTGACCGGATCCGCGGGCGGCGGCATGGTCACGGCCGAGGTGACCGGCACGGGCCAGATCAAGAAGATCAAGCTCGAGCCGGGCGTCGTGAATCCAGCCGACATCGAGATGCTCGAGGATCTCGTCGTCGTCGCCATCTCCGACGCGCAGAAGAAAGCCCAAGCGAGCGCGCAAGAGCAGATGGGCAAGGTCACCGGTGGCCTGCAGTTGCCCTTCAAGCTGCCGTTCTGATCCATCGCCGCCTTCAATTCACTGAGCGCACGCCGTCCCGGGTGATTCGATAAGTGTCGGCCATTGATGATCTGGCGACGGAGCTCTCGCGGCTTCCGGGCATTGGTCGAAAGACCGCCCTCCGCTTGACATATCATCTCCTGCGTCAGCCGGCCGATCAGACCCGTCGCCTGGCGGAAGCCCTGCTGACGCTCGGTGAGCGCGTACGCCCGTGCGCGCGGTGCTTCAACCTCACTGAGGACGAGCTGTGCGCGATCTGTCGCGATTCGCGCCGCGACGCCTCCATTCTCTGTGTCGTGGAACAGGCGTCCGACATCGGCGCCATCGAGCGGGCGGGGGAATATCGCGGCATGTACCACGTGCTGGGGGGCCGTCTGTCTCCGCTCGACGGCGTTGGTCCGGACGATCTCACGATCGGGCCGCTGCTCGATCGCGTCGCGGACGCGGACCAGGTTCGCGAGGTCATCATCGCCACCAACCCGAGCCTCGAGGGGGAAGCGACGGCGCTCTATGTGCAAGGGCAACTCGCTCCTCGCGGCGTGACGGTCTCTCGCATCGCCCGAGGCCTACCGGTGGGAGGGGACTTGGAGTACGCCGACGGGGTCACCATCGCGCAGGCCATGAACGCCCGGCGGGCCATGTGAGCCCCATGAACGGCTCCCGGCAGGCCAAAGCGGTGACCGCGGGCGTTCTTGGCGGTCTAGTAGTAGGCGTGATCGTCTGGAGTTCCCTCATTCGACGGTCGCGCCGCGAGCTGTTCAGCAAGAGTCCCGTCAAGCGCCTCGCGGCGCTCGGCTACCTCAGTGGACGGCCTGGGCTCGACAACATGCGCATTCTCATCGACTACGTAGCATGGGAGCGTCACCCGGCATTACGCCGCCGTGGTGAGCGCATCCTGCGCCGTATGCAGACTACTCTCATCGACTAGGACCGGATCGCAATGCCTGTTCGCGCAGCAAGTTGGTCGTTCACCGAGGATGACTTTCGCGCGATCACCGACGCGTTGGAGCGGTTCCTTACCGATTGCAACGCGCGTTGCGCGTTGCTCGTCGACCGGACGGGTCAGCTCGTGGCAACGGTTGGCGAACGACCCAACTTCGATCCGACGGCCTTCGCCACGCTGACCGCGGCCGACTTCAGCGCCAACGACCAGCTGGCGAAGCTGATCGGCGAAAACGATTTCAGCTCGCTCTTCCACCAGGGCGAGAAGGAATCGATGTACCTGGCGGACATCGCGCGCCGCGTCATTCTCGTCGTGCTATTCGACAATCGCACTACCCTCGGTCTCGTTCGACTCAAAATGCGCCCGACGGTCCTCGAGCTTACGCAACTCTTCGAGCAGATGTTCGCGCGCGCCGCGGCAGATGCCGGATCGACGCCCAACGTTCTCGCCGGCGCCGACGACGAGATCGACAAGCTGTTTCAGTAGGGACGACAGCCATGTCGATGATCAACTACGCGTCGCGCGAGATCAACTGCAAGATCGTGTACTACGGTCCAGGTCTCGGCGGCAAGACGACGAACCTCGAGCACGTGTACGGCAAGGTCGCCCCGGATACGCGCGGCAAGCTCATCTCACTCGCCACCGAGACCGAGCGAACACTCTTCTTCGATTTCCTGCCGGTCGACCTCGGCACGATCCGCGGGTTCAAGACGCGCTTCCACCTGTACACCGTCCCGGGTCAGGTCTACTACAACGCGAGCCGAAAGCTGATTCTCAAAGGCGTCGACGGCATCGTTTTCGTCGGCGACTCGCAGCTCGAGCGGATGGAGGCGAATCAGGAAGCGATGCAGAACCTCTACGACAACATGGCGGAATACGGCTACGATCTCACGAAGATGCCATTCGTGATCCAGTACAACAAACGCGATCTCCCCAACGCGTCGCCGATCCGCGATCTGCAGGCCGCGCTCAACCCCGGATGGGAAGTGACCGAGTCGTCGCGCATGCGGACTACGCCCGATGCATACCACCCCGGCGAGAACCTGATCGAGCAGCTGTCCTCGGGCGAGTGGATTGAGCGGGCGCAGTACTTCGAGGCCGTTGCCGTGTCCGGCGACGGCGTGTTCGACACGCTCAAAGCGGTGAGCAAGCTGGTACTCAAGTCCCTCGCGTGACCGACCGTTCGCTGTTCGCCCAAAGCGAATAGCTTTCTACCATGAACCTGCCGAACGCCCTCACCGTCGGCCGCATCGTGGTGACTCCCTTGATCGCGATCCTTCCATTCGCGAACTCATGGAGATTGCGGTTCGCCGCGTTCGTGCTGTTCACCGTGGCCGCGATCACGGACTACATCGACGGTCACCTGGCGCGATCACGCAAGGAGGAGACCGACCTCGGCCGGCTCCTCGACCCGCTCGCCGACAAACTGTTACTCGTCGGCACGTTCGTTCCCATGTATCTCCTCGCGGCCGATTTCCCGTTCGACACTCCCATCGGGCAGATCGGGCTCCCGTGGTGGATCATTGTCATCGTCCTCGGTCGCGAGCTGTTCATGACGATCTTTCGCCAGGCGGCCGCGCGGCGCGGCGTCGTGATTGCCTCGATCGGTCCGGCGAAATGGAAGACGGGTTTCCAGCTCGTCTGGCAGGGATCGGCCTACTTTTGGTTCTGGGCGGCCACGCTTGCCGCCGCGAAAGGTTGGAGCTCCGCGGCGTGGCACGACTTTGCCTTGTTCAACGGCACGGTCGGTACCCTGACAATGACCGTCGCCGTCATCCTCACCATCTATTCGCTCGCCGTGTATCTGCGCAGCTTCCGCAACGTGTTCGAAGCATCGCCGAGCAAGTGAGCACGACCGGTATCGAGGTCGTCACGATCGGCGACGAGCTGCTGCTCGGCTTCACGATCGACACCAACGCGGCCTATCTCGCGCGCGCGCTCGCGTCGATCGGCGTTCACATCGTGCAACGGACGACTACCGGCGACGAGCCGGGCGAGATCGCGCGAGTGGTCGGCGAAGCGCTCGACCGTGCCGGCGCCGTGATCACGACCGGTGGACTCGGCCCCACCTCCGACGATCTCACCAAGCAGTCGATCGCCGCGCTGTTCGGGCGCGGGATGCACCTTGACGAAGAGCATCTCGCATGGATGGAGGCTCGCTGGCGGAAGCGCTTTCAGCGCCCACTGCCGGCGGCGAATCGCCAACAAGCGATGATTCCGGATGGCGCGACAAAATTAGAGAATCGTCATGGCTCGGCACCGGGCATCTGGCTGGACGACGATCGCGGCCGCTGGGTGGCGATGTTGCCCGGGGTGCCGCGCGAGATGCGCGGCATGCTCGACGATACGCTGCTGCCGCGCTTGAAAACGCGAATCACGACCGGGACGGTCGTGCGTTCGCTCACGCTCCGCACGACGGGCATCGCCGAGTCGCTGTTGGCCGATCGCATCGAGTCAATGGACGGCGGATCGCTCGGCGTGTCGCTCGCGTATTTGCCATCCATCGCCGGCGTCGACCTACGCCTCACGGTGCGCGACGTCAGCCCGGCTGATGCGAGCCGCGCGCTGTCACACGCCGCGCAACGTCTTCGCGATCACCTCGGCAATTCGATTTATGGCGAAGAGGACGACGACCTCGCCGCAGTCGTACTCGATCTGTGCCGCAAACGTGGAATGACGATTGGCGTTGCCGAGAGTTGCACGGGCGGCTTGCTCGGCGCCAGGCTGACGGCAATCTCCGGATCGAGCGACGTGTTTCGCGGCGGGGTGATCGCATATCACAACGACGTGAAAGCCGAGCTGCTCGGCGTCAGCGAGTCTTCGCTCACCGAACACGGCGCCGTGAGCGAGAAAGTCGTGCTCGAGATGGCCGCCGGAGTGCGCCGGACGGCGCGGACGAACATCGGCTTGGCGATCACGGGAGTTGCCGGACCAACCGGCGGGACGCCGGCGAAGCCAGTCGGCACGGTCTGGGTCGCCGCCGACGTCGACGGCGAACCGCGGACCGCGCTCCACCACATGTGGGGAGATCGCGACGAAATTCGCCAGCGCGCCGCGCAGTGGACGATGGAGATGCTGCGCATGCGTCTCATCGCTTCCCGGCCTTAGCCTTCGTCGTTCACTTACGTTTGGCGACGGTCGCGGCTGCCTTCGATGTGTCCGCGAGCTCGGCGGCGTACCTCGCGGCCTTCTCCGGCTGCTTTAGAGAATCGTATTCGGCGACCAGGTCCTTGCGGGCATTCTGTATGAACGTGACCGCGGGGTTCGCCTGCTTCACCATGATCTCGTACCCGGCGAGGGTTTCGACCTGCGCGTCGGCAAATCGGCGCTGATGAAGCAGCGATCGTCCGAGTTTCATGCGCGCGATGCCGGTGTTCATGTGATTCGGCCCTTGCGATTCAGAGAAGCGGCGAACGGCCTCCCGGTATAGATCTTCGGCGCGCGCGTACTGATGTCGACCATAGTAGGTGCTCGCCAGATTCGACGTGGCGATTCCGATCAGGAAGTGCTTGTCGCCATACACCGCGCGATAGATGCCGAGCATGCGTCGGAAATCGGCCTCGGCCTCGTCGAACCGCTCCAAATTGCTCGCGATGTTTCCGAGCTCGTTCACGGTTGAGGCAACCAGCGGATGCATCGGCCCATACACCCGCTCGCGAACGGCGAGTGCTTGTCGGAGGATGGCCGCCGCGTCATCGAATCGCTTTTCGTAGATCAGCGCACGGCCGAGCATCGTGAGCTGGGCGGCCGTCTCCTGATGGTCATTGCCGTAAAACGCGCGGGTGATCTCGAGCGCCTGCCGGTCGAACCGCTCCGCTTCGGCGTAGTTGCCGCGGTCGAGCTGGGTCGCGCCCAGATTGATGAGAATGTCCGCGACGAGTGGATGCCGTTCGCCGTAGAGTTGCTTGTACATCGCCAGCACACGGCGATTCAACGAATCAGAAATCTCATAATGCCCCGAGTAGAAATGGACATCGGCCAACGAGCTGAGGCTCGTCGCGAGATCGGCCGGCGCCGCGCCGGGAAGGGAGTTCAGTCGAACGGCTTCTTGCAGCACCGGAATCGCTTTGTCGTATGCGCCACGTTCCTGAAGCGCGCGGCCAACGGCAACCGTCGCCTTCACAACGCTCGGATGGTTCGCTGGGAGCGTCCGCTTGCTCATCTCGAGTCCCGCTCGACTCAACTGCTCCGCCTCCTCGAACCGGGCCTGATCCACGCGCAATGAGCCGAGTGCCACGAGCGTCGCGGCGACCTCGGAATTCTCGGGACCGTACAATGCTTTGCGCTTGTCGAGCGCCGCGCGCAGCAGCGAGTCGGCACGAGGCAATTTCCCGAGCTTCTGATAGATGCTTCCGAGCGTGACGTCGAGCTCCGCTTCAATCGCGGGATCGGAGGCGAGTGTCCTGGCCTCCTGCAGGCCGCGATCGACCAGTGTCACGACGCGCAAACTGTCGGCCGGTCCGGCCGCCTTGTCGCCTCCCTCGAAGAGATTGAGCGTAAAGCGCTGAATGCGCTGCGTTCGCTCCGCCTCACTCAATGCGGCGTTGCGGGCGCTCGCCAGACGCACCGTGTAGAAGATCCCCATGCCGACGATGATCAGGAACACGACGCTCGTGGCCGAGACCACTTCCCAATTTCGCCGAACGAACTTGCCGAGGCGGTAGGGAACGCTGTCCGGTCGCGCCTCGAGCGGCTCTCCCTTCAAGTAATGATCGACGTCGCGAATGAGCGCATCGACGGTCGCGTATCGTCGTTGCGGATCCTTGTGCATCGCGGTGAGGCACAACACGTCGAGGTCGGCCCATTGCGATTTGCTCGCCGATCGGGTGTTGAGATCGGCGGCCGACCGCCCGCCGGTCGCGCGCGAAATGGCGATCGATGGCCGCTCGGCATCCTGCCCGAGGATGACCGATTCCATCTCGCTCCCTGCGAGGTTCGACAAATCGAATGGCAGATGCCCCACGAGCAGCTCGTACATGATCACGCCGAGGGCGTAGATGTCGGTGTGGGTGCCGACCCGGCCGCCGCGGATCTGCTCTGGCGCCGCATAAGCCGGCGTCATCAAACGCATTGCCGTGCGCGTTTTTTGGTCCGACGGACCGTCCAGGCTCTCGAGCTGCTTGGCGATTCCGAAGTCCAGCAGCTTCACCGTGCCGTCGTCGGTCACCAGGATGTTCGACGGCTTGAGATCGCGATGCACGACGAGATGCCGGTGCGCGTGTTGCACGGCTTCGCACACATCGCGGAAAAGACGCAGCCGGCCCGCGATCGTACGCGAGTGCGCGTCGCAATATTCTGTGAGTGGCACGCCCTCGACGTATTCCATCACGAACCACGGCGTCCCGTCGGGGAGCGTGTCCGCGTCGTACAGTCGCGCGATCAGGGGATGGTTGAGCTGTGCGAGTGTGCGCTGCTCGCTGGCAAATCGCTCGCGTCTCGTCGGCGACAGCCACGCGTCACGGAGAATCTTGACTGCGGCTGCCGTGCCCAGATCATCGCGCGTGCCGAGGTAGACGATCCCCATCCCGCCCTCGCCGAGCACACGCGTAATCCGGTAGGGACCGAACCGCGCAGTCGACGGCGTGAATGCGTTTCCGAGCAATTCATCAGCCGCTACGGCCAGGCCGCGATCGAGCATCGACTCGCCGCGAGCATCCTCGGCGAGCAGCGCCAAGGCGTCAGCGACCAGCGAGGCATCGTCACATCGCGCGTCGAGAAATGCGCGCTGCTCGGACGCGGGAAGGTCGGCGGCGGCGTGAAACAAAGCTTGGAGTCGTTCCCAGCGGGCTGGATCCACGTGCTCTCCTACGTCGGAGATGCCGGCGAAACTGCGCCGGCTCAGGACTTATCCGAGCGTCCACCTCGTAGCTCATGCGCGAGCCAGGCCTTCGCCGCGCGCCAATCGCGCAGCACCGTGGATTCAGAGATGTCTAACAGCTGCGCCGTCTCGGCGACATCGAGACCGCCGAAGAATCTGCTCTCCACCAGAATGGCCTGTCGCGGCTGAAGTCGCGCCAGATCGGTCAGTGCTTCGTCGAGGGCGATGAGGTCATCAGCGCCAGTCGCCGGCGTACCCAACGCCTCGTCGAACGTGACCAATGCCGCGCCGCCCCCTCGTTTCTCGGCGCGCCGTCGTCGCGCCGCTTCAATCAGTACCTGACGCATTGCCCGCGCGGCGATCCGCTTGAAGTGCACGCGCGACGTGCGCGCCACCCATGGAGAGTCGGCCAGCTTGAGCCATGCTTCGTTGACGAGCGCGGTCGGGCTCAGAGTCGCACTCGGGTCGTTGCGGCGCACTGAAGCCGCCAGCCTTCGCAGCTCCTCGTACGCGGCGCTAAACACATCGTTGAGCGCCTGGGCGTCGTCGAATTGTGCGGCGAATTCGCCGAGATCCAGGCCGTGTGACACACAATCTCCAACAGGATGACGGTTTTTGTGGCAGGCTCGCGTAAGGAGAGATCGAGAGGTGCTACGCGAACGCGTAAAGCCTATCACTCGTGACGGGTCATTAGCAAATACCGAAGTCGTACCAAAACGCCCTCGAGACCGCCCCGCCTCTGGTCCCCTCTTCGGATTCCGTTTATTTTCGGGCGCCTCGTCCACCCGAGGCTCCCACCGCGTCGGGCGTAGTGCCGCAATGGCCCGTTCTGTCGCACGAACGTTTTTTGATCGGCCCCCTTCCCCTCATCTCGCCAGGAGATCACGATGCGCCGTTTGCGAAGTGGCAACGTCTCAAAGGCCTTGGTAGTCGTTGCGTGTGTCGCGGTGACCGCCCAGCCAGTGGTCGCGCAGGCGAAGCCCGCTGCCTCCGCTCCCGCATTTGGCATGGGCTACACGGACATTGGCCCGACCATCGGGCTAGGTGGTCTCAATGGCGCGAGTGAGGCGTTCGGCGGACGGTTCGAACACGCCATCAAGCCCCTTCCGGACATGGGTAACGGCATGCTCGGAATCCAAGTCGCGGCCGAGTACTACTCATGGTCCGCGGGCGGGTCCGGTCCCGGGTACTCGTACAGCTCGAGCATCAAATACATTCCGATCGGCGCGACGGCGAATTACCACTTCAGGATCGAGGACCAGCCGAAGTTCGATCCCTTTGTTGGACTCGGTCTCGGGTACAACGTCGTGTCGTGCAGCTATTCGAACAGCTTTGGAAGCTTCACCGGCGACTGCGGGTACAGCAGCGGCGTCTATCTGATTGCGCGCGCGGGCGGCCGCTACTTCTTCAGCCCGAAGTTGGCCGGCTACGCCGACGTGGGGGCCGGCGGCGGCGTGCTAAACATCGGACTCATGTTCAAACTGCAGTAGGTCGCCGAATCGCGGGCGCGGGGCGGTAGCACTCGAATTCCAGTTCTGGAATCGTCCGAATGTCGCTCCGGCGCCCGCTTCGGCGCCTGTGATTGCCAACGGGGCGTCCACGCGCTATACTCCAAGCAGCGACGCACGCGAACGCGTGGACACGTTCCGGATGACCAGGGGCCTGCCGACTTGCGAGCGGGCCCCCCTTTTTTATTCTGTCGTCAGAGGATGCATGGTACAAGTTCAACTCAGCGATACCGATCGCATCGAGTGGGCGCTCAAGACGTTCAAGAAACAGGTTCAGAAGTCGGGGATCCTCCGGGAGCTTCGCCGCCGACGCCATCACGTCAAGCCGAGTGAAGCCCGGCAGCTCAAAGCCAAGGCGGCGCGCCGGCGCAAGGTTCAACGGCAGCCGTACTGAGCCATAACCCAAAGCGTCTGAGACGCCTCTCGCATCTCAACCGAACGGCCATCTCTCCTCGAGATGGCCGTTCGCTGTTGGCAGCCTCTGGCGCCTACGAAACACGCTGGCGCTGGCCCACGCGCCCCGCGCCGTTACAACGGAGGCTTTGCTTCGGGATCGTGTCGGCGCCGAAAATCGGCAGCGTAACGGAGATGCAGCGCCGCCGATACGAGTGAGACGGCTGCGCCGATCGCCAAGTCGAGGACCAACCCAACTCCGAGAAGCGCACCAACGTCGCTCGCCAGCGAACCGGCTAGAGCTGAGTCGAGCGCCGCGACGACCGCCGACGTCGTTGTCAAGCTGCTGCCCAGATTTCGGAAACGTTGGGGCGATCCGTGTGCGAGAGATTGTTGGCCAGGCCCCGGCTCGTGATCGGTGACGAAGAACGGCTCCACTTCGGGTACGATGTCGAGGTATGCGCGTCGCAACAGATTCATTCCCGCGACCCAGCGAGCGTCCTCGTAGTTGATCGCCACGCTCCGGACGAAGGTCGCAAGGCCGATGAACAGACAAACGGCGAACAATACCAGAGCGAACGACAAGGTCTCGCGTCCGAACCGCGTCGCCTGCGCGAGTAACGCCAACGCGACGAGAGTGCCTGAAAGGATCGCGATGAACGCCGTGGCCCGGCCGAACATCTCTTGATAGCCGAGCGAGCGGCTCGACAGGAGACTCCAGTGTTCGGTCGTCAGAATGTCGAGGGCTCGCGGATCGTCGAGTCCAGTCTTCCGGCGCTCTCCGATCGCCGCGTCACGCGCCTTCGGCGCGCCCGTTTGTTCCGACTCGCCACTCGCTTGATCGCCGACCATCCCTCACCTCCGAGCTGTCGCGCCGTCGGTCGGCCGTGTCGCGCGGCAATGCTCAGAGTCGGCAAAAGCGAGGGAGGCAAGAGGCGACGATGTCGCTCTTGCGTCCCTTCGCCTCGCACTCGAGGATCAGCTAATTCCCGCCGATCGGTTGATGCAGGAACCGCTGGCCTTCAAGAACAATGGGTTGTTCGACTCTTCCGACGGGATCGGAAGATTTACGTCGGTTCCGAAATTGGTGCCAGCCTTGGATGTGTTGTCGGGCTCATACGGTCCCTTGGGGAACACGCTCTCCGCGCTGCGATTGTACTGCCAGATCAAGCGCCGCATATCGCCCAGGCGATGCGACGTGAGGAAAAGGTCGACCGCGCGCTCCTGGAAGAGCAGGTTCTGCTGACCCGCCGCCGTCGTGGGAATCGCGCTCTGAGCAATGGCCGCCGGTGAAGGAAGTGGCTGGCTGTTCGACGCGCCGTCGGCGCTGTACGTCAGCGAGTTCGTGCGCGCGTCGTTGAGCATGTTGCGGAACGTCGTGAGATCGGCATTTCGCAATGCCGCCTCGGCTTGGATCAACCGTGCCTCGGTGCCAAGCGCGAGCGGTGTCGGCGAGCTACGATCGGCGTACTTCGTCGTGAGAAATAATTCGGTCTCGCCATCGAACCCGGCGCCCGCGTCGATGATCGGCATGCGCGGGTCGTTGAGCGAGACGAACGGCAGGCCGTTCGTGCCCTCGCGATCGCCGACGCTGAACCGCGCCTCGAGATAATTGAAGCTGAAAATGGCGTTGTTCTGTCGCCCCGTGTTCTCGTCATGCTCGATGCTATAGTTGAACGTCGACGGCACCGCCGCCACCGCCGCGGCGGCTTCCGTCGGCTTGTTCAGGTCGAGCAGCGCGCGACCTTTGCCGATGCGAGCCAGGTTCAGCGCGGTCGCGCCGTTGTTGGCAGTCGCGGTCGCGATCGCGGAATCGAACTTCGCGATCGCCGCCGTGAGGAGCTGTGTCCCGGTTTGCGGTTCGCCGAAGGTGAATGTTCCATCGTCATTTACCTTGCTCGTCGGGACACCGTTGCAGTAGTTCTCCGCCAGCAATACGTACGAGAACGCGGCGAGCGCCTGAATCTCTGCCCCGCGAGGATCGGTCGGCGAGAACTGACGAAAGCGATTGGCGATGAGATCCGCCGTGGCCCGTGCGCGCTGAATGTCCTGGAAAGTCTGCAGCGTGGTAGCGTTGATAGGCTTCGTCGCGCGGCGATCGACTTCGATGCGCGTGTTGAACGTCTCGGCATCGACCAGCTCGTCGGCGAGAAGTCCGGACATTTGCGCCAAGCCTTCGTTGTTATCGAGACCTGTTCCGTAGCCGCCGGCATACGCCACCTGAAAATCTCCGATCGCCGCGGCGTAGGCGTTGGGAAGCGCGGCGGCGCCAGAGATGTCCTTCGGGAGCACGACATCAGGAGTCGGCGCGATGAGAAGCTTGTCCTGGTCGCAGGCGGCCAGACCCGCCGCGGCGCACAGCACGACCGCAAGGGTGGTTCGCCCGGAATATTTGAAGTAAGGCATTGGATTCGTCTTATGAGGGTTTCGTTATCGCTAGAAGCCGAGGGCGAGGCGAGCCGTGAAATACCGGATTTGAGGCGCCGTCAGGAAGTCGGTCGTGGTAAAGTTGGCCTGCGCTCCGGCGTTGACCTCCGGATCGAGTCCGGTGTACTTGGTCCAGGTATGGAGATTCCGGCCCGCGAGCGTGAGCGTCGCCGAGCTCGCATGCGCGCGCGCCGCGAACCGCTGCGGTAGCGTCAGTGCCAGCGTCACCTCGCGCAGCTTCGTGAATGACGCATCCTCGATGTAGCCGCCATTGAACCCGTTGGCCGCCGCTTGCGCCGCGGCTTGCTGCTCGAGATTGCCGGCCACCGGTGACTGCACCGCGGCGCCGTTCAAGAAGATCGCGTTGCGATACACGCCGGTCAGGTTGTAGATCTTTTGCCCGCCGCGGTGATCGAATGTCGCGGTGACGCGGGCGAATTTGCCCAAGCCGAGCGTCGGCGTGATGTTGAGCTCGACCTGCGGGAACGGCGTACCCTGGTACGACGCCGAGTCGGCGAGCGTGAACTCGCATCCGGTGCTTCCCGGACCACCGGGGCACGCGATCATGCCGTCGTTGTTCGCGTCGTTCACCGATGTGATGCTGCGAATGTAGTACGCGCCCAGCGGGAGGCCGGCCTTGAAGATCTGCGTGTCGTCGAACCCGCCGGTGAATTGCGGAATCGGGACGCCGTTCTCGTCGACGCCGAGGTCGATGAGACGGTTTCGTGTCCATGATCCATTGACCGTCAACCCGAGCTTCACCTGGTCGCGGTTCAGGAGATCGGCGCGCAGGACCGCTTCGTCGCCGTAATTCTTCACACGCCCGAGATTCTGAAAGCGATTCGTGCTGGATCCGAGCGACGGCGCAAGGTTGACATTCACGAGCGCGTCTCTCGTGATCTTGTTGTAGTGCGTGTACTCGACGTTCACGCGGTCGCTGAAGAGTCCGAGGTCGAACCCGGCCTCGGTTTCGTTCGACTTTTCCGGCTTGAGATTCGGATTGCCGGCGCCGCCGACGGTAAAAGCCGGCACGTCGGTGCCGTGAATGGCGACGGCGACCGGATTATAGAATTGCTCCGCTGCGAGAAAGCCGGGATTCTGGCCGGCGGACCCGGAGGCCGCGCGAAGGCGCAGCGACGAGATGGCGGAGATTCTCGAGAACCCCCCCGCGTCGGTCACGACCCACGAGGCGCTCACCGACGGGTAGTAGACTCGCCTGAAGTTCGCGCCGAACGCGCTGTTCCGATCGGTGCGAATCCCGCCCGTCAGAAACAGCTTGTCGGCCCACGCGACTTGCTGGCGTCCGAGGAAACCGAGAGTGCGCACGTCGGTATTGGTCTCGCTCACGGCGAAGCGCGCCGTCGTTCCCGCGAGAGAGCCGGTGCCGGCGAGGAGCTTCGCGCCGAACGCGTCGGTGCGGGTGAAGCCGACATCCGTGTACTGAGTGCCGAGTGTCGAGACGAACTTGAGCGCCGAATAGTCGTACGTGGCCGAGGCGTTCAGACTCGACGTGTAATTGTTGATGATCGCGCGGTTGATGCTGCGATAGCCGTCCAAGCGATCCTGATCGACGGGCAACACGGCCGGGGGAAGCGTTTCGTTATCATTGCGGTGATTGATGTCCGCGCCGACCGTGCCGTTCACCGCGAGCCAACTCGCCGGCGTCCAGTTACTCGTTAAGCCGCTTGTGAGCCGTTGGACCTGCTGTCGTGTATTGATATTGAAGAACGCATTCGGATCGATGCCGGGATTGAAGTAGCCGTGACTCACGGTGTCCGTGCCGCCCGAACAGAGACCTGGATGCAACTTGGCGCCCGACGGGCTGCAATCCGCGGCCTTGCCCAACAGTGAGCCCGACACGACGCCGAACGAGTTGTTGTCGTTCTGCGGACGGCGAAGGTCACTGTTGACATAGCCGACGGTGAGCTGCAGGTCGATCGCCTTCGTCAACTGGCTGCGCAGATTGCTGCGCAGGTTGAGACGCTGCTGATGATTGATCGCGATGACGTTCTGCTCTCTCTGGTACTCGCCTGACACGAAATACGCGGCCAGGTCCGAGCCGCCGGTCACACTGAGACCCGTCAGGGCTCGATTGCCGGTCCCTTCGATCCCCGACGACTGCAGCGGGTTGTTCGAGATCGACGAGTCGACCGCGACGCAGGCGCTCGATAACCCCGACGTCCGACGAAAGAGATTGCAATTGGTGACCAGGCCGCCCGCTGCCGTGTGTCCATACGAACGCGTGTTGAGCGGGTAGTCGTTGATGTCCTTGAGGTTTCCCGTCTCGCCAAACGCGTCCCACCTCGTAGTGCCGGCGCGACCTTTCTTCGTCGTAACCTGGATGACGCCGTTCGCGGCGGCGGTCCCGTACAATGCCGCGGCCGCGGGGCCCTTGATGATCTCGATGTCCTCGATCTCTTCGGGATTGATGTCGTTGAACCGTGACGGGAGCTGGCCGCCGGTTCCCTGTGCCGAGGATTGCGATGAATTGTCGGCGCGAATGCCGTCGATGATGAGCAGCGGGTCGTTCGAGAGCGAGATCGAGTTGGAGCCGCGGATTCGAATGCGCGATCCGGCGCCCGTTTCGCCGGCCGCCGTCTGCACGACCACACCAGCGACGCGCGAGCTGAGCGCGTCGGAGAGTGTGCTAATCACCGCCTTGTTCAGCGACGAGCTGTCGATCGTGGCGGTCGGCGCGCCGTTCTCGCGCTTGCGCTCGGTCTGTCCGGTCGCCGTGACGGTGATGGCATCGAGCGTCGTCACGGCGGGCGCCATTGTGAAGTCAGCCGTGATCGTGCCGCCGCCCGTGACCGACACGCTTCGTGTCTGCGGACCATAGCCGAGACGCTGCACGGCGAGTTGGGCCGTGCCGGCGGGGACGTTGCCGATGCGGTATGTGCCCGAGTCGGTCGTCACGGCCCCGCGATTGGTCCCGACGATGCGAACCTGCACGTTTGACAATGCGATTCCCGTTTGTCGCTCGGTGACGCGTCCCGTGATCGTGCCGGTGTTTTGTGCAAGCGCCGGCGATGCGAGTGCCAGCGCGATGGCACCAAATACGAATTGACGAAATCCATCACTCATTGCGTACTACCTCCGGTGCGGAGATGTGAGACGGCGTGGCGTTCAGTAAGCGCGTTGCGCTATGAATCACAACTTGCTCATCCGCGTTCGCCGTCACGTCGCCGATGAGAAATCCGTAAAGGTTCTGCAAACGGGTGTTATGGATTCTCCAATAGATGTCGGGGGGCGACCGGGCATGTCCCGGGGACGAGTCGGCGACACTCGGGCCGGCATGGATCGCGAATCGTGGTGGGACGCGGCGCTGCCCGAGTGGAATGCGACCGCGCCGTGACGCAATCGGGCTCTCGCCGGGTTGATTGCAACGAGGGGCGCACTATGTCACTATTCCCGCCACCCACCACCATTGAAGGACGGATCTTTATGAACATCGGACAGCGTTTGCCGCTTCGCGGCATCATGCTGGCTCCTGTCGCGATCTTGTTGCTTGCCGCCTCGAGTACGCTTGCCCAGGGCACCATCAGCGGTCGGGTCACAGCACAAGGAAGCGGCGACCCATTGACCGAGTCACGCGTTGCCGTCGTGGGAACGACCCTCGTCAGCTCGACCGGCGCCGACGGGCGCTACAGCATCCGCAACGTGCCCGCTGGAGCATGGACTGTACGCGTGTTGCGCGTCGGCTACCAGGAACAGAAAAAGTCGGTGACGATGACGTCGGGTCAGAACGCCATTCTCGACTTCACGCTCGACCAGGCAATCGTGAAGCTGACCGAGGTCGTGACCACCGCGACGGGCGAGCAACGACGAGTGGAGTTGGGCAACGCCGTCTCCACGATCACTGCGTCGAGCCGCGCGCAAACGGCGCCGACGACGAGCATGGCCACCCTGCTTGTTGCACAGGCGCCGGGCGTCCAGGTCTTACCCGGTAACGAGACCGGGACCGGCGCCCGCGTCCGTATCCGCGGCGTCAACTCGATCACGCTCGCCAACGATCCGATCTACATCATCGACGGCGTGCGCATGACCAGCTCCAACGGCTCACAGAGCGGCAACATCTTCACGGGCGGCGCCGTGCAGAGCCGCGCCGAAGACATCAACCCCGACGAGATCGAGAACATTGAGATCGTCAAGGGACCGTCGGCCGCGACACTCTATGGAACGGACGCGGCGAATGGCGTCGTCGTGATCACGACCAAGCGAGGACGCGCCGGCGACACCAGATACCACGTGACGGCGGAGTCGGGGTTGATCAAAGACATCAATACCTACCCGACCGCCTACACGCTGTGGGGGCACACCCCGGCCGGTTCCACGCGCAACTGTCTCAACCCGTTGCTGTCGCAAGTGTCGTCGGGTCTTTGTGCCTCCGACAGCCTCACGAGCTTCAACTTATGGTCAACGAAGAACACGACGCCGCTCGGCACGGGTCGACGCTCCAAAGCAGGAACGCAGATCTCCGGCGGCCAGCAGTCGCTCCGCTTCTTCACCAGCGGCGAATACGAACACGAGTTCGGCATCTATAAGATTCCGGACTTCGACGTTCAGCGCTTCGACACGCTCGGCATTCCGATTCGCGAAGAGTGGGCGAAACCCAGCGAGCTGGCGCGCGGCACAGCAAGAGCGAACATCGACGCCAACCTGTCGCCCAAGTTCGACGCATCGTTCTCGACGGGATTCATCGCGTCGCGAAATCGCTTGCCGACGATCGACAACAACGCGTATGGCATCGGTTCGAACGGTTTCGGCGGTCCCGGCTACGAGCTTGGGCATGGGCGCCCGCTCAGCAGCTTGGGATACGAGCTGCACGGATATCGCGCGACGACTCCGGGGGAGTCGTTCCAGGACATCATCTCGCAGTACATCAATCGTTTCATCGGGTCGTCGAGCTTGAACTATCGGCCAACGGCGTGGCTCGCGGCGCGATTGGAGTCCGGTGTCGACTATACCGCGAGAGCCGACCAGCAACTCTGCGCGCGCGGCACCTGCGCCGACGTCGGCACGCGCCGTCAAGGCGCGTATCAAGACGACCGCGCGTCGCTCCGCACACTCACGGTGAACGGCCAATCGATGGCGACCTTCCAACCAAAAATCTGGCTCAACTCGAAGACAACGGGCGGAGTGCAATGGGTGTCGAGCACGTTCGATCGCAATGGGGCGGGTTCGGTGAACTTGACGCCCGGCGGTGTGACGAACAACGCCGGCGCCACGCCATTCGCCGACAACGCGACCAGCGACTCGAAGACGCTCGGCCTCTTCATGGAGGAGCAGCTCGGCGTCAACGATCGCTTGTTCGTCACCGGCGGCTTGCGCTCAGATCAGAACAGCGCGTTCGGCACGAAGTTCCAGTCCGTTCTTTATCCCAAGATCAGCGTCTCGCACATTCTGTCGGCGGAGCCGTGGTTCCCTCGCATTCGTTTCCTCGACCAGTTCCGCAGCCGTCTCGCCTACGGCGCATCGGGCGTGCAGCCCGGACCGACCGACGCGATCCAATTCCTCTCGGCGACGACGACCAACGTTGCCCAGGTCGATCAACCTGGCGTCGTGCTCCAATCGCTTGGCAATCAGGATCTGCGTCCAGAGCGCGCGACCGAGTTCGAGGGTGGCTTCGACACGCGCTGGTTCGGCAGCCGCCTGTCGCTCGATCTTACGTACTACAGTAAGATCACCAAGGACGCGCTTGTCGGCGCCGTCATTCCGCCCGATCTCGGAACCGGAGCCACGACCCAGCGCACCAACCTCGGCTCGGTGAAGAATGCGGGTCTCGAGGGGCTGCTCTCGGCGCAGCTTGTGGATCGACGAAATTTCGGGTGGGACATGACGCTGTCCGGCTCGTCGAACGCGAACAGGCTCCTCACCCTCGGTGTCGATGCGCAGGGTCGGCCACTGCCGCCGCAAGTCGGCTCGACGACGCGGAACCAGCCGGGATTCCCGCTGTTCGGTTATTGGCAGCGCAGGTATACGTATGCCGACGCCAACAACGACGGCATGATCACGCTCAACGAGATCACGGTCGCCGACTCGGCGAGCTTCATCGCGTACTCGGCGCCTCGTTTCGAGACATCGCTGCAGACGGGTGTGGACTTCTTCCAGCATAAACTGCGCATCTCCGGCCTGTTCGACCACAAGGGCGGGTACAGTCTGCTCAACGGAACGGAGCGCATTCGGTGTCAAAGTCGGAACAACTGCTTTGGCACATACTCGAAGGACGCGCCGCTCTGGATGCAGGCTCGCGCGGTCGCCGTCCGCGAAAGCAGTGGAAACACACAGTTCGGCTTCATGGAGAATGGCACGTTCACGCGCTTTCGTGAGCTCAGCGCGACGTTGACGGTGCCGCAGCGCCTGATCGCCAAAACGGGCGCATGCGACGCGAGCGTGATCTTCTCGGCGCGCAATCTCCACAAATGGACGAAGTATTCGGGGATCGACCCGGAGAGCGACTCGGATGCTGGGTCGACGATCAGCACACAAACCGATTTCCAGGCAGCGCCTCCCCCGACGTATTTCATCTTCCGGCTCAACGTCACTTTCTGACCGCGACAGGACACTACTATTATGAAACACATATATGTAGGCGCGCTCGCCGCGGCAATGGCCGTGCTGGCAAGCTGCGCCCGCAGCGATCTGCTCGGTATTTCGACACCGGACGCCATTACACCGGACAACCTCAACTCGGCCGACGGGGCGGAGGGGCAGCGAGTCGGCGCCATTCGAACCTTCAAGTTGATGACGGCGCTTGACGAGAGCAGCTGGTTCTACGGCGGCATGCTGGTCGATGAATGGAAATCGGCCGACACGTTCCTCCAGCGTGACGAGACGGATCAGCGCACTGTGAAGGAGGACAATAGCCTCGTGACGGTCGCATATCGCGACATCCATCGTGCCCGCGTCCAGGCGTACGAGGCGGCTCAAGGCCTCAACACGTACAAGCCGACGGCCAAGGGCGAGATCGGCGAGATGTGGTTCATCAAGGGATACGCCGAGCTCCAATCGGCGCTGGATTTCTGCAACGGCCAACCGTTCGCGGATCTCTCGTCGGGCAGCCCGGATATCGGCACAGCAATCTCCAGCGCCGACGCGTTCAAGCTGGCGATTTCCTCATTCGATTCCGCGCTGGCCGTTGTGGGCTCGGCCACGGACACGGTCAGCCTTCGTGTGAAGTACTCCGCGCAAGTCGGACGGGGTCGCGCATTCCTGGGACTTGGACAACAAGCACAGGCCGCGACCGCCGTCGCTGGAATTCCGAAAACGTTTTCGTTCAACCTCACCTGGCCCGGCACCCAGGGCAAAGAAGACAACTTGATCTGGGGGCTCGCGAACAGCGCGCGCCGCTATACGATGCAGGATTCGGCCGACCGTCAGGGTGGAAGGATTCCCAACGCGATGCCGTTCGTCTCGGCAAAAGATCCGCGCGTTCCGAGCGTACAGGCGCCGAAGTTCGGCTTCGATGGCTCCACGCCGTACGACGGACAGCAAGTGTTTCCCGCCTTCAATTCGCCGGTACCCGTCGCCAATTACGTCGACGCACAACTCGTTCTCGCCGAAGCGCAGCTTGCGGCGAGCGACGCGGGCTGGCTTACAACGTTGAACGCACTGCGCGCCGGTCCGACGAACATCGGCGCATTGACGATTACCGGGATGTCGCCGCTGGCAGATCCGGGGACCGCCGGCTCGCGGATCGATCTTCTATTCCGCGAGCGCGCGTTCTGGACCTTCGGTCGTGGGCAGCGACTCGGCGATTTGCGTCGCGAAATCCATGTCTACAACAAGACGGCCGCGCAGGTATTCCCAGGCGAGGGCGGAATCAATCCCAGAAAAAACTCCGCCTATGGGCCGGACGTGAACCTCCCAGTGCCGCAGGCTGAGCGAAACAACCTCAAGTTCGGCGGGTGCACCGACCGTAATGCGTAGCAGCAGAGTGCAGAGTTGAGAGAAGGTGAACGGGAGCACGCACCGCGTGCTCCCGTTCTTCTGTAAACACCGAAGCTGCGTTATTCCGCCCGCAGGGCTGTGAGCGGGTCGACGCTAATGGCGCGTCGGACAGGGACGAGGCTGGCGACAACTGCCACAGCCACGAGACTACCGCCGGCGATCGTGAGAGCCCACACGCTGTAGGGCGCAACACCGTAGAGTTGCGACGTGACCGCGCGACCCGCGAGCATCGCCAGGGGAAATCCCGCGACGAGGCCGATCGCGACGATCGCGAGCGACTGACGCAGCACGAGCGCCACGACGCTGCCGGCGCCCGCCCCGAGCGCCATGCGAATACCGATCTCGCTCGTGCGCTCCGCCACTTGATAGAGCATGACGCCATACAGCCCGACCGCGACGAGGCTGAGCGCAATAGCGCCGAACAGGCTGGCTAGGGCCGCCGAGATTCGCTCCCGAGCGAGGGCGTCGTCAATCGCCGCCGAGATGAGGCTCGGGTCGCCGTGCGCAATTCCGGGTGCCACGCTGGTGATCGCGCGCGCGATCACGGGTTCGATGCCGAGCGCGCCACGCTGTGGCCGCACCACGAGCACGAGAAACGGCCAATCGTGATCGGTAAGCGGTACGAAGTACATTGGCGTCGGCGGCGCGCGGAGGCCGGAGAATTTCGCGCTCCCCACGACGCCGATCACGCGGTTCTCGGTACCCACCGTGTCGCCGTTGTCGCGATCGTCGAATACCTGGCCGATCGCGTTTCGACCGGGGAAGAATTTTTTCGCGAATAGGTCATTCACGACCACGTCGCGCGACGAGATCGGCGCTGCCAGCGCAGTGGACCGGTCGATGTCTCGGCCTGCGATCGGTGGAATCCCGAGCGACTCGAAATAACCGGGGGTGACCGCGGCGAACCACGTTTCCGCATCACCGTCTGCCAGCGGTTGCCCGCCGCGAACGGTCACATTGTCGGACACGTATCGCCCGCCATAAATCGGCAGCGACGAACCGAATGCCGCGGAACGCACGCCCGGAATGGCTCGCACGCGACGCAGCATCTCGTCGGCCATCTGCACGGTCATTCCCTGTCTCTCGTACGACGTCCGGCGTGTCTCTACGCTGACCGCGAGCCGTTGCGCCGGGTCGAAACCGAGGTCGGCCTGTTGCAGGTTTCGCAAGGTTTGCACGAGCAACATCGCGCCGCTCACGAGTAGCAATGCCAACGCCATCTGAAGAGCCACGAGCCCGCGATCGAGCAACGCGCGACGACCACTCGTCGATCGGCGACCGCCTTGCTTGAGCGGAGTAATCAGATCGGACCGCATGACGCGAAGCGCGGGCACCACGCCAAAGATGAGTCCCGACACCACACTCACGATGATCGTGAAGGCCAACACCTCGGGCCCGAGAACCGGTGCGGCACCGAGCAGGCCTGAGAGATCACCGATCTTCGCGCGCATGAGCACCGTCGTGCCCCACCGCGCGAGGAGCACGCCGAAGAGCGCGCCTAGCAGCGAAAGCTGAATACTCTCGATCACGAGCAGCAGGACAAGGCGCGCGCGCGACGCTCCGAGCGCGAGGCGGACTGCGAGCTCGCCGGAGCGGGCGCTGCTACGCGCGAGCAGAAGATTCGCGACGTTGGCGCACGCGGCGAGCAACAAGATGCCGACGCCCGCCATGAGCGCGAGCAGAATCCGGCTGTATTGACCGCGCAGGTTGAGCTTGACCTGCGGAATACCGCGGCTGATGTCGACGAGCACGAGTTGCGATCGTGACCCCGTTTGCGCCTTCGGCAATGTCACGAGCTCGCCCGCGGCGCAGCAGCGGTTCCATATCTGAGCGACGCCGAGGCGCGCGCTCTCGATCGGTTGAGCCGAAGGCCGTCGCCCCACGATCGTGACCGACGGAGTGCGCGCGTCGCTCGCGCGCATGATGTGAAGCGTTGTCGCGGCGCGATAGGGAACCATGACGTCGGTGATCGCCGGAAAGCGCAGGCCCGCGAAGCCCGCCGGCGTAATGCCCACGACCGTGAATGGTTGACCGTTGACTCTGATGATGCGACCGATCGCCGCGGGATCAGCGTTCATGCGACCGCGCCAGAATCGATCAGTCACCACGGCGATCGGCACCGCGTCGGCGTCATCGTTTCGCGAGATCAACCGGCCGCGCTCGGCGCGAATGCCCAGCAGATCGAAGTATCCGCCGTCGACCGCGTCGAGCGACGCATTCATCGCGACGCCGTCGACCTCGATCGATCCCCCTGACGATGCAAGCATCGTCAGCGGAATCGGGGCCGACGTGAGCGCGTCGAATTCGCTGCGCGAAAACCGTTCGTCGATGCCCTTCGCGCCAAAGTCCCGCCGTGTCTCCACAAGCTGCGCGGCGTGGGGGACTGGCAATCGCGCGAGCAGGAGCGCGTGGATGAGCCCGAAGATCGCGGTGTTCGCGCCGATGCCTAGCGCGAGCGAGCCGATGGCGATGAGCGTGAACGCTGGTGCGCGACGGAGACCGCGCCATGCGTACCGCCAGTCTCGGAGCAGGGCATCGAGTCGGGGCGACAACCACACGCCGCGCGCCTCCTCGCGCATGTACGTCTCGTTGCCCATCGCCCGGCGCGCGGCGTCGCGGGCCGCGTCGCGAGTGAGCCCTTGCCGGCCAAACTCGTCGGCGAGCAACTCGTGATGAAGCGCGAGCTCCTCGCGGAGATCGTGCTGTCGCGAGCGAAAGCGAAGCCAGTACGCGAAGCGGCGAATCCATCGCATGGAATCCTCTCCAGCCAAGTCTCAGGCGAATCGCAACACCGCGTGGATCGCGCCGATCATGCGCTCGAACTCGTCCTGGTCGGAGACGAGTTGCTTTCGGCTCGCGGCCGTTCGTCCCATCGATAGACGATGGGAACTTCGGACCGGCGACCGACGATGTCAAGCCCCATCGATAGGCGATGGGAAACGCACGCGCCCGGCCGATCCGGCTACGGCGTTCTCGCCTGTATGAGGATCTCCTTCAACTGCTCGACGTCGTTCGGCAAGTCGGCGTTCCCGGCGGGGAAGCCGTTCGCCTTGAGCAGATAGGCGATGACGTCGGTCACGAGCCGCCGATCGTAGATGCCGACGCTGTCCGTCGGCATCGTCGTCCGAATGCGCGTTTGGAGATCACTGAGCGGCAGGCCATTCCAGTTTCCTAAAAAGCCGCTTCCCGTCAGCGCCGGCGATTCGTCGGCACCGCTGAGGGACGCACCGTGGCACCGCGCGCACGTTTTGCCGTACGCCGCTTCGCCCACGGCCGCTTGGGATATCGTGTACACGCTGTCCCACACCGTCCGCGATTGCGTCCGACTGACCGACCACGGCGAGTCGAGTCGCGCTGCCAAGACTGGGATCACCGCGGCGAATGTGCCGCCGATGAGCCAGCCGCGCGAACGGGTTCGCTCTGTCATTCGCATCACCGCGATCCGTCGAGCGGTAGCCGGAACGCGATATACTCGCCCGAGTACGGCCCGCCGCTCACGGCGAGCACGATGTACTGTCTGCCATGTACGGCGTAGGTCATCGGCGATCCGCTGACGGGCGCCGGCAGGAATACCGATCCCACCTCCGCCCCGGACGCTTTGTCGTAGGCTCGCAGCATCGCGCCGCGCGGGCGCGTGGACAGCGTCGTGACTTGCGGGTCGCCCGCGATGACGAGCGTCTTCGTGACGAGCGTACCAACTAAGAACCCAGGCTGTCCCGTGCGCGGGATCGTGATGCCCTTGAGCATTTCATGATTGCGGACAGCGTCCGGCGTCTCACCATGCGGCACCTGCCAGCTGATCTCCCCCTTATCGAGATTGATCGCGCTGATCGTGCCATACGGCGGCTTGAAGATCGACAATCCTTGCACTGACAGGCCGCCGGCGCGGGCGCCGTTCGGTTGAGGCGCCGTGCCACCGATCCAATCCATGTCCGACCGGTCCTTACTCGGTTGTACGAGACCGAGCACCGCCGGTGCCGCGTTCGACGACGCGACATACACCGTATGAGTCTCCGGGTCGTACGATCCGCCGGGCCAGTTCGATCCGCCATTCGTTGCACCGCGGGCAAGCGTCCCGAGTGGCCCATCAGCTTTGCTCACGACGGGCGGCGTGAAGACCGGTCCCAGCTTGTAGCGCGATGCAATCGTGACCGCCTGCGCTCTCAGCTCAGGCGTGAAATCGACCAGGTCGTCGATCGACGTACCATTCTTCGCATACGCCGGCGGCTTCGTGGGAACGGGCTGGGTTGGTGAATACCACTCGCCGGGTACGTCGCCTCGTTCGACGGGCTTTTCCTCGAATGGCCAGACCGGTTTTCCCGTCACCCGATCGAAGACGTAGAGAATGCCTTGCTTGGTCGGGGCCGCGATCGCCTTGATCGCCTTGCCGTCGACCGTGATATCAGCCAGAATGGGCGCCGAGGCGAGATCGAAATCCCAGATCGGATGATGCACGATCTGATAATGCCACTTTTTTGCACCGGTCTTCAGGTCGAGACACACGAGGCTCTCACCGTACAAGTTGTTTCCTGGCCGGTGTCCGCCGTAGTAATCGCCGGTTGGCGATTCAACCGGCAAATACACGAGCCCCAGCTCTTCGTCGACGGTGAGCTGCGTCCACACGCCAGTGTTCCCGGTGTATTCGGCTGAGCCATTCAACCAGGTTTCGTAGCCAGGCTCGCCTTGCTTGGGAATCGTGTGAAACGTCCACAGGCGCTTACCAGTACGAACGTCGAAGCCGCGGACGTAGCCCTTATTGTTCTTATAACTCTTCGGCGTGATGCCTTCTCTGAACGACGCACCGATGACGATGACGTCTCGCCCCACGACCGGCGCGCCCTGGAACCCGATCTCGCCGGTGACAAGATCGGGAAGAATCGTCTGATCGATGTCCGTCTTGAGATCGACGACGCCGCCCGTGCCAAACGTTGGAATTGGCGTGCCGGTCTTCGCGTCCAACGCGATCAGCCGATAGCCCGGCGTCACATAGAGGACGCGCTCCTCGCGACCGTCGGTCCAATACGCTAGGCCGCGACCCGACAATGGCCGCGGGGCCGCCGCGCCGCGGTCGCCCTCGTCCTCGCGATGCACCCAGAGTTGCACGCCGGTGACGGCGTCGAGCGCGACAACGGCGCGATTGGTGCCGCCGGTCGCGTACAACACGCCGGCGACCATCAATGGCGTACCTTCGAGCTTGAACTCGGGACGCGGCCCCAACGAATCAGTCTTGAAGCGCCACGCAACCTCGAGGGTGCCGAAGTTGCGCGCGGTGATCTGATCGAGCGGGGAATATCGTGAGCCGCGCGTGTCGCCCGTGTAGCTGGGCCACTCGCCCCGGCTCGTCGTGAACGGCGGCGCGTTGTCCGCTGCGGCAGAGCTGCTCGTTGGGGCGTTGACCGGTGTTCGCTGTGCGGCGACGGCCGCGGATGCGGCGAACGCTACAATCATCCCCAGCGACGACGTACGAATCGACCAGAGTGCACTCGGCAACGTTATCTGCCTCGACTGTCTGTGGGTCCCGAGCGAGAATGATGGCGACGCGCGACCGAAACCGGAATACGAAGACCCTTGCCCCGCGCCGCTCCGGCGTCGCAACTTCACACTGGGCCCTCGGCTGCCCCATCCATTTCTCGACGTTCGGAGACGAATGCTCGGTGCGCGGCTGATCGTAATCGGAGGAATCGTCGCCTGCGCGATCGCCACCGCTCCATCCGCGAGCGTGGCGCAGACTCCGCTCGCTCCCGCGGCGCCGACGGGACAGACCGTGACGCCCGCGTTCGAGGGCTGGTACAAGAACGCTGATGGCACGTTCAGCCTCTCGTTCGGATACTACAATCGCAATACGTCCGAGGTGCTGTCGGTGCCTCCTGGACCCGACAACTTCGTTAGCCCGGGCGATGCGAACCAGGGACAGCCGACGTACTTCTATCCTCGTCGCCATTGGGGCGTGTTCGCCGTGAAAGCGCCAGCGGACTTCGGCGACAAAAAGGTCGTGTGGACGCTGAACGTCCGTGGCAAGACGTTCGCGATCTCTGGCAGCCTGCGCGATGAATGGCAGATCGACGCGCTCGAGGGCGAGGCCGGATCGAGCAACACGCCTCCGTCGATCGGCTTCGACGAGGGCGGTCCGCACGGTCGTGGGCCTGCCGGCATCACGGTCGAGCGGAGCGCGACGGTTGGCAGACCGCTTACCGTGACTGTCGTGGCGAAGGACGACGGTGCGGGGCTCACCAAAGCCGGCTATCCGGTCACACTCACCTGGTTCACGCATCAGGGGCCGGCGCCGGTCGCGTTCGGCACGCCGACGACGAAGCTGACACCGACGGGTGGCTCGGCGACCACGACAGCGACTTTCAGCACGCCGGGCGAGTACATCATTCGCGTGCGCGCGAACGACTCGGACGTCGTCGCCGCGGGACACTCGCAGTGTTGTTGGACCAACGGGTTCGTCAAAGTGAGGGTGACGCCATGAGGAAGTTCGCATACACGTCGAGTCTGGTCGTCGCGACATTCGTCACACTCTCCGCTCCGTTGGTCGTTTATCGTCCGAGTCCAGCGGCGGCGAAGACGCATCGCGCGGTCACGTTCGCGAAAGACGTCGCCCCGATTTTCCAGCAGAAATGCCAGGAGTGTCACCAGCCCGGCTCGATTGCGCCGATGTCCTTGCTCACGTACGGCGACGCCGTCGAGAACGCGGCGCAGATCAGGGAAAAGGTCGTCGACCGGTTGATGCCGCCGTGGCATATCGACAAGACCGTCGGAATTCAGAAATTCAAGAACGATCGCAGCCTCACCGACGACCAGATTCAGACGATCGTGAATTGGGTCGACGACGGGACGCCGCTCGGCAACGCGGCCGACATGCCGCCGGCGAGAAAATTCGCCGATCCCAATCGCTGGCAGCTCGCCGACCGGCTCGGCGCGCAACCGGACCTGATCATTCGCTCGACGCCCTATACGCTCGCCGCGCACACGCAGGACAAATGGTTCCGTCCAACCGTCGAGACGGGGCTCACGGAGCCGCGATGGGTGCGCGCCATCGAGGTGAAGCCGGTGCGGGCGAGCGATCGCAAGATCGTGCACCACGTGCTTGCCTATCTCCTGCAGGACGAGCCGGAGGTGACCGGACTCGCCAGTACGGCCCACGACCACCAAAGCAACGCCGGCTTGTTCATGGAATGGGCGGTCGGGAAGACGGGACAAATCTTCGCCGACGACGCGGGGAAGCTGATGCTGCCGGGTTCGCGTATCCGTTGGGAGATCCACATGCACGCCATCGGCCAGGAGTACAAGGATAGCCAAGTGGAGCTCGCGGTCTACTTCTATCCCAAGGGCTTCGTCCCCAAGCACCGGACGGTGCTCACGATGTTCAACGTCGCGCGAAGCTCCGAGCTCGACATTCCGCCCAATGAGAAAACCGTCACACAGAACTTCTACGTGCTACAGGCACCGGCGCGGCTCGACAATTTTCAGCCGCACATGCACATGCGAGGGACGGCGATGTCGCTCGAGGCCATCTATCCCGATGGCCGCAAAGAGGTATTGAGCGCCGTCCGCAACTTCCAGTGGAACTGGCACGTCAACTACGTCTACGCCGACGACGCGGCGCCACTGCTCCCGAAAGGGACGACCTTGGCATTCACGGCGTGGCACGACAACACCGCCGCGAATCGCAATAACCCGGATCCGAATCAATGGGTCGGATGGGGCGATCGCACCGTCGACGAGATGGCGCACAACTGGATCGACGTGACGTACCTCGAGCAGCCCGAGTTCGATTCGCTCGTCGCGGCGCGGAAAGCGAAAGCGGTCCCGAAGGTGTTGCCGCAGTAGCGACCCATTCTTATCGCTTTCTGACACTCGGCGCCGGGTCTCGCCGCATTCTTCGCGAATCACCGTCACGCACGACTCACGGAGACTCGATGCCACCCACGGTTGCGAATGGCAAGATTTGCTACATCGAAATGCCGGCCGTCGACATCGCTCGCTCGGCCGACTTCTACGCGAAGGTCTTCGGCTGGAACGTCAGGACGCGTGGCGACGGCGCGACCGCCTTCGATGACGCGACGGGACAAGTAAGCGGTTCGTGGGTGCTGCATCGCTCGCCGTCGCAAACTCCGGGCTTGCTTGTGTACATCATGGTCGATAGCGCCGCCGCGACGATCGACGCGATCGTTGCCAATGGCGGCGAGATCGTGCAACCCATCGGTGGCGACGCACCCGAGATCACGGCCCGCTTTAAAGATCCGGGCGGCAACGTGATCGGTCTCTACCAGGAGCCCGGCGGCGGCGGCGCGAAATAGCGACTGTCGCGAAGGCTCGTTCCACGGCATGAATAATCCCCGCGGTCTTCGGCCGGTGGCCGTTCAACGTGTGCTCATTGAAGTTATTATATCGCCGAGCATTCGCAGGGTCCAGCGGAGGCCGATGGTGGCGACCGGCGGCCATCCGTGAGCACGACCGGACAGCGACGAGAGTTCGCGTCGCAGGGCAGGTTTGCGTCCGCGGGACGGCGGCCTTCCCCACGCCTTGCGCCTGCCTCCCTACCGCGATAACGTCGGTCGTTGGTTCGACGCCGAATCGGTGTCCCGTACATTATCGGCTGGAGGTGCTTCACGTCGATCAGACTGTCGCGCCCTTCTGCGCCTGACGCGTGCCTGCCGCGCGTCGCTGAAGCGCATGTGCCCGTTGGTCACGCCGCGCCCGCCCATCACATTCCGTTGTTCCCACCGCCGCCCGTTGTCTCGAGGGAGATCTTATGACCCGTTGCTTCCGCGCCCACCCGCGTCGATTGCATCGACTGACCCTGCGATGTGTCACGCTCGCACTCATGTGCTCGCCGACGCTCCTGCATGCGCAAACCGGCCAAGTGGTCGGTGTCGTCGTAGATCAGAGTAGCGCACAACCAGTCGAAGGCGCGCTAGTGCTGATCCAGGGGGGAAATATCGCGGGCGCCACCGACCGACGGGGCCATTTCATCATTCGCGGCGTCCCCGCCGGTTCCGTCTCCGTGCGTGCCCAACGCCTCGGCTTTAAGCCGGCGACGCAACTCGTGCGAGTGCCGGCGAACGACTCGGTCTCGGTGCGATTCGCGCTCGCGCTGAGCGTCGTCGAGCTGGAGTCGGTGGTGACGACCGGCACCGGGGGGGCCGTCGAGAAGAAACAGCTCGGTGCCCCGCTCGGCATCGTGAACGTCGACGCCCTCGCGGACACGAAGCCGATTCCCGATCTCTCGAGCGCGCTCCAATCCCAGATCCCCGGGCTGCGGGCGATCGACGGTGGCGGCGGCGCTGGTGCCGCGAAGGACTTGCGCATTCGCGGCATGTCGAGCTTCACCTTGAGCCAGCGACCCGCGGTGTATGTCGACGGTGTCAAGATCGACACAAAGGCCGTGGACTGGAGCTCGACCATGCCCAATCAGGGCTGTTGCAACTTCAACGGCGGCGTCGGTGAAGATCGGCTCTCCGATCTGAATCCGAACGACATCGACCGCATCGAAGTGCTGAAGGGACCGGCTGCGGCGACGCTCTACGGCTCCGACGCCTCGAACGGCGTGATTCAAATCTTCACGAAGAAGGGTCGCCTCGACAGCTCGCCAACGTGGAGCTTCGCGCTCACCGGCGGCTACGATCGAGCACCGGAGAACTACCCGACGCATCTCTACCCGAACTTCACCGGGGCTGACGGCACGCGCGCGCTCGATATGAACAAGACCCTGATCGGCAACGGGCCGTATCAGGAGTATCAGATCAACGTGAATGGCGGCGCCAACAGGGCGACCTACTTCGTTTCCGGCGGCTTCACAAAGGAAGTGGGGAGCATTCAGCCCAATGACGCAAGGCGGGGAACGTTGCGCGTCAACGTCGCCTGGCAGCCGACGGAAAAAATGAATTTCGAGGCGCGTTCGTCGTATGGCCGGAACTACATCAACTCGTTACAGGGTGGCAACAACTGGACAGCCCTCACCGGCAACGCGTCGAACGGCGATCCGCGCAATGCAACCAAGCTCCGTCCGTATGGCGAGGCATGGGTTGCCGTGTCGGACATCCAGAAGATGACGTCGTTCAGCGATGCCAACCGGTACACGGGCGGAGCGACCATCAGTTACCAGGCCACGCCGAGTTTGCTGTCGCGATTCACCGTTGGTGTGGACCTGACCAACGACAACAAACAGCGCTTCTTCCCGTACGACGGAAACTTTGGCTCGGCGAGTGTGTTCAACGGCGAGAAGGATGATGCCTTCCGCTACTACTCGAACTACACCGCCGACTATCTCGCACAGTACAGCATGAAACTGCCACACGGCATCACCTCGGATTTCGCGGTCGGTGGGCAGGGATATTATGAGACGGAACAGCTCAATCTGGCGGTCGGCAAGCAATACCCTGGACCGGGCGTCAGCACTGTCACCGCGGCATCGCAGACCTTTGGCTCCGAGACGTACGCGCACACCGTGAACATCGGCGGATACGCCCAGGATCGTCTCTCGATTAGCGATCGCTTCTTCACGACGGTCGGATTCCGCATCGACGGCAACAGTGCGTTCGGAAAGAACTACGGTTATCAGAAATACCCGAAGGTCGACGCCGCATACAACGTCGGCGGCCTGTCCTGGGTGCCAGGGGTCGTCAGTAGCCTCAAGTTCCGCGGCGCGTGGGGCCGCGCCGGGAAGACGCCGGGACCCTTCGATCAATACCAGACGTATCGGCCCGAAGCGGTGTTCTCGAACACGCCGGCGCTCACGCCCTACAATCCCGGCAACACCATCCTCGCGCCTGAAATCACGACCGCGATCGATGCCGGATTCGACGCCGGGTTCTTCAGCGATCGACTGGGCCTCGAGGCCACGTATTACCGACAAAAGACGAACGACGCAATCACGAGTGTGACCCTTCCGCCGAGCCAAGGCTTTTCTCAAGCGCAAAAGCAGAACATCGGCGGCATCGTGAATAACGGGTGGGAGGCAGCACTCAACTGGCTGACGCTTTCTAGGCGCGACCTCGAATGGCACAACGACTTCCGTTTCGACGGCAATAAAAACAAGGTCACGAATCTCAACGGCCATATCATCGGCAGCAACACGACCATTCGTCTCGGGTATCCAGTGCAAGGCATCTGGATGCTGCGTCCCGTGTCGTACAACGCGACGACCAAGACGTGGGTTCGCAGCGACACGACCCTGTTCCAGGGGCCGCCACTTCCGACGTTCAACTTCTCATACGCTCCGTCGCTGCGGTGGAGGAGCTTCCAGTTCGTGGCGCTCCTTACGCTCGAGCGTGGGGCGGTCATATCGAACAGCGACCGACCCTATCGCTTTCGCCAGCACACCGGCGACGAATTCCTGTCGCTGCTCGGCGCGAACGGCGCGAACACCCCGGCGTCCGACTCGGCGATCAAGTATTGGGCGGCATTCGACGATCCGGAGAAGCGCGACAACACTCGAATCCGGCAGATCGCGCTCACCTATGAGGTGCCCGCCTTCGTGTCGTCGCGGCTCGGCCTCGGTCGCACGACGTTCACGGCGTCCGAGCAGAACGTCAAGATCTGGGCGAATTGCCACTGCCAAGACCCGGACTTCGCGACATACGTGGGATCTGATTTCTCCGGAGCGCTTGGCTTCCTGGCTGATCCGGCGCCGCATCAGTTCCGATTCGCTGTCCGGTCACGTTTCTAACGCATGCCAATCCAATCATCGAGACTCGAGCTTATGCATGATACAATGACTCGAATGCTGCGCGGCGTTTCGCACGGGTTGGTCGCGGCGGCGCTGCTGGCGAGCGCGGCGTGTCGCGACGTCCTCAAGGTGCAGGATCCGCAGAACTTCGCGGCCAGCACCCTCGACAATCCAATCCTTTGGCCAGCGATCGCGAATGGCGCCGAGGGCGACTTGATGCTGCCCCTGGACGACTTCGCGATCTTCACCGGAATGTTGTCGGACGAGTTGTGGGACAGCAGCACGTGGATCGATTGGCACGACATCTCGACTGGAGTCATCCGACCGAACCGACCCCAAGGCACGTTCGGTGACAACGTGCAGAACGCCGTCATGCGTGCCCGCTATTCGTCGCAAGCCGCGGCCGACCGATTCGCCGCCGGCATGGGCGACTCGGCGAGCACCAGCCCGCTCGTGGTGCAGGTGAAGACCGTCGATGCCTGGGCTGATCTCGTGTTGGCGATGGGGTTTTGCGAGTCGCCTCCAACACAGGGCACGGCCGCCGTCAGCGACACGGTCATGTTCAAGAACGCGCTCGCGAAACTCACCGCCGTGCTTCCGCTCGCCCAGAACGCGCACTACGTCAAGGCCGCCGACCGCGCGACTCAGGTCAACTGGATTACCGCCGGTATCGCGCGGGCGAATCTGATGCTGGGCAACTACGACGCGGCTCTCGCGGCGGCGCAGCAGATCCCTGTCGGCTTTGAGAAGGACGCGATCTTTTCGTCGAACTCGACGGCGCAGAACAACAACCTGTTCGTTCAGGGTAACGCCGCCTCGAACCGCTCCTATACGATTCGAGGGATCTGGGCCAGCCAGATCGACACCATTGCCGGGGCCATGAAGGATTGGTACAGTGGCCAGCTCGATTCGCGCATTCCGCTCCAGCACGACAACAACAACACCAAGGGGTACAACCTCGGTGCCGGCGGCGTCGTGAAGTTCTTCAGCAACGGCAAGGCGAGCGTGGCGGCCGCGCCGCTTGCGATGGCCAAATACGGTGAGATGGTGTTGATCCAGGCGGAGGTGGCTTGGAGGAAGGGCCAGTTCCAGACAGCGATCGACAAGATGAACATCAACCGGGCGGCGGCGGGTCTGCCGAATTTGGTGTTGCCCACCACTGGCGATATCTCGTTGTGGGTTCGCGACGCGCTGCTCAGCGAGCGGTTCGCGCAGCTCTTCAGCGAAGGATTCCGGATGCAAGACCTCTATCGATTCAACCTCGTGACCGCGAAGCTTGGGCCGGGCCGGCTGATCAAGCTGCCGCTGTCGGTCACCGAGGCGGTGAACAATCCGAATATCAAGATCGGCGGCGGGAAATGCCCGGGCATCAGTTGAGCGAATTGGCATGACGCGCTGGAAGGACAGCCGGGCCGAGGCGAGCATCATCACTCGCCTCACCCGGCGGGAGTTTCTGTCGGTGTGTGGAAGCGGCATCGCGGCCGCGGGCGTTTCCGCCGCAGGCCTTGCCGCTGCGTGCGGCGGTGACCACGTATCGGAACCGATCGCGTCGAGCGGCACTGTTCGCGGCACCGTCACCGATCTCGCCGGGAAGCCGCAGGCCGTCGGCCGCATCTATTTGCTGCTCGCCAGCGGACTCAATCAAAACATTTTTGCCGACGTCAGCGCGTCCGGGACGTTCGATCTGGGCAGCATCCCCGTCGGCGCATACCAACTGCGGTTCTGGGGCGGCACTCAGGCGTCGGTTCCTGAGCCACTGGCAAATCCGGTGCTCATCAACGTGAGCGCCGACGCGCCCACCGTCGTGCAGTTCAGGATCGAGGTGGGCGCGCCCGACGAGACGGTACAGGAGATCTACGCCGGCGACTACTTCTTCCAGCAGCAGCCATTCGGTGAGCCGAATGCGATGGTCACGGTCAAGGCGGGAGTCATCGTCTGCTGGTACAACGTGGGTCTACACAACCACACCGTAACAGGCGGTCCATGGGGCGACTCCGGCACGATTGGAAAGGCCGAAGAGTTCATGTGGACCGCGAACCAGCTGGGCACCTTCGGCTATCGGTGCAACTTTCACAACCCTCTGATGCAAGCGATCGTGAGAGTCGTACCGTAGCACGGCGGCACGGCACAGTCGACAATGAGTAGCGCACGTCCATTGGAAGTCCCCCTCAAGAGGTTCTCATGATTCCAACGTTCTCGCGCTTGGCGGCTCGTCGAGCGGTGGGTTTCGCGCTCTTGCTGTCGGCGCTTCTGCCGTCGTCAATCGTCGCGCAGGTTACGTACACCCGTGCCGAGCGGCTCCTTTCGTGGAACACCTCTCCGCTCATCTCGGGCGATTCGGTTCGCCCGCAGTGGTTGCTGGACGGCAATCGATTCTGGTATCGCAACAAGACAGCGAACGGCGCCGAGTTCGTCCTCGTCGACCCGGTCCGAAATACCCGAGCGGAGCTGTTCGACAACACGCGGTTGGCCGCTGCGCTATCGATGGCGAACGACACGAGCTACGATCCAAACCGCCTACCGTTCCGCACGTTCAAGTTCACTGACGACGGAAAGAATGAGCACGAGATCGAGTTCTCGACGGGCAAGCGCCGCTTCCTCTGCGACATCTCGTCGTACCGGTGTACGGTCCACGACACATTGCCCAGCGAAGTCCCGTTCGTGCCGTCGCCAGACAAGAAATCGGAGGCGTTCATATACAAGTACAACGTGTATGTCCGCCCGCGGGGCGCATGCACGTCGGCGTCCGGGCAACGCGGCGCGATGAGCGGGTGCGACTCGACGCAGCTCACGACGGATGGAGTGCAGTTCTGGTCCTACGGCCTCGCTGAGCCGCGACCGAGCGAGCTTCAGAAGCCGCAGCCACGACGGCCGCAGATCCGTTGGTCACCGGACTCGAAGAAGCTGGCGGTGTACCGCACGGACGAGCGGAACGTCGCGCAGATGTCATATATCTCATACACGCCGCAACGGCCGAAGGTGTATTCGCAGCCCTATGCGCTGCCAGGCGACACGATCGTGCCGCTGCCGAGCCTCCACATCATCAATCTGGCGACGAAGGTGAACGTCGCGGTCAACGTCGTGCCGCGCCCCAGCCAACTCACCATTACCGGGTCGGCGCGCGATTCCACGTGGAGCGCTGGCTCGGACAAGCTCTACATCACGTGGATCACGCGCGCCTCGAAGAGCGCGTATCTCGCCTCGGTCGACGCCAACACTGGCGCGTACCATGTGATCGCGCGCGACTCGACGAAGACCTTCGTCGAGATCGGCCCGCCGAGTGGGGATCCGGCGAGCTGGTACGTCACCAAGGACAATCAAGATGCGTTCTGGTGGTCCGAGCGCGACGGGTGGGCGCATCTCTACCGCATGGACGCGGGCGGCGCCGCGCAGGTGGTTCAGGCCGGTCGGCCCGCGGGAACGGCGAGCGATGCCGGCAGTGCCGCGGCCGCACTCTTCCGTGGCGGCTCGGTGAAGAATCAGCTCACCGTTGGACCATGGTACGTTGGCGCGATTCAGTACGTCGACGAAACGGCGAAGCAGGTCTATTTCACCGCGCGCGGGCGCGAGCCCGGTCATTTCCTCTATTACGCTCACCTCTACCGCGTGGGCTTCGACGGCTCGGGTCTCACGCTCATCACGCCCGAAGACGCCAACCACGAGATCGAATTCGCGCCGAGCGGGAAATATTTCGTGGATTCGTATTCTCGAATTGAGAAGCCGTCGGTGACGATGCTGCGGGCGGTGCCTGACGGGCGCGTCGTCCGCAAGCTGGAGGAGGCCGACGTCAGCCGCTTGCAGGCTGCCGGCTGGCGGCCACCGCAGGTGTTCTCCGTCAAGGCGCGTGACGGGCTCACCGACATCTACGGCGTGATGTATCTCCCGCCGAAGCTCGACTCGACGAAGAAGTACCCGATCATCGAGAACATCTATCCGGGTCCGCAGGTGGGCAGCGTTGGAACATGGAGCTTCAAGAACGGCGGCGAGCCGTTTTCGCTCGCCGAGCTCGGGTTCGTCGTGATCCAACTCGACCACCTGGGCACGCCGCTGCGATCGAAGTCGTTCCACGACAATTACTACGGCAATTTCGGCGACAATGGTCTTCCGGATCACGTCGGGGCGGTCAAACAGCTCGCCGCGCGATACAAGTACATCGATCTCGAACGCGTGGGCATCTACGGCCATTCGGGCGGCGGCTTTGCGTCGACCGACGCCATGCTTCGCTATCCCGATTTCTACAAGGTGGCGGTCTCGAGCTCGGGGAACCACGACAACCGCAGCTACAACATTTACTGGGCGGAGAAGTACCAAGGGTTGATGAATCGCGATACGTTGCGGAAGACCGACAACTTCGAGGGTTCGGCGAACAAGACGCTGGCGAAGAATCTCAGCGGTCACTTGCTGCTGATGCACGGCGACATGGACGACAATGTTCATCCGGCGAACACGATCCAACTCGTCGATGAGTTGATCAAGGCGAACAAGACATTCGATCTGATCATCGCGCCCAATCGGAATCACGGTCTCGACGAACCGTACTTCATTCGCCGCCGCTGGGATTACTTCGTTCAGTATTTGCTCGGCGAAACGCCGCCGGTCAACTACGAGATCGTGCGACCGGCCCAGCCAGGACAACCGGCGGTGACTCCGGATCCATAGACGTCGTTGAGCAACAGCCGTATCGTCGTCCCCGACGATTTCCCGGCCGCGCTCTCGGGCACTGCCGCCGAGCAACAGCTTCGCGCGCTCGGAGACGTGACGGTGTACACTGAGCGCGGCGCGGATCACGAGGCGGAGCTAATCCGCCGAATCGCCGATGCCGACATTATGGTCAACATTCGCGCGCACGCGCGTATGAGCGCGGCGGTGCTCGCGGCGTGTGATCGCTTGCGCCTGATCTCGGTGTGGGGCACAGGCACCGATCACATCGATCTCCGCACGTGCCGCGCGCGTGGCGTGACGGTGACCAACACGCCCGGCGTCAACGCGCACGCCGTCGCCGAGCACGCGATGGCGCTCATGCTCGCTGTCACGCGGCGCATTCCGGCGATGGACGCCGACGTACGCACCGGGCAATGGCCGCGCGGCATGCTCGTGCAACTCGAGGGAAAGACGCTCGGGATCGTCGGACTTGGCGCGGTTGGCCGGCGAGTTGCGGCCCTCGCCGCGCCGTTCGGCGTACAATTGCTCGCGTCGACCCACGGCAATGACGCCGGGCGGGCCGCGGCTGTGGGCGCGCGACACGTGCCGATCGAAACGCTGCTGCGCGATTCGGACATCGTGAGCCTTCACCTGCGCCTCAGCGACGAAACAACAGGATTCCTCAACCGCGCGCGCCTGGCGCTGATGAAGCCCTCAGCGTTTCTGATCAACACGGCGCGCGGTGGCCTCGTGGATCGTGACGCGTTCGTCGACGTGTTGCGCAGCGGGCGGCTCGCTGGCGCAGGGCTCGATGTCTTTCACGAAGAGCCCATTCGCGCGGACGATCCGCTCCTCGCGCTGCCCAACGTCGTGCTCACGCCGCACAACGCCGGAATGACGCCCCAGGTGATCGATGTTGGGCTCCGTCGCGCGGTCGAGAACGTCGCGGCGTATTTACTCGGCACTCCGGCGAACGTCATCACGCCGCTATGAGAGGAGTCTGATACCGCGTGAAACGCCGAATCGCGCGAGTCGGTTCAGCCGTGCGTTAGACATCGATGCCGGTTTCTCGCTTGAGCCCAAGAAACAAGTACTTGAGTCGCCGCGCGAGTCGGGGGTGAGCCTCGACCCGGAGCTCGATCGTTTGATGAGGCGATCCGAACACAATGGAGTAGTTGAACTGCGCACAACACTTCGTCTCGGCCAGGACCAGGTCGAGCAGAAGCCGCGCTATGTCCTCCGAGTTGTTGAACGTGAAGGCGACTCCGTTGTCCAACTCGCGGAATGACGTCGCTTGGGTGATGACCGTCTGAGCGCTGCCGATGCGTTCAGCGCGATCGGCCGCTGGGATCGTACAAACGAGCGCCATCGCCGAATCGACGGCGCGCCGGATCTGCGGAAGTGAACGCAATTGGTCGAACACTGCTCCTCCTGAGCTCCTGTTGGGCGACGAGCTACGAGATCGTGGCGTGTTGCGTCGCCGGTAGAGACATGCTAACTCTTCAAGTCACCTTGAAGTCAAGGCGGAACATGGCAAGCAGCGCGGGGCTCACGATCGGACAGGTCGCCAATCAAGCGGGTATCCGGACCTCGAAGATCCGATACTACGAGACCGTCGGTCTCCTGAACGCAGTTCCGAGAGTATCGGGACGCCGCGTGTACGAGCGCGAGGTCTTGGATACGCTGCGCTTGATTGCCTTTGCCAAAGACGCTGGGTTCACGATCGACGAAATCCGTCACGTTCTCAGCGGCTTCGACCGTCGGACGCCCGCGTCGGCGCGGTGGCAGGCTATGGCGCGACGGAAACTCGAAGACGTCGGCGCGCTGATGGAACGAGCTGAGCGGATGCAGCGCATTCTCGAGACGCTTTTGACGTGCCAATGCGTCCAACTCAGCGAATGCGCGAGCCTATGCGGAACGACACCCATGCCCGTTAGCTCGTTGCGGAAGAATCGGAAGTAACAGGGCTCTTCCGCGACAGCGCGCCCCGGCGCCAAGTTGCGGGACCGCCGGCCCACCTCGGAACACTCATGCGCACCGATTTGTCGAACACCGCTGCCGCCGCCTCGCGCGGCTTGCGACTCTCCGCGTTGCTCCTGCCCGTCGTTGTGCTCTCGCTGGCGCTGGTGCCGGCCCTCAAGTCACAAGCGTTTCCGGCGAATGCGGCATTCTTCAACGAGTTGCGATGGCGTTCGATCGGCCCGCCTCGCTCGGGCTACATCTCCGCGCCCGCGGGCGTGCCTGGGGACCCGACGACCTACTACGTGGGCATGCCCGAGGGCGGCGTGTGGAAGACGACGAACGCTGGCACGACGTGGAAGCCAATCTTTGATAGCGTCCGCGTGCCGTCGATCGGCGCCGTCGCCGTTGCGCCGTCGGAGCCGAATACCGTCTACGTCGGCACGGGGAATCAGTCCGGCTGGTCGTTCACGCCGGGTGACGGCATCTACAAGTCGACCGACGCGGGCCGCACATGGTCGAACATCGGCCTCCGCGAATCGCAGTACATCGGCGCGATCGTCGTCGATCCACACGACGCAAACCGGGTGCTCGTTGCGGCGCAGGGCGGTCGAGGTGCGGGACGTGGCGGTCGCGGCGGTGCACCTGACAACAGCGGCGAACGCGGGGTCTACCGCACGACGGATGGTGGGCGCACGTGGACGCGGGTGCTGCCCGCCGACGGGTCGGCGGGCGCAAGTGATCTCTATTACGACTTTTCTGATCCTCAAAGCGTGTACGCGTCGGTGTCCGCCGGCGCGGCGGCGTCTGGCGCCGGTGTCTTCAAATCGATGGACGGCGGCGCAACGTGGCAGGCGATAGGCGGGCGAGGTCTGCCGGATGGCACGCGCATCGCCGCGCTCGCAGTGTCGTCTGGGACGCACGGCAAGAGACTGTACGCGCTGGCGGGGGGCGGCCGCGGTGGAGTGAGCGGCGGCAGTGGCGGCGTGCGTGGACTCTTTCGCTCCGACGACGGCGGCGAGACCTGGACGCTCGGCGCCCAGCAACTCGCGAGCGCCGGCGGCAAAATCTACGCCGACCCCCAGAACCCCGACGTCATGTACCTCATGGGCACGTCGCTGTACCGCTCGACTGATGGCGGCCGCCACGTCACGTCGTATTGGGGCGCGCCGAGCGGCGCGGATCCGCGATTTCTGTGGATCGATCCCACGAACGCGAAGCGCTTGATCGCCGGCGTCGATCAGGGTGTGGCCATTTCAGTGGACGCGGGAGTGTCGTGGACACCGTATTACGGATTGGTGAACGGACAATTCTATCGCGTTGCCACCGATTATGACTTTCCATATCACGTGTGCGGCCCGCAGCAGGACTCGGGAACGGCGTGCGTGGCGAGCCGTACCGACTTCGGGATCATCCGACCGCAGGATTGGTATCCGGCGGGCGGCTTCGAGAACGGCTTTCTGATCGCCGACCCACTCGACACGCGCTACATGTACACGCAGGGCTGGTACCACGTGCTGCGCCGGTTCGATCGAACGACGGGTCAGGTCGTCGTGTTGTATCAACCGACGGCGCAGGACCGGTTCGGCGGCGCGCCTCCGCTGGCGTTCGCTCAGGACAAGCGAACACTCTACATGGGTGCGCAGTACGTGCTCGCGTCCAGCGACAGTGCGCGAACGTGGCGCCCGATCAGTCCCGATTTGGCGAGGCCGAACGCCACTCCGACGGCAGCGGACCCGGCGGGCGCCGCGACAGGTGTTAGCGCGCCCGCGCCGGGCGGCTCAATCACCACGCTCGCACCATCGCCCGTGCAGGGCGCTGGCCGCGGCGTGATCTGGGTCGGCACGAGCACTGGCTTCGTGCACGTCACACGCGACGGCGGCAAGACGTGGACGAACGTCACCCCACCTACGAAGGCCCCGGGCAGCATCAACGTCATCGACGCGTCCCGCCACGACGCGGGCACGGCGTTCGCGGCGGTCCTGTCGAACGACCGACATCCGCACATTTATAGAACGCTCAACTTCGGCGGCACCTGGCACGAGATCACCGCCGGGATCGCCGACGACGGCACGGCGCGGGTCGTCCGCGAGGACCCCGTCGATCCCAACTTGCTGTACGCCGGTACGGTGACGAGCGCGTACGTCTCGTTCGACCGCGGCGATCACTGGCAGTCCCTGCAACTCAACCTGCCGAACACGGTCGTCAGCGACATGACCGTGCACGGCAGCGATCTAGTGATCTCAACATACGGACGCGGTTTCTGGATTCTCGACGACGTGTCGCCACTCCGGCAAATCCGCCCGGCGCTGGCGAGCACCGCGCCGGTGTACTTCTTCCAGCCCGACACCGTCGTCCGCGTACGATGGGACAACACCCAGGACACGCCCGTGCCGCCCGAGATGGTGGTCGGCGAAAATCCGCCTGAGGGCGCGATCTTCGATTACTACTTCGCGTCTCCCGCCGCCGGCCCGGTGACATTGACACTCGCTGACAGCGCGGGGCGCGTCGTGCGCGAGCTGTCGAGCGTCGCGCCGCCGGCGGACACGATCATGCCGAACGTGCCGGAGTACTGGCTCCAGCCGCCCACGGTGCTGTCGACCGCCGCGGGCATGCACCGTGTCAACTGGGATCTGCGCTATCCCGATCCGCCCACGCTCAACTATGGGTACTACGGCACGCTGCTCGACTATCGTGAGTATACTCTAAACTGGCACGCCGTGCCCGGGCATACCTATCGGTCGACGATCGTCGGCGCGATGGTCCTACCGGGGACGTACACCGCGACGCTCACTACGGGCGGGCGCACCTACACCCGGAAATTCATCGTCGTTCGCGACCCCCGCGTGACGGCGTCGCCAGCCGCGCTCGCCGCGCAATTCCGGCTGCAGCAGCGCATGGTGGCCGGGCTGACCGCCAGCTACGAGGGGGTCAACTACGTGGTCGCGCTTCGCGCAGCGCTCGCGGCGCGCAGCGAGCAGGCGGGCAACGCGGCATCGACGTCGATCGCGAGCGCAGCGAGGACGCTCGACACCGAGCTTGCGTCGCTCATCACGAACGGGTTCGGTATCGTGCATCGCGACTTGGGACGCCGGTACTCGGATCAGTTCATCGCCGACGCAATGCCGACGCCGAGTGTGGTTGCCGGCGTCGACGAGCCGTGCAAGCAGCTCGATGCAACGAACGCGAGCTTGGCCAAGTTGCAAGCGACAGGCATCGCGGCGTTGAATGCGCAGCTCGCGTCGGCTGGACTCGGCGCACTGCCGGCACGGAAGACACCGACGGCGTCAGCGTGTGGGCGGTAGTCGGCGGATCGTTATTGGCGACGCTCCCTCAAATAGTCCGCAATATCCGAGTATCGCTTCCTGTGACTGTCGTGCATAGCGTTTCGGGCGTACCACTCCGCCCACTCGAGCGGCGTCAGTTGGTACGCGAGGTCTTTCGTGTCGAGTCGCGCTCCGGCGTTCGCGAGCGTTTTAACAACCGCGAGCGAGCCGGACGTCACCGCATTGTGTAGCGGAGACGCATGCTCGAGGCCGGGGCTCAGCGCGTCGACATCCGCCCCCATTGCGAGCGCGGTTCGCAGGCCGTCGACCTTGCCGTAGAAAGCCGCCGCCGCGAGTGCGAGCTGCTTGTCGTCACGGCTCGCGGTTCGAGACAGCCGAGCGACGTCTGTCCCGCGGTCCAGACAAATTGCGGCGGCGAGCGTCATGCTGGTTTCGTTGAATGGCGCGCCCGAAGCCAGCAGCGCCCGAGCGATCGGAAACAGGTTCGGGTGCGGCGTGAACTCCGATTGCGTGGTGATCGAGATGAGGGCGACGTCGAGAGGTGTACGGCCGGACCTCTCGTGTGTCGCCGCGAGCGGAGCGCCGCGCGCGATGAGCAGCTCGACGGTCTCGAGCCGGCAATGGCCGGTCGCCTCATGCATGGCGTTGAGCCCTCGCGACCAGGGTGGCTCCGTCCGCGCGACGGCGATATCGAAGCCGAGATCGAGTAGAAGTCGTACGGCGTTCGCGTCAGCCGATCCGGCGAAATCGATCAGGAGCGTGGGATGCCGCATCTCGATGCGCCGGACGATGCCGGGATCCGCCCCGGCGATGCGACGTGCCGTCGCCTCGTCGGCTCGGGCACACGCGGCGAGAAACGCGTCGTCGCCGTCGAGTGGTACGGAGAACCCGCGTCGCTCGAAGAGATCGAGCACGTCGGCGCGACCTAGTCGCGCGGCAGCCGCAACGCTGGATACGCCGTCTTTCGTCAAGAGCGCTGGATCGGCCCCGTGGTCCAACAAACGCTCGAAATAGTGCAGGGGCGTTCCGTGCGCGAGCGCATCGTGCAGCGGACGCGAGCCCCAGTGGCTCGTGTAGTTGGCGTCGGCACCGTGATCGAGCAGCCATGCGACGCCGTTGTCGTCGTGCCAATTCATCTTGCGGGCGAGCATCAAGCGAATGGTGTCCTGCGTGAGCTTGCCACTCTCGACGAGCACATGCATCGTGCGATTGTCCATCGTCTCCGGCGCGTGATAGCCGACTTCGCCGTCGTTTGGATCGGCACCGCGATCGAGCAGCAATTGAGTGAGCTCGGGGTGGTGCGCGACGCCGGCAGCGCCGTAGAGGGCGCATTCCCATTCGCTCTGGACCCTCGCCTCGCCGTTGTAGAATCCCGCGTTTGGGGTGGCGCCGGCGTCCAGCAGTGCGGACGCGGCGTCGAGAAAGCCGTGTGTGCGCGCGGGCTCGAGACGCAAGTACTTCGAGAAGCAGAGATGCGTCAACGCGTCCCAGTTCTTTGGACCTCCTGGTCGCGTGGCGCTCGCCGGATCCCGGGCGATGAATCCGCGAACGCCCGCGGTGTCGCCGAGAATCGCCGCAGCGTAGATCGAATGCGTCGCGATCGCCGGATGCTCAGCGAGGATCGCCGCGGCGGACTCCAACGGACCATGCCAGACCGCCGCCTCGATGAAACGGTCGTGCGCTTGCTCGATCATGTTCACGCGACCAGGGTATCTCGATGTCACGACGAATCATGGCGCCATTGACCGGCGTCGTCGGCGCCAGAAACCTCTCCCCTCTAATGACCCGGGCGGGTTTCGAACCGCGACCTACGGACAAAAGAGCGAATGCTCATTGGATTTCTAACATTATTCAGAATCGGTAAGCCGGCGGTGGGCTCGCGTTCCACCCCGAGCCCTACTCGGCCAGAATCTACTAGAGTCGTCCGAGATCGGAGAGTTTTGGGGCTTTTCTCGGGCGCTCCGAACAATCTTTCCGAGGTCACCGCGGGAGAGGATCCCTCGGGAGCGACGTAAGTTGCTCATTCGCGGCCGTCTGCGAGAACGTCCACCGCTGCGAAAGGATCGCAGCGATCGGCTGGCTGAGTGTGGTCGCTGCGCGAGCGTCACCCGCTACCTGCGCCGCCCTCCGCTGTCCCTCGAGCACGGCGAGACGCATCGGCCCCGCTTCGGCTAGCGCGTCGTCGGGAATCCGCAGGGTCGCGCGCGCACCGATCTCGACGCGGCCGAGCCACCACTCGCGTTTCTCGCCGACGAGATACACGTGCACGTAGTCGTGTGCCGCGTTGTCGAAGCGAATCGCGAGAGCAGGTTCATCGCTGAGAGTGCGCCGGCCTGAGGCGGGGCGCGAGGGAGTGCTGGCGCAACCGGCGAGTGCGAGGGCGGCGGTCAGCCCGGCGGCGAATGAAACAAGGGACCGAGTACGTGGCGTAATCATTGTGTCCTCCGGAAGCGGGAAGGGCGCGCTCGGCGCCTTATCCCTTAGCGCGCAAAACCCCGCTCAACCCACTCACGACTGGTGGTGTCCAACCGCGCAGACCGATCTTCGTCCTCGACCCCAAGTGCCCATGCACGTGACCCCACTGCCCGCCGAGCTCGCGTCCGCCTCGACTGTTCCCGTTGCCACGAACGGCCACGCGGCGCACGCAGTCACGGACCTGTTGCGCGCGTGGGGCGCAGGAGAGGCGGGCGCGAGCGAGGAGCTTGTGCCGCTCGTGTACGCGGAGCTTCGCCGGCAGGCGCGGCACGCGCTGCGTCGGGAGGGCGAGGGCCACACACTTCAGGCAACGGCGCTCGTGCACGAAGCGTGGCTGCGCCTCGATGGCCAGCGCGACGCACGTTGGCAGAGCCGCACCCAATTTCTCGCTGTCGCCGCGCAGACGATGCGTCGTGTCCTCGTGGACCACGCCCGCGCGCGCCGTGCACTCAAGCGTGGAGGTGGCGAAACGCAGGTCACGCTCGGCGAGGCGGACCACGCGGCGTCAACGCCTGAAGACGTGGACGTGCTTGCGCTGGACGACGCCCTCGCCCGACTCGCGACAATGGATCCGCGAAAGGCCCGGCTGGTAGAGCTGCGCTACTTCGCGGGGCTGAGCATGCCCGAGGCCGCGGCGGCGCTCGGCATCTCGCTGGCGACGGTCGGTCGCGAGTGGGCCGTCGCGCGCATGTGGCTCCGCCGCGAGCTCGAAGCATGACGGCGCCCAATCACGGTACGGCGCGGGGCAGCGCCTCACCGGCGATGACGCCCGATCGCTGGCGCGCGGTGGACGCAATCCTCCAGGCCGCGCTCGCGTGTGAGCCCGAGCGCCGCGCCGCCGTCGTCGCCGCCGCGTGTGGCGCCGACGCGGAGCTGCGGATCGAGGTCACGTCGCTCCTCGCGGCCCACGTGGACGCCGGCGACGACTTCCTCGAGCGGCCCGCCGTGGAGGCGACCGGCGGGGCGTCCGTCACCCAACGCCTCACGAACGCGCTCGCGGAGCGCTATGCAATCGACCACGAAATCGCGCGCGGAGGAATGGCAACGGTGTACGTCGCCCGTGACCTGCGACACGATCGCCGTGTCGCGATCAAGGTGCTGCGCGAGGACCTCGCCGCCGCCGTTGGCGCCGAGCGGTTCCTCGCGGAAATCCGCGTCACTGCATCGCTGGTTCATCCGCACATCTTGCCGCTGTTCGACTCAGGGAGCGCCGACGGCCTCCTCTGGTACGCGATGCCGTTCGTCGAGGGCGAAACGCTGCGCTCATATCTCGCGCGCGAAGGTCAACTGCCAATCGCCGAGGCGGTGCGTCTCGCGCGTGAGGTTGCGGACGCGCTCGACCATGCACACCTGCGCGGCATCGTCCACCGCGACGTCAAGCCGGAGAACGTGTTGCTTCAGGACGGACACGCGCTGGTCGCAGACTTCGGCATCGCGCTGGCGCTCGAACAGGCGGGCGGCGAGCGCATCACGCGCACGGGCCTCGCGCTCGGCACCCCGCAGTACATGGCGCCCGAGCAGGCGGCGGGCGAACGCGTCCTCGATGCGCGGGTCGACGTCTACGCGCTCGGCGCGATGCTGCACGAAATGCTTGCGGGCGAGCCCCCATTCGCGGCGTCGACGCGACAGGCCGTCGTGCGGCGCATGATGCACGAGTTGCCGCCCGCGTTGGCGACGCGTCGCCCTGACGTTGCGCCGTTCATCGACGCTGCCGTGCAGATGGCGCTCGCGAAGCGACCCGACGATCGCTTTCCCAGCGCAGCGGCGTTTGCGGCCGTTCTCGCGGCACCGCTCGAGGTTCCCGAATCCGGCGCAGCTGCGTGGGACCGTGGACGCGTCGCGACACGTGGCCGCGCGGTGTCCGCGCGCGCTGCGCTGTACGCCGCTGTTGCCACGCTGGTAATCGGGCTGGTAGGTGGCCGGATCATCGACCCTTCCTCACACGACTGGCGCTGGACTGGCTGGACTGACCGCACGCGCACAGTCGGCCGCCCGGCGAGCAACGCGGGCCCACCGGCACCGCTTATGACTGCGGGCGACGTATCCGACCCACTGCTCCTCGTGGTCGACCGCGCCGGCCGTCCGCTGCGCGAAATCCCCGGGCATCGTCCGTGGACACCGCGCTTCTCACCAGATGGGCGTCGCGTGGCGTACGGCGCGTTCGGCCCTGGACGGGAGACTAGCGACCTCTGGGTGACCGACATCGACGCGGGCACGACGCGGCGACTCACCGACGACGACGGAGACGCCAACGATCCGCAGTGGAGTTCCGACGGCGCGACCGTTGCCTACTCCGCGAGCGCGCCGGGTGGCAAGGACGTGGTGATCCAACCGTTGTCCGGCGGAATGGCGCGTGCGCTCGCGCCACGCGACGGGACTCAATTCCCGAGCGACTGGTTGCGTGACGGGAGCGCACTACTCGTCACGGAGGAGGCCGGGTCTAATCATCATGACATTCTCGTGCAGCCGGCGGACGGATCGCCGGCGCGGCCGTATGCCGCGACGTCGGCGGACGAAACGGCGGCTCGCTTCTCGCCCGACGGGCACTGGGTCGCGTATACGTCCGATGAGTCGGGGCGGCCGGAGGTGTACCTCGACTCTTACCCGCGACCCGGGCGGCGTCTAACGATCTCTTCCAGCGGCGGCGTGCATCCCGTCTGGCGTGGCGACGGTCGTGAACTGTACTACTGGCGAGACGGGGTGCTGGTGGCGGTGAAGCTCGGTGCGGCGGTGCGAGGCGCGCCGCCAGCGCCTGGCGAACAGACCCTGTTGTTCCGGGCGCCGTACAACGTCGGCGTCAACACGATGTACGACGTGTCGCCCGACGGCGAGCGGTTCGTGATCGTGCGACAGCGCTGAGTGCCTCGGCGAACCTCGAGATCGGCGTTCAGATTCTCATCTGCCATTCCCCCGAGTTCAACAAAATGACCGGGGCGGGTCTCGAACCCGCCACTTAGGGATTGAAAGAGCGAATGCTTATCGCACCTCTCTCGCGTTTGACACCAGCGCCAGCCTTCGCGATACTCTTTCACAGCGCGCCTGACAGGGCGCCTCCCACCCGCGGCCAGGGAAGCATTCCCACCTGTTGTGGTCTGAAACGCGGTGCAGCGCACCTTCTTTCAGCCTGATTTCCCAGCGGGTACAGGCGTTCCGTGAAAGGAGGCGCTATGTCCGCTGCTAGAGATCTGCCCGCACGCCCGTCGCTCGACTCCCTTCGCAAGCAAGCGAAGAAACTTGCGCGCGAAGCCGCCGCGGGAGACAGCGAAGCCATCGCTCGCATGCACGCGCAGTTGCCGCGCGGGGCGCTCCCGCTCTCGAACCGCAATGCGCAGCTCGTCATCGCGCGCGAGTACGGATTTGCCGGCTGGCCGGACCTGACGGCCGAGGTGCAGAAACGCTTGGGCGGTGGGCTCGAGTGGGCTGCCTCGCAGGCACAGCTTGCGATCCACAACCAGGACCACGAGCGGCTGCGAGCGTTGTTGGCGGAATACCCAGCGCTGGTCTCCTGGCGCGACGAGAGCAATCAGACGCTCCTCGATTCCACCACGTCCTACGCCATGGACTGCTCGGACCCGGAGCGCGAGCGCATCTATACTCGACCAGCGGCTGCCGAGATGCTGATCGACGCGGGCGCGA
>Ga0070708_100000036_pt1 | contig 86294 bp, 65 predicted proteins | sample KBSK5503metaG_FD_65469 | JGI IMG/M metagenome (GOLD analysis project Ga0070708, IMG submission 65469) | Corn, switchgrass and miscanthus rhizosphere microbial communities from Kellogg Biological Station, Michigan, USA - KBS K5-50-3 metaG | ecosystem: Host-associated > Plants > Roots >... | reverse complement strand
TGCGTTGGATTTTCCGCGGACCGGCGCGCGGGTCGACTCGAGGGGAGCCCTGAAAAAACGAAAGCGACCGTGAGGTCGCTTACGGCTGCGCTTTCGGAGCGACGACGGCGAGCGTAGGGATGCTGTCGTCGAGCGACAGAATCCGGCGCGCGCCGTGCCACACTTTGATCAGCGGAGAGAATGGCCGGTCGATCGAGCTCTCGATGACTTTGCCGGCGACACTGCTCGCATGGACGTACCGTCCGTCGCCGACGTAAATGGCGACGTGGCTGACGCGGCCTTTCTTGCCCTTGCTGAATGTCAGCAAATCCCCAGGAAGGAGACGGCTCGTGTCGCGCGTCAACGGCAGTCCAACCGACGCCTGCTGTTTCGCTGTCCGCGGGACCTGGACGTTGAGTCCGCCGAGCACGTACTGAACCAAGCCGCTGCAGTCGAAGCCCTTCTCAGGGGACTCCCCACCGGTGCGATAGCGCTTTCCAATCTGCGCCCGCGCCATAGCAACGACTGAATCTCGAATCGAGCGCGCCGAGTTGCTGAGCGCCTCGAATGGCTTCGCGGATTGAGCATACGCACCGCCGACCGGCGTGCAAAGGAGAGCGCTCGTGCACAGCACGAGCGTCAACCGGGAGTATCGAGTCGACGACAGAAGGCTCATCCGTGGAATCCAAAAAAAGCGTAAAGGCTGGCTAGACGCGATTGCCAGTCTTGACGTTTCAAACCGGGCAGAGGCAACGCCCCCGCCGTAGCAGCCAGACACAACCGTCAGTCTATGCGGTTGCTCGGACAGGGTCAACAATTACAACGGACGTCGCGGCTCTTCGGTGTGGCAGATCACACGGACGCGCGATGCTGAGCCGGTCAACGATTGATGCCATTTCGGCTGGCGCCGGCTCGATCAGCGGATTCCGAGCAGCTTGTGGGTCTGGATACTCAATCGCCAGCGCGGGTGGGCGAGGCAGTATTCGAGGGCCGCGCGCGTATTGGCAGTGAGATGCGGGCCGTCCATCGGCTGAAGAAAAAACTCGTCGAAGGCCATCGACTCGAACTGCGACGGGTCGAATCCCGGCTGCGGATACACGAGCTTCAACTCGTTTCCGTGGCGGAGCACCAGTTCGGCACGCGCCTTGGGACTCACACAAATCCAATCCAGTCCCGCCGGTGGCTGTTGCGTTCCGTTCGTCTCGACGGCAACCTCGAAACCGAGCGCGTGTAGCGCCTCGATCGCGGCGGGGTCGAGTTGCAGGAGTGGTTCTCCCCCCGTGCAGACGACCAACCGTCGCTTCCAATCGTCGCTCGGCCATCGCGACGCGACTGCGGCGGCGAGTTGCTCGGCGGTCGCGTATTTGCCCCCGTCGGGACCAACGCCGACGAAATCGGTGTCACAGAAATCACAGATCGCCGTAGCGCGATCGGCCTCGCGGCCCGTCCACAGATTGCAGCCGGAGAAACGACAAAACACGGCGGGGCGGCCTGCGTTGGCGCCTTCCCCCTGGAGCGTGTAGAAAATCTCTTTGACGGTGTACATGGGCATGCCCTTCAAACATACCGGGCCGGATCTTTCACTCCGGCCTCGGCGAATCCGTTGAGCCGGAGCTGGCAGGCGTCGCAGTGTCCGCAGGCCGCACCGCTCGCATCCGGATCGTAGCAACTCTGCGTCAGCGAATAGTCGACGCCGAGCTCGAGACCGCGCCGAATAATTTCGGCTTTGGTGAGATCGATCAGCGGCGTGCGGATGTGAATGGTGTTCGTTCCTTGAACACCACCGCGCGTCGCCAAGTTCGCCATGCGTTCATACGCCGCGATGAACTCGGGACGACAATCCGGATAGCCCGAGTAGTCGAGCGCATTCACGCCGATGAAGATGTCGGCCGCCTCGAGCACCTCGGCCCACGCGAGCGCGAACGAGAGGAAAATCGTATTGCGGGCCGGAACGTACGTGATCGGAATCTCGGCCTGGCCCATCTCGCTTACCTCGCGGTCTTTTGGCACCGCCATGTCGGTCGTGAGCGCCGAGCCGCCGAACACGCGAAGATCAATCTCGGCGATGACGTGATTGCGAATACCGTAGTGCTGAGCAATGCGTTGCGCGGCCTCGATCTCGCTCGCGTGTCGCTGCCCATACCGAAAGGTTATTGCGTGTACGTCGAAGCGCTCGTGGATCGCGTGCGCGAGCAGCGTCGTCGAGTCGAGACCGCCGCTGAGCAGCAGCACCGCCTTCGGTTGTCGTTCTGGCTGCGTCGAGCTCATTGGCAGGGCTACGCTCTTCCGGCCCAAGAGCAGATCCTTCGTGCTCCGTTCCCCAGGGTGACAAATAGTTTAGCGACGGAGCGCGGCGTCGAAGTCCTCTTTGAGATCTTCGATGTGCTCGAGTCCGACCGATACGCGCAGAAGATTCTCCGGTGCGCGCGTCGCGGCGCCTTCGACGGACGCGCGGTGCTCGATCAGACTCTCGGTGCCGCCGAGGCTCGTCGCCTGTGTGAACAACTTGAGCCGACCCGCGACCGCGATCGATTCTTGGCGGTCGGCGCCGACCTGCACGGCCAACATTCCGCCGAATCGTGTCATCTGACGGCAGGCGATTTCATGGCCCGGATGCGATGGCAGGCCGGGGTAGTGAACCGCGTCGACCCGCGGATGCTGGGCGAGGAACTGCGCGAGCGCCATCGCGTTGGACGATTGCGCGTTGACGCGAAGTGGCATCGTGCGGATGCCGCGCATGGTCAACCAACATTCGAACGGCGACGGAACGGAACCGCCTGACATCTGGATGCTGAGCACTCGCTGGAACAACTCGCTGTCATCGCGGGCAATGAGTGCGCCGCCGAGGATGTCGCTGTGGCCGCCCAAATACTTCGTGGTCGAGTGCATGACGATGTCGGCGCCCCGACCGAGTGGCCGTTGCAGCACCGGCGTGCCCCAAGTGTTGTCGACGGCGCACATGGCTTCCGCGCGATGGGCGATGTCGACCACTGCCGCGATGTCGACGACCCGGAGTAGGGGATTCGACGGCGTCTCGACCCAAATCAACTTGGTGTTCGACTGGACGGCCCGCTCGACCGCCTCGAGATCAGTCATGTCGACGATCGTCAAGTCGAGTCCCCAGGGTCCGAACACGTCGCGTGCGAGCTTGATCGTGCCGAAGTAGGCGTCGTCGGGAATGATCACGTGGGCGAGCGGACCGAGCGCGTGCAGCAGGGTCATGGTCGCCGCCGATCCGGATGAAAAGGCGGCGGCCAACGTGCCGCCTTCCAGCTGCGCGAGGCATTGCTCGAGGGCGGTCCGGTTCGGATTTGAGTACCGAGAATAGAGGTAGCCTGACCGGTAGCTGCCGTCCGCCTCGCGCGCAAAGGTCGTCGACATGTGGATCGGCGGCGTCACGGCCGCGGTTGTCGGGTCGACGTCGTGGCCGGCGTGGACGGCGAGAGTTTCAATGCGCATGGCACTCAAACTCGGGCATCGACCGAATCCACGCAACCGCGCAGCGGCCGGCGAGCGACCCGCGTACTCGACGTAGATTCCGCAGGTCAGTCCTTCCCCAAGTTCCACCCAATCATACGAAGGCCCACCGTGATACGACTCTCTCATGCGCTCTACGCCGCGGCCGTGCTCGGGCTGCCCGCAGTCGGTAACGCGCAGAATCCGAAAACGCAGCCGGCGACACATAAACCCGAACCGACGACGGCTGCGATCACGGCGGCGGATCTCAAGACGCGGCTGTACATCTACGCCGCCGATTCGATGGAAGGTCGTGAGACCGGTACGCGCGGGCACATCAAGGCGACGGACTATATCGCCGCGCAGGTCAAGGCCCTTGGCCTCAAGCCGATGGGTGACAATGGGACGTTTTTCCAGAGCGTTCCGGTGGTTCGCCGCGCGTTGGATCCGAGCTCGACGATCAGCTCCGACGACGTGACGTTGCACGCTGGGACGGACTTTCTGGCCCAAGCGGGTCGCGGGCGTGTGATCGCGAACTCCTTCCCGTCGGGACAAGTGATCTACGCCGGAACCGTGGGCGACAGCACCCCGTTGCTTTCCGCTGAGCAGGCTGCGGGGAAGATCGTTCTGTATCGACAAGCGGCGGGTGGCCGCGGCGGTCGTGGTGGGCGCGGCGGCGGTGGGGCCGGCGGGTTTGGTCGTGGGGGTGGGCCGACGATCAACGGCGCCGCGGCAGTCATTCCAATTGCCGACGCGATCAGCGCGCAGCAGAGCGCGAACGCGCTTCACCCACGCGAGGGTCAGGTTCAGCTCAAAGGTGAACCAGGTGATTCAACCGGCGCGGGGATCAGTCTGATCAGCCGCCAGGCCGCCGAACAACTGCTGGGTGGATCGCTGGATGGCATGGCGCGCGGCACGGTCGGAAAAAGAATCAAGGCCGATCTCAAGTTCATCGACAGCGACGCGCCGTCACGCAACGTGGTCGCGGCATACGAGGGCCACGACCCCAAGCTCAAGAATGAGTGGGTCGCGATCGGCGCACACAGCGATCATATCGGCTTCCGCGCCGCGGGTCCGGTCGATCACGATTCGCTTCACCTGTTCGCGCAAGCCGCGTATCCGATTCGTGAGCGGATCGCGCTGTACAATCTCGAGAACCATGTGTGCGGCGGACGCCAACAGGCGAACTGCAGTCCGGCCACGCCACAACAACAAGCGCACCTGGACTCGCTCAACGCGCAGATCACGGCGATCCATATCAATCTCGACAGCGTTCGGAAAGCCAACGGCGGCGTGCGCGCCGATTCGATCAACAACGGTGCGGATGACGATGGCTCCGGCACCGTCACGCTGCTCGAGATCGCCGAACGATTCGCAAAGGAGAAGCCGAATACGAGGCGGTCGGTGTTATTCGTTTGGCACGTCGCCGAGGAGAAAGGGCTCTGGGGCTCGGCGTACGTGACCGATCACCCGCCCGTTCCGCGCGACTCGATCGTGGCGCAGCTCAACATGGACATGGTCGGCCGCGGTGCGGCGAGTGATCTGTTCGAGGGTGGCCCGACCTACTTGCAACTCGTCGGTTCGCGTCGCGTGTCGACAGAGCTCGGCGACCTTGTCGAGCAAATGAACAAGCAAGAGAAGTCGCCGTTCACGTTCGACTATCAGTACGACGCGAACGGCCACCCCGAGAACATTTACTGTCGCAGCGATCATTTCAACTATGCGCGATACGGCATCCCGATCGTGTTCGTGACAACGGGTCTACACGGCGACTATCACCAAGTGACCGACGAGCCGGAATACATCGACTACCCGCACATGGCGAACATCGGGAACTTCATGTACCGGCTCGGGCAACACGTCGCGGACATGGATCACCGGCCGAAGGTCGATCATCCCGTTGGAGACCCGCACGCGAGGTGTCAGCAGTAACGACCGCGTCATCCTGAGCGCAGCGAAGGAGCGGTGTCGGCGTCCTAACTGGCGCGCTGTCGGTTGTCAGTTGTCCGCACTCGGCGTTCTCCGTTCTCCGTCATGAGTTGTCAGTTGTCCAGTGACTGATGGACCGCGACGGGTCGTGAACGTTCACGGAGTCCAGCAAACAAAACGCGCGGCCGTGGAGGCTGGCCTTATAAGGAGCCGTCCCGGAGCCGCGCGACTGAATAACTGGATACACAAAACGGAGAACGGAAAACGTAGAGCTCGGAAAACCGAAAACGAGCAGTCTTCCTGCCTCAGGTCTTCAGTCCACCAACGAGCTCTCTAAGCTGAGTCGATCCGGCGAGCAGTACGTTGCTCGCCGACGTCATCTGCTCGCAGGCCGCGCTCTGTTCTTGCGTCGAGGCGTTGACCTGCTCGGCGGCGGCAGCGTGTTCTTCGGCCGTCTTCGCGATCGACTCGAGACCGCTGGCCGCGCTCGTCACGGCAAACGCGTTCGCCTCGGCGGCGCCCGTCACGCCAACCGCCGCCACGCGCGTGCGCTCGGCGGCGTCGGTGATCACGCGCAACGCCGAATCGATATCGCGCGAGACGCGCTCGATCTCGCCGACGCTCGCGGCGCTCGCTTCCATGGCCCGTGCGCTGATGGCGACGCGCGCCGTGACCTGTCCCGTCATTTGGACGATGTCGTCAGCCGCCGTCTGCGATTGCTCGGCGAGCTTGCGCACTTCGTCGGCGACGACGGCGAATCCGCGGCCTGCGTCACCGGCGCGCGCGGCCTCGATCGCCGCATTGAGCGCGAGCAGATTCGTCTGGTCGGCGATCTGCCCGATGGTGGAAACGAATTGGCTGATGTCGGCGACGGTCGCGCTCAGAGCGCGGATCTCTTCGGCAGCTCGCTCGACGCCGTGCTTCACGTCGACGAGAATGCCTAACGCACGATCGACCTCGAGACGCTTGGCCTGCGCGGCACCCTCGATGCTGCGCGCAAGATCGGTGACTTCGGCCGAACGTTGCTTGACGCCGTCGGCCGCTTCACGAATCGCTTGCAGCGTGTCGTCGACGGTGCGGAGTTGTTGCACCTGCACTTCGGCGCCGTGTGAGACTTCCGTCATCGCGCTCGCCATCTGGCTCGCCGAAAGCGAGATCTGCTCCGAGACGGACGCGAGATCGTGCGCCGAGCTCGAGACTTCGCCCGCGGTGCGGACCGTGACCGACACGACGCGGGAGAGCGATTCAGCTGTGTGATTCATCGCCGAGGCGAGAATGGCGAACTCGCCCGGCATGTTCTCGTCGACGCGGCTCGAGAGATCGCCGTCGCTCAAGTTGCGCGCGTGTTGCACGAGGATGTCCAGTGGCTTCCCAATGCGTCGGACGGTGAACAGGACGACCAACATGGCGATCACGAGGGCGAGCCCGATGATCGACAGCAGCCAGCGCGCCCGGCGATCCGTCTCCGCCGCCAATCCGATCTTCGCGGATGCGACGCGATCGGCCTTGAGTCGGCCAAGGCGATCGATACCGTTCAGCATGTCGTCGATCGGGCCACGCGCTTGGGTCGCGACTCTGCGCGCGTCCTCCATGCGACCGAGGTCGACGAGGCGGTGGGCGACGGCGTAGTCGACTTCCATTGCAGACAACTTGTTGTCGATCGAAGCGACCGTCGCAACCTCGGAGGCGCTCTGGCCGGGTAGGTCGTTCATGTCCCGCTGCACGGCATGCGCGGCCCATCCGAATTTTCTAAAGGCCGTCTGCGCGGCTGTGTCGCGTGTGTCGAGATAGCGCGCGCCCGCCTCGATTGTTTTCGTGGCGTTCGCGGAGAGTGCGCTGGCGAGGCGAGCCTCGGATTGGACTTCGGAGAGCGACTCGTTGATGGTGATCGCCATCGCCGTGAACGAGCGCCGCGCGACGGCGCCGGCGACCACGAGCAAGGCGACTAGAATGCCGAACCCGATCCACAGACGGCCTCGAATGGTATTCAAACCCGCCCGGTCGAGGACGATCATTGGCCGCCCTCCACTTGGAGGGCGCCTTGATGTACGCGCGTGAGCACCATGCCCTTTCCGATCGGATCACCATCTGGTCTGAATCGAATCACGCCGGTGACGCCGTGGAACGCGCTCTCCTCAGTCAGACTCGCCAGAAAATCACGGATCTTCCTACGATCGGGGCCGACTTTGACCACGGCCCACGCGAGCATCTTCGTCACGTCGTAGGCGAGCGCCGCGTGTCCCTCGGGAAGTGAGTGGTAGCGTTTCTGAAACGCATCGACGAACGCTTTTACTTCCGGTCGGGGATCCTGCGCGCTGAACGGCGCGGTCACGTAGACGCCCTCGGCCTTGGGATCCGGGGCCAGCGCTTGCCAGCCGTCGCTGCCGACGATGGCCGCCGCGAGCTGCTGGCGGCGCGCTTCCTTGAGGAAGGCCAAGCCGGATCGATCGGTGCCGGCGACGAACACCAGCTCGGCGTGCTCGTGCTTGAACCAGCTGACGTATGGCTCGAAGTCTTGATCCGCGGTGTCGTCGATCGGATCGATGCCGATGATGTCGCCCGTGAATGCTTTGCGGAAATTCTCGGCCAAGCCGCGTCCGTACGCGTTGTTCTCGTAGAGGACCGCGACGCGTTTTTGACCCAGCTTCGTCACGAACTTCGCGAGGCTAATTGCGTTGGCCGAATCACTGGGAATGACGCGGAACGTCCACGGCGAAATGCCGGTGAGCATGGGCGACGTCGCCGTCGTCGCGACGGCCACGAGGTGTTTGTCGTAGAGATGCGCGGCGGCGACCATGGCCCCCGAGTTGACGTGCCCAATCACGGCAACGACGCGCTCGGTCGTGTCGAACTCCTGCGCGATCGCGGCGGCGCGGCTGCCGCGCGCGGAGTCGTCGGCGAACAGAATCTCCAGATGCCGCCTGCTCGACCAATCCGGGCTGGCGTTGATCTCGTCGGTCGCGAGCTCGATGCCCTGTTTGGTGACGATCCCGTTGAGTTGCTCCAACGGGCCGGCCGCGCCCAACGTGACGGTGTTGGCGACGCTGCGAGAGCACGCCGCGGACAGAACGATCGCGGCGAGGGTTGCGTGTATTAGGAGGTGCCTTCGGGGAGGCGAAAACATCGATCACCAGGGTTCGGAATGATCGCCCAGACCGCGTTGCCGGGCACAGCGATGACGACACACGAGCCGGGCATGTAACAGCGACGACCGTGGCATCTTACCTGCCCCCACCGCTCGACACACACAAACGGCGTGACATGAAGGTTCTCGTAACCGGAGGGACGGGAGTGATCGGCGAGGCGGCCGTGCGCGCGCTGTACCGCCACGGTCACACCGTGCGTGTCCTCAGCCGGCACGCCGGCCGCGATCAACCGCGGTGGCCGGAAGGGGTCGACGGCTGGGCCGGGGACGTGGCCGACGAAAAAACGATCCGCGGCGCCGGCGCGGATTGCGACGCCGTGCTGCACATCGCGGGGATCGCGGCCGAAAAGCCTCCGCGACGAACGTTCCAAGCCGTCAACATCGACGGAACGCGCTACGTCGTGCTCGAAGCGGAGCGCGCGAACATCCGCAAAATCATCTATGTATCGTCGCTCGGCGCGGACCGAGGTCAATCGGCGTACCACAAATCAAAATGCGTTGCCGAAGACGTTGTGCGTTCATTCACCCGCGACTGGGTGATTCTTCGGCCAGGAGCGGTGTATGGTCCCGGAGATGCGCATCTCTCCGTGCTGCTGCAGATGATTCGCACGCTCCCCGTGGTTCCGACCATCGGCGACGGCAATCAGCAGTTCCAACCGATCTGGCACGAGGATCTCGCCAATGCACTCGTGCTCGCGGTCGAGCGCGATGATGTGCGCTGTCGTGTGTTGGACATCGCCGGAACGGAGCTCACGTCGCAGAACGATCTCATGGCTCGATTTCGACAGATCACGTCGCGTGCGCCGGTCCAGGTACCGCTGCCGGAATTCGCGGCGTCGATGGGCCTGCGCGCGCTCGACGCCCTCGGCATTGAGGTTCCGTTTACGGGAGCTCAGCTCTCGATGCTCGTCGAGCGAAACATGATTTCGGCCGGGCAGCCGAACGCCCTGACCGACGTGTTCGGGATCGCACCCACTCGTCTCGATGACGGGCTGCGCAGACTCGCCAACGAGCAGCCCCCTCAGTTGCCATCGGCCGGCGTCGGCGCGTTCACGCGCAAGCGGTTCTGGGTCGACATACGCGGCGGCCGCTTTGACGCGGACGCGTTATTCGAGCACGTGCGGGATCATCTCGCTGAGCTGCTGCCGGCGACGGTCGAGCTCAAGCCAGACGCGAATGGTTCGACATGCATTGAAGCGGGAGCGACGCTCACGCTCGAGATTCCGCTTCGCGGCCACGTTCAGGTGCGCGTCGCCGAGGCTACCGATCGGCACATCACTCTGTTGACGGTCGCCGGTCATCCAATCGCGGGCGCCGTTCGTTTCCTGATTGAATCGCGCGGCGATGGCGTGCGCTTCGAGATTCAGGTGTACGACCGCGCGGCGTCGATGATCGACCAACTGCTCATGCGCGCCGCCGGAGAATGGCTACAGCGCGCCGCCTGGATCGCGTTGGCAACCAACGCGGCAAGAGCGGCGCGAGGCCAGGCGAGCGAAGTGCAAACCTCGGAAGAGGAGCTCGACGAGCATGAGATGGACGTCGTCAACCGATGGGTGGCGGAGCTCAGCGCTCAACTGTCGCGAAACTCGATGTCAAGCGGCCGAGATTGACAGTGTTCGCCGCAGCCCAAGCGATAGCGGTTGCGCGCGAACCATTTGTAGATCCGATCGGCGACCCCGCGAACGAACGGAATCTTGAACACCCACGACGCAAGCTTTCCCTTCGGGAGGATGTTGAGCAGTTCCTCGATCGCGGCGGCACCCTGCGATGTCTGTCCGCCAGGTCCAATGAGCTGCAGGGCCTCGGCGTACGCGCGCGCCGGGATCCACGGGAATCGCGCCGTCACGCCCGCCGCCTGGGAGGGAATGATCTCGATCTGCTCGTGACGATCCCATTTTTGTAGCGCGCTCGCCAACCGCGTGCACACCTTGCATGTGCCGTCGTACACGCAGGTGTAAGGCCGACCCAAGCCACGCGTGGCGTCGTGGCCGCGTATCGTAAACCGAACGACAGGAATCGTCGCCGTCACCGCGCCACGGGTTCCGCGCCGTCCGCTTGGGCGTCCGATGTCTCGAGCGGCGACGCGGCCGCGCTGGCGATCTCGATCGTCGGCGGATGGCGAAGGGTCGCGTGGATCGTGCACAGCTCGGCGACGCGCCTCGCCGCTTCCATGCGCTTTTCGGGCAGCGATGGCCACTTGAACCGCACGTCGTAATGATCGACGCGATGCGGATCGTCGGCGAAGGTCCACGTCACGTCGATCGTCAGGTCGTCGGCATCGAGCTTGGCGTATTCCGCCCAAGCGTACATGACCGAGAATGTGCAGGAGGCGAGCCCGCCCGCCACCATATGAAAGGGCGAGTAGCTCTGGTCGGCGGAAAGGGCCTCGATCGTCATCGGGCCCGGTATCGGCTCGAGTCGGATCGAATTGTCTGACAGCAGCGTGATCTTCACCGGACGATCGCAGTCGAGGTCGAAACGGTTGTCTACGTCGCAATGTCCACGCCCGGCCAAGAATCGATTCAGAACGAGGCGGTTGAGGCTTTGGTTCGGCGAGGTGCTGCCGATACTGAGTTCATGGGGCCTGTGTGTTTGCGGGCTCTTCCCGCCATTGCTGTCAGCCATTACCGCCCATTCAACGTACGTACTGGGGTTCGGCGACGATGACGTCCTCGGTCGAAGAACTGATCGAACAGGCACAGCTCGCTCAACACGAGGGAGAGCTCGACCACGCCGAGTCTTTGTACTCGGACGCTCGCGCTCGCGCCGTCGAGAATGGCGACATCCGGCTTGCCGCGCTGACGGCGCGCAAACTCGGCGCGATTTCCTTGATGCGCGGCGATCACGACCAAACGCTTCGTCATTATAGAACGAGCTTGAACGAATTCCGCGCGATCGGTGCGCCGAAAGAAGTGCTCACGGCGCTCAGCGATACGGCGACGCTGTGTACCGATCTGCAGCGCTGGGACGACGCCTCGAGCGCATTCGAGGAAGCCGTGGGGATCGCTGACGCGCTTGGCGACATCCCCGAGCGCCTGCTGCTCGAGGTACGTCGCGCCGATCTCGAGATTGCGCGCCGCGACTTCACTGCCGCCCGCGCCGCCTGTACGTTGGCGGCGAGCCTGTCGTCCCAAACGACCGACGGATGCGTGTCGGGCGAGATCGAAAAGCAGCTTGGCACGATCGCGCGCGAGCTCGGCGAGCTGGCCGCGGCTGAAGAACACTTCGAGCGTGCCCAGTCGTGGGCAAGCGAACGCGGAGCGCTGTTGCTCTCGGCCGAAACGGCGCGCGAACACGCGGAGCTATGCCGGCGGCATGGACGCCACCGCGATGCGCTCATTCACTTGAACCGTGCGCACCAGGCGTTCTCGCAGCTCTCAGAACGCGACGACGTTGCCGATGTGCGGCACCGGCACGCGCGTCTCGAGCGCTATTTCATCGAGGCCGTCCGGCATTGGAGCGCATCGATCGAGTCGAAGGATGTGTACACGCAGGGTCACTGCGAGCGCGTTTCCGACCTGGCCTGCGCCGTGGGGCTTCGCGCCGGTCTCGAGCCTCGCGAGCTTTTCTGGTTCGGCATCGGGGCGCTCGTACACGACGTCGGCAAGTTGATCATCTCATCAGAGCTTTTGAATAAGCCGGGCAAGCTCGCGCCCGACGAATGGGATCTCGTCAAGCGGCATCCGGCGGCCGGCGTCGAGATCCTGGCCGACATGAATTTCCCCGACGGTATCTTCCCGATGGTTCGGTCGCACCACGAGCGGTGGGACGGCCTGGGATATCCCGATCAGCTGGCCGGCGACGGCATTCCGCGCGCCGCGCGGATCCTCTGCATCGCCGACGTCTACGACGCGTTGACGTCGAAGCGGAGCTACAAGGGCGCGCTGTCGCACGACGCGGCGATGGTGATCATGCGGAGCGACATCGGCAAGCAGTTCGACCCCGAGATCTTCGCCCATTTCGAGGACGTGATGCGAACCCGCGCGCCATCGCTTCGGCAGCGCGCGGCGGTCGAGTTCAAGCCCGGACCGCGACCGGTGGTGCGCGCGCTCCGAGTCTCGGGTCCATCCGACGACCTGACCGGCCTGCTGATGCGTGGCCCGTTCGTCGAGATGGCCAACAAGATTCTCGGTGAGCGTGGGCCGTTCGCGACCGTTTCGCTCATCGTGATCGACGTCGACGAGTTCAAGAAGGTCAACGATGCGCACGGCCACCTGCAAGGCGACGCCGTGCTGCGTGTCGTGACCGGAACCCTGCGCGAGCTCGCCGCCTCGACCGGCATCATCGGCCGGTACGCCGGGGACGAATTCGTCATTCTCCTGCCGCACGCGCCCGCGGAAGAAGCGGCGGAATTGGCGGAGCGCATCCGTGTCACCGTGCGCCATGCGTCGGTGCCGCTTCGCGAACATTCCGGATCGAGCTCCGTGACCTTGTCGCTCGGCGTGGCCGGCGCGCGCGCCGAGCACCGCGACTTCGACGCCCTGTTCGCCGCAGCTGATCGGGCGCTGTACGAAGCCAAGCGGCGTGGACGCGATACCGTGGTGTCGGCGACCGAGGCCGAAGAAGGTGAGCACGCGCCGACGATCGATCTCAAGCAGTTCGTTGGGCGCGACACCGAGATGCGACGCCTCGTTCGCCTATTGGAGTCGAGCATGGGTGGGTCGCCGCACCTCGTGTCCGTGGTCGGCGAGGCCGGCGTCGGAAAATCGACCTTTGCGCGACGAATGACCACCGAGGTTGCGCTTCGCGGCGGATCGCTCGTTGCCGGCCGCTGCACCGAGGCCGACGCGAGGGCGCCGTATGCGCCGTGGGGCGAAATCATCTCCGCCATACACCGGCTGGGCGTCTTTGCCGCCAAACCATGGCGGGAGTTGCCCTCGCTCGTGCCCGGCATGGGGAGCGCGGTTGGCCCGGCGGCGAGCGCCAACAAGTACGCGTTGTTCGAAGAGATCATGGCGTTCTTGCGGCTCGCCGCGGCGACCGGTCCGCTCGTCATCCAGCTCGACGACATGCAATGGGCCGATTCGGGGACGTGGGACGTGCTCGAGCACATCATGACGCAGCTCAGCCATGAGCGAATTCTCATTTGCTTGACCGTGCGCACCGAGGAGACTCGCGGCGAGGCGATCGAGCGTCGTCATCGATTGGTCCGCGACGAGCGATTCCACGAAATCCAACTCCGTCGGCTCGACGACACCGAGCTGAGTCAGTGGTTGTGCGGCGTGCTTGGCGGTGAGACGAGTCCCGAGTTGTTGGCGTTTGTGCTTCGCTGCTCCGAGGGCAACCCGCTTCTCGCGAACCAGGTCGTTCGCATGCTGCTCGATCAGAACGCGGTGCGGTACGAGCACGGGCGGTGGGGCGTGCGTGCCGAGAGCGATGCCAAGTTGCCGTCGGCGCTCACCGGTGTCGTCGACCGGCGGCTGGAGCGCCTCTCGCCCGAGACGCGTCGGATCCTCAATACGGCCGCGGTCATCGGACGCACCTTCGACATCGACCTGGCGATCGCTGCGGGAGCGGGAACGGAAAACGAGATGCTCGACGCCGTCGACGAGGCGATCGCCCACGCCGTGATCGAGCCGTCGATCGATGCGTCGGGACGGGGAAGCATTTTCACGTTTACGCACGGCCTGCTCGTCGACGCGGTGCGGCGCGCGATCAATCCGCGCCGGCTCATTCGCATCCACGAGCGGATCGCGCAAGCGATGGAACTGCGGACGCCCGAGAACGCCGCCGCGATCGCGACGCATTACGATCAGGCGGGCATTCCTGCGAAGGCGTACCGCCATGCGATGGCGGCCGGCAACGCCGCGCTCGCGATTTACGCCCACGGCGACGCGCGTCAATTCTTCGAGCTCGCCGAGCGCGTAACGATCGATCCGGTCGAGCGGGCGGCGGCGTTGCATCGACTCGCGGAGGTCGCCGAGACCGAAGGTCGTCACTCTTTGGGCGAAGAGTTGTGTGATCGAGCGCTGGCCGGTCTCGACGGCCGCCCCGACGATCATGCGATCCTTGGTCTGCGTCGCATGCGCCATCGCACGCGCGCGCTGCAAGGACAGCCCGCGCAGACGACGATCACGGTGTGCCGCGAGCTGCTCGTGACGGCGCGGGCGCTCAGCGACCACGCCGAGGAGTCGCAACTGCTGAACATGATCTCGCAATGCTTGGGACGCCTGGGCGAATGGCGCGAAGCCGAAGACGTTGCATGCGAAGCGGTGGCCGCGGCCGAGAAGACCGACGACGCGCGGCTGCTCGCCGAATCGCTGACGCGACTCGGCACGTCGGTGATGGACCGAAACACGACCGACGCCGCCGACTTCCACCATCGAGCGCTATCGCTGTTCCGCTCGGCGGGCGACCGCTGCGGCGAGGCGCGCTGTCACATCAACATCGGCCGGCTCCATCAGCGTTCGGGCCAGTCGAAGGCGGCGGAGGCGGCGTTCGAGCAGGCGCGCGAAGCGGCGATGATCGCGCACGCTGTGGATCTTGCCGGCCTCGCGTCGCTCAATCTCGGTGTGTCGTATCTGCGTCACGGGAAGCTCGAGCTTGCGAGCGAGCGGTACGATGAAGCGTTTCTTCGCTTCACGGAGTCGGCGAACGAATCGCATCGATTGGCGACGTTGTACAATATGGCGCACCTCGCGCGCGAGAGCGAAGACTGGGCGACTGCGTCGGCGCTCTACGATCAGGTTGTCGCGGCCGCGGCTCGCATCGGTCAGCCGGACGTGGAGCTCGGGGCACGGGCCGGCCAGGCGCTCGCGTCGCTCGCCGTTGGGGCGCGCTCGGTCGCCGAGGACGCGATGCGCTGGATTCGGGCGAACGTCGAGACGCGTCCAGATTGGTGGTTCCACGGACGCGATCTCGTCGACGCGCTGCGAATTCGCATGGCCGCCGAGCGTGGCGACGACGCGCACGCGCTCCGCCTGCTGCAGGACGGGATCGACATCGCGCTACGAAATGATCCGTACGTTGCCGGGTATCTGATCGCGGAATGTGCGCCGTCGTTCCGGCGCTCTCAGGATGCGCTGCTTGGGCTCATCGACGGAATCAGCCCGGACATCGCGGCGCTCGGCCTTGCCGCCATGGCCGAACGATTGGCGGTGTTGCGGGCGGCCCTGGCCAGCGCGACCCGTGCCGCCTAACCAGTCAAGTACGCATGCCGTCATGTCGATACTTGAATGTAGATCATTGTATCTCCGGGAGTCCAAGTGAACGACATCGTGATGCAATCGGGCGGAATTCGACGATGAGGGCGCCGTCGCTCGAGCGACCTGTCTCCGCCACGCGCGCGGCAGGTCCCGAGTTTTCGTCTGTCATCGCCGAGAGCGAGGGCATGCGTCACGTGCTGCAAATGGCGCGTCGCTTCGCGACGACCCAATTGCGGACGTTGCTCCTCACCGGCGAAGCGGGCACCGGAAAGGAGCTCCTCGCCCGTTGCATTCACCTCGCGGGCTTGCACGCTAACGCGCCGTTCATCTCGATCAGTTGCGCATCGATTCCGGCGGCGTTGCTCGAGCTCGAGCTGTTCGGGCGCGTGCCGTCGCGCGACGATCCGGGACGCCGGCTTGGCGCGCTCGAGCTCGCGGAACACGGCACGGTCTTTCTCGATGAGGTCAGCGAGCTCCCACCCGAGTTGCAGCATCGGTTGCTGCAAACGCTGGAGGATTGCAGTGTGCCCCGGCTTGGCGGGCGCGGAGACGGCGCGACGGCGCATTGTCGCGTGATTGCCGCCAGCAAGACGCGTCTCGAGGACCGCGTTGCCGCGGGGACGTTCCGAGACGATCTGTTCGCGCGATTGGCATTACTCCGAATCGAGCTCCCGCCGCTTCGTGAGCGCGAGGACGACGTTCGTCTCATCGCCGACCATTTCCTGCGCGAAGCGGCGCGTTTACAACGCGTCCCGCGGCGCCAACTCGGCCTCGACACGATCGCCGTGTTGCGCGCGCATCGCTGGCCGGGCAATGTGCGCGAGCTGAAGCATGTGATCGATAGCGCCCTGGCGACGGCGACGGATTCGTTCATCGGGGCCGATCAACTGGAAATCAATCAACGCCGGGCCGGTGCGAGCGCTGCTCGCGGCGCCCCGACGTTCGGCGAAATCCGCATTCCCGCAGACGGCAAGCGCTTGTGCGATGTCGAGCGCGAAGCGCTCGAGCTCACCTTGCAGCTGACCGAATTCAACCAGAGCGCCGCGGCGAGAATCCTGCGCATCTCGCGGCCCACGCTGGCGAGAAAGCTCAAGGCCTACGGGTTGGGGAAGCACGGAACAGTGGAACGAACGATTCGGTCATCCTGAGCGAAGCGAAGGATGATCGCTGAGGGTCGCTTCACCATTCACCGCGCCCCGCCCTTTGGCTGCTGCTGCGTGAGACAGTGCAGCGTGCCCAGCCCCCACACGAGATCCACCGCGTGAATGCCGACGACCTCGCGATCGGGAAACAGCTCGGCTAACGTGTTCAATGCAACGCGATCGTTGCGGTCGTTGAAGGTCGGCACGATCACGACCCGGTTCGCGGCGTAGAAATTCGCGTAGCTCGCCGGTAATCGCTCGCCGTTCATCTCCACGGCGCGCGGAAACGGAAGCTTGACGACTCGCAACGCTCCGCGCTCCCCGCCAGCCAACTGAAGCCGCTCGAAGTTGTCGACCGAGCGCCGGTGGTTCTCGTCGTCGGCGGGATCGGGTTCGTACGCGAGGGCGATCACTCCCGGCGCAGTGAAGCGCGCGACGTCGTCGACGTGACCGTGCGTGTCGTCGCCGACGCACCCCTCGCCCAACCAGATCGTCCGGCGAATGCCGAGCGCTTCACGAAAGACACGCTCGTAGTCGTCGCGCGTGAGTCCGCGATTTCGCTCTTGAATCGGCGAGAGAAGACACTCCTCGGTGGCGAGCAGCGTCCCTTCACCGTCGGTGTCGATCGCGCCGCCCTCGAGGACGACGCGCTCATGATTGTCCGCGCGCTTGGGCTCGATCCGCCGCAATCCAGTAATGTGTTCGATCGCTTCGCCGACGTGCGCGTCGCGCTCGAAATTGGAGTATTTCGCCCAGGCGTTGAAACGCCAATCCACCAACGTGACCGATCGGTCATCGGTGATCACACCGGTCGGGGCGGAGTCTCGCAACCAAACGCGATCGGTCTCGACGATGTGGATGCGGAAATTCTCTCGCACACCATGCGCATCGAGCGCGCGCCGCGCGGAGGCCTCGACGTCCTCGTTCTGGCACAGGATCTCGACCCGTTCGTGGCGATGCAGACTGCGAACGATCTCGGCGTAGACCCACGGAATCGGCTCGAGCTTGCCGGGCCAATCGGGTTCGTGGTGGGGCCACGCGATCCACGTCGCGGCGTGCGGTTCGAACTCCGCGGGAAAGCGGGGTGTCATCGACGCGCGGTTCCTATGCCCCCAGATAGCGGCTCAGAATCGGCGCGTACGCATCGATCCGCCGATCGCGAAGGAACGGCCAGTTGCGACGCGTCTCCTCGATCAGCTGCGGATCGCATTTGGCGATGAGGATCTCGGGCTCGGTGCCGGCGTCGGCGAGGAGTCGGCCGAAGGGATCGGCGATGAAGGAATGGCCAAAGAAGTCAATGCCGTCGGTGCCCGCCTCGTCCTCGTGCCCGACCCGATTCGGCGAAGCGACGAACACACCGTTGGCGATGGCGTGTGCGCGTTGCATGGTTCGCCACGCCTCGACCTGCGCCTCGCCGAACTCGGCCTTCTCGGTCGGATGCCATCCGATCGCCGTCGGGTAGAAGAGAATGTCGGCGCCGAGGAGCGCGGTGATCCGCGCCGCCTCGGGATACCACTGGTCCCAGCAGATCAGAACGCCGATGTTGGCGTATCGCGTCTTCCACACGCGGAACCCACTCGCCTGCGTGGCTCCTACGCCAAGCCCATCACTGCGATCGTCGGTCGCCGTATCACCGGGCGTGAAATAATACTTCTCGTAATAGAGCGGGTCGTCGGGAATGTGCATCTTGCGATACACGCCAAGGAGCGATCCGTCGGCGTCGATGATCGCCGCGGAGTTGCGATAGACGCCGGACGCCTGTCGCTCGAATAGCGGCACGATCAGCACGATGTCGAGCTCTTTCGCCAACGCTTGCATCCGATCGGTTGTCGGGCCCGGGATCGGTTCGGCGATGTCGAATCGCTCGCACTTCTGCGCCTTGCAGAAGTACGGCGCGTTGAACAGCTCCTTGAGACAGACAATCTGAGCGCCGCGCGCCGCCGCCTCACGTACGCGCTCGATGCTCGCCGCAAGCGTCGCTGCGGTGTCGTCGCTTGACGTGTCTTGAATGATCCCGACGGTGAATGGCGCGGACATGCGGGGAAAGTTAGTCGAGCGGTAAAGCCCGGAGTTTCACGCCGCGCCGATCACGACGTCGTTGACATTCGTCCCCGTTTCGCGGCGAGGAATGAGCGCGTTGGCGACGAGCAACGCGCCGTGCGACTCGTGCGACACCAGCGCGTGCTCCGGATCACAGCCGGCGCTCGCGATGTCCCTCCACGTCGTGGCATCGACGATGGCGCCGGCCGCGTCCGTCGCGCCGTCGCGGCCGTCGGTACCGGCGGCGAGCAGCGTGATGCCCGCGGCGTTCTCACCCGCGTCATGGAGCACGCGCGCAGCGGCGAGGGCGAGCTCCTGGCATCGTCCACCGCCCGAGGCCGACGCGCTGGTATTGCCGGCAAGCGTGACGGTCGTCTCTCCGCCCCAGATCATGCAATGATTGGTCGCGCCGCGAACACGGAGTGCGAGGAGCTCGCGCGCGATCGTCTCACCGGCGCGAGCCGCATCGCCGCTCAGCCGCGCGGGAACGACATCGGCCGTGAGCGAGCGAGCTCGCGCGCTCGTTGCCGCGCCGTCAATCGCGAGCTGTGTATTGCCGATCACGCGCGCGGTGACGTGCGCGAACGCAGGGTGTGCCACCGTTGGCGTCTCCGGCGTCAAGCCGCGCGAAACGCCGGCGAGATAAGCGCGGTGCGTCTCCGGAATGCGCGACAACAGATTCGCGCGTTGGAGGATGGCCGTCACGTCCTTCACGGTCGTCGTGTCGGGCACGCATGGTCCTGAACCGATGACACTCAGGTCGTCGTTCGCGACGTCGGACATGGCGAGACAGTACGTCGCCGCCGGAGCCAGGGCGAGCGCAAGACGACCGGCTGCCCACCGTGAGAACCGTTTGCGCACCGCGTTCATTGACGCGATGTCGAGACCGGAGCCGAGCAGCAGCTCGTACAGCGCGATGAGGTCGGCTTCGTTCATTCCGCGCAACGGGGCGCCGATCAGACTCGACGTCCCGCCCGAGATGAGAACGATCGCGACATCGTTGCCGCGCCGCCCCGACGTCACCTCGGCGATTTTGGCGGCGGCGGAAAATGAATTGCGGCCGGGAACCGGATGATCGCCGCGCATCGACAAGAGGGTCGGGTAGGGCGGGGTCCCCGCCTCGGGTCCGACGATGACGCCGCCGACGACGGCGTGCAGTGACTTGAGCAGAGAGGCGACGGCGGCCGCGGCCATCGGCTGCGCCGCCTTGCCGAAGGCGAACACCCAAACGCGCGCCGACCGATCGATCTTGAGCCCGTCGACCGCGCGGGCCGTCGCCGCATCGGGAGCGGCGGCGGCGACGGCGGCATCGTACAATTCCAATAGCAGCCCAGCAGTGCCGGAACGATCCGGCGCCGAGGCGGCGTTCGCGCTAATGCGAAGATCCCGCTGGCTTGAGCGTGGCCGCGACGTCCCTTCCGAGCTCGGCGTAGGCGTCCGCCGAGAGCACGTTGAACCTCATGATGCGTGAGGCAATCTTGCCATCCGCTCCGATGATGAACACGTTGCGCGTATCGAGCTTGTTGTCGGCCGAGCCGTAGAGTTTGGCCACTGCTTGATCGGGATCGCTGGCGAAGACGTTGGGGAAACCTGAGTCGCGGGCCCAGTTGCCTTGCGTCGTGTCGGCGTCGGTACTGATGCCGACCACAACCACCTTTCTTCCATTGTTGAAGAGCGTGGCGTACTGATCACGGTACGCCTCCATTTGAACCGTTCAGCCTTTCGTCCGCGCCTTGGGAAAGAAGGCGAGCACCACGGTCTGTCCTCGGTAATCCGAGAGCTTGATCGGATCCTTGAGTGTGCCAAAGCGCGTCGCGCCGGGGAGCGAAAAATCGGGCGCCATCTGCCCCACGTCAGGCGCAAACGCCGCGGACCCCGGCTGAGGTTGAGGTTGCTGGGCTAAAAGACGCGGCGCGGCTCCGAGCACCAACAACTTGAGAAGCCGAACCGATCGTGCGGTGACAGCCGTGCTCATGCGGTGTACCTCATTTTGAGTATGCACAAGATGATGACGCATGACTAGTGATGCAATCTCCGCGCGACCCTGTTTACCATCTCGCTACGAGGACACCGACCGTTCATCCAAGAGGACGCATCGGCTGCGGAAGTCGAGAAACGGGGGGTTAGTGGGAGGAACGGCACGTGCCTGTTACCCATCGTGAATCGTACGACGACCTTTGACGGAGATTTGCGATGCGCACAATGAAATGGGCGGTTCTGGCTCCGGCGGCGGCTTTGGCTGTAGCGTGTGGACGGAACGGCACACCCGCGCTCGATGACGCTCTGAAGAGCGACCTGGCGCTGGCGTCGCAAACTCAGCCGTACAACCCGCAGCAGTTCATGTCGCCGACCGAAGCAGGCATGGGTGCACAGCCTCAGAACTATCAAGCCGTTGCACGACAACCGGTGTACAGCGCTCCTGTCCGCCGTACGTCGACCACTCGTCGCTCGAGCGGTAGCTCGCGCGCCAGCGGTGGTGGTGGCGGCTACTACCCGGCGCCCGAGCCGCCGACGCGTGTCGAGAAGCATACGGGACGTGACGCGGCGATCGGGGCCGCCGCTGGCGCGGTACTTGGCTCGGTGTCGAGCCGCGACAAGATCAAAGGCGCCGTCATCGGTGCGGCGGCTGGCGGAATACTCGGCGCGGTGATCGGCAACAACGTCGACATTTCGCGGAAGACGGGCTGGTAATTCGTTGGGGCGGGGGAAGAACGAGGCGGCGTGCATTTGCACGCCGCCTCGTTCTTATTGGGCATCCAAAGCAGACCTCCAATCATTGTTCAAGAGAAGGGCTGAAAAGGGTCAATGATGAATTGAGCAGTTATCCGTTCAAATCCGTCTCATCCGTTCAATCGCTTCACCAATTGTCATGGCTTCCCGAGCGGCGGTCCGCGAGCGACCGTCACGCAAAGAAGCTCCGTCGCGCTGCCGGCCATACCAGTTTGATGAAACGATTGAACGGATTGAACGGACACGAACGGATTAAACCACTCATGGGTTGCTGGCAGCGGCGCGTGGGGCCGCGTATACTCGCTGCCATCTGGCGAGCAACGCGCGGACAACGCTGACAACCCCCGGTGAATGCGTCCTCATCTCACAACATTGCTCCTTGCCATTCCCACGCTGTTGTCAGGGCAGGCCACGTCGGTCGACTGGCCGGTGTATGGCGGCAGCAGCGATCACACGCACTACTCGACGCTCGAGCAGATCTCGCCCTCGAACGTCGCGCGGCTCCACGTCGCGTGGACGTATGCGACGCATGATGAATTTCCCGGCTCGGAAATGCAGGCGAACCCCATCATCGTCGACGGCGTGTTGTACGCGACCACGCCCAAGCTGCACGTCTTCGCGCTCGATGCGGCAACGGGCAAGGAGCTCTGGACGTTCGATCCCAACGGTGGAAAGCCTCCGACGAGTCGCTTTCGCCACCGCGGCGTCGTCGTCACCGGCGACCGCGTGCTGTTCACGTATCGCAATATGCTGTGGGCGATCGACAAGAAGACCGGTCAGCCTATCCGATCGTTCGGCGTCGATGGCGCGGTGGACATGCGCGAGGGATTGGGCCGACCGGTGGCCGGCGTCACGGTCAGCGCCAGCACACCCGGCGTGGTGTTTGAGGATATGCTCATCATCGGAAGCACGGTGAGCGAAACGCTCCCCGGATCGCCCGGTGACATCCGCGCCTACGATCTCAAGACCGGCGCGCTGCGGTGGATCTTTCACACGATTCCGCATCCCGGCGAATTCGGCTACGAGACGTGGCCGCCCGAGGCGTACAAGGTCAATGGCGGGGCCAACGCGTGGGCGGGTGTGACCATCGACCCGCAACGCGCGATGGTGTTCGCCGCGACGGGCTCGGCGTCGTTCGACTTCTACGGATCGAACCGCATCGGCGACGACTTGTTCGCGAATACCGTACTCGCGCTCGACGCACGCAGCGGCAAACGCGTCTGGCATTTCCAAGGCGTCAAGCACGATCTCTGGGACTGGGATTTCCCCGCCGCGCCCGTGTTGGTGACAGTGACTCGGAGCGGCCGGCCGGTCGATGCCGTCGCGCAGATCACGAAGACAGGGTACGTGTATCTGTTCGAGCGTGAGACGGGAACGCCCCTCTTCCCGATCGAGTACCGTCACGTGGCGGCCTCGACACTCGATGGCGAACAAGCGGCCACGACGCAGCCGTATCCGGTCAAGCCGCCGCCGTTTACCCGGCAGACGCTGACCGAAGACATGTTGACGACGCGCACACCCGAGGCGCACGCGGCGGTGCTGAAGACATTCCGCGAGTACAGAACGAGCGGCATGTACGACCCGCCCAATCTTCAGGGGACAATCATCTTCCCCGGCGTTGACGGCGGCGGTGAGTGGGGCGGACCGGCGTTCGATCCCGAGACGGGCCTCCTATATGTAAACTCGAATGAGATGCCCTGGATGCACAAGCTGGTGCCGCGCAACGACAAGTCGCTGTACGGCTCCAACTGTGCGAGTTGTCATGGCGACGACCTAAAAGGCTCACCGACGACGCCAACGCTTGTTGGCATTGGCACGCGGCGGACGCGCGAGCAGCTCGCGCAGGTCATTCGGCAAGGCACCGGGTTCATGCCCGGCTTCGCCACAGCGCTCGACAACGGTGCGGTGAACGACCTCGTGAACTTCCTGATCACGGGTCACGACGTCGCCGAGGGCGCGGGGACCAACCCGAATTATCTCAAATATCGAAGCACGGGCCTCAAGATCTTTCTCGACCCCGACGGCTATCCGCCGATCACGCCACCGTGGGGCACGGTCAACGCGATCGATCTGAACGCCGGCGAGATTCGCTGGACGATTCCGTTCGGCGAATATCCGAAGCTCGTTGCGCAGGGAATCAAGAATACCGGTACGGACAACTACGGCGGCGCGATCGTGACCGCGAACGGCTTGCTCATCATCGCGGCGACCACGTACGACAACAAGTTCCACGTCTTCGACAAGCGCACCGGTGCGCTGCTCTGGGAGACGACACTGCCGGCCGCGGGAAACGCGACGCCATCCGTCTACATGGTGAATGGCCGCGAATACATCGTCATCGCCTGCGGCGGCGGCAAGAACGACGCGCCGTCGGGCGGAACGTACGTTGCCTTCGCCCTCCCGGCGGACGGAAGCCCAGCTCCCGCCCGTCGGCAGAACCAGCGTTAGCGGCCGCCCACCAACTGCCGTAACACATAGGGAAGGATGCCGCCGTTCTTGTAGTAGTTCATCTCCTCGGGCGTATCGATCCGCGCGCGGACCTTGAACTCGTTCTTGGCGCCGTCGCGCATTGTCGCGCGCACGGTGAGCGTTGCCGCCGGCGTGAGATCGGCGCCGAGCCCAACGACGTCGAACGTCTCGAAGCCGGTCAACCCGAGCGACTGGCGCGTGTCGTCATTCGTGAACTCTAATGGCAGCACGCCCATGCCGACCAGGTTGGAGCGATGGATCCGCTCGAATGATTCGGCGATCACGGCGCGAACGCCGAGCAGCACCGTGCCTTTCGCCGCCCAGTCGCGCGACGAGCCCGTGCCGTATTCTTTCCCGGCAATGATCACGAGCGGCGTGTTCGCCTTCTGATACGCCATCGCCGCGTTGTAGATCGACGTCGCCGCGCCACCCGGCTCGGTCGTCGTCAATCCGCCTTCCGTTCCGGGCGCCATCTCGTTCCGCAAGCGGATGTTGGCGAACGTGCCGCGCATCATCACTTCGTGGTTGCCGCGGCGTGCGCCATAGGAGTTGAAGTCTTTCTTCTCCACGCCATGCGCGACGAGCCATTTGCCGGCAGGACTCGACGCCGGAATGTTGCCGGCCGGTGAGATATGGTCGGTCGTGATCGAATCGCCAAGCATCGCGAGCGCACGCGCGCCGGCGATGGGCCGAATGCCCGGCGGTTCCATGGTCATGCCGTCGAAATACGGCGGATTCTTCACGTACGTCGACTGCGGGTCCCAGGCGTACGTCTCACCGCTCGGTACGTCGAGCGACTGCCACTGTTCGTCACCGTTGAAGACGTCGGCGTACTGCTTCTTGAAGAATTCGCTCTTGACGCTGCGAATGATTTCGTCGCTCACTTCTTGGGGCGTCGGCCAGATGTCGCGCAGGAAGACCGGACCATCTTTGCCGACCCCAATCGGCTCGCGCGTGAGATCGAGATCCATGCGCCCCGCCAGTGCGTATGCGACCACCAGTGGCGGCGACGCGAGATAGTTGAAGCGCGTGAGTGGGTTGACTCGCCCCTCGAAATTGCGATTGCCCGAGAGTACGGCGGCCGTGACCAGCTTGTTGCTCTCGATCGCCTGCGCGATTGGCTCGGGCAATGGCCCCGAGTTGCCGATGCACGTCGTGCAACCGTAGCCGACAAGCTGAAAGCCGAGTTGGTCCAGATATTCCTGCACGCCGGCTTGACGTAGATAATCGGTCACGACCTTGGAGCCCGGTGCGAGAGACGTCTTCACCCATGGCTTTCGCTGAAGGCCCTTTCGCACCGCGTTGCGCGCGAGCAACCCGGCCGCGAGCATGACCGAGGGATTCGACGTGTTCGTGCAGCTCGTGATCGCCGCGATGACGACGGCCCCGTGGCGTAGCGTGAACGTCTGCCCGTTGTACTCGACTCTGACCGCCTCCGCGCTTTGGTCGTCGTCCGCCGTGGCGACGGCGCTCGTCGCCGCGTGTGACTGCGCCGCTGCCGCCGGCGCGCCGAGCTTCGCGAGATCACTCTGCAGCGCCTCGCGGTACATCGTTTTGGACTTCGACAGCGGAACGCGATCTTGCGGACGCTTGGGTCCGGCCAGACTCGGCTCGACTGTCGCCAGGTCGAGCTCGAGGCTGTCACTGAATAGCGGATCGGGCGTCGCATCGGTGCGGAAGAGGCCCTGCTCCTTTGTGTAGGCTTCGACCAGGGCGACGTGGTGATCCGGACGGCCACTCAGGCGCAAGTACTTTAGCGTTTCCTCATCAGTCGGGAAGAAGCCCATCGTGGCGCCGTATTCCGGCGCCATGTTCCCGATCGTCGCTCGGTCCGCGAGCGGGAGCGACGACAGTCCCGTTCCGTAGAACTCGACGAACTTGCCGACGACCTTCTTCTTGCGGAGCATCTCGGTGACGGTCAGCACGAGATCAGTCGCCGTCGCGCCGGGCGGCAGCTTGCCGTGCAGCTTGAACCCGACAACGTCCGGAATCAGCATCGACACCGGCTGACCCAGCATCGCCGCCTCAGCTTCGATTCCGCCGACGCCCCACCCGAGGACGCCGAGTCCGTTGATCATGGTCGTGTGCGAGTCGGTGCCGACGAGCGAGTCAGGGTAGGCGACCGACTCACCCTCTTCCTCGGAGACGAACACGGTTTTGCCGAGGTACTCGAGGTTTACCTGATGACAGATGCCGGTGCCCGGCGGCACAACGCGGAAATTCTTGAACGCGTCTTGTCCCCAGCGCAGGAAGACGTAGCGCTCCTTGTTGCGATCGAACTCGAGCTCGGTGTTGATGAGGAACGCCGCTTGGCTTCCATACTCATCGACTTGCACGGAGTGGTCGATCACGAGGTCGACCGGCTGCAGCGGATTGATGCGCTGCGGATCGCCGCCGAGCGCGGCGATGGCGTCGCGCATGGCGGCGAGATCGACGACAGCGGGGACGCCGGTGAAATCTTGCAACAGGACGCGACTGGTTCGAAACGCGATCTCCTTTTGCACGCCACCCTTCATGTCCCACTTTGCGAGCGCGAGGATGTCGTCCCGCTTCACGAACGCGTCGTCTTCGTTTCGGAGAAGATTCTCGAGGAGAATCTTGAGGCTGACGGGGAGCCGGCTGGCGTGTTGTCCGGAGAGTTGCTCGACGGAGTCGAGGCGATAGATCGTGTACTGCTTGCCGCCGACGGTGAGCGTCGCACGGCTGCCGAAGGAATTCTTGGCTTTCATTGGAGTTCGTCTCTCGGTTCGACCACGGATGGGTCGATGCGAGGGTAACAGACGGAGCCACTGGCGGGGCTCGCGAGCCATCCGCCAGGCTGAAGTGAAATCTAATATGGTCGAGAGGGTGGAACGGTGGAGGGTGGAACGGTGGAACGGTGGAACGAGCGACCCTGTCGTCCTGAGCGGAGCGCCGGCAACCCTGCTCCGTGCCGATCCGGTCAACTCCGGTTCTTGTCCGTATCCAATCGTTGATACAGGAGAACCGCTGAAGCTGGCGCATCGTCGCCGGCCCGACGCAACGAAAAACCGGCGCGCCAATTCGATAGGGCGTCCGTCTTCTGAGATCTGTGATTTCGCCCTCGGGCTCAGCGCCCAGCAGACATGGTTGTATCGCTGTTGAGCGAGACACCGGTGACCGGAACACGACGAATCGCGCTGGCCGATTGAAGCCGGCCGAGGGCGAGCGCAAGCGTTGCGGCCGTCTTAGGTTGGACGGAGTCGTAGGGCAGCCACCCCCTCTCACGTCAACTCACTACGAATGTCTACGCCTCCGGATTTAGTTGAGTTGACCACGCGCCTGATGTCTATCGATTCGACCAGCGGATCCGAAGGCGGCGTCATCGCGTGGTTGGACTCCTACCTCTCGGAACGTGGGTGGCGGACATGGCGGATTCCCGTTGGTCCTGGCCGCGATGACCTGTTCGCGACCGCGGTCGACAGCCCGACCGTCACGCTATCGACGCACCTCGACACGGTGCCTCCGTTCATTCCACCGCGCGTCGAGGGAGGAACGATTCATGGGCGCGGCGCGTGCGACGCGAAGGGCATTGCTGCCGCGATGATCTGCGCGGCCGAACGGCTCCGCGCATCAGCAGCGCCGATCGCGCTGCTGTTCGTCGTGGGCGAGGAGGTCACGCACGACGGAGCGCACGCGGCCAACGAGGCGTTCGCAGCGAAGCGGGTTCCCGCAACCAGCCGCATAATGATCGACGGCGAACCGACGGAAAGCACGCTCGCCGTCGGGACCAAGGGCGCCGTTCGCGTCACCGTGCGCACCGCCGGACAAGCGGCGCACTCGGCATATCCCGAGCTTGGTCACTCAGCGACACTCGCGCTCGTGCGCCTACTCGCGGAGCTCGACGGCGTCGCGTTCCCGCACGACCCAACGCTCGGCGCGACGACGGTGAATATCGGATCGTTATCGGGCGGCGTGGCGGACAACGTCGTTGCGCCGTGGGCCGAGGCTCGGATGATGATCAGGCTCGTGACGCCGGCCGACAATGTGATGCGGATCGTCGAGCGGTGGGCGGCGGGTCGAGCGACGCTCGAGTGGGGGCCAATGGTCCCGCCGGTGAAGCTCGGCGTCGTTGACGGATTCAAGACCTCGGTGGCCGCGTTTGCGACGGACATCCCCGCGCTCGCGAACTGGGGAACGCCCTATCTCTTCGGCCCCGGGTCGATCCACGTCGCGCATCGCGACGATGAATCCGTGTCGATCGACGAGCTGCACGCCGCGGTGGATTCGTACGAGCGAATCGTTCGCGCGGTGATGACGACGCGCCGTCCTTGACCGAAAGTACCGTTTGGTACTAAGTTTGGGCATCTTGAACCGGATGGAACGTGTCTCTTCGTGCCCCCGCTCCGGCGACGACAGCCGGTAACCCAGCGCTTCTGGCACGCGCCGGACTCACCACATTCTTTCGCATCGCCGCCGAATGGCAACTCGACGGCGCACAGCAAATGGGTCTTCTCGGCCTGACGTCGCGCACCACCTTTTTCCGGTGGAAGAAATCGGCGCCCGCGGCGCTGCCGCCCGACACGCTCGAGCGACTATCCCATGTGTTCGGGATCTATAAGAGTTTGCAAATCCTGCTGCCCGGACCCGCCGCCGCGACGTGGATTACTCGACCGAACAATGCGCCATTGTTCGGCGGGCGGCCGGCGCTCGAGCTCATGCTCAACGGAGTGGCCGGTCTCTTTCTCGTCCGCGCCTACCTCGACGGCGAGCGCGGCGGGGATTTTGCCTGACGCACGCACGCCGGTGAGCGCGGCGGTCGTCTCGCTCACGCCGTCGCCGGACAAGCCGCTGCCCGTCAGGCGCGTGTACTGGAAGAACGCCGTTCGTATTATCCCGAGCGTCTTTCCTCCGATCGATCTGTTCGAACGAGTGGCCGATCCCGAGCACCTCGAGGCCGTGCATGCCATAGAGTCGGCATTCAATCCGCGGCTTCGCGACGCGACGGGCGATCTCGCACTCGTCCCGCGCGCCGAGCGTGTCGTGGGGCCGGGCGCCGGCTACATCATGGCGGCGTTCACGCACGTGTCGCCCGACGGCAGCCGGTTCAGCAACGGAACCTACGGCGTATTCTACGCGGCGCAGCGCGAGCCGACCGCGATCGCCGAAACGCGCTTCCATCGCGAGCGGTTCATGCGCGCCACGCAGGAGCCGCGCGCGGAGCTCGACATGCGCGTGCTGTCGGTGACAGTGAAGGCACCGCTCCACGACCTACGCGGGATGCGAGCGATCCTGCCTGAGATCTATCGGCTCGACGACTATTCGGACTCACAGATTCTGGGCGGAGCGCTGCAGGCCGGTGGCTCGAGTGGGGTCGTCTACGAATCGGTACGTCACGAGAGCGGACGGTGCGTGGGCGTGTTCAAGCCGCGCGCGCTCTCACATTGCCGCGACCGAAAACACCTTCGCTACCTCTGGGACGGAGTGCGAATCACCGACGTCCTGGAGATCAAGCGGCTCCCCGCTCCCCGGCCTTGAGCGGAACGACGCGTCCGGTCTTTCGCGCGACAATCGCGCTGGTCGGACAGGCTTGGACGAAGTCTCCCTCGGCCGGCGACCAATCGACCGTCTTCGTGCGTGTGTACGCTTTGCCATCCGCGTCGAGACCCATCAGATTCGGCGCCATCGAGACGCATAATCCGCATCCGATGCACTTGTCGCGATCGACCGAGATCTCGAAGCGACGGCGCGGATAGACGCCGCCCGGCTGATCGTAGAACGACTCGATGTCCTCGAGCGCCTTGTGCGCCGCACGATGGCCCTCGTCGATCGTCTCCGCGATGTTGCCGAAGCTGAGCCAATCCTCGCCGCATCGCGGACGGATGAGGACCATGGGCGGTCCGTCCCAATGGGTGAGCGGATATTGCTGCAGCGCGTGCATCATCGTCGTCGCGGAGCGCATGTAGATGTTGGCGAAGCCGAGCGAGAGCGCGTCGTGAATCGGCCGGAGATCGGAGCTGCCGACATCGACCGCGATGACGAGATCAGCGTCCAACGCGGCAATAGCAACCGGCAGGTTGTCGATCACGCCGCCGTCGACGCACAGACGATCACCCACCTGACCTGGTGGGAAGTAGCCGGGCAACGCGCACGACGCATAGACCGCGTCGTGGATGTACACGTCCTTCAACCCGGGCGAACCCCAGATCACAGGCTGCCCGCGTTCGATGTCGACAGTGTTGACCAGCAGAGGGGTATCGAGATCGCTGAATTTGCCGGGCGGCACCACGGCTCGCGTGAGATCCCGCAGCGGATCCTCGAGATAGATCGACGGCGACCGCATGCGTTCCATCAGCATGCCGAAGTGATTGATGCGAAAAATGTCGCGGCGCCGAAGTGTCGCCGAACGTCTTGCAAGCTCGTCGGGTGTCATCCCGCCCACGCGTGCGGCGGCGAGCATCGCCCCAATGCTCGTTCCCGCGTACAACGTCGGAATGATCCCACGCTCCTCGAGCGCGCTCATCACGCCGATGTGGGCAAATCCCTTCATACCGCCCCCGCCTAAGACGAGGGCGATTTTGCGGCTTGGGGCAGGGGCGGGGGCAGTGTGCATTCGCGAAGAGTGGAGGGCTCGGGGTGAAGAGTGGAGGCGCTCCCCACCCCGATCTCTACTGTAAATAGTCGTACAAGCCGATGAGCCCGATTACGGCTCCTCCTACCATGACGATTGTACCCGGCGTATCGCCAATGATTGCCCCTGCAATGAGCGCCGCTACGCCCACCACCATCATTGCCCGCGCCTGGCCCAGGTTGGCATGCTGCGGGGGTAGCATGGTGGGCTGATCCGGACGTTTCGTCTCCCGGAGGTGCACGCCGGCTCGTAAGCCGGTCATCGGGGCGCCGAGTAGTGCCGGCTGTTGGGGCGTCGCGATATCCGATATATCACTCGGTCGCTGAACACTGTCGCGGACGACAGGTGCGGAATCGGAAGGCACGCTGGGAACGACGATTTGTGCGTGCAATGGAGCTATGCCCGCGGCAAGCAGGGATAGCACCACCACACTGGTGCTGAGGCGCATCTGGTTCTCCACGTAAGGGACGCAACCCCTTGCGGAAAAACCGGGCCACGCCGACAAACGCATCGAATTGCGCGCGTGAGCCGGTGGCGGAGGTGACCCCGTGCACCTAGTCTAGTAGCCGTTCGTCAACTGTTTCTCAGCCCACCCAACCGCCTGTCCAATGCGAAGGCTTGCCGCGTGATCCGGGAGCGCTCCGAAGGTTCATTGGTCCGCGCGCTCGGCACCTGGGGCTTGGCGGCCAGCATCATCAATATCACGGTGGGTGGCGGAATCTTTCGTCTGCCAGCCGCCGCGGCGGCTTCGCTCGGACCCGCGGCGCCCGTCGCATACGTGGTCTGCGCGGTGGCGATGGGGCTCATCGTATTGTGTTTCGCCGAGGCGGGAAGTCGCGTATCGCTGACGGGCGGCCTGTACGCGTACGTCGAGGTTGCGTTCGGTCCGCTCGTCGGATTCCTGACAGGGGTGATGCTGTGGGCGGGAATCACCGCCGCGACGGCGGCCGTCTCATCGTTCTTCGCCGACGCGCTGGGTGCGTTGATTCCGACGGTCGCGGCGGGCTCCGCGCGCGCCGCGAGCCTCATGATCATTCTCGTCTCGCTTGCCGCGCTCAACGTCACCGGCGTGCGTGGCGCGAGTCGGTTCAATGGCGTAATGACCGTGGCCAAGCTGCTCCCGTTGTTGCTACTCGTCGTTGTCGGGGTCGCATCGGTCAACAGGCAGAATCTCGCCTGGCACGCGACGCCGGCCGCGACCGACGTCGCACGCGCGTCGGCCGTGTTGATCTTCGCGTTCCTCGGCGTCGAGACGGCGCTCGTGCCGAGCGGCGAGGTGCGTGATTCTTCGAAGACGGTGCCGCGAGCGATCTTCATCGCGATGTCAGTCGTAACGCTGCTCTATCTCGCGATTCAGATCGTGACGCAAGGAATTCTCGGGCCCGCGCTCGTCGGACAAAAGACGCCACTTGCCGAGGCGGCCGCCGTTGCGCTCGGCCCGCCGGGGCGAACGCTCATCCTCATCGGTTCGGCGATCTCGATCTTTGGGTACGTGAGTGGGATGACGTTGGCTGTTCCGCGGATGCTGTTCGCGTTTGGCCGCGACGGATTTCTTCCCGCGCCACTCGCGGCGGTCCATGCGAGATTCCGAACCCCCCACATCGCGATCATCGTGCAGACGCTGATCGTGATCGCGCTCGCCGTGAGCGGCAGCTTCGAGAAACTGGCGATCATTGCCAACGGCTCGATCCTGCTCGTGTACGCCGCGTGCTGTTTGGCGGTGATCGAGCTGCGACGCCGCAAGATACAGGAGAGCGGGAGACCGTTTCGCGTCCCGTTCGCCGCGGCGATTCCGGTCGTGGCGGTTCTCATCATCGCCTGGTTGCTCACGAGCCTGACCGCAGAGGAATGGAAGGCGCTGCTCGTCGTCGTCGCGGTGGCGATCGTCGTTTACGCGACGAGCCTTCCGTCGCGGCGTGCCGCCCAGCCAGTTGAAGCGGGGTCCACGTGATCGATCCGCTCCTTATCTATCGGCCCGAGTTTCCGATCCTCGAGCGAACGACGTACCTCGTATCGAACTCGCTGGGCGCAATGCCGCGCGGCGTCGCCGATCGGCTCGCCGAGTACGTCGACCAGTGGGCCGAGCTCGGAGTGCGCGCTTGGGCGGGGGATGACGGCTGGTGGCAAATGCCCGTGTCTGTCGGCGACGAGATCGCACCGCTGATCGGCGCCGGACGCGGCGAGATTGCGATGCTGCCGAACGTGACCATTGCCCAGACGGCGGTGCTCTCGGCGCTCGACTACTCGAGCGGCCGCGACACCATCGTGATGACGGAGCTCGATTTCCCGTCGGTGCGATATGTCTACGATCAGTTGGCGACGCGGTTAGGCGCGCGCATCGTCGTCGTGCCGAGCGATGACGGAATCACGATCGACACCCAGCGCGTGCTTGACGCAATCGACGAACGGACGAAGCTCGTTGCGATCTCGCACGTGCTATTTCGGTCGGCGTTCATCATGGATGTGGGGGCGATTTGCCGGCACGCCCATGACATGGGCGCGCTCGTTTCGCTCGACGCGTTTCACTCGGTGGGCGTAATGCCCGTCGACGTAAGGGCGCTCGGTGTCGATTTCCTGAGCGGGGGCGTGCTCAAGTGGTTGTGTGGTGGACCGGGTGGCTCGTTTCTCTACGCGTCGCCGCAAGCGACCTCCTCTCTGTCGCCTTCGTTCACGGGCTGGCAAGCCCACGAGCATCCGTTCGCGTTCGACGGCGAGATGCATTACGCGACCGGCGCGTGGCGTTGGCTGAATGGAACGCCGGCGATCCCGGCATTGTTCGCGGCGATCGAGGGTCCGCGCTTGTTGCGACGCGCGGGGATTCAGCAGGTGCGTGAGAAGAGCATTCGACAAACGTCGCGGCTCATCGAGCTGGCCGGCGCGCGCGGTTACCCGGTCACGGCGCCTCGCGCCGGCGAGCACCGGGGCGGCACGGTGGCGCTCGACGTACCGCATGCCTACGGCGTCGCGCAGGCGTTGTTGGCGAACAACGTCATTGTCGACTACCGGCCGAACGCCGGCGTCCGCGTCGCACCGCACTTCTATACGAGCGACGAAGAGCTCGAGCGCGCGGTCGAGATGATCGACGATATTCTCCGCGACGAGGACTGGAAAAAATTCGAAGACAAACGAGGAGTCGTGACATGAGGCCATGGATTCCGGCGGCGACGTTGTTGCTCTGCGCCGCGACGCTCGGCGCGCAGACCGCGAAGCCGCCGGCGCACGCCGATACGTCGGCGCTGCGTCGCACGCTCGACGCGATCGCGGCGGCGCACCACGGCGTGCTGGGCTACTCGGTGTTGAACCTCGACACCGGCGAGCGCCTCTCGTTGCGCGGCGACGAGACCTTCCCAACGGCGAGCTTGATCAAGGTCCCAATTCTCGTAACGCTCTACGATCTGGCCGAGCAAAAGCAGTTGTCACTCGACGATCCCCTCACGGTGATCAAGATCGATCAGGTTCCGGGGAGTGGCGTGCTTCAGTTCATGCACTCGGGTATGTCGCTGACCCTGCACGACGCGGCGGCGCTCATGATCATCTTGAGCGACAATTCGGCGACCAACTTGGTCCTCGACAAGATCGCCATTCGTCGTGTCTGGACGAAAATGGAAGCGCTCGGCTTGCCACACACCAAGGTGCATTCGAAGGTGTACCTGCGCCTGGCGAGCGTGGCGATGGACAGCTCAGTGAAGTACGGCCTTGGTGTGAGCACGCCTAATGAGATGGCCCATTTGTTCGAGCTTTTGGCGCAGGGCAAGGCGGTAAGTCCACCGGCCGACTCCGCCATGCTGCAGCTTCTGGCGAATAACGCCGACGGCGACTCGATGCAGCGCGCGATCGACGGTATGAGCGTCCCCCACAAAACGGGCGCGACCGATTCGATCCGCACGGAGTGCGCGCTGTTCCGTCTTCAGTCGCGCGTTGTCGCCTGCGGATTTACCAAGCAGAACACCGACACTCGCTGGATAGTGGACAACGAGGGTCAGGTATCACTCGGCAAGATCGGTGCGGCCATTGTCTCCGCTTGGCCCAAGAAATAGCAGGGTGGAGGGTGGAGGGTAGAGGGTAGAGGGGAGGATGGCGCCTTCGGCGCTTAACAGCATTGAGTGGTGTGCCGTTCGAATGCAGTTGAGCGGCGCGTAGCGCCGCACACCGCCCCTCTACCCTCCACCCTCAACCCTCCACCCTGTCCCATTGGCCTATGGTATGCCTTCTCTCCCTGTAAGCGAAGGAGGAGACGCCCCGTGCCATATCGACCATTGCTCGTGCTCTCATTGATTGTCGGGCTGCCAGCCGCTGCGGCGGCGCAGTTCACGACGTTCATTCCGCCGCAAAACAAGGCCGCGGATTCGGTCAAAGTGGCGGTCGCGGCGCAGAAAAGTGCGCAGGCTGATACGTCGCTCAACACGCGTCTGACTAACCTCAAGACGTGGGTCGACTCCGCGGCTGGCGTCGTGGCCACGCCTAGAGCGGCTCAAGACTCGCTGGCGGTGATGAATCCGGCGATCCCGGCGAGCGATTCGGTGTCGATGAAGCTGTCGGACACCGCGACGCTCAGAAACGGTGCCCGTGCGCCGGCGACGGCGAGCGACCTCCCGCTGCTTGCGCTGGTCGGCGCCGCGACGCTGGGACTGGGTGCTCTGCTGCTCGGGACTGGCGGAAAACAAAGGATGCGAACTGATGCGTAAACGCATCGGACTGTTGCTCTACGTCCTCGGCGGCCTGCTGTTGTCGTTCGCCGGCGGTCGCTACGGCGTCGGCATGGCGAGGGCTGACCAAGCCCGCCAAGCGTGGGACGCCGCGGAGGGCCGGGCGGTCGTTGCGCTCGCCAGGTCGGCCGCGCTGCATCACGGCATGCGAGAGACGCCCGTCGACGGTGCGCCAGTCGCGCGCCTCGTGATACCGCGTCTCGACCTCGATGAGATTGTGCTCGAGGGCGTTGACGGCGATGAGCTGAACGCCGAGCCAGGACATCTCACGGGAAGCGCGTATCCGGGCGAACCGGGAAACGCGGTCATCTCGGCGCATCGCGATCGGCACTTCAACCATTTGGATGCGCTCGACCTTGGCGACACGATCGTCACGGAGTCCGGAACGCATCACGACCGTTGGGTCGTCGTCGCCAAGCGTGTCGTCGGAAAAGACGATCACGCGCTGTTCCGCACGCCCGACGCGACGCTCACGCTCACCACTTGCTGGCCAATCCGATACCTCGGTCCGGCACCTGAGCGCTTGATCATCACGGCGAAACCGATTCGCGCAAAGCAAACACGGGTGGCGTCGGCTTCGTAGACGGCCACTCCGTCGCGTGTCATCCTGAGCGAAGCGAAGGATCTGCTCCTAGTTAGTCTACAGCAGATCCTTCGTCGCATGCTCCTCAGGATGACGAATTGAAATGCACCCAGCCGTTCGTGTCACGCCTTCAGTAGAAGCCGCGCTTCGCCGCGGCGAACCCGTCGTTGCACTCGAGAGCTCGGTGTTTGCGCAGGGGCTTCCGATTCCGCACAACCGCGAAGCCGCGACGAGAATGGTCGCGGCGGTGACGAGCACCGGCGCTACTCCAGCGATTACTGCCGTCGTCGCCGGCTGCGCGACCGTGGGCTTGGAGCCGAATGAGCTCGAGCGATTCCTCCGGCGCGACGGCGTGCGAAAAGTCTCGGCCCGCGACGTTCCCTCGGCAATTGCCAAGCGACAGGATGGCGCGACGACCGTGGCCGCGTCGATCATGCTCGCCGGCGCAATCGGGATCGAGGTGTTCGCCACGGGTGGCATCGGCGGCGTCCATCGCGACGCGCCGTTCGACGAATCGGCGGACCTCGCCGAGCTGGCGCGCACGCCGATGATTGTCGTCTGCGCGGGAGCCAAATCGATTCTCGATCTTGCCGCGACGCGGGAGCGGCTCGAGAGCCTCGGCATCCCGGTCGTGGGTTATCGGACGGATGAATTCCCGGGGTTTTTCTCCGCAGAAACCGGAATTGTGCTCGACACGCGACTGGACGACGTCGCAGACATCGTCGCGCTATATCGCGCGCACCGGGCGCTGGGTCGAACGCAGTCGATTCTCGTCGCGCAGCCGCCACCGTCGGACACCGCACTGGAGCGTTCGAGTGTCGAGCGGGCCATTGAACAGGCCCAATCGGAGGCGCGACGGGACAGCATCCAAGGTGCCGACGTCACGCCGTATCTTCTGGCCGCTATCAATCGTTTGACAGAGGGGGGTTCCCTCGCCGCTAACTTAGGATTGCTCGAGCAGAATGCCGAGTTGGCGGGCGAGATTGCAACGATATGTTCCGTGCGCCGTTAGCGCGCGCCATCGTCGCGATAATCGAAAGTAATGGGCACTTTTCGCCTTGAACTTCGCTGTATCAAGATGGTACTATAGACGTACCATCATGAGCTGGAGGCTTGCGGACGATGGCCACCCCGTTCCTGAGTTCTGAGGAATACGACGAACGCGCGCATCAGTTGTATAACGACGGACAATACGACGAAGCGCTCACCGTTCTTCGCGAAGGACTCACGCTCTATCCAAATTCGGTAGAGCTGCACGTAGGGATAGGTTACGCCCAGCTCGCGCGCGAGGAATATGCTTGGGCCCGCCGTTCGTTTGAGCAGGCTCTTGTCCTCGAGCCGGAGCACGAAGATGGGCTCGCCGGCCTCGGCGAGACGATGTTGAAGCTCGGACAGGACGAAGCGGCAACGCGCTGCTTCCACCGCACGCTCGAACTTGGCTACGCCGACGACGTCGATCTGATGCTGCAGGTCGGCCGCTCGCTGTTTCGCGAGGCGTCCCTCCGAGATCGTACCGAGTTTTTCGAGACCGCGAAGGAATTCTTCGACACGGCCGTCCAACAGGTGCCGGATTCCGCAGAGGCGATCGCGTGCGTTGGTTACGCGCAGCATCGACTCGGCGATGATGAGGCGGCGATCGGGTCGCTGCGTCGCTCGCTGCAGCTCGACACCGATCACGCTGAAGCGCGCATCTATCTCGCCAACATCCTCTACGACCAGGGCGAGTACGAGGCCGCGCTGTATCACTTCGAGCGCACGAATCCCGACGATCATTGGGACGAGTTGGGCATCTGGCGGCTCGTGGAGTTGAAGCGTTCGCTCTACCATCTCGACGAGAACGATCCCGAGCTCAAGCCGTGGGACGAACGATTGTCGGAGCTCGCCGGTGACATCGACGATGTCGACACCATGCTCATGGAGCTCGATCCGCGTTCCGGCGCGGATACTGCACCGGCCGCTGAAGCGGCTCGGGGTCAGCTCGAGCTCTTCGGCACCCTGCTTAGCTCACTCGCCGAGCAGAGGCAGGCGCCGGAGCACCAGATCATCGTGGAGTCAGACGGGACCGGATTCGACGGGTCCTGGGAGGAGATCGTGCGCCGGATGCGAGACGAGAAAGGGAATCCTTCCCACACGTTGCGCGAGTTCATGCGCAGCGTGTCGCAGCACGGGTTCCGGGAGACCGGAATTCGTATCCCGACCCACGACGCGGAGAGCTTCATCCGCGGTAGCGCTGTAGCGGGGCTGCTCCGGATCGTTCGGTGACCGCCCCGGTTCTGCGCGGCGCGCGCTTCGCTCTCGATGCGGCGCGCCCGGCTGTCGCGCGTCTGGACATCGCGCGCGGCTCCGAGGATCTCGCGGCCGATCTGATCGAGACGTGGAGCGCGGTGGAAGCCGCGCTCCGTTCGCTCGTGGGGAGCAGCGTCCTCACCGGCCAGCCGTTGATCCGCGAGGCGCGTCAGCGACAGATGATCAACTTCGATCTCGCCAACGCGCTCGCCGAGTTTCAAGCCGTGCACGATCGCGTGCAGACGACGAGCTATCGACCAACCGAGTCCGACATCAACGCGGCGCGGTCCGCCTTTCTCAAGCTCGATAGCGCGCTGATGGGTGAGTCGGGCGCCGAGGCGCCACGCACCGCACCGCGCGACGCGCCGCAAGTCGTGACCACGACACCGATCATCGCCGAAACGCCGCCGCCGACGCAATCCATGCTCGTGGGACCGCCGCGACGATTTCCGCCATGGATGCTGGCGGCATTGAGTGTCGTCGTCGTCGCGCTGCTCGCGGTCGGTGGCTACTTCCTATTCGGAAATCGCGGCAGCTCGTCGCTGCAACAGGGTGTCGATGCATATACGCGCGGACAGCGCGAGGTCGCGGTGAACGCGTTCAACAAGGCAGCGCGTGAGAATTCGAAGGACCCACTTCCGCACATCTATTTGGCGCGCATGGCGCGTGAGGTCGGCAACTTCTCGCTCGCGTCGCAGGAATTGCAGCTCGCGTTGCAGGCTGATCCGGCGAACGCGCTCGCGCTCCGCGAGATGGGCGCGGATTTGCTCGCGCAAGGAAACTTCGAATTGGCGCGGCGTTTTTATGTCAGGGCGGTGCAGGCGAATCCGACGGACAAGACGGCGCAAGGCTATTTGGGTTGCACGTTGATGCGACTCGGACGCGTGCCGGAAGCAACGACGTTCTTGAACCGCGCTGGGCCGGGACCATGGACGGGGTGCACGCCGGTCGCGAATCCGAATCCCACAGGCGCGCTGCCCGGTCAGCCGCTCACCGGTTCCGTTCCGCGGCCATAACTTGCGACGTCGCACGTGACAACGTCCGTTCTCCCTGCGATCGATCCCGCATCGGTCGTCCGCACGCGACTCACGAACGGACTCACCGTTCTCGTTCGGCGCGATCGATCGGCGCCGGTGGTCGCGATCGTCACATACGTCAATGCCGGCTACTTCGACGAGACGGACGATGTCGTCGGCATCGCGCACGTGCTGGAACACATGTACTTCAAGGGGACACCGGGGCGCGGCGTCGGTGAGATCGCCAAGCAGACGAAGGCCGTCGGCGGCTATCTCAACGCCGCGACGATCTACGACCACACCGTGTACTACACGGTTCTGCCGTCGTCCGGTTTTCTGCAAGGACTCGACGTACAAGCCGATGCGTACGCCCGATCGCTGATCGATCGTGACGAGCTCGCGCGCGAGCTCGAGGTGATCATCCAGGAGGCGAAGCGAAAAGCCGACAACCCGCCAGCCGTCGCCACGGAGACGCTGTACGAGCTGCTGCACGACCGGCATCGCATTCGACGCTGGCGCATCGGCCGCGAGCCAGGACTGCGTCAACTGACGCGGGCCGCGCTCATGGCGTTTTATCGCAACTTCTATCACCCCGGAAACACCGTTCTCTCGATCGTCGGCGATGTCGATCCCGACGAGGCATTGCTCGAGGTCCAGAACAAGTACGGCTCGATCCCGTCGGGGGAACCATCGCGACGACCGGGGCTCACGGAGGAAGGCGTGTCCGGCTTCCGCCACCGCGAGTGGACGGGCGACATCGGACAAACGCAGCTCGCGTTCGGTTGGCGCACGCCGGGTACGACGCATCCAGACACACCCGCGCTCGACCTGCTGGCGTCGGTGCTCGGGAGCGGACGCGCCTCGCGATTGTATCGCGCGGTGCGCGAGCGCCGTCTCGCGTCGTCGGTGGGCGCGTACAACTACACGCCGACTGAAATCGGCGTGTTCGTCGTGCACGCCGAGACCACGCCGTCATCGACGCGCAATGCGGCGCGGGCGATCTGGGCGCAGCTGCGCGCGATTCGCGAGGGCGACGTCGCCGAGCTCGAGATCGAACGCGCGAAGCGAATCTACGAGTCGCGTTGGGTACGCCGGCTCGAGGACATGGAAGGACAGGCGAACTACCTCGCCGAATGGGAGGCGCTCGGCGATTGGCGCATGGGCGACCGGTATCTCGAGCGGCTGCTCACGACGACGCGCGACGATCTCGTCGCGGTCTCCGATCGCTACCTCGATCCGAACAACACGGGCACGATCGTGTTTCGTCCGACGTCGAGCGAATTGGTGGCGACCGACGCGGAGGCGATGCGCGAACTGCTAGAGGCCAAGCCAAGGCCCGTGTCGCTGGCGCCGCCTATTCCGTATGAAGCGCAGGTGATGCCGGTCGCGCCCGCCCCGACGTTCGAGCGCGAGGAAGCGGGCGTGCGTGTGTACCGCACGACAAATGGCATGCCGATACTCGTACGCCGCAAACCTGGGACGCCGCTCGTGCACGCCGGCGTCTATGTGCTGGGTGGCGTGGTGGATGAGGATCCGTCCTTCGCCGGCCTGACAACGCTGATGACACGGACTGCGCTCAAGGGCACGGCCACGCGCACCGCGTTGCAGATCGCGGAAGAGAGCGAAATGCTCGGCGGCAGCGTGAGCACGTCGTCGGGCACGGAGAGCTTCGGCTGGTCGATCTCGGTGCCGACGCCGTTCGTCGCTGCGGCGATCGAACTGCTCGCCGATGTCGTGCAGCATCCGACGTTGAGCGAGGACGCGCTAGAGACGGAGCGTGCCGTCGCGATCGCCGATGTTGCGGCGCTGCGCGACGACATGTATCGCTACCCGATGCGGCTCGCGGCGCAGACGGGTTTCGCCGATCATCCGTATGGCACGCCCGTCAGCGGGACGGAAGAGACGCTACGCCGCATCGATCGGTCATCGATTCGTCGATGGCACGAGGAGCGCGCGCTCAATTCCGCCTCGGTGATCGCGTTGGTGGGCGACGCGGATCCCGACGAGCTGGCGTCGCTTGTCGCCCGGGCCTTTCGCGACATTCGATACGTCGAGCCGCGCAGTTTATCGGCGCCGCGATGGCCATCGTCCGTGACGACGAGCGTCGAGTCGCGCGACCGGGCGCAAACCGCGCTCACGATGTTGTTCTCAGGTCCGGCGCGCGACGACGCCGCGCGCTTCTCGACGGCGATGATCACGAGCGTCGCGAGCGGTCTCGGCGGGCGCTTCTTCGATGAGCTGCGCGATAAGCGATCGCTGTGCTACACGGTGAACGCGTTCGCGTTCTCGCGACGGCTGGGCGGGACGATCGGCGCGTACATCGCGACGTCGCCGGAACAGGAGTCACGCGCGCGCGACGGCCTGCTCGCCGAGTTTCAGCGGTTTCGCGACGCGCCCGTGGGCGCCGAAGAACTCGCGCGGGCGCAGACGTACGCGATCGGATCGCACGCGATCCGCCAGCAGAGTGGCGGCGCGGTGTTGGCCGACCTGGTCGACGCGTTTCTCTTCGGATCGCTTCGCGAGCTGGTCGAGTTCGAGCAGAGCGTGCGCGCCGTAACGGCCGAGTCAATGCAGCGAGTTGCGGCGACGTACTTCGATCCTTCACGGCGTGTCGAGGGGATCGTGCGCGGGGTGGGGAAGGCGGTTTAAGCGCGTTGCGTGGTCGACCACTTTGGTGTACAATCAACGCCACCCGCCACCGTCCATCCGAGGTCCGATCTATGATGTCTCTCGCTCGGCGCTCGACGCAGCTATTGCTCGTCGCGCTGGTTGCCGCCTCCATCTCGCCAACCGTCGCGCTCCATGGTCAGGCGACCGCGGCGCAATCGGCTCCGGCGTTCGACAAGACCGAGGTGATGGTCCCGATGCGCGATGGCGTCAAATTGCACACGACCATCTTTGTGCCGAAGGGAGCGACCGAGGACCTCCCCTTTCTCTTCGTCCGCACGCCGTATGGCATCGAGGGCGGCGAGCGCAATTTCGGCGGATCGTTCGCCGAGCTGGTGCGCGACGGATACATCTTCGCGTTTCAGGACATTCGCGGACGGTACAAGTCGGAAGGCCAGTTCGTCATGCTGCGCCAGATGCGCGACAAGAAGGACCCGAAGGCGATCGACGAGAGCACCGACACCTACGACACGATCGATTGGTTGCTGAAGAACGTGCCGCACAACAACGGTCGCGTCGGGATGTTCGGTGTGTCGTATCCCGGATGGCTGACCGTCGTCGCGATGCTCGACCCGCATCCGGCGCTTAAGGCGGTGTCACCGCAGGCGTCGCCCGCCGACATGTTCCTGGGCGACGACTTCCACCACAACGGCGCGTTCCGGTTGAGCTACGGCTTCGAGTACGCCGTCATGATGGAGTCGAGCAAGGAGCGCGCGCCGTTCGCGTTCAACGACTCGGATACGTACAACTGGTATCTCAAGCTCGGATCGCTCGCGCATGTGAACGAGACGTATCTGCACGGACAAATTCCGAGCTGGAACGACTTCGCGACGCACGCGGCGTTCGATTCGTTCTGGCAACGGCAGGCGGTGGCGCCGTACGTCGATCGCGTCACGGTTCCGACATTGAGTGTCGCCGGATGGTGGGATCAGGAAGACTTCTACGGACCGATCCGGATCTACGAGCTGCTCGAGAAGTACGATACCAAGCACCTGAACTATCTCGTCGTGGGGCCGTGGAACCACGGTGGATGGGCCGGCGCGAGCGGAGCCAAGCTCGGCCCAATCGACTTCGGGAGCGCGACGTCGCAGGAGTTCCGCCGCGACATCCAAGCACCGTGGTTCGCCTACTGGCTCAAGAGCAAAGGGACGCTGAATCTTCCCGAAGCGACGACGTTCGAGGGCGGGTCGAACACGTGGGAGCGGCGCGACAGTTGGCCGTTGCGCACCGGCGTCACGGCGCGGCGCCTCTATTTTCACGCTAACCACGAACTGTCGTTCAACCCGCCGGTGGACCATGCGGCTGACGCGTTCGATGCCTACGTGTCGGACCCGGCGAATCCCGTGCCCTACCGCCCACGTCCGATCATGCCGACGTGGGGGAGCGGGTCGAGTTGGTCGCGCTGGCTGGTCGACGATCAGCGTTTTCTCAACGATCGAAAGGACGTCGTGAGCTGGACGACCGCGCCGCTGACCGACGACGTCGTCATCGCTGGCGACATCGCCGCGCATCTGCGGGCGTCGACCACCGGCTCGGATGCCGACTGGGTTGTGAAGCTGATCGACGTCTATCCGGACGCGGGTGAGGCCGACGCGAAGTTGAACGGCTATGAGCTCATGGTGGCGAACGACGTTTTGCGCGGCCGATTCCGCAAGAGCTTCGAGCATCCCGAGGCGATCACACCGAATCACGTCGACGAATACGTCGTCGACCTGCACACGCAAGATTATCGGTTCCGCAAGGGACACCGAATCATGGTGCAAGTGCAGAGTTCGTGGTTCCCGCTGATCGATCGCAATCCGCAGACGTTCGTGCCGAACATCTTCGAGGCGAAGGATTCCGACTTCAAGGCCCAGACGCACCGGATTCTCCGCTCGGCAGACGCTCCGTCGTACGTGCAGGTCTCCGTGGTCGGCGGCCATGCGCAGTAGCGCACTTGTGGCGGCGGTCGCCGCGTGCGTCGCGCTGCCGGACGTCGGTGGCGCGCAGGCAAACGGCAAATCGCCAAATGTCGATTGGCGCGCGTTCGACAAATACGTCGAGCAAGCCGCGCACGATTGGCACGTGCCGGCGCTGGCGATCGCCGTCGTCAAGGACGATTCGCTGGTGTTCGCCAAGGGGTACGGCGTGATCGAGATCGGAAAGACGACGCGCGCCGACGAGCACACGCGCTTCGCGATCGGGTCGACGACCAAGGCGATGACCTCGGCGTCCCTCGGCATGCTGGTCGACGAAGGGAAGCTGCGCTGGGACGACCGCGTCATCGATTACCTGCCGGATTTCCGACTGTACGACCCATACGCGACGCGCGAGCTGACGGTTCGCGATCTGCTCACGCATCGCAGTGGATTGGCCAGCACCGATTTGCTGTGGGCCGGGCCCTGGACGTACACGATGCCGGAAATGATTCGCCGGCTACGCTACGTGAAGCCCGCGTCGTCTTTTCGATCGGAGTGGGAGTATCAGAACGTCGTCTACGCAATTGGCGGCACGTTGATCGAACGCGTGTCGGGGATGTCGTGGGAGACGTTCGTCCGCACTCGCATCTTCGCGCCGCTGGGCATGAATGAGACCGAGCCACTAGTGTCGGCGATCAAGGGCAAGGCAAACGTCGCCGTGCCGCATCTCTTACGGAACGACACTGTGCGTGTGGTCCCGGTGCGGAGCACGGACGCGATCGCGCCGGCCGGGTCGGTGTGGTCGAGCGTCTCGGACATGTCGAAATGGATGCGGTTCATTCTCGACAGCGGTCGCGTCGGATCGCAGCGGCTCCTCAAGGCCGAGACATTCCGCGAGCTGATCGCGCCGCAACTTAGGGCGCCGATCGACGAGTATCCGGCGTTACGTCTCGCCAAGCCCGACTTCTTCAGTTACGGACTCGGCTGGTTTGTTCAGGATTATCGCGGCCAAGCGGTGTGGATGCACACGGGCAGCATCGACGGCATGTGCGCCATCATCGGCCTCATTCCGGAAAAGCGGCTCGGCGTCTACGTCCTCGAGAATCTCGATCACGCCGAGTTGCGGCATGGGCTGATGTACAGTGTGTTCGATCTGTACAATGGCGGACCGTCGCGCGATTGGAGCCGCGAGCTCCACGAGTTGTTTGCAGCGCTTGCGCGAGCTCGTCCGCCGGCCGCCGCCGTGGCGCACGTCGAGTCACGTCCGTCGCTGCCGCTCGACAAATATGTCGGTACGTTCGTCGACTCGACCTACGGCTCGCTGCAGGTCACGCTCGCGAACGGCGCGCTTCAGGCGCAGGTTGCCGACGAGCCGCCGCAGCGACTCGAGCCTGTGGAGTACGAGACGTTCCGATCGTCGGCGACGCCGGCGGCGCGTCAAGCGCTGACCCTCACGTTCGTCCCGGACGGTGCCGGAAACGTGTCCGCCGTGCGACTGTTCGGTGTCCCATTTGCGCGTGTGCGGTCTGCGCGGCGATAGGATTTGCTTGGGCGGCCGGGAAGGGTGAAAAACGCGATGAGAAAATTGCTCGAGGTAGGATTTTCATGTGCTGCACTCGCCGGCGCGGCAACCGTCGGCGCGCAGGACTCGATTCCGGCGCAAGGGCGATACGCCGACGTCGCCCGCGCGCTGACGCAGCTCGCCGAGCACGAACGCGCGCAGAAAGGAATTCCCGCGATCTCCATCTCGCTAGTCGACGGGCGCCGCGTGGTGTGGGCGCAAGGCTTCGGGTGGGCAGACTCCGCGGGAGGAGTGCGGGCGAATGCGTCGACGGTTTATCGCGTTGGCTCGGTCTCCAAACTGTTCACCGACATCGGCATCATGCGACTCGTCGAGCAAGGGACGCTCGGACTCGACGCGCCGATTCAGCGCTATCTGCCGGAGTTCCATCCGAAGAATCCGTTCGGCGGAGAGATCACGATTCGCGAGCTGACGTCGCACCGCGCGGGACTCACGCGCGAGCCGCCGATCGGCAATTACTTCGACGATAGCACGCGCACGCTGGCCGCGACGGTCGCCAGTCTCAATGCCACGTCGCTCGTCTACACGCCGGGCACGCACGCGAAATATTCCAACGCCGGCATCGCGGTGCTCGGCTATGTGCTCGAGCGCGCGCAACACGAGTCGTTTTATCCGTATCTCAAACGCGCCGTGCTCGCGCCCATGGGGCTCGATCACAGCGCGTTCGAGCCGCTGCCCGATATTCGCGCGCACCTCGCGAAGGCGAGTATGTGGACCCTCGATGGCCGGCGCTTCGACGCGCCGACCTTTCAGCTCGGCATGGGACCGTGCGGCAGCATGTACAGCACCGTGCTCGATCTCGGGCGGTTCGTAGAAATCATGATCGGGCGCGGCGTCACGCCTGAAGGAACGCGCGTGCTGTCCGCGGCGACGCTCGACTCGATGTGGACGCCGCAATTCGCCGCGCCGGGCGCGACGAGCGGCTTCGGCATTGGCTTCAATATCGGCCGTCTCGATGGCCATCGAACGATCGGCCACGGTGGCGCGATCTACGGTTTCGCGACGGCCGTACTCGCGCTTCCCGATGACTCGCTCGGCGTCGTCGTGACGGCAACACTCGACGGCGTGAATGCGGTCACCGATCACATCGCCCAGGCCGCGGCCGAAATGCTGCTGAACGCGCGGCAGGGCAAAGCGCTCGCCGCGCTCGACACGACCACGGCGCTCGCGCCGGGACGTGCACTGGCGCTCATGGGTCGCTACGCCAACACCAACAACGCGATCGACCTCGACGAATACGAGGGTCGCCTCTTCGCGACTCCCGTGCACGGCGGCTCGCGCGCCGAGTTGCGAACGCGAGCGGAAGGTTCGGCGCAGGAGCTGATCGTCGACGACCGACTCTCATACGGTCGGCGCTTCGGCGTGTTGGCGGATGGACGCATCGTGGTCGGCAGAGACACGTTGCGCCGCCAGACGACACCCGGCTCGAACATCGTTCCGATCGCCGAGCCCGAGCCGTCGGCGGCGAACGCGGCGTTCGCGTCGCTCATCGGCGAATATGGCTGGGATCACGACGTCCTCTACATTCGCGAGAAAGACGGACAGCTCAACGCGCTCATCGAGTGGTTCTTCGAGTATCCGCTCGAGCGGGCGTCGCGCGACGTCTATCGATTCCCGAAGTCTGGTCTGTACGACGGACAGGAGATCGTGTTTCATCGCGGCGCCGATGGCAAGGCGGCGTCAGCGACCGTGGCGACCGTGTTGTTCAGGAGACGTCCGCTGCCGGCCGACAACGATCGCGTGAACTTTCGCATCACGCCCGTTCGCCCGCCGAGCGAGCTCCGCAAAGAAGCGCTCGCCGCGAGTCCGCCGAAGGAATCGAGCGCGCTCAAGAAACCCGATCTCGTTGAGCTCCGCGGCCTCGACTCGACGATCAAGTACGACATCCGCTACGCGACGTCGAACAACTTCATGGGGACGCCGTTCTACACGTCGTCGCATGCGTTCATGCAACGACCGGCGGCGGAAGCGGTGGCTCGTGCGTCGGCCGAGCTGCGCAAACTCGGCTACGGTCTCCTGATCCACGATGCGTATCGGCCGTGGTACGTGACGAAGATGTTTTGGGACGGCACGCCGCCGGACAAGCACGTGTTCGTCGCCGATCCGTCGCAAGGCTCACGGCATAATCGCGGCTGCGCGGTCGATCTCACCCTGTACGATTTGAAGACAGGCGCACCGATTCGAATGACCGGCGGATACGACGAGATGACGGATCGCTCGTACCCCTTGTATCCCGGCGGCGCCACGCCGCAGCGATGGCATCGTGATCTCTTGCGCCATGCGATGGAGGCGCAGGGGTTCACCGTCTACGAGGCGGAGTGGTGGCACTTCGACTACAAGGATTGGCGGAGCTATCCGATCGGCAATCTCACGTTCGAGCAGTTGGCGAAGTAATTGGGGTCAGACTCCAATAAACGCAATTACCTGCTAATTGGAGTCTGACCCCAGTTAATTGGAGTCTGACCCCAATTACCCGATGCTGTCATCGAAGGCGCAGTTCGGCGAGGGCGACACCGATGGCATCGGCCACCCGATCGACCGAAGCCTGCGGTGCCGTCCAGTTGTTGCATAAGATGCTGAACTCGAGCAGGCGATCGTCCGCCGTGCGCACGTACCCCGACAACGAGCGGACCATCGACAGCGTGCCGGTCTTCGCGTGCAGGTTTCGCTCGGCGGGCGTACCGCGCATGCGCGTACGAATCGTGCCGTCAACGCCGGCGATCGGCAGCGATTGGAAAAAGAGGTCGAAGTTGGGCGAGCGGCGCAGGACATCGAGGATCGCGACAATCGCTTCCGGTGAGATGAAGTCGTTGCGTGACAAACCGCTGCCGTCTCGCACCACGTAGCCGTCGGCAGGAATCTTCCAGTCGGCGAACTGCCGTTCGACGACGCGACGTCCGCTGTCGGCCGTGCCGACGCCGGTGCGTTCCAGTCCGATCGTTCTCAGAAAGACTTCGGCGATTTGGTTCTGCGACGGCTTGAGGACCGCCGGCAGGATCTCGCGCAATGGAACGGACTGCATGGTGAACAGCGTGTCGACGCGTTCGCCGCGCTCGGTGGCACCCGATTGGCCGGCGACCGTGATGCCGCGATCGCGAAACGCTTCCGTGAGCGCGGCGACGTAGGCGGCGTCGGGGTCGTGCTGCGTGATCGTCACGTTCGCGCTGTCGCCGAGCGCCACCTGGCCACGCACGACGACGGCGGAGCTGAGCGTGTCGTGGTACCATGAGACGCGCGTGCCAGCGGTACTCCGTTCGCGACCACCACCGCGAACGCCGGCGCTCGCCGCGAGAGACGTATCGCGACCCACCGTTACAACACTGCTCCGCACCGCAGGGTACGTTCGCGCCGGCTTCGTCTCGATTACCGCCGGATCGCCGATGCGCTGACCCGCGCGGACGCGCAGTGTGCTCAGTCCTTCGTTGAAGAGTAATTCGTCGACGCCGGCGAATGACGCGCCGTCGAGCCCGTCCCACGGCCATCCGAATCCGGCCACAGGGCCCGGAAAGGAATTGCCCCACGCGACGACGTTGCCGCTAATGTGGCGAATCCCGCGGTGCCATAGGGAGTCGGCAATCGCGCGGAGCGGCAGCATCGCGTCGCCTTGCATGTGATCACTCGCCGTCGGATCGCCGCGACCGATGACCGCGAGGTCGCCGTTCAATGATTGCTCGATAACGGATCCGTGCGCGGCGATCACGGTCTTGTAGTGGAACTCCGGACCAAGCTGCTCGAGAATGACCGAGCTGCTGACGAGCTTTTGGTTCGACGCGGGGATGAACAGCTTGCCTGCGTTGCGCGAGTACAGTGTGTCATTCGCCAGCGGCTCGACGATCAGAATGCCCCAGTGGGCGTTCCGGAACTCTGGAATGTTGACAAGTGAATCGATGGCCTGAGTGAGAGCGGCACGACTATGTGGTGCACCGCGGGTTGTGGTCCGCGCGCCGGACGCATGGAGGGAAGCGCAACCGCCGAGGATCAACGGCAGCAAGAGTGGGCGCGTAAACCGGTTCATCGAAGCTCCTCGTCGTTCGCGTTGACGCAATCATTGTATACCGGAGTTGTATACTGCGACGGAACGCCACGCGTTGCCAGTGAACAATGCCTTGCGACCGCGCGTGACGCGCCACATTGTACCGCGTCGCACGCCGTCGTGTGTCAAAAATCCCAGTGGAGGCGTACTATGAAGAACGTTCCACCGAGTCGCACGTCTCGGAAGCTGTTCCTATTGTTGCCGGTGCTTCTCACCGCGCCTCAGCGATTGTTGGCGCAAGAGGGCGTGGTTGCCGGAACTGTTGTCGTGTCGGGATCGCAACGACCGCTTCCGAACGTGCAGGTCAGCGTGGCCGGCCAACTCGGCCGCGGCGCGGTCTCGGACGCGAACGGGCGTTTCCGAATCACCGGCCTGACCGGCTCGCAGGTCATGCTGCACGCGCGTCTTCTCGGCTTCCGTCAGGATTCGCAGACCGTTCGCGTCGGCGCGACCGATGTACGACTTGCGCTGACTGAGCGTGCGCTCGAGCTGAACGAGATGGTGGTGACCGGAACCGCGGGCGGCGAACAGAAACGCGCCATCGGCACCGCTGTCGCCACCGTCGACGCGGCCGATGTCATGGCCAAGATGGCCGTGCCGAGCGTGGAAGGCCTGTTGAATGGTCGCGCTCCCGGCGTCGTGGTGCTTCCCGGAACAGGACAGGTCGGTGCGGGCTCGCAGATCCGCGTGCGCGGCGTCGGGACGTTCTCGCTCTCGAGCAACCCGCTGATCTATGTCGACGGCATCCGCGTCGACAACCAGACTGGGACCGGCATCGTCGTGCAGGCATTCAGCTCCGGCATCATCTCACGCCTCAACGACTTCGATCCGGAAGAGATCGAAAACATCGAGGTGTTGAAGGGACCCGCGGCGTCGACGTTGTACGGCACCGAGGCGGCGCGCGGCGTGATCAACATCATCACGAAGAAGGGCGCGGCCGGCGGGACGAGGTACGGCATCACGGTCAAGCAGGGCACGAATTGGTTCATGGACGCCGAGAACCGCATCCCAACCAATTATTGGATCAACCCCGCCGACAACAAGCTATACGGCGTGAACGTCGTGAAGACCGAAGCGGCCCGCGGCACGCCGCTCTTTCGCGATGGCGGCATCCACAACTATGCCGCCAACGTGAGCGGCGGTTCGCCGCTGTTCCGTTTCTTCGCTTCCGGCGAGTGGAACGACAATCAGGGAATCGATTACGCGAATGAGCGCATCCAGCAGGGCGCGCGAACCAATCTGTCGGTTATCCCGAGCGACAAATTCGGACTCGAGTCGAGTGTCGGATATGTGAAGAGTCGCACGAACCTGAGCTGCGAGGCCGGCTGCGGCGGCAGTCTGTGGGGTGCGCTGTACTCCAACCCCGCCAACCTCGCCCAGTTCTGCACGGCGAGCTCGCCGAAGGGATGCGGGTGGGGACGCGGCTTCAACAGCTCACCGCCCGAGGCGTATCGCGCCACGCAGTACTGGCAGGACCTCAACCGCTTCACGGGCAGCATCACGGTCCGCTACGCGCCGTTTTCCTGGTTGTCGAACCGACTCGCGCTCGGCACGGACTACACGCTCGAGGGCGACGTGCAGTTCCGCCCCTATCTGACGAACGACACGCTGGCGTTCTTCGCCGGCAGCGGCTTCGACGGCCAGCGATATGAGAATCATCATCAGGCGTTCTACAACACCTACGACTACAACGGCTCGGCCAGCTTCAACCTGATGTCGGCGACGACGTCGAAGACCTCGTTCGGCGTTCAGTACTACACCAACTACAACACGTATCTCTCGGCGCAGGGCGACCACTTCCCGGCGCCCGGGCTGCAGACGATCTCCGCCGCCGGTCTCAAGCAACCGGCGAGCTCCAACAACACTCAGAACAATACGCTGGGCTACTTCATCCAGGAAGAAATCGGCTGGCACGATCAGCTGTTCGTGACCGGCGCGACGCGCGTCGACAACAACAGCGCGTTTGGCAGCGAGGTCAAATGGGTGACCTACCCGAAGGCGAGCGTGTCGTGGGTAGCGAGCGAGACGCCGATGATCGGACGCCACTTACCGTCGGCGGTGAGCAGCCTCCGCCTCCGCGGTGCATACGGCGGCTCCGGACAGCAGCCTGGCTACAACACAGCGCTGCGAACGCTCACGCCCGTCGCCGGTCCGAATAGCCAGGCGGTGCTCACGCCGAGCTCATTCGGCAATCCGGATCTCAAGCCCGAGCGTGTGTTGGGCACGGAGCTCGGCTTCGAAACGAGCCTGTTCAGGGAGCGGTTCGGCATCGACTTCACGTATTACCACGATGTCTCGCACGACGCGATCCTGTCGCGCAGCGTCGCCCCGTCGACCGGCTTCGGTGCGAGCACCCAGTTCTTCAACGCCGGCGAGATCATGAAGCAGGGCGTCGAGGTGGGACTCAAGGCGCAACTCCTCAACCGCAGAAGTTACGGCTGGGACATGAACTTCAACGTCGCCACCACGAGTGCCAAGATTCGGCGGCTCAACGGGACCGACACGACGATCGACCTCGGCTTCACGTCGCATCGGATCGGCTACGCGCCGCAATCGTGGTTTTCGTATCGCGTGCTGAGCGCGACCTACGATCCCACGACGAAAAAGGCGATCAACGCCATCTGCGCCGACGCGAAGGGAGGCTCGATGCCCTGCTACAACGCGGCGGGCGTCATCCAGGCGCCGAAAGTCTATCTCGGACGCTCCATCCCGGCGGCCGAAGGATCGTGGTCGAACACCATTCGCTTCATGAACAACTTCCGCCTCTACGGGATGGTCGACTACGCGCGAGGCTTCATGCGCCTGGACAACAACCTCCGCATCCGTTGCCAGATCTTCTTGACCTGTCTCGAGTACGTCCAGCCCGAGCATACCGATCCACGACTGCTCATCCAGATGCAGAGCGGCGGAACGCTGCGCGACTTCGTCATCAATGATTCGCACTACGCCAAGCTGCGCGAGGTCTCGCTGTCGTACGACGTGCCCGAACGGTTCGCGAGTAAGATCAACGCCCACGGTCTCGTGATGACGGCATCCGGTCGCAACCTGCACACCTGGTCGCCATACACTGGTCTCGACCCAGAGAGTCAGTTCATCTCCGGCACGTCCAACTTCGTCGACCAAGCCGAGTACCCGCAGCTCGCGTCGTTCGTGTTCACCGTTCGTGTGAATTACTAAAAACCCGCCGCGAGCGCCGAACGCCGCGCTCGCGACCAACCATACGGATGGATTCATTCGATGAGACTCACACATACGATCGGCGTGGCGGCTGCGACACTCGTCGTGGCCGCGTGTAGCACGAGCCGATATCTCGACGTCACCGCGCCGAACGCCGTGCCGGTGGAACTCTTCGACGCCCCGACGAGCGCGACGCTCATGGTCAACAGCGCCATCGGCGATTTCGAGTGTGCATTCGGCGCTGCCGTGATGGTCGAAGGCATCATCTCCGATGAGCTGGCCGACGCGCAGCTTGGCGCCGCGCAGTGGCCGTACGATCGCCGCGACGCCAACACGCAGACGAACGGCATCTACGGCACGAGCGGATGCAACAGCAATCAGGGCCCTGGCATCTACACGCCGCTCTCCACTGCGCGCTTTGCTGCGGACAATGCGATCACCAAGCTCACGGCGTGGACCGACGCCCAAGTGCCCAATCGCACGGCACTCTTGGCGCAGGCGAATCTGTACGCCGGCTTCGCGTACGCGATGCTGGGCGTTTCGATGTGCCAGGCGGCGTTCGACCTCGGCCCGGCGGTCGATCAGAAGGGAATGTTCGCGCTAGCCGAAAAACGCTTCACCGACGCGATTACCGCGGCGCAAACGGCCAACCTGCCGAACATCGTCAACGCGGCGTACGTCGGCCGCGCGCGGATGCGTCTCTACCAGGGCAACCTTGCCGGGGCGATCGCCGACGCGCAGCTCGTGCCCAAGGGATTCGTCTACAACGCGGCGACGGACGCCGCCGACTCTCGGCGCAACAATCGCGTATTCGCCGCGACGCAACAGACGGGCAACTACACGGTCGAGTCAGTATCGCTGAATCTCACCACCGAGAACGGTGAAGCGGACCCCCGTTCGGCCGTGGTCACGACAACGACGCGCCCGGCCGACTCGAGAAGCATCATCTCCGTCCCGAAGAAGTACTCGGCGGCGAGCACCACGCTCGGCGACGCGATTCCCCTTCCGCTCGCGCGGTACGAGGAAGCCCAATTGATCATCGCCGAGGCGCAGGGTGGGGCGAACGCGGTGACGATCATCAACGCCTTGCGAGCGACGGTGCCGCTCAAGCCGTATACCGGCGCGACGGACGCGGCGTCGATCAAGAATCTGGTGATCGACGAGCGTCGCCGTGTGTTGTTCGTTGAGGGGCTGCGGAACTACGATATCGAGCGATTCAGCTTGCCGTTCACTCCCCCGGTCGGGACGGCCTATCCGCGCGTAGGGGGCAACTACGGCAATACGACCTGTCTCCCGTTGCCCGACGTCGAGCGCTTCAACAACCCGAATATCAAGTGACGTTTCGGAAGACGCGACGCGTGCGGCGCAGAATGGGCCGCATGCGTCACCGCCTCGTGCCGTTCGCCGCCTGTCTCGCGGCGGCGGCACCGGCGTTTTCGCAACAGACGCCGGCGCCGCTGGCCGGAATGGATGCATACATCGAGAGCGCGGTGAGGTCGTGGGGCGTTACCGGGCTCGCCATTGCCGTGGTCAAAGACGACTCCGTTGTTTACGCGCGCGGCTTTGGTGTTCGTGAAGCGGGAAAACCGGATCGAGTCGATCCGAACACACTCTTCGCGATCGGCTCGAACTCGAAGTTCTTCACGTCGACGATTGTCGGCATGATGGTCGATGCCGGGCGCATGAAGTGGGACGATCCCGCGACCAAGTACCTGCCGGGATTCCAGCTCTACGATCCGTACGTCACGCGCGAGATCACCATCCGCGATTTGCTCTCCCATCGGAGTGGACTCGGGCGACGGGGCGATCTCTTGTGGTACGCGTCGCCGTACGACCGCCAGGAAATCCTGCGACGAATCCGGTATCTCAAGCCGAACAGTAGCTTTCGGTCGCAATACGGATATCAGAACATCATGGTGATGGCGTCGGGCGAAGCCGCGGCCGCGGCGGGCGGCGCGAGCTGGGACAGTCTCGTCGCCCAGCGAATCTTTCGCCCGCTCGGCATGACATCGAGCAACACCAGCGTGCGAGCCCTGGCCGGGCACCAGAACGTCGCGACGCCGCACGTGTCTGACGGTACGAGCGCGATGCCGATCGCCTGGCGGAACATCGACAACATTGGACCCGCCGGTTCGATCAACTCGAACGTGTTGGACATGGCGCAGTGGCTGCGCTTCCTGCTGGCGAATGGACGCGCCGGCACGAATCAGCTGATCAAGCCCGCCACGCTGCGCGAGATCGAGTCGCCACAAACGATCGTGCCGAGTCCCGATGATACGCTCGCGCCGTCGACGCACTTCCATGCGTACGGCCTCGGCATTGGCATGTATGATTATCTCGGCGTGAAAGTCCTGTCGCACACCGGCGGAATCGACGGCATGCTCTCACAGGTGACGCTGATTCCCGAACGGCGACTTGGCCTCGTCATTCTCACGAACACCGAGGGGCACAACAACGTCTTCGCGGCCGTCGCGCGCCGCATCATCGACGCGTACTTGGCCGCCCCACCGCGCGATTGGAGCGCGATCATGCTCGCACAGACGCGCGCGCAAGAGGCGACGCAAGCCGCGGCCGCCAAGCGAATGGAAGCTGCACGACCGAAAGACACGAAGCCCTCGGTAACGCCCGATCATTTCGTCGGCCGCTACACGAACGAGATGTACGGCGAGGTGACCGTCGCGACCGACGGCACGCGTCAGGTGCTCCACTTCGGCCCGGGGTTCGCCGGTGATCTCGAGCACTGGGCGAACGATTCGTACAAGATCGCGTGGCACAACCGCCGCCAGGGCACGGGTCTCGTCACCTTCATCGTCGATCCGCTCGGACAGGTCTCCTCGCTCAAGATTTGGTCGTCGCTCAGTCCCGCCGCGATGCGCAGCGACGAAGGCGACGAATTCAAGCGCCCGCCCGCGGCACAGCCCTCACCCTGACATCGTCACCATGCGCGTTCTCATATTCGCGTCATCCCTCTGTTTGGCCGGCGGCGCGGTCTCCGTCGTCGCCCAAACCCCGCGCACCGACACGACGTATGACATCGTAATTCGCAATGGCCGCGTCCTCGACGGCGAGGGAAACCCCTGGATTCTCGCCGACGTCGGCATCCGCGACGGGCGCTTCGCGAAAATCGGCAAGATTGCCGCGCACGGAAAGAAAGAGATCGACGCGACGGGTAGGTACGTAAGCCCAGGTTGGATCGACATGATGGACCAATCGGGCTCCGTACTGCCGCGCAACGGTCTGGCCGAGAACAAGCTGCAGGAAGGCGTGACGACGGCGATCGGCGGCGAGGGCGGTACGCCGGTGCCGGCGGCGCGGGTCGGCGAATACTTCGCCAATCTCGAGAAGAGCGGCATCAGCATCAACTTCGGAAGTTATTTCAGCGAGACACAGACACGCGTCGCGGTGCTCGGACAATCCGCGCGCGCGCCGAACGCCGCCGAGCTCGCGCACATGCGCGCGATCATGGATACCGCGATGCGCGGCGGCGCGATGGGCATGACGACGGCGCTCATCTATCCGCCGTCGAGTTACAGCACCACCGACGAGTTGGTCGAGGTCGCGAAAGCGGCCGCCGCGTACGGCGGCACCTACGCGAGCCACATGCGCGACGAAGGGCAGGGAATCATCGGCGCGATCAATGAACTGATCGCCATCAGCGAGCGAGCGGGATTGCCGGCGGAAATCTTCCACCTCAAGGTGGCGTACAGGCCGGGTTGGGGCGTGCTGATGGACTCGGTCCGCCAAACCGTGGACGCGGCAAGATCGCGCGGCTTGGATATCGCCGCCGACCTCTACGTCTACACCGCGGGCGGCACGGGCCTCGAGGCGACGATTCCAAGCTGGGCGCACGAGGGCGGCGGCGACTCACTCAGGGCGCGATTAGCAAATCCTCAGATCCGCGCTCGTCTCAAGCGCGAGCTGACCACCGGGTCGCCGGGTTGGTGGAACATCATCGAGGCCGCGGGTGGATGGGAAGGCGTCGTGCTCGTGAACGCGCGCAACCCGGACAACGCGAAGTACGAGCAGAAGAGCATCGCGCAGATCGCGAACGACCTGGGGAAGGAGCCGGCCGACGTGGCATGGGACTTCGTGTCGCAAGGCCATGGCCGCGTCATGGCGATCTATCACATGATGGGCGAGCCGGACATCGAGACAGCGTTGCGATTTCCGTGGACGAGCATCGGGAGCGACGCGGGCGCCGTCGCCCAAATCGGTGTGACCGACGAAACTGGCCTGCCGCATCCGAGAAGCTTCGGCAATTTTCCGCGCGTGATCGCGAAGTACGTGAAACAGCAACACGTGCTGACGCTGCCAGAAGCGATTCGCAAAATGACAGGGTGGCCGGCGACGCGCATGCGACTCGCCAACCGCGGAACGATCGCGGTCGGCAACTGGGCCGACGTGACGATCTTCGATTACGACAAGCTCCAGGATCAGGCGACGTACGAAAAACCGATGGAATTCCCGACGGGGATCGAGTGGGTCCTCGTCAACGGCGTCGTGACGATCGATCACGGCAAGCACACCGGCGCCAAAGCAGGCCGGGCGCTGCGCGGACCAGGAGCGACCCCATGATACGACGAATGCAGCGCGCCCTTGTCGCGACGACGCTTGGGCTCGTCGCCGCGCACGCCACGCCGGCGCAGAACTCGACACTGGCAGCGAAGATCGCCGAGATCAACGCGCGGCCAGAGTTTGTGCACGCGACGTTTGGTGTCGCGGCGTACGACCTCGATGCGAAGAAAATGGTGTTCGGACTGAACGCCGAGCAGTTGTTCACTCCGGGGTCCACGACCAAGCTGCTTACGATGGGCACGGCACTCGCGTTGCTCGGCGCCGACTACCGCTTCCACACGCCGGTGTATCGCACTGGCCCGATCGATCGAGGGGTGGTAAAGGGCGACCTCGTTCTCGTCGGGGCGGGCGATCCGAATCTGTCGGGTCGCGCGCTCGGCGACACATTGGGATTCAGCGACGAGGATCACTCGTACACCGGCCGCGGTGACTCAGTGGCGAAGGCGATCGGGGACCCGCTCGCGGCGATGCGCGACCTCGCCGGCCAGATCGCGTCGCACGGGATCAGGCAAGTCGAGGGACGCGTGCTCGTCGACGTGAGTCTTTTTCCGCAGGGCGAACGTGAGCTTGGCACCGGCGTGATCATCTCCCCGGTGGTGCTCAACGACAACGTCGTCGACTTGCTGATCTCACCGGGCGCCGCATCGGGCGAAGGCGCGCGTGTGCGCGCGTCGCCGGAGCTCGGCATGTTCCAACTGGCGAACGAAATCGTGACCGGCGCCGCGCACTCGGCGTCGACCATTCGACGCATGGTCGCCCGTGACTCGAGCGGCAATGTGTCGGTGCGTCTGATCGGCAGCCTTGCCGCCGACGCCAAACCACTCGTAATGAGTGTGAACGTCGATGATCCCGCCGACTACGCGGCGCGCGCGCTGGGCGCGGCGCTGCGTGAGCGTGGCATCACCATCACCGGTAGCGCGGCGGGAATGCACGCCGACTTCCTACGTCTCAGCTCGGGATATGGCGACTCGACGCGTGTGGCCGAGCATGTCTCGCTGCCGTTCGGCGAGGAAGTCAAGGTGACGCTGAAGGTGAGCCAGAATCTGCACGCGAGTATGATGCCGTACGTCGTCGGCGCGCTCGTCGGGCACACGCCTGGTCGCGGTGCGGTACAGGCGGGCTTCGACGCCGAGCACGAGTTCCTGACGAAAGCGGGTCTCGATCTAATGGCGGCCGCGCAAGGCGACGGGGCCGGCGGCGCGCCGGGCGCGTTCTATTCGCCCGCGTTCATGTCGCAGTACCTCGCATACATGGCGACGCGCGTGGACACGGCAGTCTTCCGTCGCGCGCTCCCGATTCTCGGTCGTGATGGGACGCTGTGGAACATCCAGTCGAACACACCGGCGGCAGGCAAAGTATTCGCCAAAACCGGCACGTTCTCGCTGTTCGATCCACTCAACCGGCGGATGATCGTCACGGGGAAAGGTCTGGCTGGCTACATGACGACGTCGAGCGGCAAGCGATTGTCGTTCGCTATTTACGGGAATCGAATTCCATTCCCGCCGAACTATCAGGGCGACGCGGCGCTGCTCGTCGGCCAGGCGCTCGGCGAGATCGCGGTGGCGATGTGGGGCTCGTCAGGGTTCTAGCGCATCTATCATCCTCAGGATGACACGGCAGGGTAGGATGAGAAGTGTTACGGCTCCTTCTTCGATGCCCGGTCGATCGGTGCCGGCCGCCCCGCGCGCGCCACGCTGGTCTGCTTCAGTAGCTTGAGCCCTTCTTGCACCGCGCGTTCGAGCTGCGGATCGTGTCCAGCGATCACATCGGCCGGCGTATACTCGACTTCGACTTCGGGCGTCACGCCTTCGTTCTCGACCGCCCACTGGCCTTTCAAATCATAGAATGCTAAACCCGGCGCCGTGATGCCGCCGCCATCCATCGTCCCGGGCACGCCGGTCGTGCCGACGAGGCCGCCCCATGTCCGCGTCCCGACGAGCGGCCCAATGTGCCGCAGCTGGAAGTAGTAGGGAAGCGCGTCACCGCCGGATCCAGCCGACTCATTGATCACCATCACTTTCGGCCCGTAGAGACCCGCCCCCGGCGACGTCCACGTCTTGCCGTCGCGCATGGCGAAGTAGCCCATCGGCTTTCGATCGAGCTCGTTCACGATGTAGTCCGCCACGAGCCCGCCGTGGTTGTAGCGTTCGTCGATGATCGCACCATCTTTGTCCTGCTGCGCGTAGAAGTACCGCGTGAACGCGGCGTACCCGGGTACTGAGGTGTTCGGCAGCCACACATACGCCAACCGGCCGCCCGATAGCTCGTTGACCTTGCGGCGATTGTTCTCGATCCACGCGCGAGTCCTCAATGCTTCCTCGCTCGCCACCGGGACGACCGTCACCAATCGCGAACCCTCGAATGACGGCGCGCTGTTGAGTCGCAGCACCGTCTGATGCGCGGCCGTGCCCTCGAACACCTGATACACATTCGTCGGTGGCGCGACCGGCCGGCCATTCACCTCGAGCAGGTAGTCGCCCTCGGCGACTTGAATGCCCGGCGCGCTCAACGGCGCGCGGAGATCGGGATTCCAATTCTCACCCGTATAGATGTGATGAATTCGATAATGTCCATTCTCGATCGTGTAGTCGGCGCCTAACAGGCCGACCGGTGCCGGCGGATCGCCGGGCAGGTCACCGGTCCCGGCGAGGTACGAATGCCCGACCACGAGCTCGCCGCCCGTCTGCGCGATGAGATAGCCCAGGTCGGCGCGATGATTGACGTACGAAACGAACGGCGTGTACTTGGCGAGGACGGCCTGCCAATTCGCGCCCTGCATCTTGGGGTCGTAGAAGAAATCGCGCTGCGTGCGCCACGCTTCGTGGAAGATCTCCGCCCACTCGGCGTGCGGATCGACCCACGTCTCGACCTGCGCGACGTTGATCGCGCCGTCGCCGACCTTGGCCGGCTTGTCCGTCGCCACGACGCCCCAACGCCCAGCGATTGCCGAGTAGAGCAGCTTCTTGCGATCGGCGGAGAGCGTGTACGAACGAATGCCCTCGAGGAACAGGTTCGCGGAACGCTCCTTGAGTTGGTAGCGCTGCAAACGCATTCCGCCGCGGCCCGGACCTTCGATAATCGGCTCAGCGTAGAAGACCGTCCCCGCTGGACCTGCGGTGAGACTGGAATAATCGGCCGCTGGAATATCGAGACTGAGCGTTCTTTGATTGATTCCAGTGACGTCGACACGCATCGCAGAATCGGCTCGAGCTTTGCCCGAAGCGGGACTGGCTGGTTCGTCGCCCGACTCCGGGAGCAGCGGCGACGGCTCGCTCGCGCTTAGCACGGCGAGATAGACCGAGCGCCGCACCGGGCGATCGAGGGCACTCATCTCCACCCAGCCCGTTCTCGATCCGTAGTCCGTACTGGCGAGGAAGTAGAGATACTTGCCGCTCGCGTCGAAGGCCGGCGACACGGCGTCGGCCAACCCGTCTGTGACCTGGTGCGGCTTTGCGTCCGCCGCGCCCGGCGAATAGATGAAAACCGCCCGCAAGTGGCTGTCGAGACTCTTTGAATACGCGATCCAGCGGGAGTCTGAAGACCACGTCGCATCGAAGTCGCGACCCGGTGTGGCGTAGGTATCGGCGTCGATCTTTGTCGTGCGACCCGTGGCGGCGTCGACAGTCCACAGGTTGAGATGATTATCCTCGAGCGCGATGAGCTTTCCGTTCGGTGACCAGGCGAGACTGGAGTAGAACGCGGCGGCCGGCAGCGGGATCGCGCGCGGCTTCGCGAGACCGGATTGATCGCCGATCATCAGCTGGTATTCGCCGCTGGCGTCGGAGAGCCACGCGAGCTGCGTCCCGTCGGGCGACCAGCCAGGACTCCGGTCGTGTGCGGCGGGGCTTTGTGTGAGATTGCGGAAGTCGCCCTTGTCGGTGGGAACGGTGACGATGTCGCCGCGGACCTCGAACGCGGCGCGCACGCCCGTCGGGGACAACACAGCGTCGCGAACCATGTTTCCCGCGCGCTTGAACTGCGCGCGAGCCCACGGAAAATCGCCCACGACGTCGATGCTGAGTTGACGCGCCTGCCCTGTCTTCGCGTCGACGAGGTGGATGTAGCCCGCCTGCTCGTAGACGATCGCGTCGGGTCCGGCCGAAGCCGTCATGACGTCGAAGTCGTCGTGATGTGTCAGCTGCTTGAGCTGCTTTGCGTCGAGCGAGTACGAAAAGAGGTTCGTCGTGAAGTTGCGGTCGGAGAGGAAGTAGACCGTGTTGCCGATCCACATCGGGTCGTGGTCGTTGCTGTTCTGCCACGGCAACTTCTCGACCGAGTAGTCGGCGAGCGAGATGACGCGGATCGGGTGGGTGCGACCACCGCGATAATGGCGCCACATGCTCGTCTCGTACCAGTCCGGCGTGAAGGCGGTCGAGAACTCTTCGTAGGCGATGCGCCGCCCGTCGGGTGAGTACGTGCCGCTGAACGCGCGCGGCATCGGCAGCGGCTCTTCGAATCCGCCGTCAGCCGGCACGGACCACAAGCGGAGATATGATACTTGTGGCGCGCTCGTACGGTCTGACGCAAAGACGACGCGCTTGCCGTCGGGCGACCAGCCGCGCACGCGATCGAGTCCCGGGTGATACGTGAGGCGCTTCGGATCCCCGCCGGCTGTGGGCACGACGTAAATGTCGGTATTGCCGCCCGACGTCCGGCTGAAGGCGATGAGCGATCCGTCGGGCGAGAAATGCGGTTCCGTCTCGACCTCCGGTGTCGCGGTGAGCCGCCGCGCCTGTCCGCCGCTCCGGCTGACGACCCAGAGGTCTCCGCCATACTCGAACGCGACGGCCTCACGGCTCACCGCGGGATGACGGAGCAGACGCGTTCCCTGGGCGCCGGCGCCGGCGGAGATGAGGAGTCCGAGGGCAAGGGCGATCGGTCGATGGGACATTGGGGGCTCTGGAGAAGGATGCCGGTATACTATAGCGGTATACCGTTGGCGGGAAGAACAGGAGTGTGGTCGCGAAGCGTCCTCACCCCCGCCGCGAAGCGCCGAAGCTACCGGCGCCGCTTTCGCGCCGTCCCGTTCTCCGACGCCGGCGCCGCGTCCAACATATGCCAGATCCCGCGCTCGCCATGCTCGGCGATCACCGCCGCCAAACGCGCCGCGGCGTTGTGCCAATTCGTCTCCGCCGCGTGTTGGGCGGCGATCGGATTTCCTTTGGCAATGGCCGCCGCGATCGCCTCGTGTTCCTTGACGGACGTCGGGAGCTCGTCGAGCAGGACGTTCACGTACAGGCGAGCGTAGCGTTCGCTCTGGGGCTTGATCGCGCGATGCAGCGCGACGACACGCGGGCCCGCGACGCCCTCGACGTACGTCTCATGAAACTCGAGATCGAGATCGAACAATCGGCCCGGCGACGCCTTGGCCCGCGAGGCGACCGCCAGCTCGCGATTCACGGCCCGGAGGCGTTTGACCAGCTCCTTCCGGCGGTCGGCCGGCAACGATGCCGCTTCGCGCGCCGCCAGTCCCTCGAGGTGGCCGACGATCAGGAAGAGCTCGCGGCCGTCGCCACGCGTGAGCGGCGTGACGATCAATCGTTGATCGCCCGCGCGGCCCACCGAACCGATGAATCCCTCCTGCTGCAGCCGGTGAAGCGCGCTGCGCACCGGGGTCCGACTCAACCCCATGCGCGCCACGACGGCCCGCTCGGCCACACGAGCGCCGGGCGGCAACTGGCCGGCGACGATGAGCTCCCGCAACTCGTGGTAGACGCGGGAGACGTTGTCGACCGGCTCGTGGGCGGCGCGGCGCGAGCCCGCCGGCGCTCGGCGGGTGGATGGCTGCGTCTTCGAATGTCTCGAGGTCGATGCGGGCACGAGTGGCAAACCTATTCCGCGAACAAAACCATAGCAAGCGCAAGGACGGTTCCCGTCCGGACCATCGGTCTTGACAGCGCGGCCTGGCCCCGACCCATTTGGTATACCAAAATGGTCTATCGGATCGGCAGCCAGCGTATTACGTTGGCTCCGCTCCGGCTCCCGCAACGCTTCGACGTCGCGCGCTATCCCCCACGCCCCGCCCTCTGAATGCTCCGCATCGATCGCATCGCGCTGCGTGAAATCCACCTCGCCCTCAAGGAACCGTTCCGAATCTCCTCGGGCATCGAATCCACCCGGCGCATTCTCCTGCTCGAGATCGGCGATCGCGACGGAGCAACGGTCTGGGCCGAGTGTGTCGCGTCGGCGCGCCCGAACTACACGCCGGAAACGGTCGACACCGCGTGGCTGGCCATTCGCGAATGGTTGGCGCCCCGATTGCTCGGCCAGTCGATCGACGGACCGGAAGTCGTGCACAATCTGCTCGCCGAGAATATTCGCGGGCACAACATGGCCAAGGCGTCGCTCGAGATGGGTTGCTGGGGTCTCGCCGCCGAGATGCAGCGCACCCCGCTCACGAAAATGCTCGGCGGCACGAGAGACCGCGTCCCGACCGGTATCTCGCTTGGCATTCAATCGGCCCCCGAGCGGCTGGTCGAGCGTGCTCGGGCCGCCGTCGCCGCGGGATACCGCAAGATCAAGCTCAAGATCCAGCCGACACAGGATGTCGAGTACGTCCGCGCCGTGCGCAAGGCGCTGGGCGACGATGTCGAGATCATGGCCGACGCCAACGCCGCCTACACCATCGCCGACGCGTCGCACCTCGCTGCCCTCGACGAGTTCCACCTCATCATGCTCGAGCAACCGCTCGGCGCCGACGATCTCCTGCAGCTCGCCGAGCTGCAGCGAAGGATGAAGACGCCGCTCTGTCTCGACGAGTCCATCACCGATCTGAATCGCACGCGCGCGATGATCGAGCTCGGCAGCGGGCGCATCATCAACATCAAGCCGGGCCGCGTCGGCGGCTTCACCGCGTCGAAAGCGATCCACGATCTGTGTCAGAGCGCCGGCATCCCCGTCTGGTGCGGCGGCATGCTGGAGAGCGGCGTCGGTCGGGCGTACAATGTCGCGCTCGCGTCGCTGCCGAATTTCTCACTCCCCGGTGATCTGAGCCCGAGTGACCGCTACTGGCGACAAGACGTCGTGTCGCCCCAATGGACGATGGATGCCGAGGGCATGGTGCATGTCCCGGCCGACCGTCCCGGGATCGGCGTCACCGTCGACGCGGAGTTCATCGAGTCTCTCACGACACGGGTCGAGGTGTTGCGCGACACGGGCGTCAAGGTCGCGGTGTAAATGACGACGCTTCGCCGTACGCTCGGCTTTACAGATCTGGTAATGCTCACGCTGGGCACGGTGATCGGTTCGGGGATCTTTCTCGTGCCCGGCGTCGTGTTGCGCCAAACCCAGTCGTGGGTCGGCGTCGCGCTCCTCGTCTGGGTCGTCGGCGGCGTACTGTCGTTTCTCGGGGCGTTGACGTACGCCGAGCTGGGGGCGATGCACCCGGATGCCGGTGGATTGTACTCGTACATCCGCGACGCGTTCGGTCCGTTGCTCGCGTTCCTCTACGGGTGGGCGAGCTTCTTCGTCATCGCGAGTGGCTCGGTCGCGACGCTCGCCGTGGCGTTCTCGACATACCTCGGGCAGATTCTTCCCGTCACGCCCCTCGTGGCGAAGCTCATCTCCGTCACGGTGATCATCGTCATCACGTTGATCAACGTTCGCGGAACCCGAGGCAGCGCGACGGTCGAGAACTGGGCGACGTCGGCGAAGGTCGGCGCGTTGTTCCTGTTGAGTCTCGCGTTGATCGCCATTGGACACGGATGGCACAATCCTGGGCCGCTCTGGCCGGCGAGCGTCGGCCCGGGCGTATTCACGGGCGCCGGCACCGCGATGATCGGCGTGCTGTGGGCGTACGAGGGGTGGCAGTACGTCACGTTCTCCGCCGGCGAGACGAAGGATCCCCAGCGAGTCTTCCCGCGCGCGATCGTCGTTGCCACGTTCGCCCTCATCGTCCTGTACGTCGTCGCCAACATCGGGTACATCGCGGCGCTGGGCCCGGCGGCCGCGGCGCAGAGCGATCACGTCGCCGCCGACGCGAGCCGCACCGCCCTGGGCTCGGCGTCCGGGGTCCTCCTCAGCGCGCTCGTCCTGGTCTCGATCTTCAGCGCCGCGAACGGTCTGATGATGACGGCGCCCCGACTCTACTACTCGATGGCGCGCGACGGCGTGTTCTTCGCCCGACTGGCCGCGGTGAGCGAGCGATTCGGGACACCCGCGGCGGCGATCGTCTTGCTGGCCTTGTGGTCGGCGCTGCTCGCGATCAGCGGGACGTTCGAGCAGCTCCTGACCTATGTCGTCTTTACCGCCTGGATTTTCTATGGATTCGGCGCGTTGAGCATTTTCACATCGCGTCGCAAACAACCCGACGCGGTCCGACCGTTTCGGACGCCGGGCTATCCCATCACGCCGATTCTGTTCGTCGCCTCGGCGGCCGCTCTCGTTCTGAACACGCTCCGCGAGCAACCGTCGCGCGCGCTGATCGGGCTGGGCGCCGTGGTGATCGGAACGCCGGCCTTTTATTTGTGGCGCGCTCACTCGCGGCGCGCCACGCTGTCTGCCACCACCGTTCCCGCTGTTGCCGTTCCTACCGATCATGAGGGTTAGCGAATGCAAAAAACGTTTGGCCAGCGGCCTCGCCACAGTACGCTGATGGTCGGCGCGTCGATACTCGGCGCGTTGCTCGTCGTTGGAGCCGCAGCGTCGCCAGTGCGAGCGCAAACGGGAACCATCGTTGGACAAGTCACGGACTCACGTTCGACCCAGCCGCTCGGCTTGACGGCCATCACCGTCGAAGGGACGCGGCTTGGCGCGACCGCCGGTGCCGACGGCCGGTATCGAATCGTCAACGTTCCGATCGGGAGACACAGCGTGGCCGCGCGCCGCATCGGGTACGTGGTGGTGCGGCAGACGGTAACGGTCGCGGCCAATGCTGAGGTGACGGCGAATTTCACCCTCGAGGCGGCCGCGGTCGCGTTGGACCAAATCGTCGTGACGGGGACCGCCGGTGGTGAGCTGCGGCGGTCAATCAGCAACGCCGTCTCGAAGATCGACGCGAGCGCCGAGCTCGAAAAGTCGGCCGCGACCAACGTTACGAGTTTGCTCAATGCCCGCTCTCCGGGGCTCGCCGTTCAGACGACCTCGGGACGCGTTGGCGCGGTTCCGGCCATCCAAATCCGAGGACGCAGCAGCATCTCGCTGTCGAACAACCCGCTCGTCTACATCGACGGTGTCCGCGTCAATAGTCAGACCGGCCTTGGACCGACAGGAACCGGCGGACTCGGGACACAAGGCGCACTCGTCGCCGGACGCATCAATGACATCAATCCGGATGACATCGAGAGCGTCGAGGTCATCAGCGGACCTGCCGCGGCAACGATCTATGGAACGGAAGCATCGAGCGGCGTCATCCAAATCATCACGAAGAAAGGCGCCTCCGGCAGCAGGCAAGTCATCACGGGACAGGCGTCGGTGGGCTCGATCCAGTTCCGCAACGCCGCCGGCCGCATCGGAGACAACTACGACAAAGACAAAGCGGGCAACCTCGTGTTGTGGAATGGCGTGCAACAGGAAGCCGACAGCGGACGTCCGATCTTCAAGACTGGCCTGACACGGCAATACAACACGGCGGTCTCTGGTTCGCAGAATCTCACCCGGTATTACATCGCGTCGGGGTACGAAAACGACTATGGCATCGAGCCGAACAATTCGTCGCGATCGGCAAACTTGCACTTGAACGTCGCCGCGCCGATGGGTTCGAGGACCGACGTGGCGACGAGCCTGAACTTCGTCGACAAGTCGGACCACTTGGGAGCGGAGACGGGCGCCTCAGCCATGCTGGGCGCCCAGGTGGGACACATTCTGTTGAGTCCCGCGACGCATGGCTTCTTCGCCACGCTGCCACAGGTGCCGCAACAGCTCTACGACAACTCTGATGCCACCAACCGATTCACTGGCAGCGCCACGATCACGAACCGGCCCACGAACTGGTTTACCCAGCGCGGCATCGTCGGAGTCGATTACGTCGGCGAGGACTCGCGCGCCATCGAGCATTTCGCCCCGCCCGATCTGGCAGCAACACTGTCGACGACCGCCGCGGCCGGCCGCATCGGCCAGACGTTGCGCCACAACTCCATCATTTCTGCGGATTACAACGGAACGGCGAAGGTCAATGTCACGTCGGCACTCGCGTCGAACCTGTCGGTCGGTGGACAGTTCTACAACACCGAGCTGAATCAGAGTTTCCTGGGCTCGACCGGCTTCCCTGCACCGGGAGTGGAGACCGTTACGGCGGGCGCGGTCAAGTTGGCACCCGATCAACAGCAGACGATCAACACCACGATCGGCGCGTACGCACAGGAGCAGATCGGGTGGCGTGATCGGTTGTTCATCACGGGCGCCCTGCGCGTCGACAACAACAGCGCGTTCGGCGAGCAGTTCAAGTGGGTGACCTATCCCAAGCTTGGCGCATCGTGGGTCGTCAATGAAGAACCGTTTTGGAAATGGAGCAGCATGATCCCCACGCTCCGACTGCGCGCGGCGTACGGTGAATCTGGCCGCCAACCGCAGGCGTTCTCGGCGCTCCGCACGTTCACGCCAGTCACGGGGGCCAACGGTGCCTCCGGTGTCACGCCAGGCACGATCGGCAATGCGGATCTCAAACCGGAGCGCGGCAAAGAATTGGAGCTCGGTCTTGAAGGCGGGGTCACCGACCGCCTCACGGTGAGCTTGACGTACTTCAGCCGCCGCACGTACGACGAGATCATCAACCAGCCGGTCGCGCCATCGAGCGGATTCCCGGGCAATCGTTTCGCGAATCTCGGACGAGTCGACAATCACGGTGTCGAGATTCAGTCGACGTTCCAAGCGATCAGGAGACGAAACCTGGGGTGGGAAATCGCCGGCAACATTGGCACGAACAAAGACGAGATCAAGAGTCTCGGGGGTCTTCCGTCGCTCATCACCGCTGTGGGTGCCGCGAACGTCGTCGGGTATCCTGTCAACGGGTTCTGGTCGAAGCGAATCTTGTCAGCCGACCGCGACGCAAATGGATTCGCGACCAACGTCAAGTGCGACGATGGCAAAGGCACCGGAGTCGCGTGCACCGCTGCGCCATTCGCATTCATGGGGACGCAGACGCCGAAGTTGACCGGCTCAGTCGCCAACACGGTCACGGTTGGCCCATTGCGTCTCTATGGGCTCGTTGACTTCAAGCGCGGATATACCGAGCTGGGAACCGTCGAGCTCCTCCGCTGCGTGGGAGCGCTTGGGGCCGGCCTGTGCCGCGCGAACTATTTCCCGAACGAGTACTCGGTGTTGTACGTCGCCGAGGCGACGAGCACGGCGTTTTCGCAAAACTATTGGGATCAGTATTTCCAGAGCGGCAACTTCGTGAAGCTGCGAGAGGTTTCCGCGACGTACACGGTTCCCCCTCGCTGGGTCCGCGGACTGTCGCGTGTGTCGCTCACGCTCGCCGCGCGGGAGCTGCACACGTGGGCCAAGTTCCGTGGACTCGATCCCGAGGCATTCACCGGCACGACCTCGCCGAGTGATCAAGGGGTTTCGCCGCCGCCATTCCGCCTCATCGGCACTATCAACGTCGCCTGGTGACCCATGTCCACTAACTCTCTGAGACGGGATCTCCCGATGATCAATAGCATCCACTCGCCCCGCAGACTCATTCTCGCGGCGGCGCTGGCCGTGCCGATGATTGCAGGCACGGCGTGCCGAGATATCACAAGCCTGCAGCAATCAAACCCGGGATCGCTCTCGGCGGCATCGACTTACCTTCCGGCCAACGCGCAGCTGCTCATCAACGGCGCGATTGGAGATTTCGAATGTGCGTTCTCGCGATATGTCACCGGCGTCGGGTTGTTCACCGACGAGCTGTCCGATGCGATCGCCAGCACCGCCAACTTCGACTATGACCGTCGATCGTTCACTTCGAGCGGCCCATACGGGACCCAGCAGTGCACCCCTTCGGCGAACCAACAGCCGGCGATCTACACGACGCTTTCCACCGCGCGCGGGTCAGCCGACACCGCGCTCGCGAAGCTTCGTGAGTGGACCGACGCGCAAATGCCAGCTGGCGTCAGTCGGATCAAATTGATCGGGCAGGCCGCGGCGTACGCGGGCTACAGCCTCACACTGCTCGGCGAGGCAATGTGTTCCGCGGCGATCAACGTGGGTCCCGAGCTGACGCCGGCGCAGCTCTTCGCCGAAGCGAAAATACGATTCGATTCCGCCGTGACGGCCGCGACGGCAGCGAACGATGCCACAACCTTGAACTTTGCCACGCTCGGCCGCGCGCGCACACTCCTCGACCTCGGTCAAGCCGCGGCCGCGGCGACCGATGCCGCGAAGATTCCCGCCGGATTCGTCGTCAACATGTCGACCGACGCGATCAACGTTCGCCGCGAGAACTGGGTCTTCGTGTCGATCAACAACAGTAACTTTTCGACCGTCGACCCAAGCTTCCGGGGACTGACCATCAACGGTGCGCCCGACCCGCGTGTTGCCGTCACCAACACCGGAAAGGCGGGGACGACCCAGGGCACCGTCATCTGGACGGCGGACAAATACCCCGCGCTTGCGACGGTCATGCCGATCGCGCGATACGCCGAGGCGCAGTTGATCATTGCCGACGCGAAGCTCGCGGCGAACGACGTGCCCGGCGCGGTCGCGGCGATCAATGCTGCCCGCGCGACGCACGCCGGCTTGCCGGCGTACGACGCGACGGGACAGACGGCCGCGCAGGTTCTGACTCAGCTCGTCGAGGAACGCCGGCGCGAGCTCTTCCTCGAAGGGCATCGGCTGGGCGACCTCCGTCGATACAAGCTGCCGATCCTTCCCGCGGCGGGGACGCCATACACGCTCGCCAGCGGCGTCTACGACCAACAGTCGTGCTTCCCTCTGCCCGACGTCGAGCGCATCAACAATCCCAATATCAACAAACCCTGATGACCTGTCGCGCTTGGGGCTACTCCGCGGCGCTTGGCATTGCAGTCCTCGCAACGCCAAGCGTGGCCAGAGCGCAGGCCAAGATTCCGCCGTCGATCGAATTCCGCGTTCCCAAGCCGCCGACGCTGGCGGTGAGTGATTCGGGCGCGTTCGTCGCCTACGAGCTCCACGTGACGAATCTGACGTCGACCCCGATGACGTTGCGACGCGTGGAGGTGATCGACGACGCGAGTCGCGCGACGGTGATGAACCTCGCCGACAGCGCATTGGTGCGCGTGATCATTCGCCCGGCTCCGCCGATTCCTGCAGCGCAGCGGGCGAAGATCGGCGCCGGTTTGCGCGCCTACGTCTACCTCTGGATTCCTGTCGACGCAAACCATCCGCCGTCGACGCTGCACCATCGGCTCACGTTCAAGCCCGAACCCGCCGACTCGAGCAAGACCCAACCCGCCGACTCGAACAAGACCCAGGGCGCAGACACCACGCTCGAGGTGCTCGAGGGAACCATCACGTCGGTCGCGCACGACGCCGTGGTGATCTCGCCGCCCGTACGTGGTGAGTGGGCCGCGTTCAACGGACCGTCGAACTCGTCCGGGCATCGTCGCCTGGTGCTCGCGCTCGACGGCCACGTCGCGATCGGCCAGCGGTTCGCGATCGACTTCTTGCAGGTCGATTCGGCGGGCGCCTCGCATCACGGCGACCCGACGAAGAACGAGAATTACTACGCGTACGGCACGCCGCTGATGGCGGTGGCCGACGGCATCGTCGTCGCCACCAAAGACAGCATTCCGCAGAACGTTCCGGGCGCCACCTCCCGCGCCGTCCCGATCACGATGGAGACGGTCGGCGGGAATCACGTCGCGATCGACATCGGGCATGGGCGCTACGCGCTTTACGCCCACGTGCAACCGGGGTCGTTGCGCGTCAAAGTCGGTGACCACGTCAAACGTGGCCAGGTCGTCGCGCTGCTCGGCAACTCGGGGAACTCGACCGAGCCGCACGTGCACTTCCAGATCGCCGACGGGCCGACGTTTCTCTCATCGGAAGGCATTCCGTACGCCACGAACTTCGATGTCATCGGGAACTGCGGTATCGGCGGAACGCCTCCGGCGATCATCTGCTCGCGCCACGCGCCGACGGCGGTGACGGGCGGCATCCCACTCCAGAATGAGCTCGTTCGCTTTCCGAAATAGGAGAACTGTCATGGATCGCCCATTGGTTCGCGCGTTGCTCACGATCGCGGTGTGCGCGAGCGGAGTTCACGCGCAATCCGCGTCGTCAGTCGCGCTGTTCATCAGCCCCGGGTTCCCGTCCGATTTGGTCTCGGCGAAGAAGGCCGATCGCATCGCCTGGCTCGTCTACGAGCGCGGAATGCGAAATGTCTATGCCGCGTCGGCGCCGGACTTCAAACCCGTTCGCTTGACGAAATTCCTCGACGACGACGGTGTCGTGCTATCCGATCTCGAGATCTCCGATGACGGGTCGATCGTCACCTTCACGCGCGGGAGCGAGCCGAATCGGGAGGGATGGATCGCCAATCCCTCGAGTAATCCCAATGGTCCTGAACGCGCGATCTGGGCTGCCCGAACCAACGGCACAAGCGCCTGGAAGTTGACGCAGGGCAATGCAGCCGCGCTTTCGCCCGATGGCTCGTCGGTCGCATTCTCGAAGGACGGGCAGATCTACCGCGTGCGCCTCGCGCAGCCGATAGCGGAGAAGTCGGACACGGCCCCGCAACCGCTGATCAAAGAGTGGGGACGCAACACGACGCCGCGATGGTCACCCGACGGCACGCGACTCGCCTTCGTCAGTTCACGCGAGAATCACTCGTACGTCGGCGTCTACGACACGAAGACGCGGCATCTCACGTATCTCGCGCCGAGTGTCGACTTCGACGCCAGCCCGACGTGGTCGCCCGACAGCAAACAGATCGCCTTCATTCGTCGACCTGGGACACCCTTCGGCCAACAGGCACAACCGGGCGTCGGCGGAATCGGTGGCCCGGGTGGACCGGCGGCCGGACGCGGTCGAGGCAACGCTGGGCGCGGTGGCGGCCGCGGCGCCAACGACACGTCGACCGTACGCGCCGACGGGTTGTATCGAGCCGTGTTCAAAGGTGGTTATTCGATTTCACTCATGGTGGCCGACGCCGCCACCGGCGAAGGACATGAGTTCTGGCACAACCAACCGAACGACAAGACGTTCCCGAACATCAACACCATCGCGTGGGCGGGCGATCGAGTGATTTTCCCGCAGGAGCCCGAAGAGTGGATTCGCTACTATTCGCTGAGCGTCGCCGGCGGCACTGCGGCGCCGGTCGAGTTGACGCCCGGCACCGGCGCTGTTGAGTCGCTCACCCTCTCCGCCGACGGCAAGACGCTGTTCTACGCGACGAACGCCGGCGACATCGACCGTCGGCACCTGTGGAGCGTGCCGACGGCAGGCGGACCAGCCGTACAGATCACTACCGGATCCGAAATCGAGATGTATCCCGCCGCCCTCGCGTCGGGGAAACACGTTGCCGTGCTCACCTCGGCGGCGACGCGACCGATGTCCGTCGGCATCGTCACGCGGGACGGTGGCGCGAAGAAAGTGGTCTACCCGACGCTGACGAAAGACTACCTCGCCGTCACGCAGGTCGCGCCGGAGCCAATCGTGCTCAAGGCGGAGGATGGCGTCGAATTCCACAACCAGCTGTTCCTGCCGAAGGATCTGAAGCCCGGTGAGCGTCGTCCCGCGGTCGTGTTCGTGCACGGCGGGCCCATTCGTCAAATGCTGCTGGGCTACCACTACATGGACTTCTACCACATGGCGTACGCTGTGAACGAGTGGTTGGCGAGCCAAGGGTACGTCGTCATGTCGGTGAACTACCGTTCGGGCATCGGCTACGGGAAGTCCTTCCGCACCGCGGCGAATACCGGCGGCCGCGGCAACGCCGAGTATCGTGATGTGCTCGCGGCGGGCAAGTATCTCCAGACGCGCGCCGACGTCGATCCGGCGCGCATCGGCATCTGGGGTCTGTCGTACGGCGGCGTGCTCACCGCGCAGGCGCTAGCGCGCAACTCGGACATCTTCGCCGCCGGCGTCGACATGGCGGGCGTGCATCTATGGGGCAGCTCGCTCGACTCGAACGACGTCTCGTACAAGTCGTCGGCGATCGCCGCAATGGATCAGTGGAAGTCGCCAGTGCTGATCTGGCACAACGACGACGATCGCAACGTCGACTTCGCCCAGACCATCGGACTCGTCGACTTGCTTCGTACCCGGAACGTCTACTTCGAGCTGATCGTCAACCCCGACGACACGCACGAGACGCTACTGCACAGCCGGTGGCTCACCACCTTCGGCCGCATGCAGGACTTTCTCACGCGGTTTCTGCGGAACAAGAGCGTCTCGAGTAGCCGATGAGTTCGGGCGGATTTGCTTGCGAGTCAACGTCGACACGTCGCCCGGCAGTCCGAACGTCATGCCGCTGACCGTGCCAGCCGGCGCGACCTCGAACTTGATGAACATCGAGAGCTCGCTCCAGCGGAAGTTCTCGTCATTCCAGTACGTGAGTGGGCCCTTCCACTCGCCACGCGTCAGGACCAAGTGATCGTCCTGCACCGAAACCGTCGCGTCGCCGTACAGGCTGTCGCTGTACGTGCCCGCATAGGCGGCGAGCCCGAGGGGCGGCTTTCCGCCCGGCGCGCGCTGCGCGAGTTGCGCTTTCTCGGCCGAGTCGGCGCGTTGCCGCTGGACGAGATATCTCTTGTATGCCTCGCCGCTCACGTCGCGCACGGGAAGCTTGAGTTCGCGCTCGAAGATGTAGCGCATGAGCACATTGGGAAGTTGCGAGCCGGCCATGTTGCTGAGCACGACGACGCCGAACTTGTGTTCGGGCATCATGCCGACGGCCGCCGTCATGCCGAGCGTGTTGCCGCCATGCTGCCACACGAGCTCGTGGCGGTAGTCCTCGACGATCCACCCCATGCCGTACGTGCTGAACGTGACGAGCGAGTCGGCCGGCCCGAGCTCTCCGGCGCCGATGATTGTTTGTGGCGAGTGCGTCATGCGCAGTGCGGCCGAACTCACGAGACGTTTGCCATTGTAGACGCCGTCGGCGAGTTGAAAGCGAAGCCATTGCGCCATGTCGCGCGCGTTCGAGTTGATCGACCCGGCGGGCGCGATGTCTTCGAGGCTGCTACGGGCCAGTGCGCGGATGCTGTCGTGGGGTGCGGTGTGCGGCGACGCGATGTTCAGCTCCTTGACGTTGGGCATCGACGTGATGCTGGACGTCATGCCGAGCGGCTCGAAGATGCGTTTGGCGACGAGGTCGTCCCACGTGCTGCCCGCGGCCTTCCCGGCGGCCTCACCCGCCGCGAGATACATCATGTTCTGATAGCCGAAGCGCGAGCGGAATCCCCAGGCCGGCTTGAGGTAGCGCACGCGACGCAACACTTCGTCGCGCGAGATGCCGGCGCCCAACCAGACGAGCTCACCGCGCGCCAAGCCGCTGCGGTGGGTGAGCGCGTCGCGCACGGTGAGCTCGGCGTTCGCGTACGGATCGTAGAGGCGGAAGCCGGGCAGGTAGTCGGAGACGTGCGAGTCCCAGCGCATCTTGCCGTCGCTGACGAGCATGGCGACGACGGTCGCGGTGAACGCCTTGGAACTCGAGCCGATCTCGAACAACGTGTGGTCGTCGACGGCGGTCGGGGCGCCGGTCACGCGGACGCCGTAGCCTTTGGTGTAGAGCACCGAATCGTTGCGTACGATGGCGATGCTGATGCCCGGTACGTGCCACGTCGCGAGCGTCTGGTTGGCGTAGGCGTCGAGTCCGGGGAACGGCTCCTGGGCGCGCGCGGCCAATGGCGCGAGGGCGATGAGCGACGCGGCGAGGATCCACGGCCGCGGAGCGCGGCGCCGGGTGATGGTCATGACGACAGTCTCGGTGGAGAGGGATCTGACGCGGCCGCCGCAGGGATCGGGCGACCGAGCGCGAATGATCTGGCATACCAAACTGGTATGGCGACACCAATATCACCGTGGATGGCCGGCTGTCAATCGGCGCGGAGGGGGAACGCAGCCGGTCGACCGTTGCGGTATACCAAATTGTGCGATACCGTTCGTCTGGATTCCCGGCGCCCATCTTTCAGCCTCCCGCCGCATGGTTGATCACCCGCCGATCGCGCCCATCGTCCCCCCCTCCGCTCCCGACGTCCCAGCGTTCACCCGCACCGTCGGCGGCACGACCGTGCGCATCCGCCCGCTCACGACCGCCGACGACGGACGCGCGTGCGTCGAGTTGCAACGCCACGTGTGGGGCTGGGATCAGGCCGACGTCGTCCCCGCGACGCTCCTCCACGTCGCCGAATTCGTCGGTGGACTCGCCGCCGGCGCCTTCGACCAGCACGGCACCCTGCTCGGCTTCGTGTTCGGCATCAGCGGCGTGCGCGACGGACAGCTCGCGCATTGGTCGCACATGCTCGGCGTGCGCGAATCGGCGCGAAACATGGGCATCGGGCGCTTGCTCAAGGAGTATCAACGGAGCACGCTCGCCGCGCGCGGCATCACGAGGATTTACTGGTCCTTCGACCCGCTCATGGCCAAGAACGCGTACTTCAATCTCAACCGCCTTGGAGCGAAAGTCGTCGAGTACGTGCCCGACATGTACGGAACCACGGAGAGCCCACTGCACTACGGTCTCGCGACCGACCGGCTCGTGGTGTGTCTCGAGGGCGGCCAGCGCACCGCGGCTCCGCTCAATCCAACCGCGCACGACCGACTCCCGATTCTCACGGCTTTTCCGCGACTGAGCGACGTCACGATGTCCGTCGGCGATCGCAATCCCGAGTCGGTGTTGATCGAGATTCCGGCCGACGTGCTCGACGTCATGCGTCGATCGCCGCCGGCCGCGCAGACGTGGCGGCTCGCCGTGCGCGATCATTTCCAGTGGGCGATGGCCCGCGGCTACACGATCTCCGGCGTCCTCGCCGATGCCGGCGACGGCCGGGTTTTCTATCTCATCCGTCGACCATCGTCCGACGCGAGCGACACCGCGGCCGCTAGCGCGCCGACTCGCGCAGTCCACGCAACGCCCGCATGACCGCGGCGGCGGCGGGTCGCAACCGGCCGTTGGGCGCTCGTAGTCCGCGCGACTGACCATAGTCGCCAGCCTCGTAGACGATCAGCCCCTTGATGACCGGGTGATCAGTCGCCCACGCAATCACTTCCCACACCGCCTCCTCCTGGCTCCGTTCACCGTAGGCGAGCGGGTAGCCGCCGGTCGCGAACACCCAGTGCTCCTTCCGCGGCTTCATCACGCTCATCCAGCGATCCGCCGTCCGTGTGTCGGCTTGAATGCCGCCGCCAACGTACGGCGACGGAAATAGCGAGAAACCCACGACGTCGATCGGTGAGCGGGGCGCCGCGGCCCAGGCGTACAGGACACTGTCGTTGCGCGTATACGCCGACACGGCGACGCCGACGCGAACGTTGCGATCGATTCCTTTGACGACGTGCGCCGCGCGCGACAAGTATGCCTCCCAGTCTTCCGGCGGCAGCGCGCCGACCGCCCGCTCGCCACTGCCGTACGGATCTTCGGCTGGCAACACAATGTCGGGGCGCAGGCGATCGACGAGCAATCGAAGCGTCGCGAGCCGTTGCGTCTCGTCGAGCGGCGCTTTCTCGAACTCCGGAACGAGCTTGCCGCGATATCCCAGCGCGACAATCAGGATCGCACTGTCGCGTCGCGCTGGATCGAGAACGCGCGCGAGCGAGTCGATCGCAAGGCGACTCACGCCCGGCACGACGACCACTTCCAGCGCGTCGACCTCCATGGTGTCGAGCAGCGCTGAATCGCTACGAATCGCCGCCGGCGGGGGCGGTGCCGCCATGTCGGGCAGAATCTTGATGCCGACCGCGAAATCGCCGTCGGGACGCTCGCGCAGCTGATCGCGCCGGTGCACTTCGTAGTTCCTGAGTTGCACGATCGCGCGCGGCAACCCGAGCACCGTTATGGCCACGATCCACAAGACGGCGATCAGCGCCATCACGAAGCGAAACGCTCCGGTGAGCGGACGCAGCGCGGGAAACGCCGGAGACATCATCGGCATGTTGAGGTAGAAGGGCGTCGCCAGCACGCTGGGCGTTCCGCCGGCGAACACCATTGCGAGACTCTGCGCGGCCAACAACGCCGCAAGCGGTTCGACCGCGGCATGGCCGTGTCCGATCATGTATCGCACGAATCCAACGATGGCGATCAACACATTGTAGATTGCGATGGGAATTCCCCATAGCGGATTCACCATGCGTCGCGCCAACGCATACACGGCTTGCGCGGCGAACAGCGCGAGCACGGTTGGCCACATCCAATCCATGGCGACGACGGCGCGCCCGGTGATGACCGTCGACGTCGCCAGGGTGAGCAGCAGTCCGGGGAGCACAAGGAGCGCAGCGAGACCGCAGAGCGCTTGAAACACGCGCGGCGCCTGACGGTTCTGCGCCATGCGCCCCGCCAGCACGATGTCCCACACCAGAATGATGACCGTCAGCGCGAGATGCGCCGGCGCTCGCAGAGTATTCATCCGCGCCCGCGGGTGTCGCTCTTCACCTCTCGCGCCGTGAGCCGGCGCGAAAAGACCTCAAGGGCTTTGCGAAAGTCGTGCGAAGCCGGCGCGACCGCGTCGAAGAGCAGCGTGTGCCGTTCGGGAATCGAGTGAATCGCGATGTGCGCCCCATCGAGGAGCAGCACCGCCGAGATCCCACTATCCGACTGCTGACGAACGGCCGGGACTCCGATTGTGCTGAAGCCGACGGCGCTCGCCGCCGCAATCAAAAGACCGCCGAGCAGTGTTGCATCGCGCAACTGCTCGGCGGGAACTCCACTGAACTCGGCGATCAGGTGGGAATGTGAGCTGTCCAAGGTCGTGTCGGCGGCCGACTCACGCGCCACACGCGGGCGGCGGCGGACCCGCTGGCTGGCCGCGCGGCACGGGTGGTCGCGCCGCGGCGGCGGCCGTGCCACGAGGGACGTTCGGCGCGGGCATGGATGCAGCCATCGAGCGTGCGCCGTTCGCGCCCACCGCGCGAACACCCGCCCACTCGTCGTCCAGCTGCCGCCGGAGCGTGCATCGGGTGACGTTGCCGAGCGGAATGAGCTCTTCCCACGTCGCGGACGTCGTGCGCCGGATCAGCAGCTCGTAGCCGGCTGCGCCGGGCGACGCGTCCCAGGTCAGCGTCCACGCTTGCCCGCCGCTCGAGCTCGCAGGCACGGGCGCGCCCGTGCTGTCGACACCGGCGCGACCTTGACGCGTCGCCCGCGCATTGGGCGGCGTCGGCGGCGAGTCGGCGAGCGAGGCGACGGTCATTGCGTTCACGCGCGCAACGTTCGCGACATAGCGGAAATTCACGTGCGCGAAATCGTCAGTCGGGAGATGTTGTCGATTGTAGTTCTCGACGCGCTCGGTAAATCGCAGGCCGGCGTCGCCGAGTGTGACGTATGGCTCGTGATCCCCGCCACGTCCAATGCGATCGAGACGCCACACCGGAAGCACCTCGAACGTCGGCATGTACACGCGGTCGAGTGCCCACACATACCGACCAAGCTCGCGGCTGGGCGAGTTGTCGGGGTCGGCCGCGAAGATGCGCATGCTGGTCGAATCACTGGTTCCGTCTTCGGCGGTCGTGTTGCCGACGATGTCGTCGGTCATGCCGGCGACGACTTTATATCCCTGTTCGTGCAATCGCTCGGCGAGTTGGCGCGAGCCATACAGTCCTTGCTCTTCGGCGGCGACCGTGGCGAAGACGATCGATGAGCTCAGACCTTTGGGATATCGCTTGGAGAACACGCGCGCCAGTTCGACCACCGCCGATGTGCCGGAGCCGTCATCGTCGGCGCCGGGTGCGGTGGAGGTCGAGTCGAACGAGCCGCCGGCGCTGCAGACGCATGAATCGTAGTGGCCGGTCATGACGACGACGTGCGTCGTGTCGCGCCCCGGTAGCCACGCGAGCACGTCTACGATGTTCGCCGAACGCACGATGGTATCACGGCCAACGGCGCGACGGACGTCTTGAACCTTGCCGTAGTACTCGATCTTGAGACACCCGCCGCAATCGCGACTGTATTGATCGAGCTGCGAATGAATCCAGCGCCGCGCAGCGCCGATTCCATGCGTCGTCGACGTCGTGTCGGAGAACGTGTTCCGCGTGCCGAATGACACGAGCATCGAGTCCGTGTGACGGATGCGTGCGGGATCGATGTCGGCGAGCGCCGCCGCGACGAGCGTGTCGCGCTGCAATCCGGCGGAGAGATCGACGCCCTGCGCGATGCGCGCTGTCGAGACGACGGGCGTGGGTCCGGGCGCGCTCCGCGTCGGGATGGTCGTTTTAGGCCCGCACGCTCCGGCCAACGAGACCGCGACGATTGAGAGAATTCGATGTTTGCTCACGACGCGAAGCTACGAACGCGCTCTCGCGCTGGCAAGCGTTCGAGGGCGCGCATAGCTTTCACTCATGGCCGCGCGCGCGACATTTCGCGCTCTTCCGAACATCATCTCGTTGTCGCGCGTCCTGCTTGCTGCGGGCTTCGTCGTATTCGAGCGCGTCGACGTGCGCCTGGGACTGGTCGGTCTGGCGGGGTTGACCGATTTTTTTGACGGCTGGCTCGCGCGCCGCGCCCAGTGGACCACGCGGCTGGGCGCGCTGATCGATCCGTTCGCCGACCGCGTGTTTGCCCTCGTCGCGGTGTCGACCTTCCTCTTCATGGGCGAGCTCTCGATCGTCGGCTACTTCGTGATGATCTCGCGCGATCTGATGACCGCGATCGGTTTTCTGGTGTCGCGCGTCGTTCCGTGGCTCCAGAGCGTTGAGTTCAAGGCCCGACTATCCGGCAAGGTGGTGACGGTCCTTCAGCTCATCACGTTCGCCGCGCTTCTCGGGTTGCGGTCGTTGGTCACGCCGTGCCTTTGGCTCGTCGGCATCACCTCGGTGTATTCGGTCGTCGACTACACCTACGCGCTCTGGCGCGCCCGAGAACCGTGAACCGTCCTCCCGTCACGCGCGACAGATGCGCCGCCTCTTTCGTGCTCGCACTTAGCGTGTTCTTGGCGTCGACGGCTCGGGGCCAGAACCAGCCGCCCCCGTACGCCGAGTATCGCGCCGACGCGCTTGTTGGACGTGGAACCACGGCGCAGGCTGGAGGCGGCGTCATCGTTCCACTCGGTATTTACGTTCGACTCGGGATCGACGCCGCGGCGGGCGCGACGTGGCGAGACCAAACCACGCGCGCCAGCGGACGCGTCGACGTGATCAGCCGATTCTTGCTCGATCCATTCCGTGAGACGCCGGTCGGCCTGTCGTTGGGCGGTGGTTTGAGCCTGCCGTACACCGATGGCGACCAACGATTGCGGCCGTATCTCACCGTGGTGATCGACGTGGAAGGGCGAGTGCACGGACCGTTGACGCCGGCGCTTCAGGTCGGCCTCGGCGGCGGAACGCGAATCGGCGTGGTGCTACGGACCTCGCGACCCCGCTGGCGATAGCAAAAACGCCTCCGGATAGGGAGGCGTTTTTCTATCTACAAGCGGTGTGTCATTTCAGGCTGCCGCGGTATCGTCGCGCTTCTTTGGCGGCTGAGCGAACCGCTCACCGAGCTTGCGCAACTCATCGATCTGTTCGGCGCTCAACTCGGGGTAGCGATCCTTCATGTACTGCATCGTTTCGGTGAACCAGTCCGCTTGGTGCTCCACGGCGGACCCGACGACGCCGCACCGCATTATGTGCTGGAACAACTCGTCGCGAGCTTCCTCGTACGGCGAGGATGTCGCGGGGGCTTTCATGCTACGGTTCTTCTGTTTGGCCATGTATGGGAGTGTGGGGTGAGAGACAACGAAATCTAACGATTTTTCGAACTTTTTGATAGCGGCCGGGCTCGCAGCCCTTCCAATCACTTACGCAATGAATCCTGCAATCGCTGCGCCGAGTCCCCGAGAAAGCCTCGCCGTCCGCGCCCGAATTCTGTGTCCGTCCTCGCCGTCACTCGGCGCGGACCATTCCCGCCGCGCCGACAAACTCGAGGATCATGTTGGCGAGCGTGTCGGGTGCCTCCTCCGGAACGAGCCGACCCGTACCTGGAAGTCTCACGAGCCTGCTGCCTGGAATCGTATCGGCAAGCGTGTCTCCAAGCTTAGGGCTGACGAACGGGTCTTGGTCTCCCCAGACAATTAGTGTCGGACAGTCGAGCAGGCCCAATTCGATGTCGAGCATGTCCTCGTCAGTCACGGACCGGCCGAGCGCGAGAAGGTGGTTGAGACCGTCGTCGCCGACGTATGGCGCGAGATATCGCGCGATCAATCCGTCGGGCATGTTCTGCTTGTCGGCGACGCTTTTCTCGAGCAGCTCACGGATCAGCGGCGCGGCGCCGAGCACACCGCGAGAGATTCGCAACGCAAAACGGGCGGTGTTGCGCTGCATCGTCTTGATGTCGTCGGCCGGCACGTCGTCGAACGCGATCGCATTGATCAACACCAGTCGCTCGACACGCTCCGGCCGGGTAAACGCGAGGTGCATCGCGACTGCGCCTCCCAGGTCGATACCAACAACGGTCGCTCTGGACAGGCGGAGCGCGGTGAGTGCGTGGTCGAAGTAATCCGACTGCGCGGCAATGCCGAATTGCGCGTCGAACGGCCGATCGGATTCGCCGTAGCCAAACAGGTCGATGGCGAACGCGGTGCGGTTGGCCATCGCCAGCACCGGGCCCACGGCCCGCCAAAGGAAACTACATGTGCCGAATCCGTGTACGAGAACAATCGGTGCACCGCCGTGGCCGTAGCGCTCCACGTGCAGTGAGCCTGGACCAACGGGAATCCGTAGTAGGTCTGCGTCCAAAGGTTGCTGGGTGCTGGGTGCTGGGTGCTGGGTGCTGGGTGCTGGGTGCTGGGTGCTGGTTGCTGGTTGCTGGTTGCTGGTTGCTGGTACCGCGGTTTGCAGTTGCCAGCAACCAGTCACCAGCGACCAGCAACTATTGCGTAACCTAGGTACCATCATAGCATCTTTCTTCGCGGTTGAAACCGTTTCGGACACGCGGTCGGAGGCAGTACCTTCCATGGCGGAGCAGGAGCAGACGTACGACGAGGGGCGGGCGCGAAATCTCGAGGCGCTCTTGCGAGCCTTGGCCGAGCGAATCCAGGCGCTCGATGGCGAAGGTCGCCTTCTCGATGAGGCCGGTGAGCTCATGCGCTTGATCGGCGACGTTCGCAGTGAGCTCTTTCACTATGAAGTCCGCATCACCTACGACACCCCCGAGATCGCCGAAAGCCGGCGGATCGTGAGTGACGCCCAGAAAGAAGACGAATCGACATGGCCAACAAGCGAGTGGAAACCGGACGAGGACGAAAGCCCGGAGTGGTGAAGGCGTCGAAGAAAGCGTCGACCTCGAATCGTGCGTTCTATCTGATCATTGCGGCGATCGCCATCGGCGGAATTGCCGCGTTGACGTATGCGTCCACGCGCTCGAACGCGGCGGTGAACGCCAGTCCGGTCGATACGACGCTTCCGGCGGTGAAATCCGAGGGCTACGTGATGGGCAGCCCGACCGCGCCGGTCGAGGTCATCGAGTTCGGCGACTTCGAGTGCCCACAGTGTGGACGCTTCGCGACGTTGACCGAACCCGATATCCGGAAGAATCTCGTCGGCACCGGGATGATTCGATTCCGCTACATCGACTTCCCGCTGCAGATCCATCCCAACACATGGAACGCGTCGCGCGCCGCGGCGTGTGCCGACCAGCAGGGCAAGTTCTGGGAAATGCACGACGCGCTTTACGCGAATCAAGATCGGTGGGACGGCGCCGCGACACGCAATCCCGACAAGGTCCTCAGACAAATCGGCGATCAAATCGTCCCAGACAAATCCAAGTTCGACACATGCGTCGACACCAAGGCGACTCAAGCCAAGATCCAGGCGCATTGGTCGCTCGGCATGGCGCGCCATGTCGAGGGAACGCCCACCCTGGTAATCGGCGACAAGCAGGTCGCGCAGTCGCTCCCGTACGATCAGTTCAAGCAGCTCGTCGATTCCGCTCTGGCCAAGAGCGGCAAGACGCCGGCGGCTGCGGGCGGTGACACGGCACAGTCGGCGACCGTAGGCGGAGCCAAGGGCGGCAGCAAAAAAGCTCGATGACCAAACGCATGTGGATGGCCTTGATCAGCCTCGCCGGGCTGTTTCTCGGCGTGTACCTCACGATGTATAAGTTTGGCGTCATCGGCACGCTGGCGTGCAACGTCGGCTCGTGCGAGCAGGTGCAAACCAGTCGCTGGTCGGTGTTCCTTGGGCTCCCGGTCGCGACCTGGGGCGTGGGGTTTTACGTGCTGATGTTGGGGCTTTCGATTGCGGGGATGCAGCCACGCTTTCTCGATTCGCGCCGGCTGTCGCTCGGGATATTGGTGCTCGCCGGGTGGGGAGTGTTGTTCACGGCGTGGCTGAATTATCTCGAGGGATTCGTGATCCACGCGTGGTGCGAGTGGTGCCTGGGCTCGGCGGCGATGGTCTTGTTGCTGTTCGCGCTCGCGATAATGGATTGGCGGGAGACGCGAGAGATCGAGCGCGAGACCCGCTAGGCGCGCTTGATGGTCCGTTGCTGCGCGCGACCCTGCGACGCGTCGTTGATGCGGAGCCTCGGGCGTTCGTCCGCGCCGTCGGCACCATCGTACGCACGCCGCCGATAGGGGACCAGGTCCTGGCCGAGCACCACCAAGGTGCGTGTAGCTACCGTGCTTGCTAGCGGCTCCGGGATCGCCATCTCTCGGACGTAGGTGTCGATTGCCCGATCGAACGTCAGATCTTCGGTCAGCGTGTCGACAAACATGAGCGCGTTGTCGACGTGCGCGCGGATGATCGCTTCTTCAGCCCGCGCCTGAGCGAGCTTGAGACGCCGCTCAGCGGCGGGCTCGAGCTTGCGGCGGAAAATTCGTTCGGGAAATAAGCGGCGGAGCAAGCTCCACATATGTTCAATCTACGGCGGTTTAGGAATCTGAACAGGGCAGGGATTGGGCCAGGACTGGTGTTGGTCGCTGGCGTTCCCTGAGAAATCCCGTCATCCTGAGCGAACCTCGATGTCATCCTGAGCGAAGCTCGACGTCATCCTGAGCGAAGCGAAGGATCTGCTGTTGTGCGCGGCGTCACCTAGTAGCAGATCCTTGGTCGCTTCGCTCCTCAGGATGACAGTCGGCGCGGCCCCGGAGCAACAACGCCAACCGGCAACCGCGTCAGCTCTCCTGCGACTCGTACTGATCCTTGAGCGCCGCTACGACGTTCGGATCCGCGAGCGTCGTGGTGTCGCCGAGCGCGCGACCTTCGGCGATGTCGCGCAAGAGGCGGCGCATGATCTTCCCCGATCGGGTCTTTGGCAGGTCGGCCGAGAAGAGAATGTCGTCGGGTTTGGCGATCGCGCCGATCTTTTCCGCGACGAAATTCCGCAGCTCTTCGCGCAACTCGGAGTTGTGATGAAATCCTTCGCGAAGCGTGACAAACGCCGCGAGCGCTTGCCCTTTGAGCTCGTGCGCCTTGCCCACGACGGCCGCCTCGGCGACCGCGGGATGCTCGACGAGCGCCGACTCGACCTCCATCGTGCCGATGCGATGGCCGGCGACGTTGAGGACGTCGTCGACGCGACCAAGAATCCAATAATAGCCGTCGTCGTCGCGCTTGGCGCCGTCGCCGGGGAAGTAGAGATCGGGCCGGCCTGGCCACTTGGTGAAATACGTCTCGACGTAGCGCGCATCGTCGCCCCAGATCGTGCGCAGCATCGACGGCCACGGTTTGGTGAGCGCGAGCAAACCACCACCGACCTTGATCTCGTCGCCCTTCGCGTCGAGGAGCGCGGCGCTGAAACCGGGAAGCGGAGTCGTCGCGCTGCCCGGCTTCGTCTCCGTGACGCCAGGGAGCGGCGAGATCACGATGCAGCCGGTCTCCGTCTGCCACCACGTGTCGACGATCGGACAGCGATTGCCGCCGATCTTTTCCTGATACCACATCCACGCTTCGGGATTGATCGGCTCGCCCACTGAGCCGAGTAACCGAAGTCGAGACAAGTCGCGCTTCGCGGGCCACTGATCGCCCCACTTCATGAACGCGCGGATCGCCGTCGGCGCGGTATAGAGAATCGTTACGCCGTGGCGTTCGCAGATCTGCCAAAAGCGATCCTTCTCGGGCCAGTCGGGCGCGCCCTCGTACATCACGCACGTCGCGCCGTTCGCGAGCGGACCGTAGACGAGATACGAGTGTCCCGTAACCCAGCCCACATCAGCCGTACACCAGAAGACATCGCTGTCTTTGAGGTCGAACACCAGCTTCGTCGTCGACGTGACGCCGACGAGATACCCCGCCGTCGTGTGCACGATTCCCTTCGGCTTTCCCGTGGTGCCCGACGTGTACAGGATGTAGAGCACGTCCTCGGCGTCCATCTTCTCGGGCTCGCAATTCGCATCGGCGGCGTGCATGAGCCGATGCCACCAGTGGTCGCGTCCTTCTTTCATCTCGGCGAACGCTTCGTCGCCGCCGGCACCCGGGCGACGTTGCACCACGATCACGTTCTCGATCGACGGACATTCCTCGATCGCCTTGTCGGCGTTTCGCTTGAGCGGCACGATCGCCCCGCGACGATAGCCTCCGTCGGCAGTGATCAGCACCTTGCACTCAGCATCGTTGATGCGATCGCGAAGTGAATCGGGAGAGAACCCGCCGAATACCACCGAGTGCGCCGCGCCGATCCTCGTGCAGGCCAACATCGCGATCGCGACTTCGGGTATGAGCGGCATGTAGATCGCCACGCGATCGCCGCGCTTGACGCCGAGCGTCTTGAGCATGTTCGCGCACTTCTGGACATCGACGTAGAGGTCCCAGTACGTGAGCGTGCGCCGATCACCCGGCTCGCCTTCCCAGATCAACGCCGCCTTGTTACGCCGCTCGGTCTTGATGTGCCGGTCGACGCAATTCACCGAGACGTTGATCTTCCCCCCGGTGAACCATTTGGCGTGCGGCGGCTTCCACTCGCACACGGTCTTCCATTTCTCGAACCACTCCAGCTCATTCGCTTGCGATTCCCAAAACGCCTCCGAGTTCTTCTCAGCCACCTTGTAGAGCGAGGTGTCCGAGACGCGCGCGGCGCGCCGAAAGGCGTCGGACGGCGGAAACTTGCGGTTCTCAATGAGAAGGGCGTCGATTTCTGACATAGCGGAGCATTATAGGGGCAATGGATGGGAGTGGTAAGC
>Ga0070708_100000035_pt1 | contig 86305 bp, 70 predicted proteins | sample KBSK5503metaG_FD_65469 | JGI IMG/M metagenome (GOLD analysis project Ga0070708, IMG submission 65469) | Corn, switchgrass and miscanthus rhizosphere microbial communities from Kellogg Biological Station, Michigan, USA - KBS K5-50-3 metaG | ecosystem: Host-associated > Plants > Roots >... | reverse complement strand
CGTCTTCCAGCAGCGCGGCTACGTCGTCGCGCACACACGCTCCGGCGCGCAAGGCCTCGAGTTGGCGCGACTCGCAAACCACGATCTCCTCGTCGTCGACGAATCGCTGTCCGACATGACTGCGTTGGATATGTGCTGTGCGATCCGGGATGGCGCTCGCTTCGATCACTCGATTCCGATCGTGATTACGTCGCCCACACCCGCGGATCCGCGCGCGCGTATGGCCGCGTTCACCGCCGGCGCCTGGGAGTATTGCAGTCATCCCGTCGATCTCGAGCCGGTCTTCGTCAAGCTGCAGACTTTTGTTCGCGCGCGTGGTGAGATCGCTATCGCGCGTTCGGAAGATTTCGTCAACGCGACGACCGGTCTCTATACTCCGTTCGGGCTGCGGCAGCTTGCCGGAAAATTGGGCGCACGTGCGCTAAGAAAACACGAGCCCTTCGCATGCGTCGCGTTCGCACCGCAGGTCATGGATCGCGAGATTGGCGCCAGCATGCTATGGAAGGAAAGCGCCAGCGGTTTTGCGGACGTCGCTCACGTACTCCGCGAGCAAAGTCGCCAGTCCGACGTGGTGGGCCATGCTGAGGATATGCGCCTGGTCATCCTTGCACCTGATACCGACGCTGAGGGTGCCCGGCTGCTGGTCGCTCGGCTTCAGCGCGAGCTAAACCGCGCCGCCAAAAACAAAGCGATCAGCGGCAATGTCCGCCTGCGTGCCGGATATTCCGCCGTCTCTGATCTCGCCATGTCGAAGATCAACGTCCCCGAGCTCGTGCACCGCGCCGAAAGCGCGCTCGATCACGCTCCCCTGCAAGGCGATGGTGACGCGATTGTGAGCTTCGACGATCTGCCCATTTTCTAGTCCCGCATTAGCGGAAGCGAAAAACGGCGCCAGGTCTGGCGCCGTTTTTTTTTGTACTTGAATGGAGCGTACAGGGATCGAACCTGCGACCTCCTGGTTGCAAACCAGGCGCTCTCCCAGCTGAGCTAACGCCCCTCGACGCGAAATATAGACGCACACACTCCAGGCAGACAACGCGCATTTCGTCTGCGAGTTCGCGCAATCGCTGCGTCCGGGCAGGCTGATCGTGAGCGTACAGTAAGCGCACGTGCTCCTCGGGCGTAACCCGCTGATGACCAGCAGCTTACGACAATGCGCACTCGTTGGCCTATAAACTGGCACGCGGCATCGAGAGTGTTGTGACCGAGCCACATGAGCGTGGCGCAGCTCGGCGTTGTGACGCCCCTTGCGGCACGAAGCTGCGCCCAGCTTTTGCTACCCGTGCCCGCGGCATGCTCTTCAACAGCTTCGTTTTTCTGCTGGCCTTTCTTCCAATCACCTATCTGGTGTTCTGGACGCTTCGTAGCGCCAAGTCGCGTTACATCTGGCTCACGATGACGGGCTACGTGTTCTACGGGTATTGGGATCCGCGATTCTGCCTTTTGATGGCGTTCTCGACCGTCGTCAGCTATAGCGCCGGATTGGGATTCCTCCGCTGGAAAGATCCGCGGCGGCGCCGATTGCTACTCATCGTTCCGATCACTGGTGATCTGGCGATTTTAGGTTTCTTCAAGTACGCGAACTTTCTCGTCGGCTCATCCGGGCGATTACTGAACTGGGCGGGTGCGGGCGTCACTGTCCCTCACTGGAACATCATCCTGCCGATCGGAATTTCGTTTTACACGTTCCACACGATTACCTACATAGTCGACTCGTATCGGGGCGTTGTTAAGCCGACTCGCAACATCTTCGAGTTCTCGGCTTACGTCTCTCTCTTTTCGCAGCTCGTCGCCGGCCCCATCGTCCGCTTCCGGCAGATCGAAGAGGATCTCGAGAAGCTTGGGCAAGCCGACCGAACCCGCTGGCTGAGCCTTGGGATCTCGTTCTTTTTGATTGGCCTGCTGGAAAAGGTGGTCGTCGCCGACACGCTTGCTTTCTTCGTCAATCGCGATTTGGCGAACTATCGGTTGCTTTCGACCAACGGCGCCTGGCTCGCAATGATTGGGTACACTTTCCAGCTCTATTTCGACTTCGCCGGCTACAGCGACATGGCGATCGGACTCGGCTATATGTTCGGACTGAGAATCCCAATCAATTTCAATTCGCCCTACAAGGCGCTGGACCCGTCGGACTTCTGGCGACGCTGGCACATCTCGTTGTCGTCGTGTCTCCGCGACTACGTATACATTCCGCTCGGAGGAAATCGCCGCGGCGAGCGGAATGCCTATCGCAATCTTCTTCTGACGATGCTGATCGGCGGCCTGTGGCACGGCGCCAGCTGGACCTTCGTAATCTGGGGCGCATATCACGGACTCTTGCTGGCTGCGTATCGCCGTGTCGGATCGACTTGGGATCAGCTTCCCCGGTTATTCCGTCAGGTGTCGATGTTCATGCTGGCACTATTTGGATGGGTGCTGTTCCGGTCGACCGATTTCGGGATGGCCGCGAATCTTTTCGCCAAAATGTTCTCTCTGACGTCGGGCGCACGAGTAGAGGGGCTCGTGCCTTACATCGCGGCCCTGTTCATGGCCGGAGCATGGGCGATGGCCGGCCCGAACGCTCAGGAAATGCACTCGCCGCAGTGGGTTCCCAGCAGGCGCCGGGTCATTGGCGTGGCGATCGCTGCCGGCGCTTCCCTCGCAGTGCTGCTAGGGTCGGGCGCGTCACCTTTCCTCTATTTCCAGTTCTAGCCCGGCGTGATCAAGTTCCTCCGCAGGTTCGTGTGGTTCAGTCTTGTGGCCGCCGCGGTCGTCATCGGTGCGGAAGTGATGTCGCGCGTTGACGACGCCGTTCGAACTGGCATGCAGCTGTTGGCGTCGCCTTCGCCGGGCGACCTCACGATTCAGGACTCGCTAGGCACGCGCGGCCGGCCCTTTGCGCACTATCAAAAGTGGAAGTTAAACAGCGCCGGATTCCGTGGTCAGGAGATCTCGTTCAGTCCGCGACCGGATTGCATCCGTGTGGCAGTAATGGGTGCTTCCGAAACTTTCGGATACGCGGAGTCGCCGGGCAAAGAGTTCCCTTCACAGCTCGCGGACTCGCTCAGCCGCAAAGGCTGCTACGAGGTCATGAACACGGCAGTCACGGGCCTGCCACTAACCGGACAGGTACAGCTCTGGGAGAACTGGGTTTCGCGATTTCAGCCGAGCGTGGTCGTTATCTACGCGTCGCCCGCGTTCTATCTCTCGAATAATCCTCCCAAATTCGCGTCCCCGAGGCGTAGCAGAACGTCCACTTCATCGATGAGCCAACCGCGATTTTCTTCACGCTTTCTGGCTCGCATGAAGGAGCGAATCCACTATCCGGATTTCATCCAACGCCGGCGCGTTATGAAGACCATCGCAAACGCAATTCACGGACGTCCGGAAGGCTGGTTTTATCGCAGCGTACCAGATGACCGTGTCGTGCTCTTTCGCCGCCACCTCGATAGTCTGGTCGCGGATGTTCGCGCAAGTGGGGCGGTGCCCGTGGTAGTGACCCATGCAATGAGGTTCGGGGATCGGCTCAACTCGGAAGACCGGGATCTGCTCCGTTCGTGGCGCCAATTCACTCCCCGCGCCACCGAGAGCGTGCTGATGCGCTTCGAGCTAGAAACGGCGGCGACCGTGCGTGACCTCGCGCGCGAACGCGGCGTGCCGATAGCTGACGTCGCCGCCGTAATGAATGGACAGACTAGGTGGTTTGCCGACTTTACCCATTTTAACGACGAGGGTGCGGGTGTTATCGCTGATTGTATAGCGAGCGCGGTAGAGCTCGCTATACCACACGAGCACGCTCGTGTCGCCAATGTCCGGTCCAGCGTGCTACTCGTGCGCCGGTAGCGGCTCCATGGTGCGCGGATTCACCGGCACCTGCACTTCGTCGCGATACGGCGACGTCATCAACAGAACTCGGACTCGCGGAAATGCGTCCATGAACGACAAATAGCAGAATCCCCAGATGCCCAGTAATCCGGCAGTAATGCCGATCTCCCAGAGCCCGAGCGGAATGTTGCTCAATACGCCGTAGATGGACGGATAGACCTCGAGATAGCGCGCCATCCACAAGCCCACCACCGTGCAACTCGCGAAAAGGACGAACGTCGGCAGAAAAACCTTCGCCGCGCGCGACAGCAGTCCGAAAAACGGGAAGACGAACATCAGACCGACCGTGATCAGCGTCGGGATGCGCCAACCCTGAATGAGGCGCAGATGCATCCAGTGGGTCTCTTCACCCATGTTCCCGTACCAGATGACAAGGTACTGGCCGAAGGTGATATAGCCCCAGAACGCGGTGAAGGCGAAGACAAGTTTGCCGAGGTCGTGGAAGTGCTTGTCCTGGATCATGTCGTAGCGAGCGAGGTACCTGCGCCACGCCATCGTGATCAGCGACCAACTGGCGAGCGCCGCCACCCAGGCACCCATGAAGAACCACCACCCGTACATGGTGCTCTGGAAGTACGGATCGATGGACATCGAGAGATCCCACGACAGCACGATCCAGCCGTACCCAAACGCGAAAGCGAGGAAAACGGCGAGATAACCCTGAAGTGAGTGCGTCGAGTGAAGCTCTCTGCGCTCATCGCGGAAGTTTCTCCGCATCCGCTCGCGCAGTCCCCGCGCCCAGTTTGCCCCGGCTTCCGCCACGACCCCGACATCGAGACGAACGGTGGTGTAGATGTACCAGAGGCTGAGCGAGGTGATGATGAGCGCGATGCCGATCACCCGCGTGAAAAAGAAGGGCGGATTGAGGTACACCGCCTTCTCGTGAATCTCGGGGACGCGGTTCGACCACCAGAACACGTGGTGCTTGCCGAAGAACAGGATCACAAGAAGCAGCACGAAGGCCACCGGAAGAAACGCGACGTATCCTTCCAGAAACCGAATGATGGGCCGCGACCAGCGCGCCGTCGTGATGCGCTGCACGGCGACGAACATCACTCCGGCCGATGAGATCGAGGTGAAGTAAAGCCAGTTGACCAGCAGCGACTGCCAGACTCGATCCGGCTGCACGAAGAGACCGATGATGAACACGATCAGCCCGATCCCAGCGAGAACCAGCGAGATCGTCTTGAGGATCGGCGGAGTCGGCCGATCGATTCCGATCAGCACCTCGTCGCGCGATAGAGCGTGTGGGTCGTGAGTGCTCACCGGATTCCCCTCGCGCGCAAGCTGTCATTCCCAGCCTTGGCAGAGTCAGTGCCCCCCGGCAAGAGGCTGCGTGGATTGTAGAACGGCGCCGGCTGATTCGGTCCGATCTTCGTTGGTCCGGGAACCTTGTCACCTGTGACCCCGGGTGCGGCGAGTGGACCCACGACGACTGACTTGCCGCTAACTCCCTGCAGTGCTCGCAGGTAATTCACAACGTCCCAGCGATCCATCTCTTCGATTCGGTTGTAGGGCGGCATCAGTCCACGCCCATTCCGAATCATCCCGAAGATGTAGCCATCGGTGCGAGACTTGGTCACGTCCGACGTGAGATTGATGCCGGGCATCCCAAATCTTGTCGCCGGTCCGTCTCCCACCGCGCGGTCACCGTGACACACGGCGCAGTTGATCTGGAAGTATTTTCTGCCATTGGCGAGCGACGAATCAGTCGCCGGCGTCGGATTCCGCAGCCCCGACATCGAGTCGATCGTAGCGGGGAACGCACCATAGGAGACCTGGAAACCCGCCACGGCAGTTCCGGTGGTTGGCACCGACATCTGCGGATTGCCGCGCGACGGCGTCAGCGTGTCTTTAACCGGCTCCCACGTCGAGATCGACGGCTGCCGCTTGAAGTCGGTGAACCACTCGCATGCGGTGAGCAGGAGCGGCAGCGCGAGCACGACCATCCGAAGCCTAGCGCTCACGCCGCACCTCCACTGCCCCGTGCTGACGCAAAACGTCCTCAGCGGTCCTCGCCTGCTCCGGCGGACATTCTACCCAGATGCCGTAATCGCCATGACTGAAGCGCGGATCGTAGCCGACCTGCATCGTGAGCCTTGGCACGCGCGCACTGATCAGCAGACCCGCCACCGTAGACAGGCCGCCGATGAGCACCATCACCTCGAAACCGAAAATCGTGTACGGCACCCACGACGCGATCGGCTTGCCGCCCACGACCAGCGGCCAGTAATCGGAAGTCCAAATCGCAATCCAGTACCCGAAGGTGACGCCAAGCAGTCCGCCGATCAGCGTATAACGCCTCACTGGACTGGGGGGAGCTGCGATCGCTTCCTCGAGCTCGTGACGCGGCGTTGGCGTATAAACGCGGATCATGCCGACGTTCTTTTGCTTCAGCGCTTCAATCGCGCTGACGGCGGCATCGAGCTCGCGGAAAGCACCAAGAACGCCCCGCATCAGGCGAACTCTCCCGGCGTGTCCGGCTCGAACTCGAAGTGGCGCCCGGCGGGATCGATTCCGTGCGGGTGCGTCGTCCGCAGCCGCGGCGGAACGATCTCCTTCACCTCAGCGATCGCGATCACCGGCAACTGCTTGATGAACAGCATGAACCACATCGAGAACCAGCCGAAGCTGCCGGCAAGAATCGCGTAGTCGACCCACGTCGGGCGATAACTCGTCCACTGCCACGGCTCGAACTCGTGCGAGAGCGACGGCACGACGATGACGAAGCGCTCGAACCACATCCCGATGTTGATCGTAAAGGAAATGATGAAGAGCCACGCGGCGCTGCGTCGCAGCTTTTGCACGAACAGCGAGAGCGGCAGCATCATGTTGCAGGTGTAGAGAATCGCTGATGCCCACCACCACTGGCCCCAGATACGATTCGCGAAGAAGCTCTTCTCGGCCTCGTTGCCGCTGAACCACGCCACGAACCACTCGTTCATGTAGGCGCAGCCGACGAGGAGCGAAGTGAACAGCGCGAGCTTGGCCGCCGCGTCGAGGTGATTGATGGTTACGTAGTGCTTGAGGCCGAACCACTTTCTCAGCGGAATGATGATCGTGAAGACCATCCCCATGCCGGAGAAAATGGCGCCGGCGACGAAGTAGGGCGGGAAGATCGTCGTGTGCCAACCAGGCGTGAGCGCCATCGCGAAGTCGAAGGACACGACCGAGTGCACCGACAGCACCAGCGGCGTCGAGAACGCGGCGAGGAACAGATATGCTCGCGCGAAGTGCCGCCATTCGTTGTCGGTGTTGCGCCAGCCCAGCGAGAGCATCGTGTAAACGGTCTTCCGGATGGGGCTGATTTTCTCGCGGTCCCGCAGTACAGCGATGTCCGGAATCAGCCCGATGAAGAGGAAGGTGCTCGAGATCGTGAAATAGGTGAGAATCGCGAACACGTCCCAGACGAGCGGGCTCTTGAACTGCGGCCAGATGTATCGCCAGTTCGGATACGGAATCAGCCAGAAGAATTTCCACGGCCGTCCGAGGTGCAGAATCGGAAACAGCGCCGCGGTCATAACCGCGAACACGGTCATCGCTTCGGCACAGCGGTAAATCGTGGTACGGAAACCGGCGCGGAACAGATACAGAATCGCCGAGATCAGGGTGCCGGCGTGTCCAATACCGATCCAGAAGACGAAGGTGATGATGTACACGCCCCACATCACCGGCGGGTTGTAGCCCGCGACGCCCAGACCGCTGTAGATCTGGTACATCCAGGCGCTGATGCCGATGATGAGGAAGAAGACGGCGACGCCGAGTCCGATGAACCAGAAGAGTGTCGGCCGAAGTGTTCCGCTGATCTCGCGATCGACCTGCTCGTAGTCTCTGACCGCCGGTAGCTGGACGCCTGCGGTTGCGATGTTCGGACGGCGCGGCTCGTCGCGCGATGGTGCCGGCCTGGTGACGGTCGCCATGCTAGGTCCTCCCCGCCGGCGTGGGATGCGTCACCTTCTTCAGGTAAACGACTGCGGTATACGTGTTCAGCTCCTCGAAGACGTGATATGCCCGCGCATCCTTCGCCAGCTGCGTGACCGTCCAGTTCTCGTCGGCGGCATCACCGAACACGATTGCGCGCGACGGACATGACGCCGCGCACGCCGTCGTGAACTCGTCCGGTTTCAGCGGGCGTTTCTCCAGAGTCGCGCGGTTTTCCGCCTCGCGAATTCTCTGGATGCAGAAGCTGCATTTCTCCATCACGCCTTTCCCGCGCACGGTTACATCCGGATTGAGTTGCCAGTTGAGCGGCTCCGGGAACGCGTACTGTGGACGCGCCGGCTCACCGTAACCGAACCAGTTGAAGTACCGAACCTTGTACGGGCAGTTGTTGGAGCAATACCGGGTGCCGACGCAACGATTGTAGACCTGCACGTTGAGACCGTCGGGCGAGTGATACGTCGCGTACACGGGGCACACGGGCTCGCACGGAGCGTTGCCGCAGTGCTGGCACATCATCGGCACGAAGCGCGTGTCGAAGTTCGCGGTGCCGTCCTCGCCACCCGGTCCCTCGTAGTAGCGCTCGATGCGAATCCACGCCATCTCGCGGCTGCGCAAAAGGTTCGCGCCGAAGCCGGTACGATCGGGCAGAACCTTTCCTACCTGCCAGTCGGCTCCAACCGTCGGGATGTTGTTCTCGGCATAACACGCGCTCACACACGCGGCGCAGCCGGTGCAGCGCGCGAGATCAACGGTCATCGCCCAACGACGTTTGGCCATGCCGCTCCAGTGCTTCGGATCGTACATGCCTTTGTCATTGGAGCGCGGACTCCCCTGCTCTCCCTCAGCATCGTTGGCGACCGGAGATCTCATTCCCGGCAGGAATGCGTGCGATGCATCGCCCGGCATTTCTTCACCGTGCTGCGGCCCCCCCCCGCCCTCATGGCGCTCACCCGCCGCTGGCTCGACGCCGGCCGCCTGCGCAACCTCGGACGCGTTCGCGTTCCCGGAATCGTAGCCGGGTCTTCCCGCTCTCAGGTCAGCGATGGCGATTGCCTGTCCAATCCCGCGTCCATGTTGTCTCGCGGATCCTTCAGTCGTGACGATGTGTGCGTAGCCACCCGCCTTGGTGACGTTTGCTTTTGTCGAGACGAATGCAATCCCGCCCGCGCGATCTTCTCCGGCCGGAAGAATCTCCAGCGGATTGAGGCCCGCCTTCGCATAGCGTCCTGCGTGCGTGTGTCCTCGTCCCGTCCCAATGGCCACGGTGTCGCGCTGAATACCGGGATAGCGAAGCACAGGCAGCGTCAGACTCCCGGCGGCAGTACGGACGGTGACAAGATCGCCGTTTGCCAATCCCATCCTTTCCGCAGTCGCCGGATTCATCTCGGCGACCGTTTGCCAGCAGATCTTCGTGACCGGATCCGGAATCTCCTGGAGCCACGGTTTGTTGGCGCCGCGGCCATCGCCAATGAACGGATGCGGGTAGACGACGAGATACATGTTGCCGCTGGACTGCTCTATCGGCGCTGTCGCGTGCACCGGCGGAAGCGGACGTGCCGTCGTCGGCTCAGCGAGTGACCCCGACACGAATCCGCGCGGAAGCGCCGCAGTAAGCGCGGCTGCTCCGCCGGGAAAGCGACTGATCAACCAGCTCCGGTAGTCGGCGGCCGGGTAGCGCGCGGCATTGGCTGAATCCTTCTTGGCAACGGCGATCAACACGTCGGAGGTTGCACGCGTGTCGAAAACAGGATCCATCGCCGGCTGCTGGAGCGAGAGCGTGCCGCGAATAGGCTCCGCGTCTCCCCACTGCTCGAGGGAGTGATGATCGGGAAGAATTAGGTCGGCGAGCTCGGAAGTCTCATCCGGATAACTGGAAAAGCTTACCTTGAACGGAACCTTCGCTATTGCCTCGGCAAACCCGACGCCCTTGGGTAGAGTGAACGCCGGATTTGCGCCACGCACCATCAGCAGTGAGACACCTCCGGTATTCATCCGCGTAACGAGCGCCCGCAGCTCCGCCGGCGAAGCCATTCGATCGAATCCGAGGTAGCCTTCGTTAGGCTTGATGGTCGTGCCGACATTGCCGCGCGAATTCAACGCGTTGGCGGCGAGTGCGACCTCGAGCCCGTCCGCTCCGCCGCCGCCGGCGATGACAATGCTCGGAGTTGTCGACGCAAACTCGCGGGCAAACGCGTCGAGGACGGTTTCGCTCACGCCAGTCGCCTGCGACGCAGCTTGAGCCGATGATTGGCCGCCCAGAAGCTGGACTATCGCCATCTCGCTGCCCGGTTTGCAGTCGATCCACTGGTCGGCGTTGAGTCCTGTCAGCGAGCGACGCGGACCGACGTAGATCAGCCGCGGCGCGTTTTCGTGATCCGCTCTCGCTTCCGCGAAATCGAGCTGCTGCGGCACCATCGCGCCCCAGCTGTCGAGGAAATCGGCGCCAATGGAGACGACGAGTCGAGCGGCTCGGAAATCGAGTCGCGGCCACGCCACGCCGTAAGTCTGTCGATTCGCCGCAATGACTGCGTGATCCGCGCCTGCATCGTAGCTGAGATGCGGCGGCATCCCGAACGCGGCGAGCCAGGCATCGAGAAAGCCGGGAAAACTTCCGCTCTCGTGTTGATTGATGAAGACGGCGTTGCCCCCGCCGCCTCTGCTGCGCGTTTCACCCAGCTTTTGCGCGAAGATCTGCAGCGCTTCATCCCAGGTTACCGGTTGCAGCTGTCCATTCTTGCGCGCCATCGGTCCGCGATAGCGGTCCGGATTGTAGAGTCCCTGCAATGCCGCCTGTCCGCGCGCGCACAGCGCCCCGCGATTAACCGGATGCTCCGGATTTCCCTCGAGCTTGATCGTGCGCCCGTCGCGCGTCTCGGCAATCACTCCGCACCCGGCCGAGCATTCGCGGCACGTCGTCGCGTAATAGTTCGAGACGCCGGGTACTGTCTGATCGGGTGAGACGAGATACGGAATGAGCTTTTCAACTTTCTCCTGCGTGCACCCCAGCATCGTCGTCGCCGCAGTGCCGACGCCGAGGACTTTGAGGAATTCGCGGCGCTTCACGCCGTTCGGCGCGACAGCTCCTGAAGACGCTGTGCGATCTTGCTCAGTGCTCATCGCTAGTAGTGACACGAGCCGCAGTCATAGCGCGCCCGGAATGGTGGATTGGATTGGCCGATGTGACAGTTGACGCACCAGCCCATGTTGAGCGACGACGCCTGGTAGACCTGCTTCATCGTCTGGATCTGACCGTGGCACGTTTGACACGTTACGCCGGCATTGATGTGGCGCATGTGGGGAAAGTGCACGTACTCCGGAAGCTTGTGGATGCGAATCCACGGCACCGGCTCTTTCTTGTTCCAGAATGCGGCGAGCTTCTGGATCTCCGCCTTGTTGTCGGGGGTGGTTCCCTGGATGACGGTGTGACACCCCATGCAGGTGCTCATCGCGGGCAAACCCGGATCGAACGATTTGTTGGCGGCGAAGTGACAGTAGAGGCAGTTCATCTTCAGCGTGTCCACGTGAATCGTGTGGCGGAATTTGACCGGTTGAACCGGGCTGTTTCCTTCCGATGAAGAGGCGCCGCTGTATGCAGAGAGCATGGTGGCGAGTACCGCAATGCATATGAAACCCGGCACTGCGAGCCATCTGCTTCGCAAGTTCATCCGCTGGTAATCGGTAAAGGCGAGTTAATCGGTCGGCTTTGTGAAGAATTTCACAAGCGCCCGACAGGCGGAAAAATGTTCGGACAGGTAGTGTGGCGCAAGGTCCGCGTCACTGCTGCAAACCTCCTGCCTTTCGCTTCGTGATGCGCTCGATTGTCCGCACGACTTCGATAAAAATCGCGCGCAGCAGCGCGAGCTCGCGCGAATCCGGAGCAGCACGATAGAAAAGCGTGCGCACGGTTCTCATGATGTGCTCGTGAAATCGCGTCTTGAAGAAATCGATCTGATAAAGCGCCCGCTCGGTGTCGGCAAAGAGTTGCTCGTACTCTTCCGCCGTCGCTGGTGGAGCGTCCTTTCGCGGCGGTGCCAGAGTGCGCGTGGCGTCGGCAGCGGTCAGATGCAGCTCGTACAGCGCGATCAGAACTGCCTGCGCCAGATTCAGTGACGCGTGGCCTGTGGTGGGAATCGTCACCAGCAGGTGAGCCCGATCCAGAATCTCGTTCGGCAACCCCTTGTCCTCTCTGCCAAAGAGAATTGCCACCGGGCCGGTGTGTGCAAAGTCGAGAAGATCCGCGCTCGCCGCTTGTGGGGTCGTGACGTCGCGCTTCGCGGCTCGACGCCTGGCGGTGAATCCGGCGACTCTGACGACGCCCGCCAGTGCTTCCTCGATGGTCTCGCAGTTTCTGATTCGCTCGATGATGTCCGCGGTGTCGTGCGCGATGCCGGCGAGTCGCCACGGATCGTACTCGACCGAGCGCACGAGATAGAGGTCGGAGCAGCCCATGTTCTTCATCGCGCGGATTGTCGCGGCGATGTTGACCGGATCCTGCGGCTCGTAGAGGACGACCCTTACCGCGGACAAAACGGACCGAGGCGAGGTCATTGACTCCGGCATCGGATCCTCAATGTACGTCACCGGGCCGGATGCAAAATGCTGCCCTCCACTCTTGTGCTTGACCGGACGGTGGAGGACAGCATTGCGCCGAAGCAACGAAGTCGCCGCGGCCAGGTGAAACTTTCGCTAGACGACTGGTCGACCAGTGATGAGACGATAGATGATCACGATCACTGCGATCACGAGCAACAGATGGATCAGCCCCCCACCGACGTGCACCACGAAAAAGCCGAGAATCCAAAGGATGAGGAGAATTACCGCGATCGTCCAAAGCATGATGGCATCCTCTCAAGAAGTGAGTTACACCCGGCGCGACAGACAATTTCGCCCGCTCTGCGCGCAGCCGCGCGCGGCCTTGCGCGTGTGGCGGGGCACCCCGCGGATCATGGCAACCAGCATGCCGCGCACATGAAATTACGGTGTGTTGCTCAAGGAATCTGCACCAAACAGCTCGTTTTGCGGCGCAACATCGTATCGAACGCGACCCGCTGCATCGACTCGCCCGAACGATGTCAGTTGATGCTGCTGCGTCGCGGAGTCGAGGATGTGATAAACGGGGATGCCCTTCGCCACTACTGCGTCCGCGATGAGCGAGCGGTGACAGCGCCAGGGCACTGCTTCCGCGCACATGATCACCGTCGGTTCGAGAGTGGCAAGGGCCAGAAGATCGTCGAGTGCCTCAGCGAACTCTCGCGTTTCCATGTAGTCGGCATAAGCGCGAAAGCTCGCATTTCGCCACAGCGTGTTGTGCGAATCGCGTTTTCCGCGACGGCGCCCGCCCAGTGACGGCATGTGAGAGTACCTGCCGCCGGTATCGACGATGGCTCGCTGCAGATCCGGTTGCGAGAAGTGCGGGTATCTCGCCGATGTGGGGAAGGCGCGCACATCGACGAGATGTGTCGCGCCTTCCCTCGACAGCAGTCCTAGAAACTGCTCCAGCGATCGGGTCGAGTGCCCAATCGTGAAAAGCCTAGCGGGGTCCACGCTCCACGAAGCTCCCTCCCTCTACACGCGGCGAACCCGATGGAGGAGTAATTCCGGTGGATCCCGTCTGATGCAGCGCTTGCCTGCCGAGGAGAATTCTGGTCGCCCGCACATCGTGTCCCATGTCGATCAGCAGCAGCGCCAGGTCGCCACTGCCCCACAGCAAGCCTGCCAGCACTACGAGTCGGCTCATCTCGCCGAGCAGCGTCGGGATCGAAGTCGTTCCCTGGGTGACGAGGCCGGTGATGATCTCGGAAACGAGCAAAAGCAGGAGTATGACCGCCATCAGCTTGAACAGCTTCGAGAGATAGCCCAACCCCACATACGGCTCGAGATCGGCGAGGCGTACGGGCATAGCCGGGTCGCGCTTGGGATTGGAAGGTGCGTGTCTGTGGTCCTCCAGCGTCGTCGCGGGGCTGCCGGTTATTGTCTTGTCCATTAGCTATCTCCTGTTCCGATCCAGCGAGCGGGGTAGCCTCGCGTGTCAATGTGGGTGAACGGCCCGTGCGCTGACGTGCCGGAATATATGCCGCACCCCCCTATCAGCGAAGGGTGTGCCCGCTCGACGCGATTCACCGCATCCTGTATGACCTTCGCATCTGCAATATTCACGCGCCCGTCGTGATTCAGGTCGTCCATCTGCCCATCTCCGTCGTTGTCGATGAAGATGTCGTTGGCATCCCCGTACATGTGCCGGCTGAGGGCAGCGCGCCCGCGGGGATCGCCGCCGCCGGCGTTGTACTGGGGCGTTCTGAACCCGCTCATGACGCGTACCCCGGCGGGATTGATTCCGTGCTCCTGCAGATCCTGGAGGACGAGCTCGTCCTTGTCGATCAGCTTCATGTCGAGGACGATGTATTTCGGCCAGACGTTCTGCTGATCGTGCGGGAGAAAATCCTTGAGCTTGAAATGCTCGGAGAGCTGCGTGTTCTGATTCTGCTGCGTCACCTCGATGAATCCAGTCGGTGGCGCGTAGGTCACTCCCGGTCGACCTCTCCGCGCCGCCGGCCAGCTGCCAATGAAATACAAACCCAGTCGCCCGCCCCTCTCCTCCGTCGCCGGACGCAGAGTAATGACGCTGAAATCCGCCAGCGGCTTTATGGCGCTGCCTATTTTGAGAGCGAGGTTCCAGATTCCGGGACGCTGCGGTGCCGCCAGCGTGGCTGTCGATTCAGCAGCGGTACCCGACGAAAAAGTAGCGACCGCGCCGGGAGGCAGCGTATCGGCGAGGATGGGAGTGATGGGCGTTCCCGGAGCCTGGATTCTCACCCTCAGCTTTCCGCTCTCACCGCGCGCCGGCGTCGCTAGCGCCGTGAGGGCAGCGCCCGTCAGGTAGGCGACTGACGGCGCCGAGCCATCGGTCAGTGCCGACGCAATTGTCGCGGTAGCGGGCGTGACGGCGTCGTTGTCACCCGCAGCGCGAGCGCGCGCAATCGACCACGACCAACCCATCGCGAACAGTACTAGCAAGGCGACGGACACCGCGCTGAAGATTCTCTCAGCTCTGCCGATCGGGCGGCGAAAGCCGCGCTGCTTCAGCTCGGGGAACGCGAGTAGCCATTCGCCGGTGGTTGCTTTGCGCCGCGGGGGCGGTGAACTTGCACGTCTCTCTTCCATTCTACCTCGCTACATCCGCTCGTTACTAATCCGCTCGATGCAGGCGCTGACCGATTTCTTCCACCGATTCTCCAACCTTCCCGAGCTGGTGCAGTGGGCCGGTTTTTTCGGGATCGCCGCAATCATTTTTTCTGAAACCGGACTTCTCGTTGGAGTTTTCCTCCCCGGGGACTCGCTCCTCGTCACCGCCGGTCTGATCGCCGCCAAAGGATATCTCAACGTTTATGTGCTCGCTCCCACGCTGACCATCGCGGCGATCTGCGGGAACTCAGTCGGATATTTCATCGGTCGTACCACGGGCCCTCGCATTTTCAATCGAGAAAACAGCCTGTTCTTCAACAAGAAGCATGCTATCCGCGCCCACGAATTCTATGAGAAATACGGCCGCAAAACGATCGTGCTAGCCCAATTCATGCCAGTCATCCGGACGTTCGCCCCGGTAATAGCGGGCGTCGGCGGTATGAGATTCAGGCAGTTCGTCGCTTTCAACATCCTCGGCGCTTTCTTCTGGATCTGGAGCATGCTGGGAATCGGATACTTCCTCGGCAACAGCATTCCCGGAATCGATCAGCACATCGAAATAGTCGTCATAATCGTGGTTTTCATTTCGCTACTGCCCGGCATCATCAGCGCGTATCGCGCTCGACGTGCGCGGCGCTATGTAGCGTCGCCCGCCACGGGCGGAGACGTTTGAGGTGTCATCAGTTGGTAAGTTGCCCGACGCTCAGCGTCCGCTGAGCGGGGGGGATCACACAGGAGAGAAAGACAATGGCCTTCACACTTCCGCCGCTTCCCTACGACTTCGCCGCCCTCGAGCCGCACATAGATGCGAAAACGATGGAGATCCATCACGGAAAGCACCACCAGACATACGTCAACAATCTCAACGCCGCGATCGAGAAGGCGCCGGAACTGGCTAACAAATCACTGGACGATCTGATGCGAAACGCCGGCAAGCTGCCGGAAGCGGTGCGCACGGCCATTCGCAACAATGGAGGTGGCCATTGGAATCACTCCATGTTCTGGCAGATCATGGCGCCCAAGGCGGGTGGTGAGCCGGGCGGAAACCTTGGCAAGGCGATCAACAGCGCGTTCGGCGACTTCGCGAAATTCCGCGAGCAGTTCAGTGTTGCCGGGGTCGGGCGATTTGGATCGGGGTGGGCATGGCTGATAAACAACGGCGGTAAACTCTCAATCACCAGCACGCCCAACCAGGACAACCCGCTGATGGATGGCCAGAAGGCGATCATGGGACTCGACGTCTGGGAGCACGCGTACTACCTGAAGTACCAGAACCGCCGGCCGGACTACATCACGGCGTGGTGGAATGTTGTGAACTGGAAGGAAGTCGAGAAAAGATTCTCACAGAGCTGACGGGTAGAACCGCGTCTACTCGCACCTAACCGTAACGCGTTGTGGGTTGCGAGTAGCGCCGTTCCCAGTTGCCGGTAAACTGCGGTGCGAACCTTTCTGCCCGCCGTCTACGGAAAAAGCAACTGCAGTTGCGTTTGCGGTTGCTGTTGCCTTTGCAATCACGCCAGTAGGACGGTCTTACGGCAGTCACCGGCAACCGGGAACGGTGCTACTGTCACCTCGCAACGCGTTACGGTTGAATGCGAGTAGTGGCTCCCGCTTCCCGCTTCCCGCCTCCCGCCTCCCGCCTCCCGCCTCCCGCCTCCCGCCTCCCGCTTCCCCCTTCCCGTCTTACCTCGCCGCTTCCCCCTCAAGGTAAGTGTACCCCTCGAGCCCCGCGACGTAATCGGCGATGAACATGTTCGCATCCTGTCGCGGGATGCCCGTCGCGTTGGCTACTTTGCGGCGGAAGGTTGCGAGGAGATCCGACGCGCGGAATTGCACGTAGTCGAGCACTTCGGTCACGGTGTCGCCGTGCACCAGGTCGGTCACCTCGTACCCCTTCGACTCCGACAACCTGATGTGCACGGCGTTGGTATCGCCGAACAGGTTGTGCAAGTCGCCCAGAATCTCCTGGTACGCGCCAGTCAGGAAGATTCCAATTATGTAGGGATCTCCGTCGGCGAAGGGGTGAAGCTCCAGACTCTTTCTCGGCATCCGGTCACCGATAAAGCACTCGATCTTCCCATCGGAGTCGCAGGTAACATCCTGAATCGTCCCCCGGCGAGTGGGCTCCTCATTCAGCCGGTGAATGGGCATGATCGGGAAGATCTGATCGATCGCCCAACTATCGGGCAGCGACTGAAATAGCGAGAAATTGCAGAAGTATCGGTCGACCATCGTGGCTTCCAGATCGTCGACGATGTCCGAGTATTCATCGCGATCCTTCTGTGCGATCCGCACCAGCGTCGCAATCGTCGACAAATAGATCTGCTCCGCGATCGCCCGATCGCGCAGTGTGAGCACCCCGCTGTTGAACAGGTCCTGCGCTCTCTCCTTGTCGAACGTGGCATCGTGAAAGACTTCGCGCACCCTTTTTCTGGAGATGCGCTGCTTCGAGAGCGCTGCATGATCGGCGGCCATCTCGTGCAGCAGGGTGTGATGATCCTCGTTCAGCTCCGGCACCGCGTTTTCCGCCTGCGACTCGACATCGATCACACTCAATAGCAACAGCGCGTGATGCGCGGTGAGCGCGCGCCCGGACTCACTGATGACGTGCGGCATCGGCAGCTCGTGCTGCCGGCACGCCTCAGCGAGCGTGTAGATGACGTCGTCGGCGTATTCCTGGAGCGTGTAATTGACGCTGGCCTGCGACGTGGAGCCGCTGCCGTCATAATCGACACCCAGTCCGCCGCCAACGTCGACGTGCGTGACGTCGACTCCCAGTCCGCGCAGCTCCGCGTAGTAGCGGGAGACTTCCTGCAGCCCCGACTTGATGTAGCGGATGTCGGTGATCTGCGAGCCTAGATGGAAGTGAATGAGCTTGAGGATGTCGAGCCGATCGAGAGCCTTCAGCTTGTCGACCAGCTTCACCAGCTGCGCGGTGCCGAGTCCGAACTTCGATTTCTCACCGCCACTCTTCGCCCAGCGGCCGGACCCCTCGGAATAGAGCTTGATGCGGACGCCCGCCGTTGGCGTCACTCCGAGCTCGTCAGCCACCTGCAGCAACACATCGACTTCGCTCAGCTGCTCGAGAACGATGAAGACCTGGTGTCCCAGTTTCTGGCCCATCAGCGCGAGGCGCATGAACTCCTCGTCCTTGTAGCCGTTACAGACGATCAGATGATCGGTGTGCTCGGCGAGGCCCAGCACCGCCTGCAACTCCGGCTTGCTCCCGCACTCCAATCCAACGCCGGCGCTCTTGCCGAACTCGACGATCTCTTCAACGACGTGGCGCTGCTGGTTCACCTTGATCGGGTAGACCGTCGTGTATCCGCCTTCGTACGAATACTCCTCCCTCGCATGGGCGAACTTTTCGTTCAGCGACTCGATCCGGGAGCGGAGGATATCGGAGAAGCGGAGCAGGAGTGGCAGGCCGACGCCCTGCTCCTCCAGATCGCTGGCGAGCTCGAACAGGTCGAGCTCTCTGTCTGTCCGCTCCCGATCGGGACGGACGACGACGTGACCCGCTTCGTTGATGTCGAAGAAGCCGATACCCCAGCCCTCGATGTTGTAGAGGCTCCGGGCCGACGCGATCGTCCACGGCTCGCCGTTCGCAACGGGCGCGGGAGGCGGCGCGCTTTTTGGAGCCGGCGGAAGTCGGGTGCTTGTCATCTCAACATTTTAGGTGATGTGGTGCTCCAGTGGTACCGTCCCTTTGTCACGGATAAAGAGTCTCGATTCTCCAGCCGTCGCCATCTCGCGTGTAGAGATGACGCTCATGAAGACGATTGGGCTTGCCCTTCCAGAACTCGATCCGATCCGGAAAGACGCGGAAACCTGACCAGAACTTTGGCCGCGGCACCTGACGTCCCTCGAATTCCTTCTCGTACTTGGCGACACGTTGGTCGAGAGCCGTTGGCGACTCCAGCGGCTCACTTTGCCGCGACGCCCAGGCTCCGATCTGACTGCGACGTTCACGAGTTGCGAAGTAGGCATCCGCCTCTTTATCTGCAACTTTCGTAACTGTGCCCTCGATTCGGACCTGGAGGTCGAGCGGCGGCCAATGAAAGCAGAGCGCAGCCTTGGGATGCGCCAGCAGCTCGCGACCCTTTCTACTCTCGTAGTTGGTGTAAAACACGAAGCCGCGCTCGTCGAATGCTTTGAGAAGCACGATCCTGACCGAGGGCTGGCCGCCTTCTTCGATCGTGCCGAGCGACATGGCGTTGGGTTCAGGGATGACCGAGCGATCGATTTTCTCAGCGCGGGCGTAGACGGTGCGGAATCGCTCGATGGGATCCGGTGGGATCAACTAATACCTCGTCATCGTCGGATCCACCTCGTCTATCCAGCGGAGGATTCCGCCGGCCAGGTTTCTGACTTCAGCGACGCCGGCGTCGGCGAGTTGCTGCGCCGCGTACAGGCTGCGCTCGCCCACTCTGCAGTAGAGGATGGTCTCGCGACTCTTGTCGAGCCGCGGAATCTCAGCGCCGATGCGGTCGAGCGGAACGAGTCGCGCGCCGGGGATGTGGCCGATCTGCCACTCGTGCGGCTCGCGCACGTCGATGATCTCGAGTCGCTCTCCCTGGGCGAGCCGCTCCGCCAATCGCGCCGGTTGGATCTCGGTGACCCTCACCTGCGATGTGTCACGAGCGACTCCGCCGCAAAACTCGTCATAGTCGATCAATTCAGTCATCTCGCGCGTGCCGCACGCAGGACACTCCGGATCTCGCCGAATCTCAATGGTGCGGAACGCCATTGTCATCGCATCGATGGTCAGCAGCCGGCCGACGAGAGTCTCCCCCAATCCGAGCAGCAGCTTGATCGCTTCAGCCGCCTGAATGGTCCCGATGAGTCCGGGGACGACGCCCAGCACTCCTCCCTCAGCGCAGCTTGGCACAAGTTCGGGAGGAGGCGGCTCGCGAAAGAGACACCGGTAACACGGCCCGGCGGGCGCGCCGAATACGGAGGCTTGTCCCTCGAACCGATAGACGCTGCCGTAAACGTTGGGAATTCCGAGTAGCACCGAGGTGTCGTTTACCAGATAACGCGTGGCAAAGTTGTCGGTGCCATCGACGATCACGTCATATCCACGCGCAATCTCCAGCGCATTCGCGGAAGTGAGACGTGTTTCATAAGGCTCGACGCGAACGTTCGGATTGATGTCCCGCAATCGATCGAGCGCCGAATCGATTTTGGAGCTGCCGATTGCCGCAGATCCATGAAGGATCTGCCGCTGCAGGTTGGACAGGTCGACGGCGTCGAAATCAACCAGCCCGATCGTCCCCACTCCCGCCGCTGCCAGATACAGAGCGACAGGGGATCCAAGCCCGCCGGCACCCACCAGCAGCACCCGCGAGTTTTTGAGCGTGCGCTGCCCGTCCTCTCCCACCTGCGGCAGAAGAATGTGTCGGCTGTAGCGTACCAGCTCCTCGCGAGTGAGCGCTGTGGTATCGCGCGGCGATTCGGTGTTCACGTTCGTGGTATATTGCCCTGTAAATCGCTGAGTGGATCACTAGGACGCTAACTACTGTTCCCCCGGCGAGCAACGCTGTCACACGCAACGCAAAAAGGTTGATGCTTTTCAGACGATTTTACGACGAGAATCTGGCGCAGGCGAGCTATTTGATCGCTTGCGAAAAGACTCGCGAAGCAGTCGTGATCGATCCCAACGCCGACGTCGGGCTTTATACCCGCGCCGCCGGCGCCGATCGAGTACACATCGCACACGTGACGGAGACCCACATCCACGCCGATTTCGTCTCCGGTGCGCGTGCGCTCGCGGCGACGGCCGGGGCAACCCTCCACCTCTCGGGTGAGGGCAAGAGCGAATGGGCTTACTCCGCCGATGCTCTGAAGAGCGTCAACGTGCTGCGCGACGGTGCAGGCTTCGATGTCGGCCGTGTCCGCGTTTCTGCTCGACATATGCCGGGTCACACTCCGGAGCACATGATTTTCCTCGTCTCTGATCTCGAGCGCGGAGAGGAACCAGTCGGCGCAATAACTGGAGACTTCGTCTTCGTCGGAGACGTTGGGCGCCCAGACCTGCTCGAGCGGGCCGCGGGCCAGGAAGGCACCATGGAGCAGTCCGCCCGCCAACTCTTCCAATCGCTGAAGAAGTTTCGGGCGGAGCCCGATCACCTTCAGATCTGGCCCGGTCATGGCGCTGGCTCCGCCTGCGGCAAGTCACTGGGAGCGATGCCGCAGTCGACCCTTGGCTACGAAAAAATGTTCAACTGGGCGTTCGCCGAGCAGAGCGAAGACGCGTTCGTGAGCAGGGTCCTGCAGGACCAGCCGGTTCCGCCGCGGTACTTCGCGCTAATGAAGCGGATCAATCGAACAGGCGCGGAACTGCCCAAGACTGCGCCACCGAAATACCTCGGCTTCGACGAGCTGGAAGACGCCCTCGCCAAGAAAGCAACCATTGTTGACTGCCGCCCCACGCAGAAGTTCGCCGCCGGACACATGCCTGGCGCGCTGAACATTCCCCTCGGAAAGTCATTCCTCAACTGGACGGGGGCGCTCGTGCCCGAGAACGGCGACCTGTACCTGATCACCGAGGCGGACAGCGATGAAGCCGTGAAGTCGATTCTCCACAACCTCTGCAAGATCGGCGTGACGCGCGTCCCCGGGATTTTTCGCAGCGATGTCATTCACGAGTGGAAATCCCATCACCAGAACCTGGAGAAAGTTGCGCAGCTCGACCCGGCTGGCCTCAGCAAACTGGCGAGCGTTGACCACGTTCAGATCGTCGACGTGCGAAGTCCCGAAGAGTGGAGCAAGGGCCATTTACCGGGCGCGAAGCACATCCCCCTTGCGGCTCTTCCCGACAGAATTGGCGAGCTCGATCCCTCCGCGCCGATAGTACTTCATTGCAAAGGAGGCAGCCGGTCCGCCATCGCCACGAGCCTGCTGCAATCACGAGGCATCGCCAACGTCTCGAATCTTGCCGGCGGCTACGAAGCCTGGGTCGCCGAAGGTTTTGCTACCGAGGCTGGAAAGTCGAAGGGCCGGAGTAGCAACCGCCGCGGGAAGAAGAAGTAGGCTACCGAGAGCGCCTCGTGAGTCACCCTGTTGTTGTTCGAGGACCGCTCGGTCGTGGGAGGACTGCGACCCCAGCGAATTGGAAGGAACGGCTCGAAGCCCTGCGATATCTTCCTGCGCTCTTCCGCCTCATTTGGCGAACCCACCGCGGCTACACATCGGCCATCGTCGTACTCAGGGCCGTTCGATCAGTGGTGCCGATCGCCACGTTTTGGGTCGGCAAACTCATCCTCGACGCCGTGATCGCGGCGAAGGCTGGCCATGGATCGGTAACGCAAATCTGGCGATACCTCGCCCTCGAGCTTCTGATCGTCCTCAGCGGTCAGATTCTCGCTCGCGCCTCCTCGCTCGTTGAAAGCCTGCTGGGAGATCTTTTCTCCAATGCGATGAGCGTCGAGCTAATGGAGCACGCCGCAAAACTCGACCTCGCCCAGTTCGAGGACCCTGACTTCTACGACCACCTCGAGCGCGCGCGGCGACAAACCGTCGGCAGGATTGCACTTCTCAGCCTTCTGCTGTCGATGGGGCAAGATGGTTTGACACTTGTCACCCTGGCCGCTGCACTGATCGCTTACAACCCGTGGCTACTACTCCTTCTCGCCCTCGCGGTCATTCCCAGCTTTCTCGGCGAGACTCACTTCGCATCGCTCGGCTATTCACTGCTCTTTCGCTGGACGCCTGAGCGCCGCCAGCTCGACTACCTGCGCTACGTTGGCGCGAGCGACAAAACGGCCAAGGAAGTCCAGATGTTCGATCTCGCGCCGTGGCTGACCGAACGCTACCGGGTTCTGGCGCAGAGATTCTACGAAGAGAATCGCAGCCTGTCTCTGCGCCGTGGGATCGTCGGCGCCTTGTTATCGATCCTCGGCACTGTCGGGTACTATGGGGCCTACATAGTGATCTTGCTGCGGGCGGTCAGAGGCGACATTACCATCGGAACCCTGACCTTTCTCGCAGCGTCCTTCGGGCGCGGTCGCGATGTGATTCAGGGCACCCTCCTCAACGCCAGCAGCGTGTTCGAGCAGGCCCTCTATCTGCGAGATCTCTTCGTATTTCTCGACATGCAGCCGACGATCCACTCATCGCCCAATGCGCGGCAGGTGCCAACGCCGATCGAAACCGGATTCGTTTTCGAGAATGTCGGATTTCGCTACCCCGGCAGCGAGCGGTGGGCTGTGCGTAACGTGAACCTCGAGCTGCGCCCGGGCGAGCGGGTAGCCCTCGTCGGCGAGAACGGGGCCGGCAAGACGACGATTACCAAGCTGCTGGCGCGACTGTACGATCCGACCGAGGGACGAATCACGCTCGACGGCGTCGATCTCAAGGAATACGACCTCGCCAGCGTCAGAAAAGCGATCGGCGTGATCTTTCAGGACTTCGTGCGCTACGACATGCGCTTCGATGAGAACATTGGGGTGGGAGAAATCGAATCTGTCCGCGCCGAGCTCGAAAAAAAGAATGGAACTCCGGCAGCGATCACGACCGCGGCTGAGAATTCTCTGGCCTCTTCGCTGCTGCCGCGCTTTTCAAAAGGCTACCAGCAGATGCTCGGACGGCGCTTCGACGATGGCGTCGACTTGTCGGGAGGCGAGTGGCAAAAGATCGCCCTCGCCCGCGCTTACATCCGCGATGCACAGGTCTTGATTCTCGACGAGCCGACGGCGGCGCTCGACGCGCGCGCCGAGTACGAAGTGTTTCTGCGGTTCTCGGAGCTCGTTGCCGGGCGAACGGCAATCCTGATCTCGCACCGATTTTCGACGGTGAGGATGGCCGACCGGATCATCGTGCTCCGCCACGGCAAGGTCGAGGAGGAGGGATCACACGAAGAGCTCCTCGCCGGGAAGGGGCTGTATGAGGAGCTGTTCACTATGCAGGCCGCTGGTTACCGCTAAAGAAACTGCAACGGAACGGGTGCGAGCCGTGAGAAGTGTAGGTGTGAGTAGCGAGTTCACAACGCCGTGACGTACGTCCGTGGGGAGAAAGCCATTGCTTGTGCGGCGAATGCCACCAGAGACGTCCCGACGTCGTGAAGCGAAAACTCAGATCTTTACTTCTCGCTGCTCGCACCCGTTCCGTTGCAGTACACTACGGGTTCAAGTATTTCCGGAACCAGCCGAGCACCTCGTTCCACCAGAGTCGCTGGTTCCGCGGCTTCCCGATCCAATGCCCTTCGTCGGGAAAGTCGATCAACCGACTCGGAACTCCCTGTCGCTGTAACGCGGTGAAAAGAGACAAACCCTCGGTGTAGGGCACGCGGTAATCCAGCTCGCCGACGACAGGTGCGGCGTGTGAAAGTTTGCCGCGAAAAGGTGCGGTGACCAACGGCGGTACACCGAGTCCATCGCCGCCTTGTTCCAGTACGGTCCGCCGAACTCCCAATCGCTGAACCAGACTTCCTCGGTCGCACCGTACATGCTCTCGAGATTGTAAACGCCGGCATGCGTGAAGAGCGCCTTGAAGCGATTCGAGTGGCCCGCGATCCAGTTCGTCATGTACCCACCGTAGGATCCACCGGCGGCGCCCATTCGCGTTGAATCGAGCCAGCGGTTGCGCGCCAACGCCGCCTCAAGCCCGTTCATAAGGTCGGTGTAAACTTTTCCACCCCAATCCTTCGAGATCTGGTCGGTGAAGCGCTGCCCGTAGCCAAAAGAGCCCCGCGGATTGATCGCGACGATGGCAAATCCCGGCGAAGCGAACATCTCGAAGTTCCAGCGCCCATGCCATTGATCCAGCCACTCGCCCTGCGGTCCGCCGTGAATCAGAAACAGCACCGGGAATTTCTTGCCCGCCTGATACTGCGGCGGCTTCAGTAGCAGACCTTGTACGCTGTCGCCGTCAGCGCCCTTGAACCAGAAATCTTCGATCGGATAGAGCTTGAGCTGCGCCAGCAGCGCGTCATTCTCGTGCGTGAGCCGGCGCACGTTGCTCAGTCCGGCAGCACCAACCGTCGCGACGTACACCTCGGCGGGACGCTCCATTGCATCCTGCAGCCAGCCGATCGTCTTCCCATCGGGCGAGATCGACGGCGAAAAGTTATTGGCGCCCGATGTGAGCAGCTGGGGAGCAGTGCTCCAACCGGAGGCGGTGCGCGTGAGGCGATAGAGTTTCGTGCGGCTCGCGTCCACCGTGCTGACGTAGATCGCGTCGCCGGTGGGTGAGAACGCGTAGACGTCGGCGTTCCTGTCCCAGTTTGGGAGCAGCTCGCGAGAATTCCCGGTCGCGCGATCGTACGCCATCAATCGCTGGCGGTCGGATTCGAAACCGGCGCGTGCCTGCGAGGCGTAGAGAATCGTGCGACCATCTGGAGAGTAAACCGGATTCTGATCCGCGCCGCGATTGGCCGCCGTGATCACCCTGGGCGCTCCACCAGCAACCGAGACCGTGTACACGTTCACATCAGTCGACCAGGCGTCCTCACGACCTTGATCCTTTGCCGTGTAGGCGAGCTCCTTTCCGTCGGGAGAAAACGCGTACCCTTCGCTGCCGCCAAATGGGCCGGGTGGCACATCGTACTTCACGCCGGAGGTCACATCGCGGAGCGCGGATCCATCCGGTGCGACGATGAAAAGGTGTGACCGCGTCGCCGGGGTCCACTCGGTCCAATGCCGGTAGAGAAGATTGTCGGCGATATGCGCTTTGACTTTGCCCGTGTCCGCCGCCTTCGCGCGCTCGATGTTGCAGTCGTCACTATCGCAATCGGGATAGACCCCCGTTACGAACGCGATGCGGTCCCCCGAGGGCGCCCACACCAGACCACTCGCGCCGCCATTGACGTTCGTGATCTGCCGAGCGTTCGCTCCGCTGGCGTCCGCGATCCACAGCTGGCCGTTGGCGGTGTAAGCGACCCGTTTGCCGTCAGGCGACCATCGCGCCTCGGATACCTTGCTGCTGCTGTCGGGATAGATTTTCGCCGCTCCGCCGGCGGTCGGCTGCAGTTTAGTCACGGTCGCGCGCCTGTTCGCGCTGACATCGGTCGTCCGCACCGAATAGAGAACCCATTTACCGTCGGGTGAGACCTGAGGATCACCGACGTTCTTGACGGCGGCGAAATCCTCAAAAGTCATCGGGCGCTGCACGCGTCCCTGCGCGGACGCGCTGACGGCAACGAAACTCGCTACCAGCAGTAGTGGCTTTCTCATGATGGCTCGTTTGTAGGTGTTGTTACTGCGGTTGCTCGACCGCCGCGATATCGATCTCGATTTTGACTTCGTCGCCGAGCATGGCGGTGCCCTCCACGATGCGATTCCACGTCATGTTGAAGTCCTGGCGGTTGACCGTGGTCTCCGCCTCGAACCCGGCGCGCCGCTTTCCGGCGCCGCCGGTCATCCCGTTGAAATGCCCGCGCAGCACTACCGCTCTGGTGATACCGTGAATCGTAAGATTTCCGGCGACGGCGATCGAGTCCCCCGCGAAGCGAGTCACCTTCGTACTCCTGAAGGTGACCGTCGGATTCGCATCCGCATCGAAATGATTCTCGCTCCGCAAATCAGCATCGCGGCGCTCGTTGTTGGTGTCGACGCTCGACGTCTGCGCCACGACTTCCACCGTCGCCGTGCTCCAGTCGTTCGGATCGGCGATTATCATCCCGCTCCATTCATCGAACTGGCCGCGCACCCGACTCACCATGTGGCGAATCGAGAATGTAAGCTCGGAATGGGTTGGATCGATCTTCCAGGTGGAAGCCGATTTGACCGCGGTTGGCGCCCGGGAGGTCGGAAGAGCTGTCTGCGCTGTCGATAGAGCCGGAAATAAAACGAAGAGGAGTAGAAGCCTGCGAATCATCAGAAAAAGTTTTTTCGTTGACTGATCCTATTTCGGAATGCGGATGTCGTTCCACCGCGCCTGATCGAAAGTGCCGGCCGGAAATTCCTCATTGATGCGCACATCGGCGTACTGCTCGCGCCAGAACGGGCGTCCATTCCGGATTATGAGGAACTCCGTTGGAATGTCGAACCCCTGCATTTCCTTGTAATTCAGCACACGAATGTCGCTGACGATGTTACGCGCGCCCGCCTTGGAGCGCTGAATGAAACGCACCAGCCGCAAGTGGTCTCGATCTACCCACATCTGGTTTGAAGTGGAGTCGCCCGCTTTCGCTCCGACTACGTAAACGGGCTGGCCCTCCCATTCGTCGTCCCGCATCACTTCCATGTCCACACGCAACGAATCCAGATCTCGCGTCACCGCGGCAACGGGGGCTACGTATACGTCAGTGGTCAGCAGGAGCAGCGGGTTGATCGACGGCCTGAAGTCGACGCGAATTCCGTTGTCGAACGACGCCACCTTGTTGTCGACTTGTACGAGTCCGCTCTTGGTGGCGGCGGGGAGAAAGGCAATGCGCAGCTTACCGGGAACCTCGATGTGCTCGTACCACTGCGATTTCACCTCAGCGCCGCTCGGCGTGTAAGCGGTGTTGTTCTGCAGGAAGCTCATCGTCTTCAGGAACTTTCCATCGTAGCGATCGTGCATCGCCTTCAGCAGACCCGCGCTGGTGGCGAGTCGCAGTCCGGCGCCGGGTCCCCGTGACGTCTCGGCCTTGGTGCCAGATGAAGGAACGGGCTCGGTGGTCGCGCCCGACTTGAAGTACGAGCAACCGGCGACGGCGAAAGCCGCGAAGAGAATACCTGAGCGCATCATCTAATCCCCAAGGTCGTTGCGATAAAGGAGACCATTGAACAACAGCTTGAAAGTTCCGTGCGGCTGTGAGCGGAAATACGGATCGGGACCGTAGAGTACGAGCATCCCTTTTCCGACCGGAGCCTGAAGCACCTCTGTTACACCGCTCAGATACCTTTGGCCCCAGGCCCAGCCACTGCGCAGCGGGCTCGGGTTGTCGATCCAGACGATTCTCTTGATGCCGCGCGCTTCGGCCGCTGGCAGCAGCCGGAATGCGGGGGCGTTGTCGTAATAGAAATCGGTCGTTGGCCTCATGCCTTGCGCCAGTTCCGCGGTGGTATCGACACGCATGGCCAGTATCGATCCCGGCACATAGAAACGCGTTCGCGGCAACGTACGTCCGGCACTGTCGACGAGTGCGTTGGCTATCGGAAGCTGGAGCTGCGTGCCGAGGTCCGTCGCCGAACCAATGGCGAGAATGGTCCCGCCGGCGTTCAGGAAGTCTGACAGCTGTGGGACCGTCCTCGCGACCGTCATCGCGCCAAGCCGGTCGCGGTATTCCGGCGGAACCTCCTCCGGATTTATTCGCGGCGTCCGTGCGGTTGAACGCGCGAACGTGGCTCCGTCCGGAAGAATCAGCACGTCGAATTTGCCGATCAGATTCCCGGCATCGAGGGTCTGGGGGTAGACCACCTCGTAACGGAAATCAAATTGCTCGAGAATGAAGCGCGCCCATCCGGACGTGATTGCACCGCCGTACTGATCCCACAATGCGATGCGCGCCGGGCGAATTCGCTGTAAGGATGCCGGCGAAACCTCGGTGTGGAATGGGTCGAACTGCAGTCCCTTTTCTTCCGCCAGTCTGGCGAGAAACGATCGCGTCGATGTCTTGGCGGGAACATAGAACGTGCCGACGTCGTAGGTACGCCCGTTGATGCTGAGCGGATTGCGCAGCGTGTAGACTGTGTCGCCGTGGGCGAGCAGACGGTTGACGGCATAGAATGCATCGTTCTGCGAGTGACTGAAGGCATACCCGGCTGCGGCCGGTCCGACTCGCGGCGCCTGTACTTTGGCGAAGCCGGTGACTCGCGCCAGCGGAGCGGTGAATCCTTCCAGAATGCGGTCGAACTGAACACCCATCTGATATGCCAGTGTCCACCCCGCGTTGTCGTAGGGAGGAGTCGGCGGACCGCCGGGATAAGGGATGTCGTTCGGATGGTCCTGCGGCTCGAACATGTCGAGGATGTGCGGCCGGAATGCTTGAGCGGTTTTCACCACGTACGAACCGGTGGGATAGTTCTTCCCATCGACCGTTAAAGGGGACGTGGCGCGGTCGATCTCGATGCCTGCCTTGACCAGCGCATTGACGAACTTCGTCGCCGTCAGGAAATCGGGTTGGTCGGCTGGAATGATGTATTCGCGCGGATCCCTGTCGGCCGGATTGCGCATGATGCGGGCGTACGTCGCCAGGTCGGCCGGACTCGTCGTCGCCGCGCGTCCGCCGCCGGCGCCACCGCCACCGCCACCGGCGTCGCCCCCCTGCGGTCTGAGGCTGTCCTGCGGAATCGCTGCCGTTAGCGCGGCAACTTTCTTGGGAGTGACCGTCCACGAATCGGCGCTGCCGCGCTCGATGGAATTACGACCCATCTGATAGATGTTGTAGAGCAGCGTTTCTCTATAGCGCGAGGCGATGTCCAGGACGGCCCGATTTGCCGTCAGCTCGTACGCGATCGACTGCGCGAAATGCCACTTCTGCGGCTGAACGGGCATTGGATAATCGCCCTTCGGCAGCAGCTTCTCAGGAACGAGTGGGATTTCCATCGGTGTCGGATTTCCGATTGCTTCGGTAAGCAAGCCGATCATGTTGTGGAAGTACACCGTCGTTCTTAGACCACCGTTCCACCAGGTGGAATAGCTCGAGCCGCTTCGCATCGTCGCGCCCGGCTTGCCCTCGGCGACGAATCGGGAGTGCATCGCTGCTCCCACCAGATCGAGCTCCATCGGCACCAGCGGGTCGAAGTTGTAGTTGAATGGGTCGCGAAACGGTGGCGCAAAGATGACCGTCCCGATTGGACCGGTCTGGTGATGGTTGTACATGATCTGGGGATACCAGGCGCGGTAGAGGATGCTGTCCATCGCCTGTGTTTCCGGCTGCGATGCCATGTACGAGTCCCGATTGTTGTCGTGACCGGCGTACTTGTGATACAGACGCGGCAGTCGCGACGTCGTGCGCTTCAGAGTGTCGGCCTCGCGCATATACCAGTTCGACACCAACTCCTGCCCGTCGGGATTGGCGGGCACCAGAAGGACGATGTCGTCGCGGAGGAAGCGGAGCGTTTCCGGATCGGATCGGCTCACCAGCTCGTAGGCGGTCTCGATCAGCTGCTGCGCGCCAAGGACTTCGCTCGCGTGCAGACCCCCATCGATCCACACCACCGATTTGCCTTCCGCTGCCAGAGCGTGGGCTTGCGCATCGGTGAGATTTTGTGCGAGCGCCAGCCGCCGCGAGATCTCCTGATACCGAGCCAGCTTCTTGAAGTTTTCCGGCGATGTGACGATCGCCATCCACATCGGGCGGCTTTCGGCGGTGGTGCCAATGCGCACCAGTTTCATTCGATCCGACTGGCGATCGAGCTTCCGCCAGTAGTCTATCATTTGGGTGTAATTGGCGAGGAAATAGTCGTCGCCAATGTTGTGTCCGAACTGAGCCAGCGGTGAGGTGATCGCCGGCGCGACCAGGCGAGCTCTCGTCCGTCCCCTCCCCTGACTCCCGGCGGGAACGGCTACCAGACAAAGAAGCAGCGGTACAAATCTCAGATTTCGCATCGATCGACGGGTGAGCTTGAGAGGGTCGGAGGTTTTATCGCTTGCGCGTTCACGGTCCTTTTCAAGGACGCCGAATGGATGTTACGAATTCAATGTAGCATCCTCAGCTTTTTCCCATGGCTCGGGCCGGCGAAGCGGAGCGATCTGTCACGTTGTTGGCAGCGATGATCACGCCGGTGAGCACGATTGCCCCGCCGACGAGAGTGGAGACCGTGGGAATCTGGCGAATGGACGGTATCAGTGCACCCAACAGCGTCGCACCAACCGGTTCTCCGAGCACGGTCAGATTGACGACATAGGCAGGGAGAAATTTCAACGCCCAGTTCATTCCGGTGTGCCCGAGCAGCATCGGGCCGAGCGCGAGGCCGGCGAAAATCGCTATTTCTCGCGGTGGCTGCGGCGAAAGCCGAACCCCGAGCAAGACCGCGATTGCCGCCAGGGCGAAGAAAGCAGCCGTGTAAACGAGCCCCACGTAGGACCAGATCCCGAGCCTGCGTCGCAGCTGTCGACCGATCGTGTAGTAGATGGCGGCCGTCACCGCCGCCGATGTCGCCAGGAGATTCCCGAGCAACGGCGCGTTGCCGCGCATGAACCCCCCTCTCAGGTCGGGCGACGCGATGACGACGGCGCCGAGAATCGCCACGACGATACCGAGCACCTGCTTCCGGGACGGAGCCTCTTTCAGCGCGATTGCCGAGATCGTCGCCACTACCGCCGGCTGCAGGTTGACGAGAGTGACCGACGCCGCAATGGTCGTGAGACGTATCGATGCATTCCAGGCCCAGAAGTGGAGCGCTAGTGAAAAGCCGGAGACCATCGCCAGTCCAAGCTCACCACGCGTTATTCCCCGCCACTCCCGCCATTCTCCGGTCGCCGCGAGAAAAGCGGCCACGATGACCAGTGAAAACCCGAGGCGCCAGACCGCGATAGCAACCGGATCGGCAGTCGAGAGACGTACAAGTGGCCCGGCGAATGAGATCCCGACCACAGACAGGGCCAGCACCAGGAACGGCTTTCGCGACATGACAAAAAAAAGAGCCGGTGCGAAAGGCACCGGCTCTTTTTCAGAAGAACCTTAGTCTGTCTTTTGAGATTTCACCAGGCGCATTTCCGCCGCAGCGCGGCCGGCGCGCTTCAGTACCTTGTCGTCGTACTGGTGGCAGTTCGGCGTGTTGCGACCGCGGACGCAGCCGTTGTAGCGCAGCAGCGCCACGCGCGTATTCGGCGCGTCACGAATCGCCTGCTTCAGGATCTGCACACCGTGGCAGATGTTGCTCTCGATGTCGAACAGGTCGGACGAGCCGCATCCCCACTTACCGCCGTGGAGCGGCATGACCTGCATCAGTCCGCGCGCGCCGACAGAGCTACGGGCGTGCGGGTCGAGGGTCGCGTCTTCCGTGAGGAGAACGCCAACCAGCAATGCCGGGTCGATTTTCTCCTTGTCGGCCTGATCGACCAGCGCGTCGGCAATGCGGAACGCGAGGGCGCGATCGTGCGTGTACTGGTTCAGCACTTCACCGATGCGGAAGGCTTGCTCGGTGGGTTGCGATGCATCGACGACGGCCGCGGGCAATCTCAGCAGTCTGCCCGGGTTGGCGTACAGCGGGTGCTGCTGGGAAATCGTCCACACGGCTCCGCCCACGAGCAGCCCACCCAGTGCAATTGCGTGGGAGGCGGCGCGCAAAGCGGTCTTCATCGGAGAAGACAGCCTCGACGGCGGTGCTTTAAGTGGCTTCAATCCTGATTTCTTCACAGGTTCTCCTCGAATTAGCGTGTCGAGCAGACCTAGATGAGTGGAACCAGAACCCTTCCCTTCTCATCGCGGTAAGCCCGGCCCAACCGATCCGCAAAACCGTGCAGCACTTCCATATCCCGCTCATGTACGCGGTACTGCGCTGCCGTCGTCGGGAGCCTGTAAGTAGCGATGCTCTCCTTCAACGGCAGTTTCTTCACTTGCATCCTTTCCTTCACCAGCTCCGCTCCTCTGGGTTTGGCGAAGTCCCACATTCTTCGACCGATCTGCGAGTTCGTCAGCGGACAATCCGGATGACGCGCCCGGATGTACCGGATGAAATACTCGTTGTCGATCAACCTCTCCTGCGTTTCTGCCGGTGCGTCGGCTAGGTTGATCGCTGGCCGCTGCCCCGGTGGCGTCTGCCAGCGTTTCAGATCCTCGGCCTCGAGTGAGACCTGGATCTTGGCGCCCAGGACCGCCGCTATCTGTCGCAAAAGATCGAGCGAGACATTGTAGTCTTCGTCATGCTCGATATTGCGTATGGTTGACGGCGAGACAGGTCTTGGAAGCCTGGCAGCAACGTCTTCGCGGCGCAGACCTCTGAGCTTGCGAATTCGCTCGAGCTCCCGCCCTATCCATTCCGTCATAAACCCAATTCTATTGTGGTAATGCCACTGCTGAGATACGTATTACGCTACCTATATTGACGGATTGGGTCAAGAAAAAGTTTTGCAAAATCTGGGGTTAACCTAATAAACAAATGTTGGCAGAAATGTCATGTATGTGACGTCGGACGAGGAAAAGAGCGCTAGCGCCGGCTAATCTTTCGGCGGCACTGGCCGGCGGCCATCAGCAGGTCGCGATCAGCCGGCAGCCGGTCGTGTTCAGTTGACCTTAAAGCCGGCAGCCGGGACTTTGCCTCTGCGTTCGCAGTCTCGGTCTATTCGGCGAGCGAGAAACTGAGCATCTGCATCGCCGCTTGCTCGGCGAACCTCAGGACCTTGCCCGAGTAGGTGTGGCAGTTCGGCGTATTCGTTCCCCGAACGCAACCATTGTATCGCTGAAGCGCGCTCGCGACGCTGGGCGAGCGCTTGATCAGATCCGCCAGGATGCTCGTACCGTGGCAGATGTTGGAATCGATCGAGAAAAGGTCGGCCGAAGTGCACCCGGCCCACTTCCCGGCGTGAAAGGGCATCACCTGCATCAGACCACGCGCACCGACGAAGCTCCTCGCTTTCGGATCGAGCTTCGCGTCCTCCGTCAGGACCACCCCCACCAGCAGCGCGGGATCGATGTTCTTTTTCCCCCCTTCCACCACGATGGCGGACGCAATCCGACGAGCGAGGATGGTATCACTTGTGTACTTCCGAAGTGAGAAGGCGACCTTCTTGACTTCGACCTGCGCCGCTGAGTCGTTCGGCGGGGGCCCCGTTGGCTCAGTGCCGGGAATCACCGCTGTGACCAGGGCGGGCGGGAGGTGAAGCAGCTCACCCGGCTTTACGAACTTCGGGTGCTGCAGGCGGATGGTCCAGATCGTTCCGGCGGCGAGTAGAATCGTCGCGCCGACGCCGTGAAGCGTAGCCTTTAGAATTCTTTTCCAGCGAGAAGCCGGAGGTCCGGGCGGCCTGCGAACCGCCACGTTTGTAAACTGGTCTCCGGCCCCTTCCTGGCGCTGATCGGACTCGAGGTCGGCCATGACCATTTCGGTTGCACCTCACATGCCACGCCCGGTATGGAGATTGCCCTCCCACCGGTGCCCGTGGCCCGCTACACTGATCAGAAATGAAAGAGTCCGAAAGACTGTACCGCTCCTTTCGCTTCCTCAAAAAAGCGGTCATCGGACTCGCCATCACCGTGGTCGCGCTCCTTCTATTCGGCTACTTCCTTTTCATGCGGCACGTTGACGCGCCCAAAGCCTGGAACGCCGCCGACCGAGAGCTGCAAGGCGGAATGCTCACCTACGGCGAGACAGTCCAGAGAAAAGCGAAGGTCTTTTTGCGGCGCCCCAGCGATTACTACCGCGGCGCCAACGGGATGCTCTATGCGACCAACGAGCGCCTGATCTTCATCGGCGTCGCCCCGGGCAGCAAATTCGAGAGTGAGGATGCACCGCCCGTAATTCTGTCGCAGGAATTCCCCAACGACACTCTGCTTTCGATGCGCACCGGGCGTCTCTACTTCCTTACTGCCCATGGCGTCCGCGTCTCACATCCGGGCGTCCCCGCAGCGGATTTCGCAGCGATTGGCAGTGAGGAGCCAGCCCTCGATTCGCTGGTGAATTACGTGAACGCGGTACACGAGACTCAGCGCAAGGACGCAGCCGCCGAGCGCAAGCTGCTGGCGGCCGTCAACGCATTGATAAAGGAGCCGCTCTACTACACCGTGAAGCGTGGCGACGCGCTTTTCAACATCGCCAGAAAATTCGACACGACGCCAGACCAGCTACGGCGGTGGAACCAGCTGCAGGGCGACAGAGTGAAGATCGGCCAGCGCCTGCTCGTCAAACCAGGCAAGAAGTAGCGGAAACCGTGCGACTCCTCAGCGCGTAAGTAGCATCTCGCAAGGCTCGCGCATATCCTACTGTTTGCCACGCGGAACGCGCGCCCAACATCGGGGACAACCATATGGACGACATCAAGCAGGCACTCGACAAGCTGCGCGAGGAGCTCACCAACGCGGGCAAGCGACTCGCCGAGCTGGCTGAGAAGGCCGAAGCGGAGCTACCGGCGGCCGGTAAGAGAATCAACGAGGAGTATTTGAGGCTGCAGGAGCTCCTCGATCAGGCAATAGACAAGCTGCGCAAGAAGTAATTCCACTGGCCGGCCGAGTTACGCGCCACGCCAGCGCGCGTGTCTACACGAGGTGCGGTCGCGCCTCGTGCCCCGCCCTGTACGCCGACAGAATCTGAATGTCGCCTACCGTCGGCGGCGAAATCGAATACACGATGCCGAGGCGCCAGCTTTCATGCGCCAGGTGGTATCGCTGGTACGTGATATACGGCGCGTCCTGAATCGCCTTCTGCACCGCGTTGTCTTCTATCTCCAGCAGCGGCTTGTCCGGAAGGCAGATCTCCGCCGGCGGCTCCTCTCCAAATTCGAGTCGCATCACTTCAGCGCGCGTCGTGATCAACCAGCATTCCATTGACTGATTCAGCAAGGAAATCGGGGCGATGGTTTTGGGCGTGCAAATCTGAATGAAACCGTCCGCCGGTGCCAGAGATTTTTCCGGCGCGCTCTACGGACAGCTGATTTCCCAGATTGACGGCCCGGTGGTGGTGATCGAGCACGTCTTCGACGTTTTGTCGTGAGTCGCCACCGCGTGCCAGCTCGGCGGTGGGCCTGGGTCGGTCGTCGCGCTGATCGTGACGCCGACCGTCGCCACAAAACCTTGTGCCGCGCCGTTGCCGGAGAAGTAGCTGCCCTGACTGTCCATCAGGTAGTTCTGCTCGTACAGCGCGAAGTTCCGCAGATCCGCTTTCATCGACGCGATGTACGCGGATTCCTTGGTATTGACGAATCTGGCGATGGCGATGGCGGATAGGATTCCAAGCACCACTAGGACGACAAGGAGCTCGATCAGGGTGAAGCCCTTTCTGATGGCTCTCATGTTCGGGGCTGGTGTTGGCTAGCGGAAACCCTCAACAAAATCTGAGGGTTCCACCAGACCGCACAAGCCCGAATTCAGCTACTTCGCCGACTTAGCTGCCGTCTTTCCTTTGAACAGGGCCGCGTATTGGCCGTAGCCTTCGGCCTCCAGCTGCGACGCGGGAATGAACCGCATCGCCGCCGAATTCATGCAATAGCGCAAGCCTGTTGGGCGCGGGCCGTCGTCGAAAACGTGGCCGAGGTGGGAGTCCGCGTGAGCGGAACGGACTTCGGTTCTTTGGTAGCCGAGAAGGCGGTCGGTTTTGGTACGAATGTTCGTGGGCTCGAGGGGACGTGTGAAGCTCGGCCAGCCAGTGCCGGAATCGTACTTGTCGACCGAGCTGAAAAGCGGCTCTCCCGATACGACGTCGACGTAGATGCCTGGTTCGTGGTTGTCCCAATACTGATTTCGGAACGGTGTTTCCGTTCCCTCGTGTTGGGTGACCTGATACTGGAGCGGCGTCAGCTTTTTCTTGAGATCGGCATCGCTGGGTTTCACGTAGACCTTCCGCGGCGCATTGGCCGGAGCAGGGGTAACTGACTTTGTCTGAGCATTGACAGCGCCCGCGCAAAGGAGCGCGGAGATGGCGCCCGCAAGGAGCGCAAAGGAGGGCCGCGGTAAACGGCCTATAATATTGTAGTGCATTTCTGGCTCCGGTCTTTGAGCGGGATCTGGAAGTTGATGATACGCCATAACCGACTTTATGGTCCAGTGCGCTAATGCTGCTGAGCCCCACTCTAAACCGTTTGCAAGCTGCAACACGATTTGCAAAATGCGGCGGTCCGTTGGGTTTTCGGGCCCTGCGGCGTCTTTGGTAAGCTATTTATTAGCAAGAACTTAACATATAAACTCTGTTACGGTTCGCGCGTTGCCCGTATGTGGGGTTGCCCCATTTCCTGGCACCGCGTCTTTTGTACACTAAAGGCCTTGAAAGCCGGCGGCGATTTACCAACGCTTCAGGAGAGTCTTAAATGAGCAACAAAAAGGGTTTTACCCTCATTGAGCTTCTGATCGTGGTCGTCATCATCGGCATTCTTGCCGCGATCGCGATCCCGAAGTTTGCAAATACGAAGGACAAGGCGTACGTCGCAGCGATGAAGTCTGACCTTCGCAACATGGCGACCTACGAAGAGCAGTACGCTGCCGACAACGGTGGTGCCTACTTCTCCGGAACCGCGACCTCTGCGTCGCCGGTTCAGGGTTTCACGCCGTCGCAGAACGTCACCGTTACGGTGACGGCTGTTGCTGGTCCGCCCCCGTCGTGGAGCGCGACCGCCACTCATACGCAGTCTGCAAAGACCTGCGATATGACCAACGGTGTGATCACCTGCACCTGATTAGGCTGAACATGGCCTGAGAAAAACGGAGCGTCGTAAGACGCTCCGTTTTTCTTTTTATCCGTTGCCGGCGATTCGGATGCGCAGCTTTGGTAATTTGTCGAAGCCCTCGTCACGCGCACGTCGCGGGCCATGCGTTACCCGGTTGGCCGGTAATCGTCACCGAACTCCGTGACTACCCTTAGGCGCCTGTCGTCAAAATGACGTGCGAGCTCCGTTAGGCCCTTTGGCGCGCGATCTCGCGAACGGATAACTACCGGCCTGGAGGCCAAATGAAGTTCGGAATAATTGTAGGGGCAGTTTCGGCTATCGCGATTTCCGCGAGCGCGGCAACTGCGCAAGTGTGTCAAGGCGATCTGTCATTCCGTAACAGCTCGACCCATCTCGGTGCCGCGCTGGCGATGAGCAGCAACGTCACCTCCTTCGGTGGTGGCGCGACGGTCGGTCACCGCCAGGGTCTGTATGCTGGTGGTTCGGTCGGGATGTCAAGCTACAACGGTCTCAGCGGCAACGCTGTCGGCTTGAACGGTGGGCTCGGCTACTCAATGCCGCTCCAGCAGAAGAGCAGCTGGCAGATCTGCCCGGGCGGAACCCTCTCACTCGGATTTGGCCCGAGCCAGAACGTGGCCGGTGGCACGATGCATTTCTCGTCGCAGACAGCGACGCTCGGAGCTTCAGTCGGCACCGCGGTACCAATGACAAAAACGGTGAGCATTCTTCCTTTCGGCTCCGCTGCCTGGGGCTACACCCGCGCGACCGCGAAACTGAATGGTAATTCCGCTACCAGCACCGACGGCTATCTGATCCTCGGGATGGGTGCTGGATTCCAGCTCACCCCGTCGCTGGTCTTGCGTCCGTCGCTCTCCCTGTTGGCTGCCGCTAATCCGGGGACGGACAACACGATCTTTGGTCTCAGTGTGACCTTCGCGCTGCCTCATTAATCGGCAGCTGCACAACTAGCAGGAATGGAAACGGCGCGGAGAAATCCGCGGCCTGGTACGTAACGAAAAACGCCGGCGTTGTCGCCGGCGTTTTTTTATATGGTGCGTGGCTATCAAAGCAGGTTCAAGTGCAACCCTGGGTAGGTGCGGGGACTCTCGCCAGGCACTCCGCCTCTGGGAACGGGAACCGACTCATGATGTTGTGCGAGGGCAGCGCTTTCGGAAGCGTGCTGAGGAGGCCGAAGCGTCGGGCATCAATCCAGCGATGCCCGCCCTCGAACAGCAACGAATAGCGACGCTGTTTCACCAGCTCGGCGATGAAGTCTGCATTGCCGGTGAACGGCCCGCGTGGCGCCAGCCCGCCTGAATTCGTGCGGATGAAGTTGATGTCAGTCAACGCTCCGGCAACGTCGCCGGTGAAGAAGCGCGCTTCAGCCCGCAGAAGAATCAGCTCTTCATTCTTGATGATCGGGATCGGCGACGTGTTCGACGTGTAGATCGTGAACACCAGGTCTGTCGAGATCCCTTGCACCGTGTGCACGTCGGGTAGATGAGCGACCTTGGCCAGCGCTCGCGCGTCGAGCGTTCCATCAGGCTTATTTTCCGCATCGGTCACGATGGATGGATGCCCCAGAATCGCTCGGCCGGCAGGATCGAATAGTGCGTTCGGCGTGTCGCCCGACCCGGTGCTGTATGAGTGATAGGCACCGAGGCTGAGCGGAGCGGTGGTGCTGAGGAACGAAGCGTTCAGCGCGCTCAGCGCTGACGCGTATTGCCCGCGGTACGCCTCGACACGTGCCTTCAACGCACGGTTGAATTTTGCGAAGTCAGTCGGAGTGCTGAAGGCGGAGAAGCCCGGACTGACGCTGAACGGAAACGCCGTGCCGCCGGTCCCCAGGGCGGTGAAGCCCTCGTCGAGCAGGGTCACGATATGGGCAAAGACAACATCTTTGGCGACGATCGGAGCCGGCGCATCCGTGGGCCCGATATTTACGTCGATCGGCGCGCCCAGATCATCGCGCGTGTTGATGACGTTCAAATAATCGAGCGCCTGAATTGTCTTGGCGAAGCCCTGGACAGCTGACTTTTGTTCCGCCGACAGTCCCACGACTTTATCCAGCGCACCCAGCAGAAGGTTCGCGTTGCGGATGTTCCGATACGGCGCCGCGAACAGGTTGCCGCCGAAGGCGGGACTGCCGCCGTCGAGCGGACCGATCAGCATTTCGGTGATGAAACGCGGATCGGCGGGATCGAAGTTGTAAGATTCGCGTCCCAGTATTCCGAGCAGCGAGACATACCCATTCTGCTCGCCGATTCCGACGCGAGTTCCAACGAGCAATCCCTGGGACGCCTGAGTGATTTTTGTCGGGGTGGGACTGCCAGTAAGGTCGTCGATGCTCGTGTTGTTATAGTCGGGTACAACCAGGTCCTTGCATGCGCTCACGCAGAGCAGCACAGCGACCGCGCCGATGATCGGGGTCGCTCTCATCGATGAAGTTCTCATGTTAGTCATGGTCAGAATCCCAGGCTTACCGAGAACCAGTAGCTTCGGCTCGGTGGGAAAGGAGCGACGTCGATGTTCCGTCCGATCGGTTGGTTCCCGAAGTTGCTCACCTCGGGGTCCATCCCCGTGTAATTGGTGTGGGTCCACAGGTTGCGGCCGCTGAAGCTCAGCTCCGCGGTTCGCACGCCTCGTCCGAACCGTGACACCATCTGTTCGGGCACCTCGAAGGAGAGAGTGAGCTCGCGCAGCTTCAGGAAAGACGCGTCCTCGACATAGACGGCCGTCTGCTTGGGGAACAGCCGCAGCCGATTTGCGCCCTTGGTAGTCTGCAGGCTGCCATACGTAATCGGATCGGCGTAGTCGGCCGTGTTTTGGCCGAGGTCGTACAGGAACTTCGTCAGATTGATGATGCTGCTGCCATGCTGCCAATCCAACAACCCGTACAGCCTGAGGCGCCTGAATCGCAGGTTGTTGACGAACGACATCACGAAATCCGGATTCGCGTCGCCGATCTTGCGCACCACAACGGTCCCGTTGGGGAGACTATCGTTGCCGACGATCTGCGTCGCCGACGCCCCCTGCTCGAACTGGAACGATCCCAGCGCGGTGCCGAAGCCGAGTCCTCTGAACGTCGGAACCGGCAGCTCGGTGATCTTGCTGCGCGTCGACGCAAATGATGTGCGGAAGACCCACTCGGTTTGCGCGGATTGAATCGGTACGAGGTTGACCGCTATCTCAGTCCCCCTCGTGCGCAGCTTGCCGCCATTGAAGTTCTCGAACCCAAAACCCGACGATGGCGCGAGTGTGCGCTGCAGCAGCAAGTCGGAGATGTTCTTCTGGAACCAGGTGAGCTCGACGGCAGCGCGGCCGCCCATCAGCGTCATATCGGTTCCCGCCTCGAACTCACGCTGACGCTCCGGATGAAGATCCTTTGAACCGACGGTTCCCTGCACCGGAACGACGATCGCCGAAAGTCCGGCGATGTTCTCGATCGCGCTGAGCGGCGTGAATTTTTGGCCGAACAGCGGCTCGTTACCCGATTGCCCGTAGGCCGCACGAAGCTTGGCCTCCGACAACCACGTGAAGGGCTGCGGGAAGCGGAACGAGCCGGACAGCTTGGGATAATAGAAATATTTCTTCGTGTCGCTGTTGGCGCTGCTACGATCGGCATTGATGCCCGCCGTCAACAGCAGTCGCTCGCTCAGCGCCAGGAATTCTTCCTGCGCGAACAAGCCGAAGTTCTCGACGCGCTGTCGTTGCTCGAGGACACGCACGTCGGTTCCCGCTCCGACGATTCCCAGGCCGCCAACGAGATTTCGGCTCACGATGCGCGAAATGCGAAGATCTCGACTCGCTCCGTTGACTCCGACCGATGTCGTCGCCGTAAACGCTCCGCTTCCAGGCGAGAAGGTGAAGACGCCACTGCTGCCAAGGTTGAGATTGATGTTGTTGCTGTTGCTCAGCAGCGCCGTTCCCGGCTCGCCGTCGTCAATTGGTTCGAATTGCAGCTCCGGCGGAAATAGCAGCGAGTTTTCCTGGGCGAATTGGTCCGCACCGCCGTTTACCAGGAATTTGAGGCTGTACGCCTGTCGCTGAATGGCGTTGAACGTCAGCCTGCCTGCAAGGATCGACCGCAAGACTTTCTCGTCGTTCTTCATCAGTGCCGCCGTCTGCAGCGGGTTGCTGATCACGAACGGATTCGCTGGATACGTTCCGTCGGCTTTCCGCCGGAGATCGACGAAATTCGGTGTGAACGGGAAAACCATCCAGAAGCTGACGCTGGCGTTGTCGTTGTTGGTGAGGCCGCGCTGCGCCAGCGACTTTGTCGCGCTCGTCTGGATGCTCAGGTTGAGCCGCTTGCCGAAATCCTGATCGAGGTTGGCGCGCACCGCCTGCTTGTCGTAGCCTGTGTTGTCGATGATCCCGCCGTCGTGCTTCCAGAGGCCGGAGGCGAAGTACCGCGTATCCTCGTCACCACCGCTTAGATCGACGACGCTTTCACTGGAGACCGGCGTGTGACCCGCCAGCTCGCGCTCGTGATCGTAGGTCACGCCCTGCTGGTAGAAGGTCGCCGCTGATGGCCCCCACGCCGCGGTCGCTTCGGCCAGTGTGTTGAATGTTCTCGAGCCGAGCGTGTTGGAAATCTTCGAGACGCCCAGGCGTTGCGTGGCGTTTACGCGCCGCTCGCCGGTTCTTCCTCGTCGCGTGGTGATGATCACGACTCCATTGGAAGCTCTCGAGCCGTAAATCGCCGACGCCGACGCGCCCTTGAGGACTTCGATGTTCTCGATGTCGTTGGGGTTGATGTCGGCGATGCGATTGACCTGGTTGTCCTGCGTGAGTGACGGGTTTGATCCCTGCGTCGATTTGGTTACCGCGTTCTGATTCGACGGGATGGCAACGTTGCTCACTACCACGCCGTCCACGACGTAGAGCGGCTCGGAGGAGCCATTGATGGAGGTGACTCCGCGCATTTTCATCTGCATGCCACCGCCCGGCGCACCGGAGTTGGCCTGAATGGATGCGCCCACGACTTTTCCCTGCAGCGCCTGCTCGACCGTTTGAGAGGAGACGCGTGACACATCCTCTCCGCTCACCGTCGCCACTGCGTTCGCAAGGTTACGTCGGTCCACGGCTGTTGCCTGCCCCGTCACCACGACATCCGACAGTCGAAGTGGGTCGCGCGTGAGCACCGCCGTCAGCACGTTCTGCGCGGCGGGGAGCGGAAGATCGGCGAAGTTGTGTCCGATCCTGCGTATCGAGACGACGACGTTCCCCTGAGGGACGTTCCCCAGGGTAAATGTCCCTGCGGCACTCGTGGTCGTCGTCAGCGAGGTACCGCGAACCGATACTCGCGCGCCCTCGAGCGGCTGACTGGTCTCAGCGTCCGTTACCGTCCCACTTATGGTGCGGGTCTGGGCGGCCGCCGGAGAAAAGGTGAGAAGCAGAGCCAGCGTCACCACAGCACAACCGAGTCGCATAAAGCCTCCGGGCCTGGAATGATCGACGCCACGCTACCAGGCGCGGATGCACGCCCGCCACGAAATGACCGGCGGTCGGGGCATCATGATCCTGGCAGCGGGTGGGCGGTACAGGTCTATCGCCGGCCACCTGATCTGTCAATAGAAGAAAACCATTGTGAAACCGCGGACCTCATCCCGAAAAAGTGTGGGGGATAAATTCAGGGAATCAGTCAGGGCTTAGAAAAGCAGGCACGCCCAGCTATTTTAACTTGCCGTCTGACATGTGGTTTCACCGGTTACGGGACGTAGCGCAGCCCGGTAGCGCACCTGAATGGGGTTCAGGGGGTCGCGGGTTCAAATCCCGCCGTCCCGATTCGGCTCCCGACCGAGAAGAGCAAATCGCGCACGGTCGTTGCGGTGAAAGCAGGGCTTTAGCTAGCACTGATCACCGCTGAGGTTTTCGAGCTGACGGGTAAAGGCTTATATACGCCAGCTTGTGCCCAGCCTCACGCCCATTTTCAGCTCCGTAACCAATGGCCGATAAGGCTGAGAATCACCCGCTCTCGAATCGGCGCCCCAAGTCGAGCGATCTGCCGAACGGCGGACCGACCCCCATCACGCCCATCGCCAACTCGGGCCTCGCCGAGGCGGTAAAGGACGGCGGTCGCATTTACCAGTTGATGGTCGACTCCGTGAGCGACTACGCCATCTTCATGCTCGACCCGGCCGGTTATATCGCCAGCTGGAATCAGGGTGCGCAACGCATCAAGGGTTACGAGGCCGACGAAATAATCGGCCGCCACTTCTCCGTGTTCTATACCGAGGACGCCATCTCCATCGGTCACCCACAACACGAGCTCGACGTAGCCAGTCGTGAAGGTCGATTCGAGGAAGAAGGCTGGCGGGTCAGAAAAGACGGCAGCGCGTTCTGGGCGAGTGTCGTGATCACCCCCGTCCGTGACGAGCGAGGCGAGCTTATTGGCTTCGCCAAGGTGACGCGCGACCTCACCGAGCGACGGAACGCCGAGCAGCGAGCGCTTGCCGACGCCCGCCGTCTCGCCGAGGCGGAATCGGCCAACGCGGCGAAAGCGGAGTTTCTCACGGCGATGTCGCACGAGCTGCGCACGCCACTCAACGCGATTGGCGGCTACACCGAATTACTCAGCCTCGGTCTCGGCGGCCCAATTACGGCGGAGCAGGTCGACTATCTGGAAAGAATCCGCAACAGCCAGCAGCACCTGATGGGAATCATCTCCGACCTGCTCAACTTCAGCCGCATCGAGGCGGGTCATCTCACCTACGACATCCGCCCGACTCCGCTAATTCAGGTGATCGAGGCCGTAGTTCCCTTGGTGGAAACGCAGGCGACAGCAAAAGGCGTCTCGCTCGTCATCGACCCCACCGAGCGCAATTGCCTGGCACTCGCCGATCGCGCCAAGGCAGACCAAATCCTGCTCAATCTTCTCTCGAACGCGATAAAGTTCACCAATCGTGGTGGAAAGGTGATCATTCGCTGTCAGATCGGTCAGAAAACCGCGTCGATCCACGTCATTGACACCGGAGTCGGGATCCACCAAGACAAAATCGAGGCGATCTTCGAGCCGTTCGTGCAGCTCGGTCGCTCGCTCAGCAGCGCCCACGAAGGCACGGGTTTGGGCCTGGCGATCAGTCGTGATCTGGCGCGGGCGATGAACGGCGACCTGGTCGTGGTCAGCAAGGTCGGCGTCGGGTCTACCTTCACTCTGACGCTGCCGAGTCCGCTGACACCGCCGCGTCCGCTGACATCGCCTGGCGATTTGAAGAATCGCCGCCCTAAGTCGGGATGATCTTCCCCACGTAAAACGCGCCAAACTCGGCGTACTTCGCGCTCACCTCGTCGAAGCGCATGTCGGTGACCAGCTTCTTGAAGTCGAGCGGATCCTGCGCAAACAGCGTCACACCCCACTCCCAAGCATCAAGCCCAATAGCGCCGGTGATGACTTGCTGGATTTTTCCGGCATAGCGGCGCCCAGTCAGTCCGTGCGACTGCATCAGCCTGCTTCTCTCGTCGAGCGAGAGCGTGTACCAGTTCTGCATCGCATCACGGCGTTTGGACATCGGATAAAAGCAGACGTAGGGCATGTCGGGCGGCAGCTCCGGATACAACCGCCGTTTGACGTGATCGCTATCGCGCTCCGCTGTCACTCGCCCGGCGAGAGCTCTCGTGTATTCAGCGTCTCCGACTTTGCCACCCCGCGCTTCCGCCGCACGCGCCAGCTCCGCGGTGATGTGATAGAGACCCGCCTCGGTCACGCTGAGAAACGAGTAGCCGCAGGTCGCCGCTTTGGCCAACTCTGATTTCGCCAGCGCTTCCTCTGCAGTCCCAATTGCGTCGAGGGAGTCGCGAAAGTGAATGGCCATCAAATCGGCTGTCGATCCGATCAGTCGAACGAAGGATGTCCACCCCGCATTTCCGGATTGCGATTTTGTCGATCTCGCCTTCTTAGCACGCGGTGGTGCCAAGGCCGATCTCGCGTTTGCCGCGATGCGTTTGAGTCGCGCTGAATCGGGCTTACCGGCGGTGAATCGAAAGATCTGGTGCAGCGCGTACCACCCCTCGAGAGTTTCGGGTGGATGCGCGATAATCGGCGTCGTCATACCCTAAAACTATTAGTGGGTGTGGACCAGCCTGTAGCCGCGACCTCTGATCGCCACGAGAAGCGTCGGGACTACGAACAGCGTGATGGGCGTCGACAGCGTCAATCCGCCGATCACCGCCAGCGCCAGCGGCTTCTGCAGCTCGCTGCCCGCGCCGAGTCCGAGTGCCAGCGGCAGCAAGCCGAACAAGGTGCACAGCGTCGTCATCAGGATTGGCCTGAGCCTGACGCGTGCTGCCTCGGTGATCGCCCTCTCCAACGGAAGGTCGGCGGTCTGCATGCGATGGCGCGTAAAATCGAGCAGGATGATTCCGTTCTTCACAATCAGTCCGACCAGCAGGATCAGTCCCATGAACGAAGAAACGTTCAGAGGAGTTCCGGTGATCAATAGCAAGCCGATCGCTCCGATGAACGACAACGGGGCCGCCAGCAAAACGATAAGCGCTTCGACGAATGACTGGAACTGGAGCACCATCACCGCGACAACGCTGGCTGCGGCTAGTGCCAGCACCAGCAACAGTCCACGAAATGCGGCCTGCTGGCTTGCGTACTGTCCCCCCAACTCGAGTCGAATTCCCGGCGGCGGCGGATGCGCGGTTAGCACGCTCTTCACATCGTTGATAACTGAACCAAGCGAGCGACCGCTGACGTCAGACGTCATCGCGATCATCTGCTGCTGGTTCTCCCGCAACAATTCCGCGCGCGTTTCAACCTGCTCGAACGTCGCCAACGTGCCAAGCGGCACCGGTGCTCCTGTCTGCGACGAGACGATTGGCAGCGCGCTAAGCGCCATTCGGTTGAAGCGCACGGAATCCGGAGCTCTGACGCGAACGCCTATAGACCGGTCCTCGAGGCGGACTTCCCCGGCAGGAGCGCCAAGCAGTGCACCCATTGCCGCCGCGGCGATGCTTTGCGGCGTCAACCCAACTCGATTCGATTCCGCCTCGTTGACGTGCATGTCCAGCTCCGCACTCGGCTGACTTACGCCATTATACAAATCCTCCACACCGGGAATATCGGCCATCTTCGGCTCGATGCTCCGCGCGTAGGCCTCGAGGCGATTGAGATCAGGTCCATAGAGCTTGATCTCCACCGGGCGAGCGGAACCCGCCAGATCGTTGATCACGTCGGAGAGTATCTGCACGAACTCGATGCGCAGCCTCGGCACCGCCGTGGTGACTTTCACGCGTACTTCGTCGATGACGTCGAAGATCGAGCGCGAGCGTTGACCCGGCGGCCGGAGGCGCGCGACGATATCACCGGTATTCTGCGCCGTCGCGAACAGCCCGAGCTCTGCACCGGTGCGGCGCGATGTCCCCTCGATCTCGGGCGTCCCTGCGAGAATCCGCTCCACGATGTGTATCTCCCGGTCTGTCTCCGTGAGTGCGGTGCCGCCGGGAGTGAAGTAATCGAGGACGAAGGCGCCTTCATCCATTTCGGGCAAGAATCCCGTTCCCACGAATCGTTCGGCGATTACTCCTGCGACGATCAGAATCGCCGCCGTAATGAGCACCCGCCGCCGATGGTGCAACACTCGTTCGAGGGCTCTCTCATATCTGACTGACAATGTGTCGAGCTGATGCCGAATCCGTCGCAGCAAGTCACCCGCCGCCGTCGGTGTTGCCTTCACCGGCTCTCTGTCAACGTCGTCGGCTTCGGCGTCGGCAGGAGTGAGGAACTGGTCACTCATGAGTGGGATGATCGTCAGCGCCAACACCAGTGACACCAGCACTGCGATCGTCAAGGTGATTGACAGCGCCGCAAAAAATTGCCCCACGACTCCCTTCAGCAACCGCAACGGGAGGAAGACAACGACGGTCGTGAGCGTCGAAGTCGTAACCGGCCAGATCAGCTCCTGCACCGCCTCGCGTATCGCCTCGTGCCGATTTGGGTTCAGCCGCAGGTGACGCACGATGTTCTCGGTAATCACCACCGAGTCGTCGATGACCAGCCCGATGGCGATCGCCATTGCGCCAAGGGTCATCAGATTGAAGGTCTGCCCCATCAGGTACATGGCGAATACGCTGATCGCCAGCGTCAGGGGAATCGACGACGCACTGATGGCGGTGATGCGTGCGTGATGGAGGAAGAGCAACAGGACGATGACGGCGAGAATGGCGCCGATGATCATCGCGTCCCGCACGGACTTCATCGCATCACGGACGAGCGCACCCTGGTCGTATACCGCCTTGAGCGTCACGCCGGGCGGTAGCGAAGCTTTGACCGAGCGCGCCAGGCTGGCGACGCTGTCGACGATCTCCAACGTGTTGCCGCCAGGCTGTCTGGTGATGTTGAGCAGCGCAGCAGGTTTTCCGTCGCCGGCGATAATGCGGACGTGATCCTCGGTTCCGACCGTCACGGTCGCCACATCACGTACCCTCAAGCCGTGTCCAACGACGGTCGCGGCGATGTCCTCCGGACTATGGGCTTCCTGCGCGGCGACGATGAGGTACTGCTTGTAGTCCTGCGGAAGCCGACCAACTGCGGTGACACCAGTCGCTGCCTTGATGGCGTTGGCGAGGTCGTCGTACGTCAGTCGCTGGGAAGCAAGCCGCGCGGGATCTGCGATCACTTCGACCTCGCGCACGTCGCTGCCCTGCACATTCACTCGACCGACGCCGGGCACGCGTGAGATCAGCGGCCTTAGCTGGTATCGCGCAATGTCGTACAGCGTCGCCGGATCGCCGCCCTCGAGGTTATATGAAACGATCGGGAATAGTGAGGGAGTCATGCGCTCGACTTCGATGTCGAGCTCGCCTGGAAGCGACGTCCGGACCTGATTCACCCGCGCTTGCACCTGCTGCAAGGCGTAGATCATGTCGGTGTTGTCCGAGAAGGTCACGCTGATTTCCGTCGCGCCTCGTATCGTGCGCGAGCGAACCCGCGTGACACCCGGCACGATGCTCACTGCCTCTTCAATCGGACGTGTGACGCTAAAGAGCATCTGCCGCGCGCCGAGGGAAGATCCCTCGGCTACGACGAGAACGCGCGGAAATGCGAGCTCGGGGTAGATGGCGGAAGGAAGTCGCAGCGCCGCGTAGATTCCGCCAGCGCTGAGGAGTCCGACGAGCAGGTAAATGAACTTTCGCTGCGCGGCCAGGATGTCGAAAAGCGATCTCACTATTTCGCCTGGACTACCTTGACGCTGTCCTCCAACCCATACGCCCCTTCGGTGACGACTTGCTCGCCCTGGGCGAGCCCGGAAAGAATCTCGGCGCTTGTCTCGCTTCGTCGGCCGACGGTCACTTTGCGCTCGCGGACGATGTTGCCGGGCGTAACGACGAACACTTTGTAGCCCTCGCCGTCGGGCACCAGGGCCGCGACGGGAATCACGATCGCGCGCGGATGGATACCAGTGGAGATCTGGCCGAAAATCGTTTCCCCGATCCGCAGTGGTCTGGCCGTGGGCGGAGCTTGCGCGCGCACCGCAACGCTCCGCGTCGCGGAATCCACCGTGCCGCCGACGTCGATGATGTGGCCGACCCCAAGTGGCTCGCCCTTGGCGCTCTCGCCTGCACTGAGGGTGACTGACGCTCCGGGTGCGATACGAGCAGCGTCCGAGGGCGACACGTTGAAGATGATGTCCAGCGCGCCAAGATCAGCCACCTCGACGATGGGTTGATTGACATCGACCGACGCGCCGAGCGGTGCGTTGAGCCGGGTGACGATTCCGGATATGGGAGCGCGCAACACTGCGAGCTGTGCGGCGCGGCGTGCCAGCGCTGCCGCGGCCTGCGCCTGTGCCAGCTCGGTTGCGGCTTGATCGGCATCCTTCCGAGGAACAATCCCTGCTTCCGCGAGGCGTCGCGCTCTCTCGTAATTGCGCTCGGCAGCAGTGAGAGCGGCCTCGGCACTCTGGCGCGCGGCAATAAACGGTGCTTGCTCGAACGCGACGAGCGCAGTGCCCGCCGCCACTTTCTGCCCCTGTGAGACGTACACTACGGCGATTCGTGCCGGCGCCGGCGCGCTCAGCGAAGCAATGTGCCCTGCTCGGGCGCTCACGGTTCCAATCGCGCTGATGATATCCGCGAACGGCGCGACGTTGACGGCGGCCGTCTTCACCTGCACCAGGGCCTGGGTGTCGGATTCGCTGGCCGTCTTGCGACAGGCAACCATCGCGAACATCAGCATCGAAATGAGAATTCGTCTCATCGAGTCGCTGGCCTGAGATCGTAAAGTCTGAGCGTCGCCGTCGCGATCAACGCTTGGGCGACATCGTCTACGTATTGGGTCAGAATCTCGCGCGCGTTGCGTTGCGCTTCGAGCACTGCCGGCAATCCTTGAGCGCCTTCCCGGTAGGCGGTCAGCGACATCGACGCAACGAGGGACGCGCTCTCGACTAAGACGCGGTCCCGCCGAACTTTCTCCAGCGCCACATTGCGTGACCGCAGTGCCCGCCCAATCACTGTCTGCGTTTCGAAACGTGCCAGAGCGAGCCCCGCCCGTGCCCGCTCCCGCTCAGCCTCCGCCAGCGCGATCGCGCCGCGATTGTGATTGAGAATCGGCAGCGGGATCGCTACGCCGAAGGTGGGGAGGATTCCCGGCTCCGTCGGATCGCCGTGCTCGATTCCCACCTGGATGCTGAACGGGGCAAAAATGCTGCGTCGCTGCGCGCGCACCGAGAATTCCGCGGCGGTCAGGGCTTGCTCGGCCGCCGCAACGGGGAGCGTCACGAACGGAGCGCCGTCCGGGCGTGCGTCAGCCGGCATCACCAGAGAGTCGCTCGGGGTGATGGCGATGGCGTTCGTGTCCAGCCCGATCACCGCCTGCAAATCGAACAGCGTAGACACCAGCATCAGAGAATCCGCGGCGGCCAGGTTCGCCGCCTGGCCTGCATTAACGGTGGCGAGCAGCACGTCCAGCTCGCTGGCATCGCCCGCGTCGCGTCTGACAATCGCCATTCGCCGTAAGCTATCGGCGTCCCTTGCGTTTCTGCGCGCCAGGCGAACGTGCTCGACCGCCGCGAGGGCTCTGGTGTAGGTGGTGTCGGCGTCGAGCGCAGCCGCAGCGCGCTCAAACTGAAACCGGTACTGGCTGGCGAGCCTCGTCGCCTGAGCCGATTGAATGCGCGCCGAGCGGGCGCCGGTGATGTCGAAAGGAAGGTTGACGATTTCGTGATAGCGCGGAAGGGATTTAGTGTAAGTCGCGCTGAGGCTGGGATTCTCGAACTGTCGCGCCGAACGGAGTTGCGCCGCGCCGACAAGCGTATCGGCTCGGGCGACGGCAGCCCGTGCGCCACGCGAGACGGCGGCTTCAACCGCCTGCTGCCGAGTGATGGGTTGTTGGCTCCGTGCAACCGCCGCGTGTAAGAGGAGGAGTGCAGCCGGCCGGAGGATCGATCGCATCAGGAAATTTACGCAAGCCGCCCGAAGACGAGACGGGTGGGGCAAGGCATATTCCAGTGCCTCACCCCACCCTCCGCTGCCTCCTCTCCCAATGCGAGGCAGCGAACTAAATCGCGCGACTACTTCTTCGTAGCTGTCTTCTTTTCCTTCGCTTCCTTCGCAGCTTCCTTCTTCTCCGTCTTGGCGGACTCATGCTCCTTGGCGACGACTGTGCCGTCGATGGCATTGACGTTTACTTCCTGAATGCCACTCTTACCGGGGACGGTGATGTCGTAGGAGTAAATGAGCTTGCCATGTTCGCGCTCGAGCTCCTCGGACTTCACGGTTCCGTTCGGAACTTCCTTCAGCGCAGTCGCGCGGGCGTCGGCCTCGGAGATCTTCGCTTCCTTCTGAAGCGCGGCCTGGCTCTCGGCCTTCTTCATCCTCTTGTGCGACTTGGCGGTCGTGCTTGCCTGCGTTGCCGGCTTGGCGGTGCTCTTGTTGTAGGTAGTTCCCTGTGCACCGGCGACGGTGGTGGTAGCGGCGATGGCGACGGCCACGGCTATCACTTTCAACATGCGTCCTCCTCCATATGTTTGACTGCAGCCCGCACGGGTTGCGGGATTTAGCCTGCGGTTAGCAGGTGAATCTTAGATCGTGTAGCTGTCATCGTGATTACAGAGTGGGCAGCGAAAGTCCAACCATGTAAATTGGCGCCAATGCGAGTTCTATTAGTCGAGGACGATCCGGGGCTGGCCGCCATAATCAAGACCGGGTTCGCCGAGCACGGAGTCCAAGTCGTAACCGTTGCCAACTACGCCGACGGCAAGATGAAAGCGCTGCTTGGCACATTCGATGTCGTCGTTCTCGACGTAATGCTCCCAGGGGGCAGCGGCTTCGACCTCTGCCGGGAGCTGCGCGCGCGCGAAGTGGCAACGCCGATTCTGATGCTCACGGCGCGAGACACTGTGGATGACCGCGTCGCGGGGCTGGAAGTGGGCGCCGACGACTACCTGACCAAACCGTTCGCATTCCGCGAGCTGCTGGCGCGCGTCCGGGCGCTGGCGCGCCGCCGTGGAGCCCCGCTGCCGGAGACGCTGCGTGTTTCAGATCTGGAGGTGGATCTCGAGGCGCAGCGTGTTCGTCGCGCCGGGAAGCCGATCGAGCTCACCGCGAAAGAGTTCTCGCTGCTCGAGTTCTTCGTGCTCCACCACGGTCAGGTCGTAGACCGCGCAGCCATCACCGCTCACGTGTGGGACGAGAACCACGATCCATTCACCAACGTGCTCGAGGTGCTGGTGCGGCGCCTGCGCCGCAAGATCGACGACGAATTTCCCGTCAAGTTGATCCAGACAGTGCGCGGAGCCGGGTATCGCTTTGGCGATTGAAGCGACCTCGTCGCGGCTGGGCCTCCAGCGCCTCGTTCGTCTGCGGCTGCGACTCACAATCTGGTATGTAGCGACATTCGGACTGATCATCGTCCTGCTCGGTGCCGGCTTGTTCGCCGTCATCACCTACCAGCTCTCCCAACAACTGGACGACTCCCTGCGCGACGCCACGCTCGAGCTGGTTCGTGCCGCCCGGATAAGGGAGCTTGAACAGGCTTCCGTGCGTGGCCGCGTTATCGATGCGGTGGACGAGCTCAACATCCCCGATCGCATTCTTTACCTGCTCGACACGCAGGGAAATCCGGTCAAGCCAGCCAAGGTCGACCCATGGATCATCCAGGCAACAAGGCATGCGGCGAAGGCGGGCCAAATAACCGTGCAGCGCGACATGCCGGGCGGCAAAACCTTGAGGCTCCACGCCATCCGATTCAAGCTGGCCTCTGGTCAGCAGCTGGTAGCGGTCGCTGTCGCCGACCAGGAGGAGCTCGAGGACAAATACGCGGACCTCATCGCCGCTTTCGTGGGGATTGCCTTGTTGGCACTTGTTCTTGTTGCCGCGGGTGGATTTTTACTGGTCAGGAAATCGACGGCGCCAATCGAGCGCTCGATCGAGTTCATGCGGCGGTTTATGGCCGATGCGGCACACGAGCTGAGAACTCCCATCACCATTCTCCGAACGCGCGCCGAGATTGCGTTGCAGCAGCCACGCGATTCGGATAACTACGTGTCTGCCCTGCGCGGCGTCGAAGCCGAAGCGCGTCGGCTGGGTAGCATCGTCGACAGCCTGCTGGTCCTTGCGCGCGCGGATACCGGAGAGCGCCAGATCGAGAAAGAAAGGATTTTTCTCGACGACATTGCCATCGATGCGGCGGGTGCAGCTCGTGTCGTGGCACGCCAAAAAAACGTGGAGATCACCGTCGACGACTTCGAGGAGGCGCCAATCGAGGGAGATGCGTCGCTCATCCGGCAGTTGGTGATGATCGTCCTCGACAATGCGGTGAAGTTCACCGACCCCGGAGGGCAGGTGCATGTCAGCGTGTCGATGCAGGATGGAGCACCGACTTTTTCAGTTGACGACACAGGAATAGGCATCAAGCAGGAAGAGCTGTCGCGTGTATTTCAACGATTTTTTCGCGGAGAGACTGCGCGCAGCCGGACCGAGGGAGCCGGCCTCGGCCTGTCAATTGCCAGCTGGATCGCTCGCGAACATGGCGCGAACATTTCACTGAAATCCGAGGCCGGCAGAGGAACGAAAGTCGTCGTTACGTTCCCGCGCACAATGAGCGCAGTGTCATCCTAGCGACAGGTGATGGGGATAACGTAGCCGCGGCAAAATCGTCTCACACATGCGGGACACTTAAACGAATTTGATGCGACGAGGCACGTGAACCACTCAAAAACCAGGCGACTCTGGCGTTATCGATGGCCGCTCGTGATTACCGCAGGACTCGTAATGACGGCGGTTTTTTCGTTGCCGCCGCTCGTCGATCCGGCTTATCCCGGTAGACTGATCGCGGCGTCGCTCAGTAGACCGCTTGCATACTACATCATCGCGCCGGCCTCGAATGTCCTCGACGCTCTAACGGTTCTTTCCCCGCCGCAGTACTGGGCAACCTTCTTCCCCTGCGCTCTCGCCTTCCTCTTTCTTTGCGCGCGAAGGCACGCCCGATCCCGCCACGGATTCACGATCGGGAAAACGGTCAGGGCTTTGGTGGGCTTTACCGGCGGGGCGGTGGCAGTGATCGGCGTCGCCCTGGTGGCATGGCGTCCAATGGCATCGCTGCAACTGAGCGACCCAGACCTGATCAAGGTTGACTTTCACAGCCATACCTCGGCCTCGCACGACGGACGCAGTGGTTTCGACGCCGAGAAAAATCGTGAGTGGCACTCGAGCTCCGGCTTCGACGCGGTGTACGTCACTGATCATCGCACGTTCGACGGAGTGCTGGACGGTGCGCAGCAAAATCCACTCACAGCCGGTGAACGCACCACGCTCCTGCCCGGTGTGGAGCTGCGCGATGGCGACGAGCACCCGATTCTGATCGGGGTCGATCCGAAGCGAATGCGAATCAGTTCCCCCGACTGGAAAGGTGCCGCTGTGGCGGCGGATGGAGGACCGGCGCCGCCGATTTTGCTGCTGTCGATGCCTGGCGACATCCTCCGCATTCCCCTCGACGAAACGACTGGACCTGTTCGCATTGCTGGTATCGAATTGTCCGACGGATCGCCGCGTGGCATCGCCCAGTCGGCAGGCGATCAGGAAGCGATCGTCGCGCTGGCGGACAAGCTGCACCTGGCACTCGTGTCGGCGTCGGACAATCATGGTTGGGGGCGCACGGCGCCCGCCTGGAGCGTGATGCGGATTCCTGGCTGGCGTGAAATGAGTCCAGCGCAGCTCGACGTCGCGATTCGTCGCACCATCATCAGTGAAGGACCTCGCGCCATCGAAGTGGTGGCGCGCCGCACCGCCGCGACGCCAACGACCCCCATCGGAATGGTTGTTGGGGGGGTTGCGGTGGGAGTCGTGACCTTGCGCACGATGGATCCGCCGGAACGAATTTCGTGGCTGATCTGGAGCTGGGGCTTGTGCTTTGTCTCGTTGCGCCAGGCGAGCCGGAGCCGACTCAGGCCGCGCGCGAGAATCCAGAAGCCTCGAGCTGCGCCGCGACCGGCCGTCGACGCGGCCGCCTGATCGCCGGCTAACGCTTCAACGCGGTTGCGACGTGATTCAATAGTGCGTCGAGCGCGGGACGGTCGAACACTCTTCCATTTGCAATCACAGTCGAGATCCGACGAGTGTTGCGGATGTCGGTGAGTGGATTTGCATCAAGCAGCACGAGATCGGCCACCTTCCCCTGACTCACCGTGCCCAGTGTGTCGAGCGCATTAAAGAACTCGGCGGGGTTATAGGTGGCGGTGCGTAGCGCTTCGAGGGGCGTGAGTCCCGAACGCACCAGCAGCTCGAGCTCCTGATGCAGGCTGAAACCCGGAAACACGAATGCCTGCGCGGCGTCGGTTCCAGCGAGGAGCTTCACTCCTGCTTTATTGAGATCGCTGGTGCGCTCGAAGCTGAAATAGCTCCGGACTACAATCGAATCTGCCGGCGTGACATCGCGAGCGCGACGAACCCAGCCGCCCTGCACGATTCCCGGGACGTACTTCGCCCACTCCGGGTGGGTGCTCGCGCTGTCGAACGCGTGTGCGTAAGGCTGGTAGACGACGAGTGTCGGAGTGACCCAGGTGTGATTGCGCGCGAGAGTTGCAATTACCGCTCGGCATTTCGCCGGATCGTACGATCGGCGCATGATCGCTGCCTGATCTCTGATCGCCTCAAGCTGATGCGCGAAACTCGTCGTGTCGAAGGAACGTGCGCGCAGCAGACTGTCCCGCGATGAACATGCCCGGCTCAGATCGTCTTCGTGCTCGATGCTGCGCTGTCCGGAATCGGATGCCTCGACGACGCTCACCGAATACGGAACGTGTCCCTCGAACGGGATGCGCAGCTTCTTCGACTCACGCACGATTCCGTAGTAGGCGGCGCGCGGCACCCAGGAGTACGTCTTGATGAAATCGGCGCGCGGCGAGCCGTCCTTCTTGTTCGCGAGAGTGTCGACTGCCCGCACGCCATCTTCGTCCGTCACGACGTGCGCGACAAAGCGCGCCTGATTTACTGGGCCGTCGACCCTTACTCCGACTACCAGGCGCGGCCCAATCTCCCGACCCGCAGCGATGTCCGCCTTCCAGCGCAAGGTTGTGTCGAGGTAGTAGCCCATGTCGCGGGCGCCGGTCACGCCGTTGGCAATCATCAGCGGGCCGGAGAAATCGGAGAACACGTACACAAACGCGTGGACGTGCATGTCCCACAGACCGGGGATGAGGAATTTTCCGCGACCATCGATGACGCGCGCCTTTTTCGACAGCGTCGCCGATGCAGCCGGGCCGACATAGGTGATCCGGTTGCCGCTGAAGGTGACGGTATAATCCTGATTCGTCGCGCCGGTGACGACGTCGATCACCGATACGTGAGTGATTGCGACCGACGGCTGCCCGCCGCTGTCCTTGCCGCAGGCAACGGCCGTAATCAGCAGCGCGATTGCCAGCCCGATGCCGATTACTTGGTGCGCTTTACTCGCCAGGTGCCCGTCTGCGGCGCATTTGCTTGCGTCCCGCGGGTGGTGAAGGTGCCCTCGATCGTGTCGCCGCTGAGGCGACCCGTGAACGTCGTCTCCGCGGGGCAGTCACACTGCGGGTCACGATACGCATCGAGCACACCGCTGACTGTATCCCCATGAGTATTCGGGACATCGTAACGGACCCTCCTCGGTGTAGAGGTCTAAGGAAGGGTGGGGTGGAAATAATATAGTTTCGCCGTTACCCAGGATATTCAGCGCGCGCGCTCATCGCGCGAAGTCCGGCTTTAGCGCGAACCCACGACTTCCCGCTTCGGCAGCACCCAGCCGGGACGAACAAAGTGGCACGTGTATCCGTTCGGATAGTGCTCGAGATAGTCCTGATGCTCGGGCTCGGCCTGCCAGAATGGACCGGCCGGGACCACCTCCGTCACCACCTTCCCGGGCCAAAGACCTGAGGCGTCGACATCGGCAATTGTGTCGTAAGCGGTGGTCTTCTGCTCCTCGGTCGTATAGAAAATCGCCGAACGGTAGCTGGTTCCGATGTCATTGCCCTGACGATTTCGCGTGGTGGGATCGTGAATCTGAAAGAAGAACTCCAGTAGCTGGCGATAACTGATCTTTTGCGGATCGAAAATGATCTCGATCGCTTCGGCATGGCCGCCGTGATTGCGATAGGTCGCGTTGGGGACGTCGCCACCCGTGTACCCGACTCGAGTGGAGATCACCCCAGGGTACTTGCGAATCAGATCCTGCATTCCCCAAAAGCAGCCGCCGGCCAGCACGGCACGTTCCGTTGAAACTGTCATCGTCAAATCCTTATTCGAAGTTCCCGAAAAGAAATATTGCAGAGCGGGCGACCGGACTCGAACCGGCGACGTCCAGCTTGGGAAGCTGGCATTCTACCAACTGAATTACGCCCGCGACTCCGAGTTTCCAGTTATCTAGAGCCACAGGTGAGAATTGAACTCACGACCGCCCGATTACGAATCGGGTGCTCTACCCCTGAGCTACTGTGGCAAGTTTCAGATCAACCGTATCCCAACTTGCGTGGCGGATACGGTTCCTTCCGACCAGCAAGCTTAGAGGCGTGGAACGTATGCCCTGGAGCGGACTCGAACCGCTATGCCTTACGGCACCACCCCCTCAAGATGGCGTGTCTACCAATTTCACCACCAGGGCTCCAACCAAAGTTCGCAGCTCGGAGCTCTTGCGACCGGCGAAATGTTCGCAGTTGCCGTCCGAATTGCGAGCTTTTTTTGAACGGGGCCGACGGGGCTCGAACCCGCGACCTCTCGAGTGACAGTCGAGTGCTCTAACCAAACTGAGCTACGGCCCCAACTCTGGAGTCAGGGTCGAGAACCCCTTCCTCACTACGATCTTCCACACCGGACTGGTTGTCAGTCAGCCCTCACATCAAACGAAATAGCCCCAAGGGGAATCGAACCCCTCTCTGCACCGTGAAAGGGTGCCGTCCTAACCGATAGACGATGGGGCCGAGTGACGCTCCAAGCATCCTTCATCCATCAATAGCGCTAACGGGATTCGAACCCGTGTTTGGGCCTTGAGAGGGCCCCGTCCTAGTCCCCTAGACGATAGCGCCGTATGCCGCTTACCAGGAAACATCTTCGTACTCGTCTTACAGGCCCGGAGGGAATCGAACCCCCAACCGCCGGTTTTGGAGACCGGTGCTCTACCAATTGAGCTACGGACCTAAACGCCGGACGGCTCGCTCGCCGTCAGCTTTCGTGCGAGGGTGGCTGACGGGAATTGAACCCGCAACCCCCGGAGCCACAGTCCGGTGCTCTAACCAATTGAGCTACAGCCACCATTGAACTGCCAACCGTCCTGCATCATAACCGCGACCAACTATCGAATCAACTTACTTCGCGCGGTCCATGTACTCGCCGGTATTTGGATTTACGCGCACCTTCTCGCCCGTGCTCACGAACTCCGGAACGTTCACCGTGACGCCGTTTTCCAGCTTCGCCGGCTTCGTCGACGCCGTCTTCGTCGCCGTCTTCATCACCGGAGCCGTATCGACAATCTCCAGGACGAGCGAGTTCGGCAAATCGATCCCGATCACGCGTCCGTCGTAGTACTCGGCCTGGATCTTCATGCCCGGCTGCATCCACTGCGCGTTGTCACCCAGTACTTCCGAGTCGATCTCCAGCTGATCGTAGTTCTCGGTGTTCATGAAGTGATACGTGTCACCGGCCTGATACATGAACTCGAGGTCGTGCGTCTCCATCGACGCCTTCTCGATCGTATCGGCGGCGCGGAACCGATGCTCGAAGTTGTTGCCGGTGCGGAGATTCTTGAGCTTCGCCTGCACCATCGCGCGGAGATTGCCCGGCGTGTGGTGTCGGAACTCTACAACGCGGCACGGATCGCCCTCGAAGACGAGCACCATTCCGCGCCTGATTTGGGTGGCAGGCATTGCCATATCGTCAGTCCAATACTGAAGGTCAAAAACTCAAGATCGACGCGCCGAATGTGCCGTGCTGCGTCGATCAAGGTGTAGCGTAAACGTAGACAGCCTTTAAAGTTAGCCGCCACTTCCACCTCGGTCAAGCTGAGCGACCAGCGGCTTGAGCGCCTTCCACACGTTGTCGGCAACGATGCGCTCGCCGCTAAGATTTGGATGCAGACCATCGGGCTGGTTCAGGCGCGAGATCCCCGCCACACCGTTCAACAGGAATGGCAGCAGCGGAATGTTCTCCTTCCGCGCGACATCGCTGTAGATCGAACGGAAACTTCTCGTGTACGCAACGCCAAAGTTCGGAGGCGCTTCCATCTGAATGAGCGCCAGCTTCGCCCGCGGTTGCTTCGTCCTCACCGCCGCTACGAGCCGCTCCAGATTCGCCCTCGCCGCGTCCGGTGACAGCCCCCGTAAAGCGTCGTTCGCGCCGACCTCGATCACTACCAAATCTGCGGGAGTCCGTAGCACCCAATCGATTCTTCGAACCGCGCCCGCCGAGGTCTCACCCGAAAGACCGGCGTTGATCGCCTTGATAGGAATTCCTTCGTCGCGCGCCTTCTTCTCGATCAGCGACGGAAATGCCTGCTCCGGATCCAGCCCAAGACCCGCCGTCAGACTGGTTCCGAAGAAAAGAACTACCGGAGTACGTATTGCCGTTGCCGGCTTGCTCGCCGACGACGGCGACTCAGCGCTCCTGGCGATGCTCATGTTATCCTTCGTCTCTCTCGAATTACGTGCATTGTCCAGATTCCCGTTCGCGCACGCGACAATACCCGCCCACGCGGCGATGCTCATCACTCGGTAAGTTGCCAACGCAAAAATCATCCTCTCGCCCATGCTGATTGCCCGTGACGTAACGAAAGAATACATGAGTGGCGAGCAGAAAATCGCCGTCCTGCGCGACGTATCTTTCGCCATTCAGCAGGGAGACTTCGTGGCAATCGTCGGACCTTCCGGCAGCGGCAAGACGACGCTGCTCGGCCTCCTTGCCGGACTGGATACACCGACACGGGGCACAGTGGTCCTCGATGATTCAGACCTCACCACGCTTTCCGAGAACGACCGGGCACGGCTGCGCGGTGAAAAAGTCGGCTTCGTCTTCCAAAGCTTTCAGCTGATTCCGACGCTCACGGCGCAGGAAAACGTCCAGGTGCCGCTGGAGCTGCGCGGAACCGCCGGAGCCGCCGACCGCGCGCGCGAGCTCATCGATCGCGTCGGGCTCACCGGACGCGGCCACCACTTTCCGACCCAGCTCTCGGGGGGAGAACAGCAGCGGGTGGCGATTGCCCGCGCGTTCGCGAACTCTCCGAAAATTCTCTTCGCCGACGAGCCAACCGGAAATCTCGATAACGCGACCGGCCACCGCATCTTCGAGCTGCTCCAGTCGCTCAACAGCGAGGGAGGGTCAACCGTCGTGCTCGTCACCCACGACATCTCGTTGGCCTCACGCGCGTCACGCATCATCAGACTGCTCGACGGCGCTGTCGTCGAAGACAGCGGCGCTCCAAGCGCGAAGTTCGCGTGATCGGTTTCCCCCGCAGCGTCTGGAGTCTCGCCTGGCGCGAGAGCCGCACGGCGCGTCGCCGACTGCTGCTTTACATGTCGTCGATTTCACTCGGGGTCGCCGCCCTCGTCGCCATCGACTCCTTTTCGGCGAACATCATCCAGTCGGTGAAGGACCAATCGCGGGCGCTCATGGGTGGCGATCTCTCGTTCGACTCGTCCAAGCCTTTTCCAGCAGCAGCCGATTCGCTGTTCGATTCGCTCTCGCACCACGGGATAGCGCTGGCCCGCGTGACGACGTTCCCATCGATGGCAGTAGTTCCCCGCACCGCTGGAACGCGGTTCGCTCAGGTGCGCGGCGTCACCGACAACTATCCGTTCTACGGCAACATCGTGACGGAGCCCGCCGGACGCTGGCCTCTGTTGCGGCAGGGGGCAAACGCCATCGTCGACCCGTCGCTGCTCACATCACTGAATGCGCGAGTCGGCGACATGCTCAAGCTCGGATTCGGCACGTTCACGATCATAGCATCGATCAAGGACGTGCCGGGGGCTGCCGGCATTGCCGAGATGCTCGGGCCGCGAATCTTCATTCCCGCGAGATACATCGCCGAGACACAGCTGCTGGTATTCGGCAGCACTGCAAACCGCACTGTCCTGGCCAAGCTTCCCGCCGGTACGGACCCCGACAACTTCGTCAAACCGTTCAAGAAGCAGATGGAGAATCAGCAGGTTCGTCTGCGCACGGTCACGCAAACCGAAATGAGCACGACGGACGCGATCGAGAATCTCTCCAACTTCATCGGCATCGTCGGATTGGTCGCCCTGCTGCTGGGGGGGATCGGTGTCGCCAGCGGCGTGCGCGCCTTCGTCGAGCGCAAGATCGACACGGTGGCGGTGCTGCGGTGCCTCGGCGCTTCGAGCGGCCAGGTGCTGGCAATCTACGTCGCCCAGGCGGCGGCAATGGGAATCGTCGGTGCCGCGGCTGGTGCAGCACTCGGCGTCGCGGTGCAATTCATCTTGCCCCACGTGCTGACCGATTTTCTGCCGATCGATGTGCACGTCTCGCTCGTACCATCGGCCGTATTTACGGGGCTCGCAGTAGGTGGATGGATCGCGCTCATCTTCGCGCTGCGACCGCTGCTTGCCCTGCGCAACGTCTCGCCACTGCAGACGCTTCGTCGCGATACCGACGCCAACGTCCTTCGGATGAGATGGACCGATGCGCCCAGACTTCTTGTGAATGCGTCGTTGATCCTGAGCGTCGTTGCAATTGCACTCACGCGAGCGCGCACGACAAAGCAGGCATTCAGTATGAGCGCGGCAACGGGAGTCGCGATTCTCGCTTTGGCGGCAAGCGCCGCGCTTTTATCGTGGGCGGCGCGAAAAGGGCTGCGCACGCGCTGGCCGTACGTGGTGCGACAGGGCGTGGCGAATCTTTATCGCCCGGGAAATCAGACGCGGGCGGTCACTCTGGCGCTGGGCTTTGGCGCATTTCTGGTGAGCACGCTTTACCTGGTGCAGCACAACATCCTGCGCCGCTTTACCGTTGCCGCCACCGAATCGCGGGGCAACGTCGTGTTCTTCGACATTCAGCAGGATCAGGAGCGCGGACTCGACTCGATCGTCAGGAGCAGCGGCCACGAAGTCGTCCAGGTGGCTCCGGTAGTCACCATGCGCATCTCATCGATCAACGGCAAAAGCGTCACCGAGATGAACCCGGCGACGGACCGTCAGCCACAGCAAGCGCGCCCCCGACGCGCACCCTGGGCGCTACGCCGCGAGTTTCGCTCCACATACCGCGACAAGCCGGCCTCGAGCGAAACGATCGTGGAGGGAAAGTGGTTTAGTGACAGCTCACTGAAGGTCCCGCGCGATACAGGCGAGATCTCCCTCGAGGATGGAATTGCCAAGGAGCTGCTGGTGAAGCTGGGCGACATCATCACCTGGAACGTGCAGGGCGTCGACATTCCCACGCGCATCACGAGCTTGCGCAACGTTACCTGGACGCGATTCGAGCCGAACTTCTTCGTCGTCTTTGCGCCGCCCGTGCTGCGGGGCGCGCCGAATCAGTACGTCATGCTGGCGCAGGTGAAAGACCCACCGGCTGTCGCATTACTCCAGCGCGCGGTGGTAAATCGGTTTCCGAACGTGTCCAGCATCGATCTCACCGCCATCAAGCGGACCGTCGATCGAATTGTCAGTCGTGTCTCACTCGCAATCCGTTTCATCGCTCTGTTCAGCCTTGCCGTCGCCATACCGGTGCTATTCAGCGCGGTGGCGGCGACTGGGCGCGCGCGGGTTCGGGAAGGAGTGCTTCTCAAAACTCTTGGCGCTACGCGCGGACAGATCGCGAAGATTCTCCTTGCCGAGTACTCGCTGCTCGGGCTACTTGGCGGTTTGACGGGCATGGTGTTGTCGATTGCCGGAGGGTGGGCGGTGGTGCGCTACATCTTCAAGGTGCCGTTCGCTCCACCGTTCGCACCGGTCACCGGAATCGCAGCCGTCGTGGTCGGACTGACGTTATTGATCGGGCTGCTGGCGGGCAGGGACGTGTTCAAGGAGACGCCAATTACGGCGTTGCGAGAGGTCTAACTGCAAAATCGTACTCGCATCTAACCGTAACGCGTTGCGGGGTGCGAGTAGCACCGGTCCCGGTTGCCGGTGAACTGCGGTGCGACCTTTTCTGCCCGCCGTTAATGGGAAAAGCAACTGCGGTCGCCCTTACCATCGCGCCAATAGGACGGTCTTGCGGTAGTCACCGGGAACAGGCAACCGTGCTACCGGTACCCCGCAACCCGTTACTTATAGGTGTAGAACGAGCCAGTTAACAAAAAACGGCTGCGATGCGGATCGCAGCCGTTTGATGCCTGAGTATCTGAAGTCCCTACTGAACCCTAAGCACGTACACGTGCTCACCGAGGTAGCTGGCGTTGTTGCCCTGCGCGTCGAGAATCTTGACGTTCTTGGCACCGGCTCCAGACGAAACGGTCAAGCGATAAAACGTCCCGCTGCCGGATTTATTCTGCGCGGAGATGTTGTCAGTCCCGCTGCCGATTGATTGGACGCGCAGCGGGTACGTGGCGGTTGACTGGTTGAGAACCGATCTCGCCACCGGCGGCATCACGCTGCGGAAGTTGTACGAGCGATACTGGTATTGCGGGGCAAGGTTGGTGACGCCGAGGTGGTCCGCGTACATGGAGACGAGCCAGCCCTTCACCAGCGTGTCGATCGGTACCTTCGTGCCAGCCGCGAAGTTCTTGACTCCCGTGTCCGGTCCCGCCGCCAGCGCCTTGGTGAACGCGCGCGCGTTTCCATTGGAATAGTTATCCGCCGCGAAGCGCACGATCGCCCACGCCGCACCACGCACCGCCAGGCTGGTGTCGGCCATCTTGCTGAATGGAGCAAATTGATCCGGCTTGTCCATCCAATACGTCAGCCGCGCGAGATTCTGGAAAAAGAACGCATTAAAGTCATTTGCCTGCTGGCACGGCGGTGTCGAGCTGCTTGAACAACCCGGCGGCAGGACATCGTTGAACGACAGTGTCTGCAGGTCGGTAAATCCACGCACCACGCGTCCCACCGCGTCCTCGGCGAAATGGGCAAGCGCCTCGTCGAGCCAGGTCGCTTCGAAGCTGCTCACGGCCGGATTTTGGTAACGATTCCCGGCGTTGATCATGTGCTGGAACTCGTGAGCGATTGTCCCTCGCGTTCCCTGTCGCACCGAGCTCGTCGAGCGAACGTTCCCAAATCGTCCTGTTGGATCCGGAGAAAGCAGGTAGAAAATCTCAGCCTGATTGCTCTCCGGACAGAAGGTTCCCGCGCCGCCACCTTGGTCAGCTGGCGGAAAAAAATCGCCGGCGAAGAAGAAGCCGCCAACGAAGCCGCCTGACGTATTGGGCGGTGTCAGCTTGTTGATCTCGCCGCTAAATAACAGGATGATGTGGCCGTTGCCATCGATGTCCGTCGGGTTGTTGTAGTAGGAGCTATCGGTCGGATAGGTGATGTTGTCGAATTCATTCGTGATTGAATCCATCACCGCCTGCGTGAAGAGCGTGGCGGGCGGCCCGTCCAGCGTGTCGACCGCCAGAATCGCGCGGCGACTGACAGAGGCTACCTGTGCCTGCGTTATGAAATAGTTGTTGCACAAGTTCGTTGTGGACGCGTTCGGAACCTTGAGATTGAGGATGTCGCCAACTGCGGGGACCGTTGCAACCGCAACCTGGGCGCTGCGCCGAATGGAAAAGCGGGAATCGCTGAAGGGAGTCGAGCGTGATTTCAGTGTCAGCCCCGACCGCTCGAAAGCGCGCACTTTGTTGTCCATCGCCTGCTGCGGAGTTCGGGCGAAGGGAACGTCACCGAGCTGCAAGCTGTAGCGCGACGCGGCCATGTCCGCCGCCGTCTCCAGAGCGAATACTGTAGTTGGTGAGCGGTCAGCCTTGACCACGTAGTTCGCCACGACGTCGTGTGTGGTGCTCGTATTTCCGACTACGATGAGGTAGTCCCGGGCGCCGCTTCCGGCGGGGAGATCGATTCCGTTGGGAATGTCACTCGGGTTGAGGAGTCTGACGTCGCCGACCGCCATGGTGCTGATATCGCTTAGCGGCGGGGGGGCGCCAGTGCCATCACCACCACCGCCACCACAGGCAGCGGCAAATATCAATGCTATCGGGGCAAATCTCTTGAGCACGCGAAGCTCCTCACCATGTTCGTGGGGAAAGGGGAGACGGGATGAAATTCCGAATTAATACCCGCCAGGCACCGGAAAGGGCCTGGGTAAGGGTCTGACAAATCTAAGGCCACAGTGCCTCGTGAAAGCGGCCAAATCATGCCGTTGGCCGCCATTCGGGCGCGAGCGTCACCATTTGCTTGCTCAAGGTTTTAGAGATAAATAGTCTGACATCATGGCTACCCGTCAGAAGCCGCCCGAGGTCTTCCGCTCGCGAGAGCAAGAAGCGACTCTAGGCCTTCTGCGCACAGCAGACGCCATGAAGCGAAGTCTCGCTCAGGTGATCGAGCCGCACGGCATCACTCCGCAGCAATACAACGTGCTGCGAATCCTGCGCGGCGCCGGTCCGGAGGGATTACCAACGCTCACCATTGGTGAGCGCATGATCGAGCAGACTCCGGGTGTCACTCGCCTAGTCGATCGACTCGAGCGAAAAGGACTCGTTGCCCGCACTCCATGCCCGAAAGATCGCCGCCGAGTTTTTTGCAAGATCACCACGAAAGGCCTCGACCTGCTCAAAGAGTTAGACGATCCAGTCAACCGCTGGGATGTTCAGGCGGTCGCCGTTCTACCTCCATCCGATCTGGATTCACTCATCAACCTGCTCGATCGCGTCCGCGCGTCGAACTACTAGAGGACACTCTTGGCGCGCACGAACCCTCGGGGAACTTCTGCAATGCTTGACCAGTCAATTAAGCGCGGGTCTAAGCGAATCGATTGTCGAGGGTAGTAGCGGTTAGGGGATGGTGCCGATTCGTCGCCCTGCTTCTTCCACAGCTTCGTAGAGCTGATCGAAGGACTCTGTAACGAACAATACGTCCTGGAAGTGGTCGATCTCGAACGGCTGGTTGAACACTGCGTCGAGCGAGAACGGTCGGCGATCGCATTTGGGGCCGAGTGCGTTGGCAGCGTCGCCGTGCGATGAGATTAGTCCCGAGCCGTAGACTTTGATCTGGCCGTCTTCGCGGATCAGTCCGAATTCCACGGTAAACCAGAAGAGGCGCGCCATCCGCGTCGTGTCTTGTTCATTTTCGGCTGCCGCGGCAACCTGACCGTAGTGCTGCAGAAAATCGGCGAAGACCGGATCGGCATGGAGCGGTACGTGTCCAAAAACGTCGTGAAAAATGTCGGGTTCCGGCAGGTAATCGAGCTGCTCTCGCTTCCTGATCGTGACAGTCGTCGGGAATTTGCGCAGCGAGAGGCACTGGAAGAACGCTTTCGCCGGGATGTAGCCATTGACGGGAACCGCCTCCCATCCCGTGGGCGGCGCAAGCCGTCGATTCACTTCGGCGAGATCGGGAACCGTCTCCTTCTTCAGCCCGATCGTGTCGGCGCCCTTGAGAAAAATCTTGCTGCCGTTCTTGCGCAGCTCCTTCATGCGGCGCTCGTACAGCATCCCCCACACCTCGTGATCGTCGGCGGTGTAAGACTTCCAGTTTTGCTTGATGAAGACGGAGGTGTCTTCTACGAGATCGTAGAGCGCCGCTGTCGATTGCTGCAAAGTCAGCTCCTGGATGCGAGGGGACGCATCCTCAAAGCTAACCCGCGGTTATTGGCGCTGAAAGCTTCGGCCCGCTGGCGCGCTTGCGCAGCGGCAGCGTGAGGGTGAACACCGACCCGACGCCAATCGTACTGGTGGCCGTGACATCGCCCCCCATTGCTCGCGCCAGGTCGCGACTGATCGGCAGACCAAGGCCTGTGCCACCGCCAGGGAGCGAGCCCGGCGCTTTGAGTTGCACGAACGGCTCGAAGATCTGCTCGACTTTGTCGTCAGGAATACCTGCACCGGTGTCGCGCACCCTGACGACCAGCGTTTCGTCTTCTATCCTCCATTCGAGATCGACGGCGCCTCCGGAGGCCGTAAACTTCACCGCGTTCGCCAGCAGATTCACGATGATTTGCTGAACCTTTTCGCGATCGGCAAACACGCTCAGCGATGAATCACCGGGTCGATGAGCGTACGTCACACCTTTTTTCGCAAACTGCGGCGCGACCAGAGACTCGGCAACGCGCAGGGTCTCCTCGATCGGAATTTCCGCCATCGAGAGCTCGATCGGGCCGCCTTCGAGTTTGGCGAAATCGAGAATCATGTTCACCAGCGCCAGCAAATGCTCCTGCGCCTGGTGAATGCGGTCGACGTCTTTCCGCTGCTCTTCGTTGAGACCGCCGTGGATATTCTGCTGGAGGATCTCCAGGTAGCCGGACACCGCGTGCAGCGGAGTTCTGAATTCATGGCTCAATCGAGCGAAGAGCTCCGACTTGATGCGATTAGCGGCTTCCGCCTCCTTGCGGGCCGACTGCTCCCCGGCCAGCGCCAGCTCCAGCTCGCGCGTCCGCTGAGCGACGCGCGCATTCAGGGACCGGTTGAGCGCGTGCATACTCTCCTGAGTCGCCTGGCGCTCGCTGATATCATGGAGCAACCAGCAGAGCGACTTACCGCCCTGGTCACGATTCTCCAGTGTCGCGACTGTAGCTTCGACGGTTACGGCACGTCCGTCGCGAATTCTGGTTTCGATCATCCATTTGTCGAGGCGTTCAGCCGTGAGCAGACCGATCAGGTGAGCTCTGAATTCCGGCCGCCGATGCGCCTCGACGAAATTCGCCACGGGCTTACCAACGAGGAGTGCGGCTGGCAGACCAAATAGCTCCGCGGCGGCGGCGTTGGCTTCTTCGATCGTTCCCGCTTCGTCGGTGACGAGATATGGATCGGGAGCGAAATCGAACAGAGTGCGGTAGCGGTTTCGCTGAATTTCGAGCTGGCGCTGCGTCTCGAGGATCGTCTCGTGTTGGGCGCGCAGCTCCTCCTCCGCTATGCTCAGCTCTTCGTAGGCGTGGAGTAAGTGCTCGTGACTATCCCTGAGGGTCTGCTTATGCGCACCGTCGTAGCGCACGACATCCCGATCACGCGAGAGCTCGACGGAATCCGCGAAGCGATCGCTCTCCGATCTTCTGGGAATTGGGTCTGTCACCTATGATCTTATGCCTCGATCGCACCATGAACGGCAGGAAACAAATGAGTTTGCGCCACATCCACACTAATGATCAAATCGGAATTAGCAATAGCGAATTGTACACAACACGGTAAACTCCCCCGCGCGCGCAACAAACTCCGTGCGATGACGCATGTTCGCGCACTCTCTACCCGCCGTCTTCCCCGTCCTCGTTCGGCCCAAGATCGACGTTGATGATGTCGCTCACTCGCTCGACATGCACGTACTGTCGCATCACCTGGCCACCGACGTTGATCGTCACCACGTAGTCGCCCGGCTCAACGAGATTTCCCGTCCGTCCCCCACCGAAGAATCCGCCACCACCTTCGCCTCCTCCGCCAGGCGCCGCTGGGCCGAGCGTCGTCGCTTCGGCGGGACGGAGATTGAGCTCGCCGGCTCCGCCACCACCAAATCCACCGCGCCGACCACGAGCCTGACCCGCAGTCGTGTCAGCGCCACGCGCCGCACGCACTGAATCCTCGCGCTGGCGGCGCAGTCGCGCGTTGTTGATGCTGTCGCGCAGCGCCGCTGGTCCAAGTGGCCGCGGCCGGGTGCGCAAATCCCAGTATGCGCGGTGCAGTCCAGCGCCGCCCGGTCCGGTGAACGTTCGCACAGTATCGCCGCGAATGTTGGTCACGAGAATTCTCGCCGAGTCGCGAGGCGCGCCGGAAGTCAACCTGTAAACGAGCTCGGCGCCATATGGCGGATTGGGGGCGAGGAAAGTTTTCTGGCCGGTGAAGTTCTGGGTGTTCGCCTGCGAGTATTCGTACGCCGTCTTCGGGGTGAAGAAGTTGGTACCGCGCGCGATGACGCCGTTGTTCATCTCCTCGAGCGGCGCGATGTCGACAATCCAGATCGAGCGGCCGTGAGTGGCGGCGATAAGCTCGCGATCACGCGGATGAATCTTTAGATCGTGCACGGGCACCGTCGGCAATCCCGTCATGAAGCGCTGCCAACTCGCGCCGCGATCTGTCGAGACGTAAGCCGCCACATCGGTACCCGCGAAAAGCAGATCTCTGTTGGCAGGATCTTCCCGAATGACGTGCACGAAATCCGCACCGCCCGTGGGCAGGTTGTTCGCCATCGACCGGAACGTCTTTCCGAAATCGTTCGACACGTAGACGTAGGGCAGGAAATCATTTTCGCGATGATTGTCGAACGTGACGTAAACCGTCGCCGTATCGAAGTGGGACGGCTCGACACGGCTGACCCACGTTTTTCTGGGGACGCCCGGGAAATGCGTGGTGATGTCCGTCCAATTGCCGCCGTCGTTCGTGGTGAGCCAGACGTTGCCGTCGTCAGTTCCCACCCAAAGAATTCCCGGCCTGATGGGCGACTCGGCGACGGTGGTTATCGTTCCGTGCGTCTCCGCACCCGAGTTATCCCGCGTAATGCCGCCGGTCCGCCGGGTGCTCATGATGATGCGCGTCGAATCTCTCGTAGAAAGATCTGGCGAGATCGGATAGAAATGATCGCCGCGATCCGTCGACTTGAGCAGCCGGTTGCCGCCCATGTAGACCGTGGTGCCGGAATGCGGCGACAGGAAAAACGGCGTCGACCAGTTGAAGCGATAGCCCCGCGCTGAATCCGCGGCGGCGCGAGCGCGAATTGCCGCCAGCGCCTGGGTTATCTGCGGCGTCTCCGGCCTGGCGGTATCGCCCCGAGCGATGATCACCGAGTCCTCGAAAATGCTGGTCCTGTCACGTCCACCACCACGCATTATCACCGCGCGCGTGTTCTGCGCGATGTTCAGACGCGACGCGTTCCCGCCCTGAGACTCGGTGTAGATGACGGTGGGATCGTCCGGATCAACATCGCTGTAGAACCCGTCGCCACCGCCGACGTTGTACCAGTCGTTGTTGGTGATGCCGACGCGATTCTTGGCGCGCGAGGGCCCGCACCACGAGCCGTTGTCCTGGAGACCGCCGCATACCTTGTACGGTTTCTCCATGCTGTAGCTCACGGCGTAAAACTGGCCGATCGGGAAAGTATTGATGAAATCGTAAGTCCCGCCGCGGTCGTAGGTGACCGCGATGCCACCGTCGTCGCCGAGGATGTAGTGGTCCGGGTCATTCGGATCGATCCACATCCCGTGCCAGTCGGTGTGCACTCCTAGCGCGCCGCGGCGATACGTCTTCCCCCCATCCTCTGACTCGCGGAACACTGACGACATCCAGTAGATGCGATCCGGATTTTTCGGATCGACGCGAATCTGCGAGTAGTAGAACGGACGCGCATCGCCGAGTCCTCCACCTCCCGAAGCGGGCGGCTCGTTGCGATAAGTCAGCGACCAGGTCGCTCCGCCGTCGGTGGAGCGGTAGATGCCGCTGTTAGTTTTCTGCCGCTTCGAAGTATCGGGCTTCTCACCGCGCGCCAGCGCGTGCGGCAGTGTGTCAGCCTCGACCCAGGTGTAAACGATCTGTGGGTTCGAGGGCGAGACCGCAATGCCGATGCGTCCCTTCGTCGTTTCGGGGAAACCACCGCCTTTGATTTCGCGCCACGTCGCGCCGGCGTCCGTCGTTTTCCAGAGTCCACTGCCGGGGCCGCCACTCTTGAGGAAGTACGGACCTCTGACCCTCTCCCAACTGGACGCGTAGAGGGTGTTGTGATCCTTCGCGTCCATCGCAATGTCGACGAACCCTGCTTTGTCGCTGACGAATTTCGAGAGCTTCCATGTCACGCCGCCGTCTGTTGATTTGTACAGCCCGCGCTCCGGGTTCGCATTCCAGGCGTGACCGAGAGCGGCCACGTACACGATGTTTGGATCCGTGGGATCGACGACGATGCGTCCGATCTGCTGCGTCGCCTCGAGTCCCATCAATTTCCAGGTCCGGCCGCCGTCGGTCGATTTGTAGACTCCGCCGCCGGGAGAGATCGAGTTGCGCGAATCCTCTTCACCCGTGCCAGCGTAGATGATGTCAGGGTTCGACGGGGCCAGGGCGATGTCGCCCATCGAGATGACCCTTTCTTTATCAAAAAGCGGGAAGAACATCGTTCCCGCGTTGATCGTTTTCCAAATGCCGCCGGTTGCCGTCGCGACGTAGAAAATTTTCGGATTTCCGGGGACGCCTTCGACATCGGTCACACGACCGCCCATGTTGGCAGGGCCGATCGATCGCCAGCGGAAACCGGCGAGGGTGGCCGAATCGAGTGGTGTGGTGAGTTGTGCGGACAGGGTTCCGGCGCAAAGCGTGGCACCGGCGAGAGCAGACAGGACGGGGTGGGCTCGCATGGGATTGGCTTTGAGTTGGCAGGGCGATCCGTCGCGGGGATCGTGGATTTTTCAGAACTAAGGTAATACGGAGGGGTTGCGGACGGTGTTGAACGACCATCGAGGCACTGCTCCTCGTAAATGCTTACATTGGATTGGGCGCTCGTGCCTGCACTTGCATAGGGTGAAACACCGATGACGACAACGATGCTGGGGACGAGTCTGATCATTCAGGGCGCGCCGCCGACGACTACTCAGACTCAAACGACAAACCGGGATGTGCGGAACGCCGCTCGCGATCTCCGGGAGACAATCAGGAACAACATCAACGCCGAGTTGAACAAGGCGGGAGTCCAGCGCGAAGCCACCCGGTCGGGGGGCCAAGCGACCACACCGAGCGCGCAAACGCCTCCGCCAGCATCACGCGAGATAACAATTCAGCGGCCTGACGGTCGGACCGTCATCACCGTCCCGCCCCCGTTCGGCCCTTTCGGGCCCAACGGAAATGATATTCCGCCCCAAGCGGTCGACATGGCATTCGGCTTTTTCATTACCATCGCCGTAATCATTATCGGCCTCCCGCTCGCGCGCGCGTTCGCGCGGCGGATGGATCGTCGCAGCGGTCCGGCGCAGATACCGAACGAGATCTCAACCCAGCTCGCGCAGTTGAACCAGGCTGTCGACGCGATCGCCCTCGAGGTCGAGCGGATCTCGGAAGGACAACGCTTCACCGCGCGATTGCTGTCGGACCAGCGCGATCCTGCTCGACAAACTCTCTCGTCCGGCGCCGAAAAGTAGGACGCGAAGCACGGAATTGAATGTCCCTCTCGTAACCCGATCGCGCGCGTGCCCCGTACGACTGCAGAGGAAAGTGATAGCTGGTGCATTGCTCTCGATTGTTGTCGCGACGGGATGTAAGGAGAGCCGATGGACACCGATGGGGAGCGCCGAGCTGGTTCTCTCAGAAATGAAACTGCGCGGCGCCCCAGCCGTCGCCCGTCGACTCGACTCCGATGAGAATTTCGGCCGCACAGTTATGAACGGCATCGCCACCGGCGATAGTTTGTGGCTCGAGGTCGCGGCGAAGCTCACGCCCACGTCGTCCGCCGCGGAAGCGAGCCTATCCATCGCGCTCGCGTCAGCGTTGAATCATGCGCCGGCGCAAGTTCTCAAAGTGCTCGGCGATAAGTATCCGATCGAACAGGTCTGCGGCATGCCCTTCCTGAGAGCGGATTCCGCGGCAGTGGTGGGCTACTACGATTCCGCGACGGCATCTTTGCAAAAGATCGCCGCGGACTCCGTACAGAGTATGCGTGTCGAATGTCAAGCGGCGCTCGATGACGCGAAGGAGCGGCGACTGGAGCGGATCAATCCGAGCTACCTCATCAAGAACAAACCGGTGTCACCGCCGCGCAGAGTGCGGCGAAGAGTGGCGAAGCCAAAGCAGACAGTTACTCCGCCCGACTCTAACTCGTCCGATTGACGCATTGAACCAGCCTACTGGCGTAGAGCTCATCAGTGCATAACCGGAATTAGCGTCTGAACGGCAGCCGACCGGCCCGGCGCGGGCGCTTCCATCAGCAAGGAGTTGTTTTGAAGCGTTCTCTTTTTGCAGTTGCCCTCGTGGGCATGGCGCTTGTCTCATTTGAGGCGGGTGCCCAAGTATCGAAGGTGAAGCCGGTTCAGATCGGCGTCGCTGGAGGTGCGGCACTTCCGACAAGCGATCTGTCGAACGGCGCCAACACCGGATTTAACGTCACCGGCACCGTCGGGCTCAATCCAAAGATGATCCCGCTCGGCATCCGGGTCGATGCGGCGTACAACCGCTTCGGTCTCAAGAGCGTCAGCGGCAACGTCGCCTACACGGCTGTCACTGGCAACCTCGTGTACAAGTTCCAATCCCCGACCGTTTCGCCTTACGCGATCGGTGGCGCGGGCTGGTGTCACACCTCCGCCAGCGTTACGGGATTCGGCAGCGGATCTGATAACAACTTCTGCTGGAACGCCGGCGGCGGCATCGCGATGCCACTGAGCGGCTTCGACACCTTCATCGAGGCACGGTACACCCAGATTCAGACCTCGGGGACTTCCACGAAGTTCATTCCGATAACCTTCGGAGTGATGTTCTAATCGGATTTCGCCTGCGAAAAAAACGGGAGAGGGCGCTGCTCTCTCCCGTTTTTATGTGTCCACTGCAATCGGCTGGCAGGTTCAGCGATACTCCGACATGCGTCAACCTTCTCAGCTCACCTCCAGGCCGAAAGAATGCGCATCCTCGTAGTCGACGACGACAAATCGATACTGAAGCTGATCGCACGGGTCCTGCGCGATGAAGCGTATGCCGTCGATACGGCGTCCACCGGCGAGGAGGCACGCACTCTGGCGCTGGTGAACGAGTACGACGGAATCATTCTCGATCTCCAGCTCGGAGATCGTCACGGTTTCGAGATCCTCCAGGAGCTCCGCCGCCACGGACGCCGCACTCCCGTCCTGCTGTATTCCGGTCGCGCCGACACGGATTCCATCGTGCGCGGCCTCGACGCCGGCGCCGACGATTACGTTGTCAAGCCGGTGTCGAACGAAGAATTGAGGGCACGTGTGAGAACACTCCTTCGCCGCGGAACCGGAAGCTCGCGCGTCGGCGAGCAAGTAAGTGTCGGCAACCTGACGCTGAACCGATTGACTCGCCGGGTAACGTCGAGCGCGCAGGAAGTGAATCTAACGTCGATGGAGCTCAAGCTACTCGAGCATCTGATGCTGAAGTCCGGCGAGACGGTTTCGCGGAGTGAGCTCCACGACAAAGTGTGGGACATGCACTTCGATCCAAGCTCGAATGTCATCGACGCTCATGTGGCGAGACTGAGGAAGAAACTCCAGCAAGCGGGCGCCAGTGCGTCCATAACCACCCGCCGCGGCATCGGCTTCGTACTTACCCCTACATCTATAAGTCCTTCAGGCGAAAAGACTTAGCCATAGCCTCGATTATGACTAAACGGTCATAATCCCTTCACAGAGCCGTCACAGAGGGAGGTACAAATTGTGCCTCATCCAATTCACCACACTGCTGAGCTGCGGCTCACAGTTGTCTGGAGGCTCTGTAGATGGCTCACCTTCGTTTCGCGTTCGCCGCAATCGCACTGAGTAGCGCGTTGGTTTCGCGCTCCGCAGTCGCGCAGCACGGCGCATCGGTGAGCCTCACCCACACCGTGACGGTGACGGTTCCTCCTCGTGTGAAGGTGCAGGTCGGAAGCGCTCAGGTCTCTCCGAGAGCCGTGAGCGTTTCCGGCACGCCTTCCGCGAATGGTTTGTCGCTCAGCGTCAGCGCGACGCAGCCGTGGGCTCTGTCGATCGGTAGCGCCGCACAAAAGTCCCAGCTGCAGTGGTCGCACGATGGTCAATCGAATTTCTCCGCGGTAACTGATCACCAGGCGACGGTCGCGTCAGGCACGATCTCCCAGATTCCGACGTCGGCGACTGTCTTTGTGCGCTCGGCAGCGCCAGCGAGAGATGGCGGCACCACCGACTCGGCTGCAGTGATTCTCACAGTCGTCGCTCAATAAGCGGCGGGACGAAGGTCGCAGCGATATCACAAATTCGCTGTGGAATGTCCGAATCTGACCGATTACCCCTCACAATCGTTACTGGCTTTGACGCTGGCTCGTCGTTCTGTCGGCGAGGGCCGGCAACGCCCCTCTGCGGCGGTCCACGACCGGCGCACGGGCGCAAACCCTCGCATAACCAGATCAGCGTCCTACGAGTTTGCATCACGGCTCACTTGCGGGCGCATTCTCGAACAAGGAGAAGCTTTGAAGCGTTCACTGTACCTCGCGATCGCCGCGATCGCACTCGTCGCTGCCCCGCGCGTATCCCAAGCGCAGCTCGGCATGCTGAAGCCGTTCCAGCTCGGTATTGCTGGCGGCGCTGCCAAGCCGATGAGCGACCTGTCCCAGTCGAATGACCTGGGTTACAACGGCACCGTTGCCATGGCAATCAACCTTCCGATCCTTCCCGTTGGTCTTCGCGTCGATGGCGCGTACAATGAGTTTGGTCAGAAGGCTGGTGGCCCGAAGCTCCACGTAATCAGCGCGACGGGTAACGTCGTGTGGCGTCTGCCGAGCATCGGCGTTTCGCCTTACCTGATTGGTGGCGCCGGCCTGTACATTCCGACGGTTGAAGCGACTGGCATTGCCAGCGCGTCGGAAAACCACTTCGGCTGGAACGCCGGAGCTGGCGTCAGCCTCCCGCTGACGGTCTTCAAGGCCTTTGTCGAAGCGCGTTACAACCGCATTTCGGCGAACGGTGGCTCGATGGAATACGTGCCGCTTACTTTCGGCATCATGTTCTAAGCTTTCGGGGCAACCCGGAAGTTCAAAAGGGGAGGGCTACTGCCCTCCCCTTTTTTTTCGAGCTGAAATCGACGTGGCTCCTTCGCCTCCACATTCGATCGGCCTAATAAAACTGCGCCAGTTGAATCTGGGCGCTGCTCAGCGAGGTCCCATAGAATCGGACGAAGTCTCCGCTGCGCAAGTTGTTGAATCTGTTCAGGTCGTTGGTGCTGACGTTGTTTGGAAGCGTCACCGTCACGGTGCTGTAATTGTTCATGTCGATAGTGAATAAACCGTTTCGTCTATCGACCTGACGAACGGTGCCTTGCCATAACTGCACGTTAGAGAAAACCGTCCCTGATCCATTGCCGCTGACAGACCGATCGACCTGGACGTAGTCCGTGTAGTAGCTGTTGCCACTGGCCTGGATGCGCGCCGTCACCTGGTCGCCGTACTCGAGAGCCGTCGGTGAATAGTTCTGATTCTGGTAGACTACCTGCGTTTGATTGTCGTACGACACCGGAACTGTTTGACCGCCGTTTGTCTGAATCGATATCTGCTGGTACCGCGAGTCTACGCCGCGAATGGTACCGCTGAGCTGGCTCGAGCCAGTGCCGCCGCCGAGCACGCCGCCAAGAATGTTGCCAAGGTTGCCGGCGCAGGCGCCGAGCGAAGCCAGCATGAGCGCCCCAGCGGCGCTCCTTCGTATGCGTTGGATTATTATCGGCATGACCCCTCCTGTGGGGACTCACAAGAGCAATCGCGGTGCCTGTCGGTCCGGTCTATCTTTGCAGTCGATGAGAAGAATTTGGCTCTGCGTGACCGTGGCAGGAGCATTGGGCTGCGAGCAGTCGAACCCGAACGGCGATCAATCGCTTCCAAAAACGAGTGCGGCCTCGAACTCGGCGGTGGCGATGGCCAGCACGAGCAGCAGCACTACCTCCGTCTCGTGCCCACGCACAGGAAAATGGGCGCTCTGCAGCGTCGAAAAACGGCTCAAACAATCCGGCTTCGTTATCAAGCCGGTAGGGGGACGCGCTCCCCGGCGTGCTGGGTTCAGCGTGACTCCAGCCGTCTATGCGCTTGGAAGATCGCGGCTGGAGGTTTTTATCTACTCGGACTCGAGCGTGCTGGCACGCGATGTTGCCGCGCTCGACACGCTGACCGCCGCTCCGCGCGGACTGGCTAGCCCGTGGCCGATGCCACCGACATTCGTCCGATCCGCCAATCTGCTCGCGGTTCTTCTAACCGACAGCCAGGAGCAAGCGGAAAGATTCAACCTTGCTCTTACCGCGGGCGCGCCACAGCCGTGAGATGCGAATCGCGCTGCCGACCTTCTTGCCGGCCAACTGATAGCCATGACTGACCCACACCTGATCGGACCGCCACCGGTCTCAACCCCGACCGAGCTCAGGCTCCGGCGCCGCGGTGCTCGCGAGCTTCCCGACGATCTACTCAAGGCGGCGTCAGTGCGCCTCGGAATAATGTCGCTCCTGGCGGCCGCGCTGTGGGTCGTCGCCGTTGCTTTCGGTCACATTGCCGCGCACGCCATTTATCCGGACAGCCCGCGCTGGCGGCAGTTCGATATCACCGACGGAATTGCGGCGGCCAGCGTGATTGTGTCTCTCGCGCTCTTTGCCTATTCGCGGCGGAGCAACCGTAGCCCGAAGCACATTCTCGACCTCGGTCTCTGGTACATGGTGATCACTTCCCTGGCGATCGCCGTGATGTTTCACCTCGGCGGCATTCCGTCCGGCAATATGGTGTTCCCCGAGATCTCGTGGGTTGGCGTGGTCGTTCTGATAACCGCTGCCATCGTCCCCAGCACGCCGAGAAAGATGATCGTCGCCGGTCTCGTCGCCGCGTCGATGAATCCAATCAGCATGCTTATCGCCAGAGCGCAAGGCATTTGGGATTTCGGCTCGTGGACGCGGGTGTTCGTCATGCACTACCCGGATTACATCCTCGTCGGCGCTGCCGTCGTTGTTTCGCGAGTGGTAACGATACTCGGTCAGCAAGTCAGCAAGGCGCGCGAGATGGGAAGCTATCAACTTGGACAGCTGCTCGGCCGCGGAGGAATGGGCGAGGTGTACAAGGCCGAGCATCGAATGCTCGCTCGACCAGCCGCGATAAAACTCATTCGCCCAGAGATGCTCGGGGCGGCCGACGAGGAAACGGCAAGTCTTGCGGTCACGCGGTTTCGACGTGAGGCGCAGGCAGCCGCGAATCTGCGTTCAGCCCACACCGTGGAGCTGTACGACTTCGGCGTCACCGAAGATGAGACTCTCTATCTGGTGATGGAATTTCTGGAGGGAATGGATCTGGAAACGCTGGTGCGTGAAACGGGGCCAGTGCCGTCGGCGAGAGTGATCCACATTCTGCGCCAGGTATGCGACTCATTGGAAGAAGCGCACACTCTCGGACTGGTTCACAGAGACATCAAGCCAGCAAATATCCACCTCGGACGAGTTGGACTCGTGGACGATTTCGTCAAGGTGATGGATTTTGGCCTCGTCAAGGAAGTTTCCAGCGCGAGCAGCGAGCATTCACTGGCGACGATCCCCGGGCAGATGGCACTGGGCACGCCGGCGTACATGGCACCGGAGATGGCTCTCGGCGAGCCGCTTGATGGGCGCGCCGACATTTACGCACTCGGCTGCGTCGCCTACTATCTCCTCACCGGCAATCTCGTGTTCGAAGCTGAGAAGACGTTCCAGATGATAGCAAAGCATCTGCAGTCCCAGCCGATTCCGCCGTCGCAGCGAACGGATCGCGCCGTTTCTCCCGAACTGGAGCGACTCGTATTGAAGTGCCTGGCGAAAAATGCCAATGATAGACCGCAAAGCGCGGCACGTCTGGCGGATGCGCTAAGCTGGATCCCCACCGAGGGTTGGACTCAAGCTCAGGCGAAAGAGTGGTGGGACAGTCGGGAATCGATAAGGCCGCCGATTCAAGTGAACGCTACTGTTGAGCCTTACCCCTTTCTTGTGACCAATTCTCGCAACGCAGAGGTCTAGGACTTTGGGCGCAACTGTTTACCGGAACTAATCGGGAGGCGCGAAATTGCCCGGATTTCGCGCGGCTCACGTTATGGGACCCTCTCCACCTGTGTCAGCGAGCGAGCCGCTATTCGCAGCCGCTTTCGAGAACGCGCCCCACCCGATGGCGCTCATTGACGCTAATGGTCTGATCGTCCAAGCCAACAGAAGCCTTTGTCGGATGCTCGGGTTCACGCCGACCGAGCTCTCCGCCCTCAGGGCCTGCGACATCATTCATCCGGAGGACGCCGAAACCGAACGAGAACAGCGGAAGCGGCTCGCGGCCGCTGATATTGGTCGCTACGACCTGGTGCACCGATACATTCGCAAGGACTTGAGGACGGTGTGGGCTCGCATGTCGGTTTCAGCGATCAGGGGCAGGTCGCTCGAGCCAATTGTCTTCGTCGCCGAGCTCGAGCCGGTGCCGCCATATAACTGCGCTGACTTTATGAGTGACGAGGTCTGGTTTGCGCGGCTCGGTGAAGCGACCATGGCCGCTATCCACGAGATCGGAAATACGTTGACGGCATTGATGCTGAACTCGGAAATGATCGTTGAGCAGTGCCGTGAGAATGAGGTTGGACAGTCGGCCGACGCGATCTTCAAGGCTGCGCGGCGCATCGCGTTCTCGCTGCGGCGGCTGCGCCGCGTGCACGATACGCAGCCGGTCGCCTACATCGGCCAGAACCGGCTTCTCGACCTGCGACTCGTCGAGCCGCCCGCCCTCCGCCGGGACTCGCCATCGAGCGAGCAGGGCGCCGCCTAGGTAACAGAAGCGCGGCGTTCTGGACAGAATTGGGGCCTCTGCGCAGAATTGACATCCCCCAATTCCGGAGCCGTTCGATGCACCCCCGCATCTATTCCGCAGCGCTCGCTGCGATTGTGCTGCTACCACGACTCGCCACGTCCCAGGGAAGCCCAGTTGCCGACGCATTTCGCGACTATGCGAAGTCCTCGGCGAAGAATCTGACTGCGGCGGCCGAGGAATTTCCGGCAGACAAGTACGGTTACAAGCCAACGCCCGCACAAATGAGCGTCGGCGATATCGTCGTTCACCTGATTCAGGGCAACGATTATCTATGCGGCTCGATCGGCGGCATCAAAGCGCCAACTCGCGCAAAAATGACGGGCACCGACAGCAAGGATGCTCTGCTCGCGCAGCTGCGGGAGAGCTTCGCGTTCTGCGACCAGGCGCTCGCGCCGCTGACCGACGCGAATCTCGGAGAGCAGCTTCCATTCTTCGGTGGGCGCAAGATGTCGAGAGCGGCGGTGATGACTTTGACGACGGGTGACTGGGCTGACCACTACAGCCAGTACGCGAACTATCTAAGGCTGAACGGAATGCTGCCACCGACGGCGAAGAAACCAGCGATGTAGAATCTTCTTCAGCAGAAAAAAAATCCCGCACCGTGGTTTGGTGCGGGATTTTTTGTGTGAGGTTCCTTGTCCGAACTGCGAGCTAAAGAGGGTAGTTTGCGGTAAAGATCGCGCTAGTGTTGATGATGCATCTCGCCCATGGCGATCGTGTAGGGGGCTCCAGGTGCGCATTTTATCGCCGCGTTTGTCGAGGTGAACATCCCCTTCGGATTGTCTTTCCAGAGCCAGACGTGCAGATCGTAATGTCGAAGGGTAGCGGGCATGATCGGCTCGTGACCGTCCATCGGGCCGGCGAGGGCGTGGCCGAATATGCTCGGCACGACGTCACCCGCGACTGCGACCGGTACGAACCACTCAGCGGCGGCCAGGACGAGCTTATTGCCGACCGGCTCATAGATCAGAACCTGCGGCTTGGCGGGGTCGAGTTTGGGACCGATGTTGGCCGGGTTAAGGAAGTGGACACCCATCGCGCCTGGTGGGTACACGATGTTGCCGTCAGTGACACCGGTCGGAAAATCGATGCAGGCGAGCGTCGAGAAGTATCCGTCTTTGATAGCGGCGAACGGATCGCTGTATTTGGCGAGTGCGGTTCGCGCGGCGTCGAGATCGGGTGACATCGCAGCGGCTTTGACCGCAAGCTTCGCCTGACCTTGCGCGCCAGGCGGTGAAATGAATGAAGCCGAGAGAGCGAGGAGGAGCAGACACGGTGCGTACCACTTCTTGAGCGGGTTAAAGCGCATTACAGTCTCCTGGGGGTTTTTTGAGTGCACAACAGTGTTCGCGGGGCCAGGGCGCGTCAATGCCCTCGCGTACGGATTGATTTGCCAAGTACCGGCGTACGACATTCGTCCCGCCAGCTTATTTCTGCGACTTCGCCTTGAGCTCCTCCAACCAATTCTCGACGACGATCAGCTTGTCGGGTGTAGCGGGCGCTAGCGGCCGAATCATCAGGAAGCGCCGGTCGTCGCGCGAGACCGCATAGTTCAGCCCCCAGTTTTCGGCGGCGTATCCGCCAGCCGGAAAGAGTAGAGTTGAGCGGCCAAGGGAGAAGGTCGGAGTAGTAGCGACGGCTACAGCGACGAGATTTCCAGAGCCGTCGCGGTAGAACAACTCACTCCCGCTATGGGACCACGCGGGCTCACTTCCTCCGCGCGTTGAGACCGCCCACTTTGCCGCGCGCGTGTTTGGGAACGGCACCACGTAGACTTCGAACTGACCGCTCTCATCCGAGGCATACGCCATCCATCGTCCGTCCGGCGAAAATGCCGGCGCCATGTCGCTGAATTTGGTCGCCACGAGCGCCACCGGTGCGGCATCCAACCCCGGCCGGATTGCATGAATGTCGCTCAGACCGGGCGACGCTACGTCGGTCTGGAAGACGAGCCATTTCCCGTCGGGAGACCAGCGTGGATTGTACAGGGACCACTTTTCATGGAGATGCAGGACTTCCTGTGCCGTGCCATCGGCTCGCTTGGTCAACAAATCCCCTCTCGCGCCGTACCATGCGAACGTCACGGATCTGCTATCTGGAGTCCACGTCGGGGCGTAATTGTCTCGTCCATCGAGTGTCAACCTGGAGGGCGAGCTTCGGTCCAGCCGCTTGATCCAGATATCTCCGGTCGTCTCGCCGATCGGAGCCAGTTCGACAGCTATCCACTTCCCATCCGGCGAGATGGCCGGCGCCCAGAAGTCGCCTCCCTGCCAGTCGGGATCGACGGGCTGTGCCTTGCCGTCGCGTGTTACCCAAACGAGTTCGTTGCCTTGTTCGGCCGCGGTTGCGTAGACCAGCGTCCCATCCTCTGAGACTGCGAAATCGGTAGACCCTCCAAGCCCGTGCCGCATCCCTTCGATGAGCGCGGTCGGCTCGCCACTGACTTTCATCGAATTCTGATCGAATGCCGTGGTCATCAATGTTCCGTTGGTTGTCACGTAGAGCAGGCGCCCCGGTGGTGCGTACCGCGCGGACATCGCATCGTTTACAATGACGCGGTATCTCCCCGAGGAGATGTCCGCCACGGCGACGTCGAAGGAGCTCGCACCTTTTACACCGGTCCTGCCGCTGGACTCTACGGTGAAGAGGACGCCTTTCCCGTTCGGCAACACCTCGGGCTGAGTGTGGTCAATCTCCCCTCTGGCCGTGTCAAGCGCCGTGAACCACTTCAGCGTGCCTCCAGGCTTGTCTTCAATCCGAAGCAGTCCCTTACCGTCTATCTGCGCGTCGGCGTAGATGAATCCGTTCCGTCCCCACGACTCACCGGCCGATCCTACAATCGAACCAGTCACGACGATTGGGGATCCGCCGTTGATTGTTAAGAGCTTGAGGCTTTTGCCGTCGGCAATAAAGCCCACGCGCTGACCGTCGGGCGAAAAAAAAGGCGTGCTTGCCCCCTCTGTCCCGGCGATCAGGAGCGCATGCAAGTGGTCGCGTTGTCGTATCAGGAGTTGACCATGTGGTCCGCCGATGTATGCCAGGCGCGATCCATCCGGTGAGATCGCGACTCGCCCCGACCACAACCCCCCGCCCGGAACCATCATTTCCGTCGAATCCAATCCAAGGCTATACCGTACCACGCGCTTCGATCCTCCGGGGCGCGACACGGTCCAGATTGCCGCGGTTGTCGTCAGAATCGCCAACGCAATTGCGGCGTACAGCATGCGCCGTAACCGAGGACTGGACCCATCTCGCACGATGGCAGCTGGCGTAGTGGCGGGCGCGGACGCAGGATTGTTCAAGGCTTCCGCGAACTCGTGCGCGGAGGCGAACCGATCCGCCGGAATCTTTTCGAGTGCGCGCGACACCGCCGCGGCAACGTGCGGCGGAACGTGCGTCCGCTGAGCCATCAGAGATCGCGGCTCCTCGGTCATGACTCTCGCGATTATGGCCTGTGCAGTGGGGCCGCTAAAGGGCGGCTCACCCGACAGCATCTCGTAAGTGACAGCACCCAACGAATAGATGTCGCTCCGTCCCGTGATCACGCGTTCTGCCGCGGCCTGTTCCGGACTCATGTAGTTGGGAGTCCCCAGCGACACACCGGACTGAGTCATTCGCTCGCCACCGGCCTGGGTAACTGCCAAGGCAATCCCGAAATCCGCAACGATCGCACTTCCGTCGTGCAGCAGAATGTTCTCGGGTTTGATGTCACGATGTACGACGCCGTGCCTGTGAGCGTAATCGAGCGCGCTCGCCACCTCTGTTGCGATATGGACAGAGTCTGAGACGGGAAGCTGTTGCTCCCTGGCAAGACGCTGACGGAGTGATTCACCGTCGATGTACGGCATCACGTAGTACGGCCTTCCCTGAAGCTTCCCCGCGTCTTCACCAACCAGCCCCGAATCGATGAGGCCCAGGATGTGGGGGTGCTGCAGGTTGGCGGCGAGCCTGATCTCCTGGAGGAACCTCTCTGTGCCGAGTAGGACAGCCAGCTCGGCGCGAAGAATCTTTATCGCGACTTTTCGATCGTGTTTTTTGTCGTGCGCGAGATAAACAGTAGCCATTCCCCCGCTACCGAGCTCCCGTTCGATAGCGTAAGCCGTGAAAGCACGCTGCACCTGCTCAAAGCGCTCAGCCATTGCGCGCGTTTCCGTTTCCTCGGCTCTGTGCGTCGAGGAATTGCTCGTAGTCCTGCTGGACTCGAGACGCATATAATCTCGCGTAATCGATTAGAGGCCGCTTCCAGCCGCTTTCTCCGCCGAGCGCAATGAGGTCGTCAGCCGTCGCAGACCCCTGACGACCGCTGCTTCTGAGTTGCGCCCACGCTGTTACCTCACCCATGACCTTTGCCGCGGAGCGAAGATGACGCCGTTTCCCCTTCGCGTCATCGAGGCACAGACGATCGTTGGTCGGCTGGATCTCCCGCAGGACGTAGCCGCGCCGCCCGATACTCTTTTCGTGGAGCAATGCTGGTGAGATCGCCTGCATGCGCTGTTGAATGGCAACGACGCGGTCGGGCTCGCTCTTCCATGTCGGCTGGCGCACGGTCTCGAACCGGGCGAGGCTCGAAGGCTCAACCTGCTTGGCGTCGAGCATCGCGTTGCCTGCCCGGCCGCCATCACCCCGCACAAGGACGATGTATCGGTCGACGCCAAGACTTCCGAGGCCTGACGCGCGACGGGCGACGTCGAGGACTCTGAAAAACTTGGGATTCGGCTGCGATCTCGCAAATCGGTCGATTTCGCGGGTGACCTTCCTTCGCTGATCATCGGTGGCGGGCAAAACGTGCGGTCCCATCCGGATGCGTCGCCGCGCGTTCTTCCAGATCGTGCGCTCATTGATGAGCATCGCTCGCGACCGTTTGCTCACGTGGTCGAGAAGTGTCCGCACCATTCCGGTCGCTGTCGCTCGTTCGATCCACCTTGCCTTGCCGTCACCCAACGCCGTCTCATACGCGTCCAGAAACAGCTTCACGAGCTCGCTCGCCTCGGTGCGGGTCAGATCGAGCGTCGGAGCGGCGACGTAAACGCTCGCCACCATTCGCGAGATCTCCCACATCGCGGGAGCAAGAGCCGCTTCGTCGAAGTCATTCAGGTCGAAGTAGGAGAGACCGTTGTCGCCCTGGAAGCTGCCGAAATTTTCGAGGTGCAGATCTCCGCACGCCCACGCTAGCGGACTCTCCGGGAGTGCACCCGTTTGCGCGGCGAGGTCTTCCCAAAAGAGATGCGCAGTACCTCGAAAAAACGCGAAGGGCGACTTGCACATCGCTCGATATTTGAGGGCGAGTCGCTCCGGCTCACGGCCCTCGTTGAAGCGCGCGATCCGGTCCGCTACGTCGCGAGAAAAATCCGAGGGAGTCAAGTCGAGTGTTGAAGCCCGCGCTTCAGCTTGCGGAGCCTGGCATCGTCCCGCAAGGTTCGTCGGCCGCTAAGATTTGGTCACTTTCAGCTTTGGTCGTCGCAGGTCTCCTCTAACTCCAATCCCAGGACGCCGGTGGCCGGTCCGCAACCGCAGCAGGCCAAGTGGGGCGCTCGCGCGCTCGTCATCGTCACGGGCGCGCTAATTGGAGTCGGGCTGGCACCGTTCGCCGTCGGACTGCTCGGCGCAATCGTGCTTTACGAAGTCAGCGCGCGACCGTTTGACTGGCTAGTCCGGCGTATTCCGCGTCGTGCTGCAGCATCACTGACCGTTGCGGTGGTTCTGGCACTCGTCGGCCTTCCGGCAATCTGGCTTACCGGGCAGGTCATTGAACGCCTCCCAGCAGCGCGGGCGGCGTTAGCGAATCCTCACTTTCCGCGCTTCGAACTTCCAAAGTCCGGTTTCCTCTCAGAAATCGGCGCGCGGGCTGCGGACGCTGCGAGCGCCGTTGTTGCCTGGCTTCCTGGAGGTGTGCTCTCCATTGGTCAGAGCGCGGCATGGGCGCTGTTGAATTGGTCAATCGCGTTGCTCGGTCTTTACTATCTGCTCGCGTCGTCTTCGCGTGATAGAGACCGCTTCGCTCGGCTAATTCCACTTTCGCCGCGCAGCGTCGACACTCTCAGAATTCGTCTTCGCGAAGCCACTCAGGCAATAGTCGTTGGCACGCTGCTCTCTGCTGCGGTGCAGGGCGCCGCGATAGGCGCTGGTTTCCGGTTCGCCGGAATCTCCGACGCGTTGTTCTGGGGCGTTTTCGCAAGCATTGCGACCCTTATCCCTGTCGTCGGCAACGCGCTTGTTTGGTTGCCTGCGCTGGTGTTCATGCTCGTCGAGCAACGCTACGATGGCGCGCTCGCGATCGGAATCTTTGGGGGAGTGCTCCCCCCATTGATCGATCGCGTGATCAGATCTGTGGTTTCGCGTCGGATGGGTCAGGTGCACCCAATGATCACATTGGTCGGCGCACTCGCCGGCATGCGAGTGGCTGGCGTGGCCGGACTCGTACTCGGCCCAGTAGCCCTGGCCATGTTTTTCGCGCTGCTCGAGATCTACAGCGAGGAGAATTGACGGTCCTGAGTAGAGATCGAGAGCGGGCTGTGGCTTGGATCACCCTCACGGCCATAACACTGCTCACTCAGATGGGCTGCGCGTCGATGCCCGCGTCGTCGCAAAACGTGAATGCTGTGGTGCGCGGCGCAGCTCGGGCGCCATACGGCCAAACGGCGGACGGACGGCTCGTAGAGCTTTTCACTGTCACGAACGCCCAAGGCATCGAAGTGCGGCTGACGAACTACGGCGGGATCATCACCTCGCTCAGGGCACCGGACCGCTCGGGGAGGTTCGACGACATCGTACTCGGGTACGACAGCCTGAGCGGCTATCTCCGCGATTCGCCTTACTTCGGCGCGATCGTCGGGCGCTACGGCAATCGGATTGCCCGCGGCCGTTTCACGCTCGATGGAACAACGCACCGGCTCGCCGTCAACAACGGCGTGAACAGCCTGCACGGTGGGCTCCGCGGTTTCGACAAAGTCGTCTGGAACGCCGAGCCGTTCCGGAATGCCACGGGTGTGGGCGTCGCACTCGATTATACGAGCGCGGACATGGAGGAGGGCTATCCAGGAACTCTTCGCGCCCGCGTCGCTTACACGCTCACGGACGACAATCGTCTGATCGTCGACTATCGGGCGACGAGTGACAAGCCGACGCCTGTCAATCTCACGCAGCACACGTAC
>Ga0070708_100000034_pt1 | contig 86359 bp, 92 predicted proteins | sample KBSK5503metaG_FD_65469 | JGI IMG/M metagenome (GOLD analysis project Ga0070708, IMG submission 65469) | Corn, switchgrass and miscanthus rhizosphere microbial communities from Kellogg Biological Station, Michigan, USA - KBS K5-50-3 metaG | ecosystem: Host-associated > Plants > Roots >... | reverse complement strand
AATCAGACAGGCGGGCGAGTCTTCCTTTTCCTCAGCACCGATGATTTCTGGCGAGATTACCACAGAATGATCTCTGAGGGAATCACGTTCGTGCGAGAGCCGAAGGTCGAATCGTACGGTACCGTTGCTGTCTTTGAAGATTTGTATGGAAATCTCTGGGACTTACTCGAGTGGAGTCCCACGCACTCGCAGTCGAGCCGCGCCGTATGACGATCGCTGCCGAATTTCGACGAGGCACTCGTGGACCGACGTAGATTTCTTGAGGCTACCGCCGTTGCTGCGGTGTCGCCACTACCCCACCTCAACACACTCAGCCAATCCGCGCCGCGTCAGTACTTCGAGCTGCGGCGCTACCATTTGCTGCCCGGCACGAAGCAGCGCGCGTTCATCGACTTCATCGGCAGCGAAGCAATTCCTGCGATGAATCGAGCGGGAGTCGGTCGGGTCGGCGCGTTTACCGTCGTCTACGGTGAAAATGCGCCGTCGCTGCTTCTCGTTCTTGCGCACCAGGCACTCGATACTGTGGTGTCGCTGCGCGAGCGGCTCGCGAATGACGCGGTGTACGCGCGCGCCGGTGCCGCGATCCTTGACGCGCCGATGGCCGATCCCGCGTTCGTGCGCGTCGAGAGCACGCTGCTGCGCGCCTTCGACGCGATGCCGACACTCGAACCCTCAGCTGGCGCGGGTACGGCGACACCTCACATCTTCGAGCTCCGGACGTATGAGAGTCACAGCGATCGTGCCGCACTCAACAAGCTGAAGATGTTCAACGCGGGTGAGGTGCCGATCTTTCGCAGGGCGGGTCTCACGCCCGTTTTCTTCGGCGAGACCCTCGTCGGCGCGAATATGCCCAGCCTGACCTACATGCTCACCTTCTCCAACATGTCGGCGCGCGACGCGGCGTGGGGTAAGTTCGGCCAGGACCCCGAGTGGAAGACTCTCTCCGCCGACCCGCAGTATCGCGACAACGTTTCGGCCATCACGGACATCATACTTCAGTCGACGGCCTACTCGCAGATTTGAGCCGGCGCGCGGAGCGCAACTCCGCCTCAAAGGAGATCGCATGCCCGTTGTACGGATTGAGCACTTGGTCCCGAATTTTGAAAAATGGAAGCAGGCGTTCGATCGTGACCCCGCCGATCGCAAAGGATCGGGCGTTCGCCGCTATCAGATCTTTCGCCTGCAAAATGACCCGAACTATGTGATGATCGACCTGGAGTTCGATAGCACTGGTGAGGCCGAAGCGTTCACGCAGAAGATGCAAAGGATCTGGGACGGCCCCGCCAAAGGTGTCATGCAGAATCCACGAGCCCGCATTGCTGACATCGTTGAAAGCAAAGAAGTGTAACGCTCACCATCTTCCGGTTACTTATGCGGATCACATTGAACGTCTTGGGCGTCTTGTTTCTCCTAGTGGGCTGCGTCTGGCTCCTTCAAGGAACCAACATCCTTCCAGGTAGTTTCATGACTGGCCAAACGAAGTGGGCCATCTACGGCGGCATCCTGTTGGTCGCGGGCATCGCTCTGTTGGTCTCGGCAAACCGTCGACGAGCCTGACTGGCAAATGATGGCTCGGATGCAACCGCCGATCACGGCCGGATCGCTCTACAGTTGGAAGGATCGGAGGTCGAGTTCCGCAAGGTCTCGCTGGCTCCGATTAGCAGGAATTGATTACTTCGCGAGCGTGTAGACCTCGCTGCCCGCCAGCAGCAGCGCGCCGACGCCATAGACCTCGGTTGTCTCCGCGGTCGTCGCTCCCGGCTGATCGCCAATCCGCTGCACCCACCCGAGCATGCCATCGGGATGCACGGCCTTGACCATCGCGGACCAACCGCGAGTCACAGCCGGCCCATAGCGCGCGCGATCGAGCAGTCCGTGGTTGATACCCCACGAGAGGCCATAGACAAAGAATCCGGTTCCGCTCGTCTCCGGGTTTGGACGACTGCCCGGATCGAGCAAGCTCGATCGCCAGTAACCATCTGCGCCCTGCACTGCGGCGATCTTCCCGGCTATTTCGCGGAAAAGCGTGAGGTATCGCGCGCGGTCGGGATAGTCCGCCGGCATTTCCTCCAGCATGCGCGCGAGCCCGGCAAACACCCAGCCGTTGCCGCGACTCCAGAAAATCTTCTTGCCGTTCGGCTCCCGCTGGTCGAAGAACCGGCTGTCGCGGTAATAGAGGTGCTCGCTCTTATCGTATAGATAGTCGGTGGTCTTCCACCACAGGCGGTTCGCCAAGTCGAGGTACTTGCGGTCGCCCGTGACGGACGTCACGGCGGCAAGGGCCGGCGGCGCCATGAAGAGCGCATCGCACCACGCCCACTCGCGCATCTCGATCCCGTTCTCCCACGTCAATGGTTCGTTGTAGGGGAGCGTAACCAGAAAGTCGAACAGCGCCAGTGCCGGCGCCAGCATCTTCCTGTCTTTCTCGCGCTGGAAGATCTTCGCGTAGGTCGCGATCACGGCGTAGTCATCGGCGAGACCCGGCCTCAGTCCCGGACGCCAGTGGTTGCGCTCCCCCATCGCCTTCATCGCGTCGTAGTACTTTGGCGAGTCAGACAGTTTTGAAAACGCCATCACTCCGGTGTAGAAGGCCGCCACGGTCCAGTCGTAAGGCGCATGCTGCGATTGATGCGAGAGCTGCCAATCAGCAGCCGCCGTCATCACGCGACGAACCCCCGCACGCGTGAGATCGGCCGAGTACGGGAGTGGCTGCGCGGGCTGCGCCACTGCAAGTTGTGTCAGGCCGGCCAACACCGGGATGAGCGCGCCCACAACGGAGATCCGTTGTCTCATGTGCTTACTCCTGGTTCTGGCGGACAGTTTCTCTATCGTTTAAAGGGAGAAAGCATGAACAAGCGCGAGGAGATCGACAACGCAGTGGTGGCCGCGTTGATTATTGGAGTCTCGGGCGCTGGGCTCCTCAGCGCGTGCGCGCAGACTCGGAATCAGGGTGAGATGCAGGCGCCGCTCCACTCGACGATCGCGTTCGTGAGCACGCGCCACGATTCCACTGCCGATCCCACGGCTAATCCCCAGCGCGCTTTGCTCGCCGCCGAAATCTATCTGGTCAACGGGGACGGGACGAACGCGAGGCGGGTGACGGAGAACACACACTTTGATGGCTTCCCGGCGTTGTCGCCGGACGGACGAAGGATTGTGTTTGAGAGCAACCGGCTCCGTGCTGCCGGGGAGCCCTTCAATACCTCGGACCTGTTCGTAATGAACACTGACGGGACCGCACAGACTTTTCTGATCCGTGGTAGCTCTGCCACCTGGTCTCCGGATGGGAAGAAAATCGCGTTCCACGCCTCGGCCTCCGGCAATGGACCGCCGATCAAGCCCGACCCGGGTGCCGCGAGGAGCGACAACGACATTTTCGTCGCGAACGTTGACGACTTGCTCAAGAAGGTTGCGGCGCCGAAGAACATCACGAACAGTTCGGCGGCGATAGACGATGACCCGGACTGGTCTCCCGATGGACAGTCGATCGTGTTCACGAGTCACGCCGTCACCGACGATCCGATCAACTCGGCCACCACCGAGATTTTCGTGATCGACCCGGACGGAATGGGAAAGCCAGCGCGTCTGACCAACAACGGCGAGGAGGAGCGCGCACCTGCCTGGTCACCAGACGGCAAGCGCATTGTTTTCTGTTGCAGGAGGGGAGGGCCCGATTTCGAGATCTGTGTCATGAACGCGAACGGCACCGGACAGGTGCAGCTCACCGACAACAGCCTGCCCGACTTGACCCCTTCGTGGTCGCCCGACGGCAAGAAAATCGTGTTTCATCGGCGAGTCGGAGCGAGGGGTCAATTTCAGCTTTTTTTGGTGAACGCGGATGGCACCGGCGAGGTGCAGCTGACTTTTCCCCCGGGGCTTAACGCGTTTCCGAACTGGGGGGAGGTTCCGTGACCGCCTCGGCAATCCTTGACTTCCGGGAAATGCATGTCGGCGTGTTGATCGGCCTGTTGGCGGCCGCCAATCCAATGATGGCGCAAACGCCCGAGAGAGCGCCGCGGGTGACCTCTCCCACAACTCGCGCGACGCCTCCGACCCGCGATCCAAACACTCCGGGTTTCGTCACCGCGAAGGAGCTGCCCGATGGCAGAGTTCCGCCGGCGGACGCGGACGGAAATTTCATCATCGGGCCCACGCACACGCCTGCATTTGAAATGGTCGTGCACGAAGGTGTGCCGCGGGGAGCGGTTCACATCTTCACCATGCGATCGACCGACAGCAAGATTTTTCCAGGGATCGCCCGCGATTCGGGAACATTCGGCACTCCCAGTCCAACTGATCCGGCGACGTTGGTGGTGACGACCAGCCATCCGGCTCCTTACACGCGCATGGTCGCCGTCTACGTTCCAGCGCAATACGTCCCCGGCACTGCCGCGCCGTTCATCGTCGGCGCGGATGGACCCGACCAATCGTTGTTCACGGCGCTCGACAATCTGATCGCCGAGAAGAAGGTGCCGGTGATGATTGCGATCTCGATCGGCAACGGCGGCGGCGATGCACAGGGAAGCGAGCGAGCCTGGGAATACGACACGATGTCATCACGCTACGCGGAGTTCGTTGAAACCGAAGTTCTGCCGTTGGTCGAGCGGCAATACAACGTGAAGCTGACGAAAGATCCTGAGGGCCGAGCGACGATGGGCGGCAGCTCCGGCGGCGCGGCGGCGTTCATCATGGCGTGGTATCGCCCCGAGCTATATCACCGCGTACTCGCGTATTCGATCACGGCAACCAACCAGCAGTGGCCGCATAGCGCGGAGACTCCGCACGGCGCCTGGGAATTTCACGAGCGCCTGATCCCGAATAGTCCGGTCAAGCCGATTCGGGTCTGGATGGAAGTCGGAGACAGAGATTTCCTGAATCCGAATGTCATGCGCGATGGTATGCACGACTGGGTCGTTGCCAGCGAGAACATGGCCAGAGTTCTGGCTGCCAAGGGTTACCACTACCAGTTTGTGTTCGCTCGCAACGCCCTGCACGTTGATCGTGATGTGAAACAGCAAACGCTTCCGGAAGCGCTTGAATGGCTGTGGAGGGGATATGCCATGGATTAGAAACGCTGCCATCATCGCGCTCGCCACGCTTGGGCTTCTCGCGACACCCGAGCTGAACGCGCAGCGACCCACGTTATCGACGGCGGTCCGCGCGTACATCGCCGTTGACACTCCTGTCGTCGCGCTCACGCATGCACGGGTGATTGACGGAACCGGCGCGGCGGCGCGTGATGATCAAACCCTCATCATCCGCGATGGTCGCATCGCCGCGCTCGGCGCTTCACGATCAGTCGCCATACCCGCCGGCGCGCAGGTCATCGACGTCACCGGAAAATCGGTGATCCCCGGACTGGTGATGGTGCACGAGCACCTCTTCTACCCTACCGCCCCCGGCATCTACGCGAACCTGGAGGAGAGCTTCACGCGACTCTATCTCGCGGGCGGCGTGACATCGATGCGCACCGGCGGCAACCTGAACGGCTTCGGTGACATCGGAGTCAAGCGCGCCATCGATGCCGGCAAGAAGCCGGGTCCGTGGATCGATGCGACCGCGCCCTACCTCGAAGGCCCCGGACTCGGTCTCGATCAGGTGCACGAGCTCACTGGACCCGACGACGCGCGGCGGATGGTGAATTTCTGGGCGGATGCCGGCGCGACGTCGTTCAAAGCGTACATGCACATCACCCACGCCGAGCTCGGCACGGCGATCGAGGAAGCCCATAAGCGGGGATTGAAGGTGACGGGTCATCTCTGCTCGGTGACCTATCGGGAGGCGGCCGCCCTCGGCATCGATGATCTCGAACACGGATTCTTCGTCTCCACCGATTTCGTCACCGACAAGAAGCCCGACGAGTGCCCGGGTCAAGCGGCGGGGCAAACAGCGCTCGGCGCGGTAGATCTCAACGGCGATGCCGTGCGATCACTGATCGCGGATCTTGTGAAGCGCCACGTCGCCCTCACATCGACCCTCACGATCTTCGAGACTCTGGTCCCGGGCCGGCCGCTGCCGCCGGGGTTGGATGTGCTCGACCCACTGCTCCGCGCACAGTTCGAGCAGCGTCATGCGGCGACGGCGGCCAATGTGCAATCCACTTTCGGCTCGCTGTTCGCAAAGGCGCGGGCGATGGAGGTAGCGTTCGCGCGTGGCGGTGGATTGTTGCTCGCCGGCACGGATCCCACCGGTGGCGGCGGCGTCATCCCCGGTTACTCGAACCAGCACGAGCTGGAGCTGCTGGTCGAGAGTGGCTTCACTCCGCTGGAGGCGATCCGCATCGGAACGTTGAATGGCGCGACATTCCTCGGACGCGCCAATCGCGTGGGATCGATCGCCGTGGGAAAGGACGCGGACCTGGTGGTGCTCCGCGGGGATCCTGCGACACGCATTTCCGATGTGCGCAACGTGCAGATCGTGTTCAAGCAAGGGATCGGCTACGACCCCGCCAAGCTGATCGAATCTGTGCGGGGCAAGGTCGGTCTTTTCTAGAACTAGTGCATGACCTTGATGTAGCCCCAGTGATCCTGCTGCTTTGAAACGAGCTCGTAGATTCCGTCCGGCACAGTCTGCACGCCCGCCAGCAACTGGCTGTTGTCGACCTTGTTGTTCCTCAGCGCGATCGCGCACGCTTTGAACGTCACGTTCGGATTCTTCATCGCCTCTTTCACATCCGCGAGGTACGCGGACCGTTCCGGCATGACGAGCTCGAATCCCTTCCCGTACATGACGACTTCCATTTGCGCATCGGGACTCGCCGTGCCCACCTCTCTGAGCCAACGCAGCACGGCTTTCTGCTCGAGAGTGTCTCGACTGGTGAGATCGAATACGACGCGGTACGGCTGACGTTGAGCCTGGACAAAACCGGGACTCAGCAGCGCAAACGATGCGATAAATAAGGTGCGTCTCATGGTAGCTCCTCCCGTTGAAAACTGTCGATCCAATCGGGGGAAAGCTTCACTTCACTGATGCCTGTGCCCGCTTCCCGCTTCCCCCTTCCCTCTTCCCGCTTCCCCCAACCACAACAAGCCATCGATGATCAGTCGATCCTGAATCGGATTATTCAGCGTGTACGACAAAGTCTTGTTGGTAGAATCGTACTTGTGCTCGTAGTCGATGTCGTTGTGACCCATGTTGAAGTAGATCATCCTGTAGTTCTTGTTCGTCCAAACCACGGGATAGTACCCGCTGTGCCAGATCTCGTGCGGCTTTGGCCCGGTGCCGAGCGGGAAGCTGGTGGAGTCGATCGAGAGCAGAATATCGATGTCAGAATTCTGCCGCAGATCTTTCTCCCACCGGTACCACTCGTTTGGAGACGACCTGAAAGTCTCGGGCAGATCGCGAGTCGCCGGATGCTTCCGGTCTTCGACCCGTAGAATGGCCGACGTCGGTCGCCAGGTGTTGCTGACGTACGATCCCGAGCCGAGAAATTTGTTGTGGTACCAGTCCCAGTTCGCGGGATACTTTGAAGGCGTCAAAGCAAAGCCGGCGAAATGAAATCCCATCCACGCTCCGCCGTGTTCCATGTACGACTGAAACGCAGCTCGCTGTGCCGGCTCCTCGGGACGCGTGTCCAGAAAAACGACTATCTGATATTTCGAAAGAAAGTCTGAATTCAGGTTGTTCCAGTTGGACGTAGTATCAAAGCCGAAGTCGTACTTCGCCGCCATCTCCGGAAACCATCGCTCGGCCTCATGCACGAAGCTGATATGCGCCTGATCTTCTTTGGCGGTAAAGAACGCGATGACTCTGAATTTTGGCTCGCTGTTGTTGCCGCTGAGGGCTACGCAGCAATAGATGAGCGCGCCGATCGTGAATACTTTGAGGGCAGACATAGCTGCACGAATCTGTGCTAAACCTTCTCGCCGCGACACCATAACGGCGATATATAGCTTGGCGAGGGACGGGTTCTGAGTTGAGGCGTTCAATGAATTTGCAGCGCAACCTAGCTTCGCTTGATTCGCAGTTTCGCGAGGCCGTAGTGGCCATCGACAGCGGCGACGTCGCCAGACTGGAGGAGCTAGTCACTGCCAATCCAGCGCTGGTCCGCGAGCGCCTCGCGTCGCCGGGAACCTGGTTGCGCGAGAAGGTCGGTCGCGCGCTCGATGGATTCTTCCAGCGGCCCTACTTGCTCTGGTTCGTGGCTGAGGATCCTGTGCGCAATGGGAAGTTGCCCGCGAACATTGCCACGGTCGCTCGCGTGATCATCGACAGTGCTCGTCGCGAGGGCGTATCGACTCTCCAGGAGCAACTTGACTACGCCCTGACACTGGTTTCGTGGTCCTGGATCGCCCGGCAGTGCGGCGTACAAATCGAACTGATCGACGTGCTGGTCGACGCGGGCGCGGTCACCGACGGCAACCCGCAGAACGCGTTGGTGAACGAGAACTTTGCTGCCGCCGAGCATCTCGTCAGGCGCGGGGCGAAACTCACGCTTGCCACAGCACTGTGCCTGGGGCGATGGGATGACGTCGATCGCCTTCTAACAACAGCGACTGAGGAGCAGAAGCAGTTCTCATTCGTGCTGTCGGCACTCAACGGGAAGACAGATGCGCTGCGCCGAATGATACGCGCTGGCGTCGATTTGAACGCGCCGAGTGCAAATCTCTATTCTCATGGCACGCCGCTGCACCATGCCGTGGCCTCCGGTTCTCTGGAAGCGGTTGAAGTAATGGTGAAAGCCGGCGCTGAGCTGCACACGAAAGACAGTGCCTGGGGCGGCACGCCGCTAGGCTGGGCGGAACACTACGTTAGTGAAGGCCAGGGAGATCGCCAGGGCAAACAGTACGCTGAAATCGCGGACTACCTTCGTGCACATGGCAGCAGTTGATCTCGCTGGCGCCGTCGTCACCACGTGGAAGACGAACAACCGGGTGACTGCCTTTTTCTTCGAGAATCTTCCGACGGAATTGTGGCCCATGCCGATTGCTGGCACGTCGCGTCGTACCGTGCGCACCGTCGCCGGCCACATTCACAACGCTCGCTGCATGTGGATCAAGATGCTCGGCCAACGACACGGCATCCGAGTACCGAAGCGGGTCAACCTCAACACCGTCACGCGGAAAGAGCTGTTGCCGGCGTTGGAGCAAAGCAGTCGCGGGATCGTTGATTTGCTCGAGCTCGGAATCAATAGTGGCGGTAGAATTCCGGCCTCAGGAGTGGCGTGGGTGAACCTGCCCGTCGATGTCGTCCATGTTCTCGCGTACCTGATCGCACACGAAGGGCATCACCGCGGGCAAATCGTGTTGCTGGCGCGACAGACGGGGCATCGCCTGCCGAGCGAGATCACCAACGGCTTGTGGCAGTGGACAAAACGCGCCAAAGAAGCCGACACTATATGAGCGACGACAACTACTGGCTCGGAAGAATCTGAACGATGCTCAAGAGAATCGGCGTCGCCCTCGGCCTCTTCGTCCTCTGCGCGCTCTCGATTCTCCGTGTCGCGCGGCCTCCGCGTGCTGTTCCTGCGACGGCACCCGATACGGTGTTCTCTGCCGAGCGTGCGATGCGGCACGTCGTGCAAATCGCGCAGCGACCGCATCCGATGGGCACCGCGGACCACGATCGAGTGCGCGACTACATCGTCGACCAGCTCTCCAGACTCGGGTTCCGCCCGCAGATCCAACAAACGACCGCGATCGGCACACGATATCGCGATGCGGGACGCGTTCAGAATATTCTGGCACGGCTTCCCGGCATCGATCAAAACGGGAAGGCAGTGCTCATCATGGTGCACTACGACGGGGTCGAGGCTGGACCGGCCGCGTCTGATGACGGCGCCGGGACAGCTGCTTTGCTGGAAACGCTGCGTGCGTTACTGGCGCAAAGGCGGCCATTGTTGCACGACATCGTCGCGCTGTTCACCGACGGCGAGGAAGCGGGCCTCCTCGGCTCCGCCGCGTTCGTGCGAGAGCATCCGTGGGCGAAGGACGTCGCCGTCGTGCTCAATTTCGAGGCCCGCGGCACCAGCGGACGTTCATTCATGTTCGAGACTGGCCCGGGCAATCTCGACGCCGCTCGAGCACTGCGCACCGCCGGCAACGCGACTGCCGGATCGGTTTTCGCGACGATCTATCGGCTACTGCCGAATGACACGGACTTCTCCGAGACGGCGGTGCTCGGCCTTCCCGGCCTCAACTTCGCGTTTGCCGACGGGGTTGAACGGTACCACACGAGTCGGGACGATCTCGCGCACCTGAACCGAGGCAGTCTGCAGCATCACGGGTCGCAGATGCTCGCCATGTCCAAAACGTTCGCTAGCGAGCAGCTGCCGCGCCCGCGCACTGGGGATGCCGTTTTCTTCGACCTGCCGATCGTCGGCCTCGTCGTTTATCCCCAGAGACTCGAGGTTCCCCTGGCGATTCTCGCGCTGGCACTCGTGATTGCTCTCGTTGTGCAGGACCGAAGGGGCGTTGTCACCGGTTGGCTGGCGGCCCTCGTCGCAATCGCGCTCTCCGGCGGCATCGCGTGGGCCGTCGGAAGCATGCTTTCGGGTCCTGCGATGTGGAGTGGGTTATTCGCAACAGGTATCGTGCTGCTCGCCCTCTCGGTGACGGCAGCGTGTTATGCGGTCGCCAAACGATGGTCCACTCCTCGCGGGCTGCACGTCGGCGCACTCATCGTTTGGTTGGCCATCGCGCTGGAGCTCGCGATTCGAGTCCCGGGTATCAGCTATCTCTTCACCTGGCCACTCCTGTTCGCCGCGGGCGCAGCGCTCATGACACGCGGGCGCGAAGTGGCCGAGTGGGCGACCGCCGCCGTCGCCCTTCTCATGCTCGTCGGCTTCTTCTACGGTGTTTCGGTGGTGATGCTCGGCGTCGCCGGTGCCGGTGCGATCGCGCTCGGTGTGGCGGCGTCTCTGCTCATGCTTCTACTCGCGCCGCATCTCGAGCTCATCGCCGGAAACGCGCGCTGGTCGGGCGCGCCATGGCTCGCCGGTGCTGCGGTCGTGTTTCTGGCGATCGCCGCGCTCACAGTGCATCCGAGCGCCGACCATCCGGTACGAACCGCGCTGGTGTACACAGAGAACGCTGATTCGAGCGACGCCTGGCTTGGTACGTTGGGGAGCTCGAGAGATGCTTGGACGCGCGACGCCATCGGGGCGAGGACGCGCGAGCCGAGTCCCGAGTGGACGACCCACCTGTCGGAGAACTCGAGCGGTTTCACCGGCCAAAGTGTCGCGCGCGTTCCGCTCGCGGCCCCCAACGCATCATTGGTCGGCGACACACTGCTCGGCGGAACCAGGCGCGTCGTGCTCCGTGTCACCGCGCCGGCGGGAACCACCGGGCTGCTGATGCGCGCGCGCGGCGCCAAAGTCCTCACGTCGGCGATCGACGGACGCGTCGTCGATACCACGCGATACCGTCATCGCACCAGTGACTGGGTCATGCAATACTGGGCCGTTCCCGACACTGGCGCGACGGTCGCGTTATCCATTCCCGCCGGTGGCCATATCGACGTCGATCTCGCGGCGCGAATGCCGGTCATTCCGTCGGTTCCTGGCGTATCGATTCCGCCGCGCCCGCCGTACGTCGTGCCGAGTCAGACGGGTGATGTGAGTATTGTATACCGCCAGCTGCGCTTTTGAGCCTGACGATAACTGAATCGGCATCCGCTGCACATAGCAAGAAACCGCAACACGCTCACACTCAGATCCCGAACTGCCTGAGATGGTGGTCCATGTGTCGGTAGCCGAACACGCACCACGCCTTCGCGCTCATCTTTCCAAACACCGGGTGCTCGGGCCACCGTTTCAGATCGAGATTCTCGAACGACTGCACGTGCTCGCGCACCGCGGCGCGCTCTGCGGACCACGCGGATGGTTTTCTCACCTTAAGCTCAGGAGCAGTCGACACGTTTCGGGGAAATGGTAGCCAGTACATCGCCAGCTGCTTGAGCGGCGGATAGCGCAGCACTCCCTTGATCGGAGCCGTCTCGAGCTCTCCCTTCGCCATCAACATCCAGTCCGACAGATGAGCGAGCATCTGATGCGCGGTCATTGTTCCCCACACGCGCCCGGATTCAGGCGACAGGCGGTCGAGTCTGTCGAGCAGCTCCTGACGAACTGCCGCATCCGATAAGGATTTTTTCATCGCTCCTCCGCAGATTCGCTGCGACGAAGATAGCGCCTGACGGGTCCGTGGCGATAACTTGCTTTCCCCGACACAAACCCGTGACCGCAAGCGCGCGCAATTCCGCCACCGGCAGCCTGTCCATCCAACCCGGTACCGTCCTCGGCCGCTATCGACTCCTCGAGCGCATCGGCGAAGGCGGGATGGGCGAAGTGTGGAAAGCGCACGACGACAACCTCGACCGGGATGTCGCCATCAAGATGCTGCACGGAACGGTCGGCAACACCACCAGTCGTGAGCGCTTTCGCCGTGAGGCGCTGGTGCTGTCGCGACTGTCGCACCCCGGTGTCGCCACCATCTTCGACTTCGATACCCGGAATGGCCTCGAGTTCCTGGTCATGGAGTACGTCGGCGGTGGCACGCTCGAGTCGCGCCTCGGGTCGGGACCGCTGCCGATGCGGGACTTGCTGTCGCTGGGGATCGCCATCGCCGACGCCCTCGACAACGCGCATCGAAACGGGTTCCTGCATCGAGATCTCAAGCCCGGCAACATCGCTCTCACTGCCGATGGTCATCCGAAGATTCTGGATTTTGGAATTGCGCTGCTTCTTTCCGCCGACCGCGCCGCGGGGAGGATGACAGAGGCGGGGACCGTCGTCGGCTCGCTCCCCTACATGGCTCCCGAGCAGCTGATGGGCGATGCTGGTGATGCACGCGCCGATGTCTATGCACTCGGCGCCATGCTGTTCGAGATGGCGACCGGACAGCGACCGTTCGTGAGAGACCGCAGCGAGGCGCTGATGTTCGCCATCATCAGCAGCGCCCCGCCGGCCGTCGTCTGGCTGCGACCGGATGCGCCGGACACGTTCGATCGACTGGTCGCGCAATGTCTGCGCAAGGATCCGGAGCAGCGTCCCGCGTCGGCGGCCCAGGTGGGCGAGACACTGCGCGGGATCCGCGACGGCGTGCCGAGCGCCGCGCTTCCCTTGCCCGCGCGCAACGTCATCCGTTCGATCGCGGTCCTTCCGCTGCGCAACGTCTCCCGGGATCCGGCACAGGAGTACTTCGCCGACGGGATGACGGAGTCACTCATCTCCGACCTGGCGCGAGTTAAAGCGCTACGCGTGATCTCGCTGACGTCGGTGATGAAATACAAAGGGGCCGAGAAGTCCCTGCCCGAGATTGCGCGCGAGCTCAACGTCGACGCCGTCCTCGAAGGCTCGGCGCTGCTGGTTGGTGATCGTGTGCGCGTCAACGTTCAGCTCGTCTCCGCGCGCACCGATGAAACACTGTGGGCCGAGCGGTACGACCGGGAGCTCGAGGACGTGCTCGGCTTGCAGAGCGAGCTCGCCCAGACTGTCGCTCGAGAGATTGCAATTCAGGTGACGCCGACTGAGGCAATGGAACTCGCCAACCGTGAGTCGGTGAATCCGGAAGCGCATCTCGAGTTCCTGAAGAGCCGGCACTCGTTCCTGGCCGGGTCGCCGAGTGCGCTCGAGCTGGCGCTGCGTCATGCGCGTCGGGCGCTCGATCTAGATCCGACGTACGCGCCGGCGTGGACCGCTGTCGCCGACTGCAACATCTTCCGCGCGATCCGCGGTATGGCGCCGCCCGCTGAAGCCGCTGCGGCGGCAATGGCGGCCGCGAAGAAAGCGCTGGAGCTCGATCCTTCGCTGGCCGATGCGCATGTCTCCATCGGCACGATCTTATCGCACTCTGGCGATCTGGCCGGAGGACTCCGCGCACTGCAAAGGGCGGTCGAGCTGAATCCGGGCCACGCGGCAGCGCACATTCTGCTTGCTCGCGCGCTCTATTCGTACGAGCGACACGAGGAAGCGCTGGCGGCGACGAACAAGTCCGTCAGTCTCGACCCGCTGTCGATGATGATTTATACCGGCGCCGGCGACGCCTATTACTTCGCGCGTGAGTACGAGAAGTCGGTGTTCCATTTCCGGATGGCGATCGAGCTGGATCCACGCTTCGACGGAGCGCACACGGGCATGGCTCGTTCGCTCGAGGCACTTGCTCGTTTTGACGAGGCACGCGTCGAGCTCGCTGAGGCGAGTCGGGTGTCTGGCGGCGTCGCGGGTCCGTCGTTTGGATTGGCGCATCTCGAGGCCGCCGCCGGGAACGAATCGGAAGCGCGGCGGATTCTCGCCGAGCTCACCGAGGCGCGCTCGACGCGCGTCGTGTCGGCGTGGGGGATCGCGGTGGTGCACGCCAGTCTCGGTGACATCGACGAGGCGTTTCTCTGGCTGGAGATCGCCATTCGCGAGCGTTCATCCGGAATGCTTTTGCTGCGCGCGCATCCACGGCTCGATCGAATCAGAACGGATCCGCGATATCGGGAACTTGTTCGGCGAGTGGGTCTCGAGAGCTAGGATCCGAGGGGAATGGGCGATGACGTCAGCAGTCTGCAGGGTTGGCGACGGCGTGTCCCCGATGGAAAGCGGCGGCACGATCTGCCGGCGAGACTGGCTTTGGTGGATCGCCCGCGCGCGACGAGACCTCTCGCAGCGCCTGCTCGAAGCCCGGTGAGGAGAAAATGAAAAAGGTCGTGAGAGTATCACGTCCCGCATTCGCCACAGCTATGCAGGTGCCCTGGGGGATATAGATCGCACCGCCCGGGCCGGCCTCATACTTCTTGCCGGCAAGCTCGACGTGCGCGCTGCCGCGGAGCACGATCAAGATCTCATCTTCACGCAGGTGCCGATGCATGCCGATAGCGTCCCCGGGTGGCAGGTCTGAGCTTCCAAGCACCATGCGCTGCGAGCCGGTGTTTAACGGATCAATCTTGATCAGCAGTGGCGCTGCACCACCACGCAGGAATCGGCGCTCACCTTCCGCGAGCGCGATTACAGCCGGCCGCGGAGCGCTCGGTATTGATGTCAGGCTACCTGCTTGGCTCCGCGGCGGCTGGCACCCCAGCGCGGAGAGTACCGAACCAACTACCGCGAGAGTCAAAAATGCAACGCCGGGACACGTGAGCGAGCGAACGCGGCCTGGGAACACTGTGACCTCTCTTAGGGACCGAGGCAGCAAATGTCATCACATGGGTGGAACCTCGCAAGTTAATTTCCCTCGGAGGAATCATGAACAATTTTGTCAGATTCGTTAGCGTTGCACTTGTCATTCTGAGCTCTGCTTGCGGCAGCTCCAATGTCGCGCCGCCTCCTGGCGCGAATGTCCCACTGGTTCGACTGCGCAGCGATCCGTACTCCTTCACGTTTGTTAGTGGGTTCGACCAACCCGCGCGTCTCGTAGTTCGCGACCCGGTCACCTGGCACGCCGTCTGGAATCAGATTTATCTGGGCGGGTCGCCCGTACCGCCGCTGCCAGAGATCGATTTCTCACAGGAAATGCTTGTGGTGGTCGCGCTGGGGTCCCACCCGACTGGCGGGTACGGAATTCTGCTCACTGGCGCATCGGAGTCCGCCGACGGAATCGAGGTCGCCGTTCTCTCCAGCTCGCCTGGCCCAAAGTGCTTTACTACACAGGCTTTCACTCAACCGGTCGACGTAGCTCGACTCCCGCGGCGTCAAGGCGCAGTTCATTTCGTGGAGCGTAGCGAGGTTTTTAAATGCGAGTGACGCCCGCTCGAACTAACACGATTTGGAGCCTGCTGCCGCTCGTCTTTCTTGCCGCGGCCTGCCACAGGCACGCCCGCGTTCAGAGTACCGGTGACGTTAGTCGCGTCATCAAAGACACGGCGGTCGTTGTCGCCCCTGTCATTGACAGGAGCGTCATCGCGTTCTTCAAGGACACCGCCAGCGCCAGCGTCTTCAATGCGGAAGGAGAGATCTTCCATCCACAATCGCCGCGTGAGCGCGAATCCCTCCATGCGACGCTCAGAAGGGAGCGCGCCATGTGGCAAGCTCGAAAGCCGCGTGACTATCGATTTCTCCTCCGAGTGGGTTGCTTCTGTCCCGGAACCCGGGGTTGGCTTTTGATGGAGATTCGAAACGGTCAGCTAATGCGAGCGTGGGACAGAACCGGTAAATCTGTTGACCTGACCGATTGGAACACGCTCAGCATCGACGGACTTTACGACGGTCTCGAACGGGCAATGGACGACAACGGCGAGATACAAATCGCTTTTGACCCGCGTTGGCATTTCCCGAGGTATGTTCGTACCGCGGCCTTGCGGATGCCAGACGGCTGGGGCTTTACCGAGGCGCGGGCGCTGCGGCCGATGTGACGAACAAGATGTTGGCGTGCGTGATGACCCTTCAGAACCGGAGAGTGAGCGATGGTCCACATTAACTACCTGGCGGTCCTCGTAGCTACCGTTGTCGTATTCGTGCTCGGTTGGCTCTGGTACAGTCCCCTGCTTTTCTTCAAGCCGTGGATGCGCGCGCGCGGAATGGACCCCGAGGCCGCGATGGCTGGCGCCAAGATGCCAGCGGGAAAACTCGTCATCGAGTTCATTCGCTGCTTCGTCCTCGCTTACATCATCGCCATCTTCATTGCCAGCCGCGATGTCAGCGGGTGGATGGGCGCGGTTCATCTCGGGCTCCTGTTATGGATCGGATTCCCGGTAGTCCTCCTCACCGGATCCGTCATCTGGGAGAATATCCCTGTGAAAGTGGCCGCGATTCACGCGGGCGACTGGCTAGTGAAGTTGCTGGTGATACCAATCATCCTGAGCGTGTGGCGTTAAGTGAAGCCGCGTATCACGCTCGTCAGCATCGGCGTTGACGATCTGGAGAAATCGCTGCGCTTCTATCGCGACGGCCTCGGGCTCGCCACTGATGGAATCGTCGGTGAGGAATTCGAGAATGGGGCCGTCGTTTTCTTCGAGTTGAAGTCGGGTTTGCGCCTTGCCCTCTGGCCCCGCAAGAGTATCGCGGCTGACTCGGGATTGGCGCTGGGCGCGAAGAGCGCAACCGAGTTCACACTGGCACACAACGTCTCGTCAGAGTCAGAAGTCAATGCTGTAATGGAGGAGGCAAAAAAAGCCGGTGCAGTCATCGTAAAGCCTGCACAAGCTACGGTTTGGGGTGGATACTCGGGCTACTTCCAGGACCCGGACGGCCACTTGTGGGAGGTTGCATGGAACCCGCAGTGGAAGGCGGAAGACTGACGGCAACGCAGCGCAACATTGAGCGTCGTTCGGGAGAGAATGGGATGGCTACGAGCCGTGTTCCCGCTTGAGGGAGTCTCTGACCCCTTCGGCTTGTAACAAGTGCCGCAGTTCGTGCTTCGACAGAATCTCCAGCCCCGTTCCGACCGTGAAATAGATCACTGGGACGAAAGGATTCCTGAACCGAATGCGGTTGACGTCGTAGTTCCTGGTGCGATGAACCAGCTCACGTGCCCGGCGGTTGCTCGCGAGGAATCGATCGAGAACGGATAGCTCCACTTGTGGGCCGGGCGTGATCTTCTTCGGCGCTCGACGACGTTTCGTTCTCGACGAAGGCTCGATGTAGTTGCGAATGAACCATCGGCCCAGCCAACCCGGGGTGATCTCCTGAACGACCTCGACCGGATGTTCGACTAACGAATTCGATATCGCTCGACAGTACACTTCGTTAGCAACGCATAGGTGTTCGAGGCACTGGCCGACGCTCCATTTATCCGGACTCGGCTTCCAGTTCAGCTCTGGTCTGGTGAGCGACTTCGTTACCGCGATCGCACGCCCGTCGGCCGCGTTAAACTCTGAAATCAGATGAAGACACCAGGCAGGCGACACATCGCCAGGCTGTGTAGTCATGTCGCACAATAAACCGGCCAGCTCGCCCAGTGGCAACTCGTGGCTGTACGACGCAATGTTAGGTGCGACGACACAGTCATGTTCGCTCGGAGGCGTCAATGAGAGATTGCTCGATCCAACTCACGAATCACCCGGGCGACCTCGCCCGAGTGGCGCAGGCGCTGGGGCGGCGCGGCGTCAACATCAAGGCTCTCGCCGCATTGTCGGTAGGGGGCACGGCGATGGCGCGCATTCTCCCCGATGATATCGTGGTGGCGCGCAGCGCGTTGGAGGCTGCAAGCATTCGATTCACCGAGAGCGAAGTCCATCTCGTTCTCCTCGAGAATAAGGCTGGCATACTGGCCGACGTCACCAACCGACTCGGCGAGTCGGGCATCAACCTCGAGGCAGTTTACATAACGGGCGTCGCCGACGATCTGGTGGAGCTGGCGATCATCAGTGACAATCCCAAGAAAGCAAAGAAGATTCTCGAAGAGTTTTGATCGATGGTCGAACAGGCTCCGAGCCAGAGCCAACAGTGCTCGGTGTTAGCGCCCACCTGATAGTCGTCGGGAGGGTTCGATGAATCGTGTTGCCCTATTCTTTGTCGCCTGCGTCCTCGGTGGTATCGGTGGCTTAGGCGGATCGATCGTCGGTCATTCGTTCGGCAAAGGGGGTATTTGGGCGGGCGGAATTCTTGGCGGACTGCTGGCATCGCTCCTCACCGCTCGAATCGCCCTTTGGCGGCGTTGGATTATCCAATCCCAGCTTTGGCCGACAGCACTCGGCGCAGCGATAGGCTTTCTTCTGGCGTGCATCGTTGTCGTCAACACTTTGAGCAGTCCCGTTGGTCCAATCGTGAGCACAGTCCTCATCGGAGCCGGCGCCGTCCTCGGCAGTATATTTTCCTCGCAGAATCCAAAAACGGAGGACTGATGCACCGCTACGTCCTGGTCTCGGGACTTTTCCTGCTCTTGCTCGCGTGCGTGCAAATTCTTCGGCTCATTCTTCGCTGGCGGGTGATGGTCGCCGGAGTGGAAATCCCGCTTTGGGTATCGGGCGTCGCTGTTGTCATCGTTGGCAGCCTGGCCATCTGGGCTTTTCGTGTGAGGTCGGGCGCGAGTTCTTCAACCGCCTTCTAACAAGTGCAATGAGCACTAGCCGCGACATCGCGTAGCAGCAGTTCTCTCTCCGAGGCCTCGCCAATGCTCACCCAGCCTCCACAAACTGCTTCGCGATTCGCGCCGCCAGCGCCCGGTGAGCGTCCCGACGACATCTCGGGCCACACCCACCGGCAGGTAATCGGCTACCTCGGCCTAGCGCTCCCCATCTTGCTGGTACAGTGCGAACGGCTGCGCCCGAACGCGACTTCAGATCAGTGGTCCGGCGACTCGATCAGCGCCTACTACTGGACAGGAGCGGTGCCACTCTTCGCCGGACTCCTCGCCGCACTGTCGCTGTTTCTGCTCACCTATCGAGGCTACGCCAACGACTCGCACAAGTACGACCGGGGGGCGGCGATCATAGCCGGCACCGCCGCCGCACTCGTCGCCCTCTTCCCGACCACGCCGCCACAGGGCATTGCGCCGCTGCCCTGGTGGTCCGACTGGATCAACGTCACGCATACTGTAGCTGCGATCACACTCTTCTCAATGTTTGCGATCTTCTCGCTCTGGCTTTTCCGCAAGACCGCACCAGGTGAACAGCCAGCCGCCGACAAGAAACAGCGCAACGCACTCTATCTTCTCTGCGGCGTCGGAATCCTGGTGAGCATGGGCTGGGCGGTCGTCGCGCGACGCTCAGGCTATTCGATTTTCTGGCCCGAGTCTTTTGCCCTCGTCTTTTTCGCCGTATCCTGGCTCGTCAAAGGTCAGGCAGTGAATTCGATCAAGTCGACCATCAGCGCCGCGAAGGACAAAGCCGCTAAGTGACAGACGCTTTGTGACTCTCGGACGCTCGATCTTCCTCGCTGCAGCGCGCAGCCAAAGACTCAACGATTTCGCTCTGCACAGCGCGTTCGTAAGACGGGCGACGCGGAAGTTCATGCCGGGCGAGCACCCCCAAGATGCACTCGCAGCCGGCGCCGCCATCGCCGCTACTGGTCGCGGTCTCCTCTTCACCCAGCTCGGCGAAGCCATCATGAACACCGACGCAGCCATCGCGGTGCGGGACCACTACCTGTGGTTCTTGGATCAGATCCGCGCCAGGAATCTTCCCGCACACGTCAGCGTCAAGCCGACGCAACTCGGTCTCGATCTCTCTTTCCCGGAATGCCAGCGCCATCTTCAGGCGCTGGCAGCCAAGGCGGAGGAAACAGGATCAGCGCTCTGGCTGGACATGGAAGATTCGAGCTACGTTGACCGCACGCTCGACCTCTACGTCGCGCTGAAAAGAAAGCATGCCTCGACCGGTGTGGCGCTACAGGCGTACCTGCATCGCACTCCTTCTGATGTTGCGCGGCTGATGCCGCTCCAGCCGGTGATTCGGCTGGTGAAGGGAGCCTACGACGAGCCCAAGACCGTTGCGTTCGAGAAGAAGAGCGATACCGATCGCGCGTACCTCGAGCTAGCGTCGCAAATGCTGGACGCAGCAAGCAGCGGTATGTGTGTTCCCATTTTCGGTACACACGATCTCGCGCTGATCGCCCGCATCGTCGAGCGTGCAGCGGCGTCGGGCGTCGGGAAAGACAAGTATCAAGTCCACATGCTCTACGGAATTCGCGACGCCGCACAGCGCCGGCTCGTCGCCGAAGGACACATCGTCAAGACGCTGGTGAGTTACGGCGCTGCATGGTATCGCTGGTACATGCGGCGCCTCGCCGAGCGTCCCGCGAATGTGTTGTTCGTCGTCAAGTCATTATTCGGGTGAGGTGCGGCGGGATCGCTGCATAGCCATCGACCACAACTCCTTCGAGTTGCCGTTGGTGACTTCTTCGACGAGCACGGTGTATCCGTCCGCTCCTGACTTGCGCCACGTCGTGCGGAGCTGGCGCGGCGTCGCCATGACCAGATTGTCGCGAAATACCAAAGCTCCATCGGTCGCATCGACCTGCCCGTGACTGAAAAAACCCGGGAGGGCAATGTACCAGTAGACGATGCGCTTCTGCTGAGCATCCCAGGCGTACGTCGTCTCCCCTTCGTACGGAACGGAATCGCCGCGCACGACGTGATGATCCCGCAAAAAGCGGCCACCATATATCCACTCGAAGCAGTGCTCGTCGGTCACGGCCCGGCCGGCGAACGTACCCTTCCAGCAACTACCCGCCAGAAAGGCAAGCGGCTGGAGCTTGTCAAAGGCGGCTGATGTCTGAGCGCTCGACGAGCGCGCCAACATACTGAGAATCGTCCCCACAACGAGCATCACGCTTCGCGGAAAGCCACAGCTCATAAACACCTCGGTTGTTTCTCGAATAATTGGGACGAGCCGCGCAGCCGTCTTGACGATTTGTTACCTGGCTGACTCGAGCAGTGCGTCTCCATCGGGCGCAAATCGCCGGAGATACTCAGTCGGGCTCGCGGCACCGACACGGCGAAAGTCGCGCACGAGATGCGATTGATCGGAGTATCCCGCCTCCGCGGCAATCCTCGACCACTCGACCTCCGAACTGTTCCGCAGAAGATCGACCGTCCACACAAACCGCTGGATGCGCGCGTACGCTTTGGCCGGAACGCCGACGTAACGACTGAACGAGACGGCCAGATGCTTCCTGCTGACGTTGAGCTCTTCGTGCAATTCGCCGACCCGGAGGTGACCGTGCGTCTGTGCGAGCCGTGTCGCTGCCTCTCGCACGAATTCCGGAACGGTCGAGCGAGGCGCCCGTCGGTCGCGCAAAAGCTTCTCCAGAATAACAAACCGGGCGGCCGGAGAATCCGCAGAGAGCAGACTCGCTCGAAGATCGCCGGCTTCGGTCCCGATGAGTGCCTCGAGATCGATGATCGAATTCGCTGCACGCGGGGCGCCGAATCCAAAGAGGTCAGTCGCACCCAGTGGGTGCATTCGTATCGAGACGAGGTGCGTGCCGTCCAACGACTCGATGAAGATCGAACGCTCTTGCAGACCGGAAAACCAGCTCCGATCCCACACTCCGGTTCCGGATCCCTCGACCACCCGGTGGACCGGTCCGAGATTGACCATCACCTCGACGTACCCGTTCGGGAGAACCGCTTCACGGAAGGGACTGAGTCTCCCTTTGACTTCCCAGTACTCGTGGACGACGCCCGCCAGGTCCGCACTCGGTTGCGCGCGCGTCAGGGACCACGCGCCGAGCGTGGTGCTGTGCTTGATCTCATTGATGCGATTGGGCATGAGAAGTGATGTCGTCAGGGATAATGCGCGGTGTCGCCACCGCCTCCCAGCGTTGCCGACCCTCCACCACGATGGCGCTGGTGCAAACCCAACGGGAGGGGTACTCGTGGCGCATTCCGGCTTGCGGTAAGATTTGGGCTCATGAAACCCAAAGAACTCACCCTACGCGGCCTGATCCTCGGCGCACTCATCACCACTGTCTTCACCGCGGCAAACGTATACCTGGGTCTAAAAGTCGGACTGACTTTCGCCTCGTCGATTCCCGCGGCGGTGATATCGATGGCGATTCTGAGCGCGGTGAAGGACTCGACGATCCTCGAGAACAACATCGTCCAGACCGTCGCCTCCGCGGCGGGAACACTGTCGGCGATCATCTTCGTCTTACCAGGACTGGTGATCATCGGCTGGTGGACAGGATTCCCGTTCTGGGAATCCTTTTTCATTTGCCTGAGCGGGGGCGTGCTCGGCGTGCTGTTCACGATTCCGTTGCGACGGGCGCTGGTGACGACGTCGGATCTCCCCTACCCCGAGGGTGTTGCAGCCGCCGAGGTTCTGAAGGTTGGCTCAGGCACGCGCGGAGAAACCAAGGACGACACCGGCGAAGCGAGAGAAGGACTCGTCGCCGTCATCCTCGGCTCCGTTGCGTCAGCGGGATTCGCCATCGTGACGGCGACACGCATCGCTGCCGGAGAGCTCAACGGATTCTTCCGCGTCGGCGCGGGCTCAAGTGGCTACAACCTCGGCTGGTCGCTGGCGCTACTCGGTGCAGGCCACCTCGTCGGCCTTTCGGTTGGTATGGCGATGCTGGTCGGCCAGGTGATCTCGTGGGTGATCGCGGTGCCGATTCTGACTGCGATGCAACCGGCTACTGTTGATCAGACACTCGCTGCTCACACCATTGCGATCTGGCGTACGCAGGTGCGATTCATCGGCGCCGGCGTGATCGCGGTCGCCGCTGTCTATACGCTGGGGAGACTGGCCAAGCCGGTGGTGGGCGGGCTGGTGTCGACACTGCGCGCCTCACGCGTCGAAGCAACTGACGACGAGCGCGACCGCGATTTGGAGCCGACCTGGATTTATGTACTGACGGCCGCGTGTCTCGCCATCGCCGCCTGGCTCGCCTATAGTTTCGCGCGTTCGACGGTGCTGGCGCCGGATGCGGTCAAGCTGACGTTACTCTCGGTTCCGTTCGTCCTGATCATCGGCTTTGTCATCGCCGGAGTATGTGGTTACATGGCAGGATTGATTGGCGCATCCAACAGTCCGATTTCCGGAGTCGGCATTCTGTCGATCGTGGTTTGCGCATCGATGTTTGCCCTCGCCGTAACTCCGACGGCGCAGACAAGCCAGGCGCTGGTGGCCATCGCTCTGTTCGTGACAGCGATCGTGTTCGCCTGCGCGACGATCTCGAACGACAACCTGCAGGATCTGAAAACCGGTCAGCTCGTCGGCGCGTCGCCGCGGCGTCAGCAGATCGCGCTCATCGTCGGTGTTGCCGCCGGTGCGTCGGTGATCCCGTCGGTCCTCAACCTGCTCGCCAGAGCATATGGTTTCGCCGGGGCGCCAAATGTGAACGTGGTGGCGGCAAATCCATTACCCGCGCCGCAGGCGACATTGATCTCCGCGCTGGCGCAGGGCGTCATTGGCGGCAAGCTCGAATGGAAGATGTTGGGCATCGGTGCACTGATCGGCGTCGGACTCGTCCTGCTCGATGAATTACTAGGCGTGTTGAAGAAGCTGCGCATTCCGCCGCTCGCGGTCGGCATCGGCATCTACCTCCCGATGTCAGCGACTTTCGCGGTGATCGTCGGCGCGGTGATCTCTCACTGGTACGATGGCCGCGCGCGGACAATGCCGAATCCTGGGCGCGCCGAGCGACTGGGCACGCTGGTGGCGTCGGGGCTGATTGTCGGCGAGAGCATCTGGGGAGTGATCAACGCCGGACTCATCGTCGGATTCGCGAAGGACGCGCCGATCGCATTGGTCCCCGAGGACTTTGCGCCGGCGCCGTGGCTGGGAGTGCTCGGCTTTGTCGGCACGATCGTGTGGCTGTACGGCTGGATGCTGAGGAGGTCGAGAGCCGTGACGAGTGCCGCGCCGCCGGTTTCCACGCGAATGTAATTGCCATCACGGCCGCCAGTCAGGCCGTCAACCTCGCGCCCGTCCACCCCTCGCTCATTGTCCACAGCCGCTCCGCCTGCTCCGGGTCAGTCGCCCACGGTCTGACGCCGCGTGGCTGTGGAAAATCGGCCGGGACAGCGACCGCAATGTCGCAGTCCTCGCAGTAAACCCCACCCATGCCATCGAGCTGCGTGCTCGTCGCGCACCAGATGCTGGTCGCGGCACCCTGCTCGGGCGTCTTCAGGATCGATATCGTATTCGAGGTAGCGACGGCGGAGCGAATCTCTTCCTCCGGCATGAATCGCATCAGGTCCGTTACCACGGCGCCGGGATGGACAGAGAACGCCCGAACACGATTTGCCTCGCCGCGGGCATCGAGCGCGACTGCGAACAGAGCGTTCGCCGTCTTGGATTGGCCATAGGCGATCCACTTGTCGTATGGGCGACGCTCGAAGTTCGGGTCGTCGAAGTTGAATGCAGAACGGACGTGACCTCGCGACGATAACGAAACCACACGCGCACCACCGGCTTTGCGCAGTGCCGGCCAGAGTCGCGCCGTTAATTGGAAGTGGCCGAGGTGGTTGGTCGCGAGGTGCGATTCGAATCCGCGAGCGTCCCTGGCGAGAGGTGCTGCCATGATGCCGGCGTTGTTCACCAGAATGTGGAGAGGCCGACCCGACTTTAGGAATCGCGAAGCAAATGCATCGATGGTTGCCGGATCGCTCAGCTCGAGGCTTTCGATCTCCACTCGATCAATCCCGTTTAACGCTGCTCGCGCTTTGTCGAGCGTGCGTGCCGGTACGATCACCGTCGCACCAGCTCCCGTGAGCGCGCGCGTGGTTTCCAGTCCGACGCCGGAGTAGCTGCCCGTCACGACGGCGATGACTCCATCGAGTCTGCGGTTGCCGATGACTTCGCGCGCCGTCGTCTGCTCGCCGAAGCCGGAATGAATTGGGGCCTGCTTAGTCGTCATGCATTAGTTGTCGTCTGACTCAAGCTACCCAACTCCTGGTGTAAAACGGGCGCGACGCGGGTGCCCAGCAGTTCGATGGCGTGCATCAACTTGGCATGAGGCAGAGAAGACGCGTTCATCTGGAAAGTGATGCGGGTAATACCGCCGAGCGCCTCACTGTGTCGAATGATCTTCTCTGTCACTTCGTCGGGCTCGCCGATTAACAGCGCGCCGCGCGGACCGCGCTGAGCGTCGAAATCCGCGCGAGTGACGGGCGGCCAGCCGCGCTCCTTGCCGACGTCGGTGAAGGCGCGCGCGTAGCCGGGAAAGAATTCGTCAGCGGCTTGCTGCGTCGTCTCCGCGACGTAGCCGAGCGAGTGCACCCCGACTTTCAATCGATCGGGAGAGTGTCCGAATCGCTCACCGGTTTCGCGGTAGAGATCGACGAGCGGACGGAAGCGGTGCGTCTGACCGCCAATAATGGCGACCATCAAGGGAAGTCCAAGCGCGCCGGCACGGGCGAACGACTGCGGCGTCCCGCCGACTCCGAGCCATATCGGCAAAGGATCCTGCACCGGCCTCGGATAGACACCCTGCCCTGTGAGTGCCGGCCGATGCTTGCCCGACCAGGTGACGTGCTCGTTGTCGCGGATCTTGAGCAGCAAGTCCAGCTTCTCCCCGAATAGCGAATCGTACTCCTCGAGTCGGTACCCGAATAATGGGAACGAATCAACAAACGATCCTCGGCCGACAACCATTTCCGCCCGTCCGTTCGACAGTAGGTCAATGGTGGCGAAGTTCTGAAACACTCGCACCGGATCGGCCGAGCTCAACACGGTGACCGCACTCGTGAGGCGAATGCGACTGGTTCGGGACGCAGCCGCGCCGAGAATGACAGCGGGAGCAGAGTCGAGAAAATCCTTGCGGTGGTGCTCGCCGATTCCGAAGACGTCCAATCCAACCTGATCGGCGTATTCGATCTGCTCGATCAGGTTGCGCAGGCGATCCGCTGGATTTTCCGCGCGGCTGGCGTCATCGTGCGCCGCGGCGAAGCTGTCAATTCCGATCTGCACTGGCGGCCTCCGCCACTTCGTTCGGCGCGCCGCCTTTGCCGGGATCGCGTGCGAGCTGACTGATGCGCGGCATCTTCCCGGTCATGTAAAGCTCAGACAGCCGGATGATGTCGGCGCGACTTTCACCCACGAATGGACCGTGCTGAACGATGGGAATGTGCTGGCGCTCGCCGGCATAGAGCACAAGCCGCGCACCATCTTCCCCGCCCGTAATGCGCACAGTGCTGACGCTCGGCGTTTCGGCTTCCGGCTTGGCGAACCATCCAACCTGACCCGCGGTCAGTCGCGTCCGATCCTCACCCACCGACACGGCCCCTTCCAATACATATAGAAAGCCGTTGTATGAATCGGGCAGCTCCTGATCGAACACCGCGCCGGGTTGCAGTCGAACATCCACCAGCGTAACTGGAACGTAGTTGTGCGTCTTCGCGTGCGCCGAGCCCGACGTTCCACTATAAACGCGCGCCTCCACGCCGGGCTCTTGCCGCACCGGCGCCGACTCACGCGTGATCTGCTCGAACCTCGGCGCGGACCAACGCGCGCTCCTTGTAAGCGTGAGCCACAACTGCAGGATGCGACTCTTTCCCAGGGGTACGACGTTCTCGTTGTGAATGACGCCGCTGCCGGCTGTCATCCACACGACATCGCCCGTGCGCAGGGTTCCTTCGTCGCGGTCGCGCAGCTCGCCTTCGACGACGAAGGTCACCGTCTCGAAACCTCCGTGCGGATGCGCCGCGCCCGCCGGGCGACCCGGCTCGAGATCGATCCGATCATCCATCAGCACGATGAATGGATCGTTGCGCGCAAAATCCCTGGCGTCGAGGACGGGGACGGCAGTGTGTCCGTCGCCCATGAATCCCGGTGACGGAGGAGGCGTCGTCACCACTCGGTCGATGCCGCGGTCGATCATGGTCAAGCTCTCGCAGTGGTGATTGGACGACGCCGCAGCGCCAGATTGACGAAGCCACCAGCCGCACCCAGGGCGAGCACGATCCACGTGAACGTCGTGGACCAGCGCCCGGCCACGCCGAACAATGCATCAAGAGAGTATTCACCGTAGCCGGTGAGAGCGAGCCCGAACGCAGCAGCCCCGTACAGGAGCGGCAGCTCGATGCCGTTGTTGGTGGCGAACAATCCGTGCTCCCAGTGAACGGTGATCGCCGCGACTATCATCACTGAGAGCATGAGCGCGGGTCCGATCGGGCCGAGAAAACCCAAAGCGACGAGGATACCACTCACGATCTCGCTAATCGAGGCGGCCGCTGCGAAAGCGGGTCCCGGTTGAAAGCCGAGCTGCACGAAGAACTCTCCCGTCCCGCGGAGTCCGTAACCGCCGAACCAGCCCAATAATTTCTGCGTTCCGTGCGCGGCCATGATGAGGCCGATGACTAGTCTTACGATCAGGATTCCGATACTGAAAGTCTGTAGATCTGGTGCGTAGGTACCCATGGCGTTCTCCCTTCAGTCACTGTAGGTTACTTGGTAACTGTCAGTAACCTATGCGGCACCTCCGCGGCGAAAAAGAAGGCACGCGAATGTGCCCCAGAAACTTTGGAGTAACCAATGGGGAAAACGCCCATTAAACGGCCCGCCGAGTTGGAGTATACGCCGCAGAACTGCCACGCGCGCGAGATGCTCGTCCGCATTGGCGATAAATGGTCGGTGTACGTCATCCACCTGCTCGACGAGGCCGGCACACTGCGGTTCAACGAGCTGCGGTCACAGGTGGAAGGAATCAGCCAGCGGATGTTGACGGTGACACTGCGCGGAATGGAGCGCGACGGTCTCGTAATCCGCAAGGTGTATCCCGAGGTCCCGCCGCGGGTGGAATACTCGCTGACGTCGCTCGGCAAGACGCTGCGTCAGCTTGTGCGTGGGCTGGTTGACTGGTCGGGCGCACATCTGGCCGAAGTGGATGCCGCGCGAGCGGCGTACGACGCCCGTCGTCGGCAACAAAAGAAGACAGCGCGACTCGCAGCCCCAGCCGTGCCGCTTCGTCGTGCGACAGGCAGTCTGGCTCGCTAGCTCCGCTTCCCTGCTCGTACTTTGTTGCGCGACGCCAACCCCGTCACGCGCGATGTCGTGCCGCTCGCTGCTCGGATTACGGCTCGAGCAAACCACGATTTTCTCCGCCGAGCAGGTGGACTGGGGGAAATTCGTGCCGCCGACAATGATGCGTCGGACGTCTCCCGAATTCTTTACAGCATTCAACACGCTGCCAGCGTTCTGTCGCGTGCGCGCCGTTGCGCGTCCATCTAGCGATTCGGAGATCAACATCGAGGTCTGGCTTCCGGTTGCCGGCTGGAACGGCCGCTACCTCGGTGTCGGGAATGGTTCATACGGCGGCTCGATCAACTACTACCGGCTGGGCGAATCGCTCCACAGTGGTTATGCGACTTCGTCCACCGACACGGGGCATCGAGGATTGCCGAGCGAGTCCGCGTGGGCGACGAATCATCGCGAGAAGCAGGCGGCCTTCGACCATCGAGCGGTGCATCTCACTGCGCAAACCGCGAAATCGCTCATTCAGAATTTTTACAACTCGGCGCCAACCCGGTCGTACTTCGCCAGCTGCTCGAACGGTGGTCGGCAGGGACTGATGGAAGCCGAACGATATCCGACGGACTACGACGGTATCCTGGCAGGAGCGCCGGCGATGCACTGGGGATTCAAGACTTTCGTGAACGGCGATTTCGCGGCGTTCGAGAAGCGGGGCGGCAAGATCATCATATATCACGGTGGCAACGATCGCCCCGAAGCCAACCTCGAATTCTTCTCGTCGATACGGAGACGAATGGGCGACACGACTGTTCGCAACTTCCTCCAGCTTTATGTCGTACCGGGCATGGGCCATTGTGGCAGCGGCGACGAGCCGAATGATATTGGGCAATGGGTGCGGCCGGACGACAAACCTGAGCACAGTCTTTTCTCGGCGCTCGAGCAGTGGGTGGAGAACGGCGTCACGCCCGACGGAGTGATCGCGACAAAATTTGCGATCGACGGCGATCCAAAGAGTCCAGTCGTAAAAACCCGCCGGCTTTGTCCGTACCCGCAAGTCGCCACCTGGAACCGCAAAGGCAACGCTCGAGACGCGGCGAACAACGAGTGCCCGTGAGCAAAACGCGCGCAGGTAAGACTCGGGGTCGCAGTAAATCCGGTACAGCTGAAAGCCGATGGGCAGAAGTTGACCGCTACCTCTCCGAGCATTTGCTAGGGAGCGATGCGATTCTGGAATCAGCGCTCGAGGCGAGTGCGAAAGCCGAGCTGCCTCCGATCAGCGTCTCGCCCAATCAGGGGAAGCTGTTACAGATGCTGGCGCAGATCGTTGACGCGCGATCGATCCTCGAGGTCGGAACCCTGGCCGGCTACAGTACGATCTGGCTCGCGCGCGGGCTCCGTTCTGGTGGACAGGTGATCACGCTGGAAGTCGATTCCAAACACGCCGAAGTGGCGAAGCGGAACTTCAAGCACGCGGGACTGCAAAAAGTCATCGAGCTGCGACTCGGCAACGCTCTGGAAACTCTTCCCAAACTTTTCGCGGAAGGGCGCGGGCCTTTTGATTTGATCTTCATCGACGCTGATAAGCCAAGCATACCAGCGTATTTCGAGTGGGCACTCAAGCTGTCTCACTCCGGTACGCTGATAATGGTCGACAATGTCGTCCGCGATGGCGGCGTAATCGACGCCGACAGCACTGATCCGAGCATTCAGGGCGTGCGTCGCTTCATCGAGATGCTCGGCATGGAATCACACGCCACTGGCACGGCGATTCAAACGGTGGGCATCAAAGGCTACGATGGGTTTGCGATAGTACTCGTCGGCGCCGGCCCCCAGGAATTAGAGAATCCGCGCGCCGAGTGAAACCGCGCGCCGCCGCTTGACGTTGAGCAAACTGAAGAAACCATCCGGAGGAATCAACGTGACGACCAGCGGCATCGACGACACACAACGCAAAGCTGCCAAAGTCGCGGGACTCGCTTACATCGCCACTTTCGCGGTAGTCGTCTGGGCAAACTATGCGATCTCCGAGCGTTTGATCGCCGGCAATGCGGCGCAAACGGCGCAGAACATCATCGCGAACGAACGCCTATTTCGCATCAACATCGCCTGCAACGTGTTTTACGCCGCCGGCACTTTGGTGCTGCTCACAGCACTCTACACGATCCTCAGGCCAGTTGGTCGGAATCTGGCCTTGCTGGCGGCATTGTCGCGCCTGGTCTATGCGCTGATGTGGATCGCGCTCGCTCTCAATCTTTTTGACGTGTTGCGTCTGCTGACTGGTGCCGATTACCTGCAGGCGTTCGAGGCGGATCGGCTGCAGGGCTTGGCCAGGCTGCGCATCCGCGCGGCGTCGGACGCCTATTACGTTGGCCTGGTATTCTATGGAATGGCGTCCACCCTCTGCAGCTACCTGTGGCTCAAGTCGAGGTACATCCCGAGAGCGTTAGCCGCATTTGGTTTGATCGTGTCGGCATGGGCGGTGATTTGTACTTTCATTTATTTCGTTTTCCCCGATTTCCCGAAGACGGTCAACCTGTACTGGTTCGATTCCGGTCTGGGTATTTTTGAGGTAACGCTTGCCTTCTGGCTTCTGTTCAAGGGATTAAGTCCATCTCGTCCAGTAGAATCCGTCCCGACGATCCGCGATATCGCGGGGTAGTTGAAAAGCGTTTCAACAAGCGGTATAGCGCGAGCCCGGACTACGTCCGCCTCGTTAGCTCCACCGATCAAGTTGTTTCAGCAGTACAAGAGGCAGTGAGCGAGGGAAGTCGACTCGTCGTGACCAGCGGCGGACACTGTCTCGAGGGATTCGTGTCGGATCCCGATGTGCGGGTGATCGTCGATGTTTCTCCGATGAAGCGCATCTACTACGACAAGGAAATGCGGGCCATCGCCGTCGAAGCCGGTGCCACCGTTGGCGAGACGTTCCGACCGTTATACGAGAACTGGGGCACGGTAGTACCGCTCGGCGAATATCCGGAAATCGGACTCGGTGGTCACGTGGTAGGCGGCGCGTTTGGATTTCTCTGTCGCCAACTCGGACTCGCTGCGGACTATCTATATGGTGTCGAAGTCGTCACAGTCGACAAAGACGGACGCGCGAGCAGCGTCGTGGCGACTCGTGAAGAGTCAGACCCGAATCGCGAGCTATGGTGGGCGCACACTGGTGGAGGCGGTGGCAACTTCGGCGTCGTCACTCGCTATTGGTTCCGGTCACCCGATGCATCCGGCGACGATCCCGCCAGGCTGCTTCCGCGCGCGCCCGAATCCATTACGACTTTCAGAGGCGAATGGAACTGGAGAGACATCGATCAGTCGTCGTTCCTCCGACTTCTACGAAACCACGGAACGTGGTCGGAGCGAAACAGCGACGTCGATTCTCCAAACGCTTCGCTCTGGACCCTGCTCCTCGTCCATCGCCAGCAGCTCGGGAAGATCATCATCCGCGGACTGAGCGCTGATGCCGCCGCGGCCGAGCGACAGATCGATGATTATCTCGCGACGTTGAGCGACGGTGTCAGCGCGGTGCAGAACAAAGAGGTCGCGCGAATGTCGTGGCTCGAGTTCGCCCTCGATCCGTTCCCCGATCTCTTCGCCATGCCGCCGGGCGGAGTCAGCACAAAGGTCAAGGACGCGATGCTCAGGAAGGGGCTCACCGATCGACAAATCGCCATCGCCTACAATTACATGACTCGCACCGATTACGATGTCATGGGCGGTGCGTTCGGCTTCGCGACGTTCGGCGGACGTGTCAATGCCGTTGCGCCCGACGCCACCGCGTCGCCACAACGCCACTCAATTTTCGACGCGGCGTGCAACACCGGCTGGATCGATCCGCGCGAAGAGGAGAAGAATCTCAAATGGGTGCGCGCGTTTTATCGCGATCTATTCGCGGAGACCGGTGGCGTTCCCGTGCCTGGTGACCGGTACGACGGGACGCTTATCAATCATCCTGACACCGACGTCGCCGACACGACATTGAATACTTCGGGCGTGCCGTGGTACACGCTCTATTACCAGGGGAACTATCCACGGCTGCAGCAGATCAAGGCCCGGTGGGATCCGAAGAACGTGTTCCGGCACGCGTTGTCGATTAGGAGCGATGAACGCCGCCGAGCCTGACCGGCCGAAGGTACTGATTCTGCCGCCGGTCCTGTTCGGTGGGGCAATGGTGATCGGCGCCTTGCTCCATTTCTTGTTTTGGCCAATTACCGTGTTGCCGATTGTACCGGCGCGCATTATCGGTGGCGTGTTATTCGTAGCGGCCGGAGTGTTAGCCCATCGCGCGCAGCGAGCGATGACGCGCGCGGGCACCAATATTTTTCCGACCCAGCCGGCATTGGCCCTCGTCACCGACGGCCCTTTTCGCTTCAGTCGCAACCCCCTCTACATCGCCTCGAGTAGCGTATATCTGGCCGTGGCGTTTTGGGTTGACGGTCTCGTTCTGTTCTTGTTATTCCCGCTCGTCTTCATCCTCCTGCAGTACGCGATCGTTCTGCCCGAAGAGCGCTATCTCGAGACAAAGTTCGGCGACACTTATCGGCTCTACCGGACGCGGGTCAGGCGCTGGCTCTGAAGTGCGCAACGCATCCCAACCTCGACTGAGATTTCGCGATGCCACCCTCGACGATGTCGCCGTCATAGCCGCACTCCAGAACGCGGCTGCCGGTGCGCTGACGGCGCGTTTTGGCGCGGGACATTGGTCGTCGCTCGTAACGGAACGCGGCGCGGCATTAGCCCAACGACACGCGCGCGTACGCGTCGGCAGGTTGGGCAAGCGCATTCTCACGGTCATGCGGCTGGCGACGAAAAAGCCGTGGGCAATTGACGTTTCCTACTTCACGCCCGTGAAGCGGCCTCTGTATCTCACCGGCCTGGCAGTTTCGGTCGCGCATCAAGGTCAGGGTCTGGGCCGCCTCGCAATGGAAGACGCTTGCGCAGTGGCTCAGGCCTGGCCGGCCGACGCCATCCGCCTCGATGCCTACGATTCTCCCGCCGGCGCCGGCGACTTCTACCTGAAATGTGGGTTCACAGAGCGTGGCCGCGCTGTTTACCGCGGCGATCCGCTCGTCTATTACGAGCTCCTTCTCGAATAGCGCTCGACGGCATCGTATCTTGTGATCGATGCCATTTACCAAACGCGCACTGACTTTCTTCCGCGGGCTCGCCCGCAATAACGAGAAGCCGTGGTTCGAGGCGCACCGCGACGAGTACGAGAACGAGGTGCGCCAGCCGATGCGCGAGCTGATCGAGGATCTCGACGCCCGGTTCGCGGAATTCGCGCCGGAGATCGGCGGCGATCCGAAGCGATCGATGTTCCGCATCTATCGCGACATCCGCTTCTCCAAAGACAAGTCGCCGTACAAGACTGCCGCCGCCTGCTGGTTCAATCATCGCAACGCATCTCATAACGTCGGCTCGGAAGCGGACGCTGGCAGTGCCGGTTACTACTTCCACCTTCAACCGGGAAAATCCGGATTAGGCGCCGGCATCTGGATGCCACCGCGGCCGCAGTTGAATAGGCTGCGCGACGCGATCGCCAAGGATCCCAAAGGGTTTGATCAGATGGCGCGCTCGATTGCGAGCCGTTTCGGCGGGCTCGACGATGAAGGCGCGCTGAAGCGAATGCCTCGTGGCTACGCCGAGGATCATCCGGCGGCGAAATGGCTACGATTTCAGTCGTTCACCAGCGGCCGCAGCATAACGGACGCGCAGGTGACCAGTCCGTCCTTGGCGTCCTTCCTCGCGCGCGAGTACGAGGCGCTTCTCCCACTGGTGCGTTGGTTGAACGGTGCACTCGGCTTCAAGCCGGCATCGAGTCGGTGACCTAAAATGCGGGCGGCGCTAAGCAACCTGGTCGCAGTCTGCTGCGTCACCTCGCTCGCGCTCGCCCCCGTTCATGCGCAGATACTCCGCGTCGAAGGGCTGAAAACTGAGTACCAACAAAATCCGATCGGCATCGATGTCCGCGCACCGCGTCTCAGTTGGCGGATTCAGGCCGACCGACGCGGCACCATGCAAAGCGCTTATCAAATTCGCGTCGCGACCGATTCAGGCTCGCTGGCGCGCGCACCGTTGTGGGATTCCGGCAAGGTTCCGTCAGAGTCGTCGATCTTCCGGCCATACGCCGGACCGGCGCCGCGCTCAGCCACTCGCTACTACTGGCAAGTGCGTGTCTGGGATAACGAAGGCCGGATGTCACCCTGGAGCGCACCGGGATTCTGGGAGACAGGTCTGCTCGATCGCGCCGACTGGAGCGCACAATGGATCACCCCTGACCTCAGCGAAGACAGCTCCCGGGCGAATCCGAGCCCGCTGCTGCGCCGAGAGTTCACACTCGCACAAGGCATCGCATCAGCGCGGCTCTACGTCACGAGCCTCGGACTCAACATCGTCGAAATGAATGGCCAGCGCGTGAGCGATCATCTCTTCAGGCCAGGCTGGACGAGCTACGACAAGCGCTTGCAGTATGACAGCTACGATGTCACCGCACTTCTTCGCTCCGGCGCGAACGCAATTGGCGTGACGCTCGGAGACGGGTGGTACCGCGGGCACATCGGCTTCGAGGGCAAGCGCAACAACTACGGCAGGCGACTTGGTCTACTCGCGCAGCTCGTCGTTCACTATGCAGATGGTCAGACGCAGGTCGTCGGTACAGATGCACAGTGGAAATCATCGACCGGGCCGATCCTTATCTCCGACATCTATGATGGCGAGACGTACGATGCCCGACTGGAGAAAGTCGGATGGAGTCGCGCCGGCTACGATGATAACTCCTGGAGCGGTGTCCGAAAGCTCGATGGCGTTGCCGCAGCGTTGGTCGCACCTGTCGGTCCTCCCGTGCGCCGCATGCAGGAGCTAAAGCCGGTTCGCATCATCCGCACGCCGGCTGGTGAGACCGTGTTCGATCTCGGGCAGAATATGGTAGGTTGGGCGCGTTTAAAAGTGAGCGGGCCCGCAGGAACGACGGTGCGACTGCGCCACGCCGAGGTGCTGGACAAGGCCGGGAATTTTTACACGGCGAATCTGCGCGATGCCGCGCAGGCGATGCGCTACACCTTGAGCGGGAAAGGCGTCGAGGTCTTCGAGCCACACTTCTCCTTTCAGGGATTCCGCTACGTCGCCGTCGACGGATTTCCCGGAACGCCGACACTCGATGCGGTCACAGGAATCGTCGTCTACTCCGACATGGCGCCGACGGGCACATTCGAGACATCGAATGCGCTGGTGAACCGTCTGCAGCAGAACATCGTCTGGGGACAGCGCGGGAATTTCCTCGACATCCCCACCGATTGTCCGCAGCGTGACGAGCGACTCGGCTGGACGGGTGACGCGCAAGTCTTCTCGCGCACGGCGGCGTTCAACATGGACGTTGCCGGATTTTTTGCGAAGTGGCTCGCTGATGTCGCGGCCGATCAACATTCCGATGGCGCGGTGCCCTGGGTGATTCCCGATGTCATCGGACGCACCAATCCGAGTTTCGCGGCGAGCGCGGGCTGGTCCGACGTCGCCGTCATCGTGCCATGGAATGTCTATCAGGCCTATGGCGACACCGGAGTTCTCTCGCGGCAGTACCCGAGCATGCGCGCCTGGGTGGAATACGAGCGCGCTCAGGCGGGGCCAAGTTTTCTGTGGACGAAAGGCTTTCACTTCGGTGATTGGCTCGCGTTCCAGACGACTCGCGCCGACTATCCGGGCGCGACGACGGATAAGGATCTGATAGCGACAGCGTACTTCGCGCACTCCACAGATCTGCTGGCACGAACGGCCGAGGTGCTGGGACGCGCAGACGACGCGCGGAATTATCGGGCGCTGTTCGACAACATTCGCGCGGCGTTCCAGCGCGAGTACGTCACGGCGACGGCGCGGCTGACGTCGAATACGCAGACCGCCTACGTGCTCGCACTCGATTTCGATCTGCTTCCGGATGCGATGCGGGCCGAGGCGGCGCAACGACTTTCTGAAGATGTGCGTCGTATGGGACATCTCACGACAGGATTCCTCGGCACGCCGGCGTTGACCCGGATGCTGAGCGAGAACGGCTACGTCGACGACGCGTACAACCTGTTGCTCAATGAGAAGTATCCGTCGTGGCTATACGAGGTGAAGCAGGGCGCAACGACAGTGTGGGAGCGTTGGGACGGCCTGAAGCCGGACAGCACTTTCGAGGAAGCGAGCATGAACTCGTTCAACCACTATGCGTACGGCGCCGTCGGCGACTGGATGTATCGCGTGGTGGCGGGGCTGAACAGCGATCCCGCGCAGCCTGGCTACAAGCACATCATCGTGCGACCGCAGCCGGACGGTGGTTTCACGTATGCGACGGCGACGCTGATGACGCCCCACGGCGAGGCAGCATCGGGCTGGAAGCTCGATGGAGATCATCTGCGCGTAACCGTGCGCGTTCCGGCGAATGCGCGCGCGACCGTCAATTTGCCCGGCGCACAGCTGCAGGATGTCCGTGAGGGCAACTCCCCACTCGCTTCCACGGCCGGTGTTACGCGATCGACGCAGGTGGGCGATACTGTGGTAGTTGAGGTAGGCTCGGGCAATTATGTCTTCGCGTACAAGGCGCCAGTCCTTTCGGTGCCCGTCAACACGAACGCTACCAGAGACTAGCCAACCGAGAATCGGGAGACTGTCGACAGATTCATCATTCATAAGCGGTTATCCGGTACAGACCAAAATGACCTCTGGACCAAGAGCGCATGTGAGGAATCTCTCGATCGTCTGCGCACTCGCGTTCGTGCCTTTCGTGCCGCTTCCCGGCCAAACGGCACCGCTGGCCGACCATCACCAGCATTTGTTCAGCCCCGCCGCTGCCGTGCTTGTGACCGGAGACACGTCGGCGACTGGAATCTCGGCCCGTGATCTGATCGGCTTACTCGATTCTGCCGGCATTCGTCGAGCATTGGTGCTATCGGTCGCATATACCTGGGGCAGCGCTAATCGAACGGTCGACAATGAATACGAGAAAGTGAAAGCGGAGAATGACTGGACGAGCCGGCAAGTGGCGCAGTACCCCGATCGGCTCCGCGCCTTCTGCAGCTTCAATCCGCTGAAACCGTACGCGATGGACGAGCTCGCGCGTTGCGCCCAGGATAAACAGCTCCGCCGTGGGCTCAAGCTGCATTTCGGCAATTCCGACGTTGACCTCGATAATCCGCAGAATGTCCAGCAGGTGCGGAAGATCTTTCGGGCTGCCAACGCTCGCCGCATGCCGATTGTAATTCACATGCACACCTCGATATCGAAACATCGCAACTATGGCCGCGACGAAGCCCTCGTCTTCCTCAACGAACTTCTTCCGGCTGCTCCCGATGTGCCGGTCCAGATTGCTCATCTCGCCGGCGCCGGTGACTATGACACGACGACTGATGCCGCGCTCAATGTCTTTGAGGAAGCGATTTCTAAACACGATCCGCGCGTAAAGAATCTCTGGTTCGACGTAACCAGTGTCGTGCTTCCAGGCATCGCGCCGGACAAGGCAACCCTCGTTGCTGCACGCATCAGGCAGATCGGATTACGAAGGGTCCTCTACGGCTCCGATGCGCATGGTGGTGGTAATCTTGCGCCACGTGAAGGATGGGCGGCCTTTCGTCAGTTGCCGTTGACTGAGAAGGAGTTTCGCACCATCGCCCAGAACCTCGCTCCGTACATGCGGTGGTAACAGGTCAACGCGAACACACGCCGGCCGCCTGGGGTGTGCCAGGCGATCGTGCACACCTCGGGGACTCCTACTCTTAGGGACACTATTATGTCAATGATTGTTGGCCGTTGGGGCACTGTGATGCTGTTGCTCAGTCTCGGTGCAACCCCGCTCCAGGCGCAATCGAAAGGCTCGAGTGACTATCTATACGTCTGGACGGCGTCGGCAGACACGACCCAGCCGGATTTTCTCGCCACCTTCGATGTCCGAGCGAACTCGGATCATTACGGAAAGCTGATTGCGACTGTCCCGGTGCCTGGCCGCAAGAACCGGCCCCACCACACCGAGCACGAGATGCCTGGCGATGCCCGGCTTTTGGCCAACGGTTTCGCCACCGGCCAGACATTCATCTTCGACATGAGCGATCCGGCGCACCCGCGCCTGGACGGGCAATTCGGGGACGAAGCCGGCATGATGCATCCGCACAGTTTTCTCCGGCTGCCCAATGGGAACGTGCTCGCAACTTTTCAGATGCAGCACGATTCGCTCGGTACCGCGCCCGGTGGCATCGCCGAAATGACGGATCGCGGAAGACTGGTGAGGTACGCCTCCGCAAACACGGCTGGCATCGACCGGCGAATCCGGCCGTACTCGGCGGTCATCATTCCGAAGCTCGATCGCGTCGTCACCACGACCACGGACATGTATGGAACAGCGGCGATTCCGACGGTTCAAGTGTGGCGCCTCTCGGATTTGAAGCTCCTCAATACTTTCGATTTGCCGCAGGGTCCGCGTGGCGACGAAGCGACGCTGACCGCGGAGCCGAGACTGCTCGCCGACGGCAAGACGGTCCTCGTTTCGACTTTTGATTGCGGGCTATATCTGCTGAAGGGACTCGATAGCTCGTCCCCGTCCGGGCAACTCGTGTCTTCCTTCCCGCGAAAGCAGAATACCTTCTGCGCGATCCCGGTCATCGCTGGACACTACTATCTGGTGACGGTGCCCGCCTGGAGCGCGGTGGTCAGTCTGGACATCTCGGATCCCGCCAGTCCACGGGAAGTTTCGCGCGTCGTGCTGGGCGAGGGCGACATCCCACATTGGATCGCGATCGAACCCAATCATCGTCGCGTAGTGATCACCGGCTATGGAGACCTCGCCCATCGCGTGATGGTGGCGAATTTCGAGGAGGCCACAGGTCGGCTAACCCTTGATGCGCGTTTCCGCGACGAGGGTGCGACCGAGCCGGGAGTGCGAATGGACAACAAGTCGTGGCCGCACGGAGGGAACTATGCGGGCACTCCACACGGCGCCGTGTTCAGCTTGCCGTATCCATTGCCTTGAATGCGCCCTTTAGACCTTGACGATTGAGACGACGTGACTCAAGTAGTAGGTCCTCCAGGTGAGTGCTGATGGCAACGAAAAAAACCGCGACTGTCGCCCCGCGCGGCGATCAATTTCCGCGATTGGGCATGATGCCAACTGCGCCTTCAACGGCGCTGTCGGCCTATAGTTCGGAGAGCGGGAGAACATACCAGCTAGATCGCCTGATCGGTAAAGGCGGATTCGGCGAGGTCTACCTCGCCACTCCGACCCCTCAGGACGGACTGCCGGCCCAGGTCTGCATCAAGATCACCGAGAGACTCTCAGCCTGGCTCCGCGAGGCGTACTTCGCCGAGCTCCTCTTCCGCGAGCCGCGCGCGCTCCGTGTGTACGACCGGTTCGCAGAGGTAGAGAATGGGAGGGCTCGCTATTGCATCGCGCTGGAGTACGCGGTGCACGGCGATCTGAGTGTGTGGCTCGAGAAGAAGGGCCCGCAGTCGGAGCGTTTCGTGAGGCGAGAGATCGCCGCCGTCCTCAGTCCGCTCGACATCTTGCACCGCGGGCAGGCGCTGCATCGCGATCTCACGCCTTTCAACGTTTTCGTCTGCGAGGAAGAGCAGTTGAAGCTGGGCGATTTCGGCATTGCGATGCACCAGCGCAGCCAGCGTGGCGTCACCGCGGACGCGTTCAACGTGTTCAATGCGCCGGCGGAGATCGCGTGGGGAAGAGTTCGCCGCTGGCAGCAGCGCGACGACATTTATCAGATCGGACTGATCGCGGCGATGCTACTGCGCGGCGACATCTCCAGTCCGATGAACAGTCGCGATGTCCGACGTCTCCCCTGCAGCGATCATCTCAAGGAAGTCATCTACCGCTGCCTCGGCGCGCGCGGCAAGCGTTACGAGGCGGCCGGCGAACTAATCAAAGCACTGCGTCATCGACCGAAGCAGCCTCATCTCGGCCGCGTCGTGAGTCTCAAAGGCAAGCGGGTCTCCTTCACAGGTTTCTTGAGCCGCCCGCGGAGCGAAGCGATCACAGCTGCGGAGAAAGCAGGCGCGATTTTCCAATCGAAACCAGGTGCGATGTCAGACGTACTGGTCCGTGGCCGGCCGAACGCGCTGCAGATCGCGGGTGAGGACGGCGGCACGAAGTTGCTGGAGATCCGCCGACTTGCCGCAAAAGGCCACGTGGTGAAGGTGATCGGTGAGCGTCAGTTTTGGCGGCTCGTTGAATCAGCTAATCGGTCCCGCAAAATGAGGAAAGGAAGACTCACTGCGGAAAGAACGGAACGCGACGGTTAAATAACCGATCTGACCTAAGCATCTCGACCGCAAACGAATCGTTGCGGAAGAGCTAGTCGACAGTTACGCTTTCCGCACGTGCATACTTAGATTTCGGTGTATATTCGGGTCGGTCTCGGAGGTGGCAATGTCGACAGGGATCGAGTGGACTGACGAAACGTGGAACCCAATGACGGGCTGCACAAAGATCTCAGCCGGTTGTGATAACTGCTACGCGTACACCCTCGCGCAAACGAAGACACGGGAGGTGTATCTCCGGCAGCTCCCGGTAAAAGACACGCCCGAAAACCGGGCGGATCCTTTCGCCCCGCGATTCTGGCCTGATCGACTCCTCAAGCCGTACTCCTGGCGCACGCCTAAGCGGGTGTTCGTGAACAGTATGTCCGACGTGTTCCACGCTCATTTCTCACTCGAGCAGATACAGCGTGTGTTCGATGTGATGAACGACAACCTGCAGCATCAGTTTCAGGTTCTCACGAAGCGGCCGGAGCGAGCAGCTCGCCTTGCCGACCATTTAGTGTTTACGCCCAATATTTGGATCGGGACCTCGATCGAGAACATGCACGTTGCCAAGCGTGCTGACTCACTTCGCCTCGTCCCAGCCGATGTGCGGTTTATCTCGGCCGAGCCCCTGTTAGGCCCGCTCGACGCAATTAATCTCGATGGGATTCACTGGGTTATCGGCGGAGGAGAAAGTGGTCTTGGGTTTCGACCATGCGATCTAGAATGGGCTCGTGGACTTCGCGACAGCTGTGATCGGCAGGGAGTTGCATTTTTTTGGAAGCAGTGGGGAGGCAGAACCCCCAAATCCGGCGGACGCGAGCTCGATGGAGTGGAGTGGAATCAGTACCCGGTTGAGCTGCCAGATCCGGCAGAGATTGGTCTATTCAAGCGCAGCGCGGTCGCTTGACGACTCCGGAAACGCGAACGTGAGCGGCTTAGTGCTCGTCGCGTAACCGCGATCGATGAGAATCTTCTTGACGTCTAGAAGGTCTGGCACAAGCGCCCAAGTTTCCTCGAGCGCGTAACGCCTGACCGTTCCCTTCGCTGGTTTCTCCTGCCAACGGACGTTCTTCCCGGCGAAGCGCTGCGCGATTTGATCGCATACCCGCGAGAGCCCGGGAGATGCAAAATGAAAGTTCTCGAGGAATCCTGGCCCAATCGACTGTGCACGCTTATTCATTGCGCTGTTCAGCGCTTCTTTCATGGCAACTACAGCGCTGCCATTTTTTGACGCGTGTACGAGCGAGTAGTGATGGTGATCGTTCTCGTCGACAATCGACATCGGCAGCACGTATCTAGCACCAAGTCGTTGCTGGATCGCCATGTAGCTTTCCAAGTACGACTCCCGCTCCATTCCGGGATTGCGCGCGGCTGTGTCCTGGACAAGCCCCCATAGACCAGCAAACACGTCCTGTAGAATAGCTTCGTCGGCATCGCGATAGTCTGACTGAGGAGGTCTGGGAGTCAGTGCTGCGGCGTCATCCGAGAACAGGGAGGATTGTGCGGTGTCCACTTCGTCCGGTTCAGCCGCAACGGCTCCCGCTAGTCGGTGAGTGCCCTCTTCACTGAACAGCACGAGAACTTCGCGCCGTTCGCCACTCAGCATATCAGCAATCATCTCCGCACTCAGGTCTTCCACACCCCATGGATCCAAGAAAAAGAGTGCGGGGGCATCGCCGATCATGACGAGGATGTCCCGATACTGATCGTTGATGGTATTGTGATAGAGTAGAGGTTCACACGGACTGTCGTGGAGGTTTTCGCGCAGGGCGGCGAAATTATCCCGCTTCCATTCCACAGCTACGATCCTAACGCGCCCGCGCAGTGCTCGTGACGCGAAGTCCGCGTTTACTTCGTTTGCAATTTCGCATGCTATCAGTGGCGAACCGGGATTGCCCTCATCGTCACGCCCTCGCCCGGCAAACCCATCCACGAACCAAATTGTCTCGTGCTGGCCGCGACTCAGAAGTATGCGTGCCCAAGCCCCGAGATACGCACGAAGGACGGCGTGCTTCAGGCGCGTGTGCCCGGGGAAGCTGCGCCAGTGTCGATCGTATCTATTGGGCACTAGGTTGCGCCGTCGTCTAATGTGCGGGCAGCAGAATTATCAGCCATGGCAGATGTCATTCTAGGTCAACTCTAGGGATACTATATGACCCGCCGATCCAAGCCGATACGGCTTTATGAAAAGGCCGAAGCGGCTCTCATCTCTGCAATCGAGATCTACAACAAACCCAGTTTTGCGTACCGCGAAGAAACTTTTGCCATCCTCGCGATCAATGCCTGGGAGCTACTTCTTAAGGCAAAGGTCCTCGCGGAGAACGACAACAAGCTCCGGGCTCTCTACATCTACGAACGCCGCACCAACGCAGACGGTATGCTAAGCAAAAAAAGCTATCCGAAGCGGAACCGGGTCGGGAACCTACAAACCATTGGCCTAGGTGCTGCCATCGTCTCGCTCGAGAGAAAGGCGGAGACTCGTTTGCCTACAGAAGTTCGCGCAAACCTAGAAGCGCTTATCGAAGTGCGGGATAACGCTGTGCACTTCGTGAGCGCTGGATTTGCACTTGCGAAGAGCGTTCTCGAGATTGGGACAGCGAGCTTGAAGAACTTCGTTGCACTCGCGGAGAAGTGGTTTGGGCGGGACCTGTCAGCCTATAGCCTCTACCTTATGCCCATTGGCTTCCTGGCCACTCCGGCCGCCACTGCTATCGCAACGGCGAAGGACGAGGGCCGGCTAGTCTCATACTTACGAAATCTCGTCGCCACGCAGTCCGCGACGACCTCTTCGTCGAGTTATCACATTGCTCTCGACGTGAACATTTCATTCAAACGTTCTGCGACGGACGCAATCAGCACCTTTACGCTCACCAACGACCCGAATGCTCCCCATGTTTATCTCACTGAGGAAGATATTCGGGCTAAATATCCCTGGGATTATAGTGAATTGGTGAGGAGATGCCGTGCTCGATACAGTGACTTCAAGGAAAACGAAGAATTCCACAAGATTCGGCGTCCGCTGCTAGACGATTCTCGATTCGCACGGTACCGCTTTCTCGACCCGGGAAACCCTAGGAGCTCCAAGAAGCTGTTTCACAACACCAATATTCTCTCTGAGTTTGATAAGCATTTTACAAAGAAGGAGTCTTGACGAGCGAATCCCAGGGACGCCCTATCTCTGGCGACCTCGCCGGCTGGAAATGAAGCGTTCGCCTCTCGCAGCTTCGATTAGCTGACTTTCTTCCGCGCTCTTCCCCATGAACCTCCCCGTCAATCCACCCGTCCTCCCAATGCTCGCCAAGCGAGTGAGTGAGCTCCCTCCGGGCGAAGCATGGATCTTCGAACCGAAGTGGGACGGATTCCGCACACTGATCTTCCGTGACGGCGACGAGATCTTCATTCAGAGCCGCGACGAGAAGCCACTCAATCGCTACTTCCCCGAGCTGATCGATCCGCTCAAGGCGCAGCTCCCCAAGCGCTGCGTGCTCGACGGCGAGATCGTCATCGCCAGCGGTGAAGGGCTCGAATTCGACACGCTGCAGATGCGACTGCACCCCGCCGAGTCGCGCGTCAGGAAATTGGCGGTAGAGATACCGGCGTCCGTCGTCTTCTTCGACATCCTTTGCGAGGGCGATAAGAGCCTTTGCGACACACCGTTCGCCAAGCGGCGCTCAAGACTCGAGGCAGTCCTCAAGAATGCGGAGCCACCGCTTCACATCACGCCGGCGACTCGCGAGAGAAAGACTGCCGCCGATTGGTTCAAGAGGTTCGAGGGCGCCGGTCTCGACGGCGTCGTCGCCAAAGGCGAGGACGGAACCTACGAGCCGAACAAGCGCGTGATGCTCAAGGTGAAGCACGAGCGCGAATGCGACTGCGTCGTGGCTGGATTCCGCTGGCACAAGCGCGGCGAGAAAACCGCGGTCGGTTCCCTGCTACTCGGTCTCTTCGACGACAGTGGAAATCTCCAGCACGTCGGCGTCTGCGCCAGCTTCACCAACGAGAAGCGGCGCGAGCTGGTAAAGTTCCTTCAGCCCTATCGCAAGAATGCGCTCGAGAAACATCCCTGGCGCGCGTGGGCGGAGGAGGAAGCAGCAGATGGCCAGCCCCATCGCATGCCCGGCGGACAGAGTCGATGGAGCGCGGGAAAGGATTTGTCGTGGGAGCCATTACGTCCGGAATTAGTCGTAGAAGTTGCCTACGACCACATGCAGGGCGATCGTTTTCGCCACACGGCGCAGTTTCGCCGCTGGCGCGACGACAAGCGTCCGCGTGACTGCACCTACGAACAGCTCGAAGTCGTGCCACCGCACGAGCTCAAAGAGATCTTCGCTGCGTCTCGCTAACTATCGTCAAAAGGAGTCAGACTGTGAAAACGAAAAAGAAATCACCCCGATCGAGTAAGGCGAACACAGCGACGGCCAAAGCGAAGCGGAGTGCTCGCACGCAGGCGGCATCTACCGAGAAGCGTGGAACTCTAACTCCCGCCTACGCCGCCCAGTCACCGACGACACCGCTGGCTCCTTTCAGCATCCAACGCCGCGACGTCAGACCGGACGACGTCCAGCTGGAGATTCTCTACTGCGGAGTGTGCCACTCCGACCTGCACATGGCGCGCAATGAGTGGGGGCAGACGATCTACCCCGTCGTTCCCGGCCACGAGATAGTCGGTCGCGTCTCCGCCGTCGGAACCAAAGTCACGAAATTCAAGACGGGTGATCTCGCCGGCGTCGGAGTCATGGTCGATTCCGATCGCGAGTGCGCCAACTGCCGGAAGGGACTCGAGCAGTACTGCACCGGAGGAATGGTCGGCACATACAGCGCGCACGATAGGCGCACCGGAGAGATCACGCAGGGCGGCTACTCGAAGCGCATCGTCACGCACGAGCATTTCGTGTATCGCGTCTCGGACAAGCTGCCGCTCGCCGGAGTGGCACCCCTCCTGTGCGCCGGCATCACCACGTACTCTCCGCTCCGCCATTGGAAAGTCGGCAAAGGCACCAAGCTAGGCGTTGTCGGACTCGGTGGCCTCGGCCACATGGCACTGAAGTTCGGTGCTTCGTTTGGCGCCGAGGTGACGATGCTGAGCACGTCACCCGACAAGGAGAAAGATGCCCGGCGGCTGGGCGCCAATAAGTTCGCGCTGACGAATGATCCAGCACAGGTCAAATCACTGCGCAATTATTTCGACGTCATTCTCGACACCGTTTCAGCGAAGCACGATTACAACAAGTACCTGGAAATGGTGGGCCTCGATGGGACGATGATCCTCGTCGGAATTCCGCCGACGCCGCCACAGTTCGAGATCTTCACACTAATGGGCCAGCGGCGCAGCCTCGCGTCATCAGGTATCGGCGGCGTTCCCGAGACGCAGGAGATGCTCGACTACTGCGCCGACCATGATATCACCTCCGACATCGAGCTGATCAACATCGATTACGTGAACAATGCTTACGTGCGCATGCTGAAGAGTGATGTGCGCTACCGCTTCGTTATCGACATGGCATCGCTAACCTGAGGTCGGAGAGAGTTATCGCAGATAGCTCTTCGCGATCATCATGTGGACACCGACGTTGCCGTCCACCAGCTCGGTGATGTGCAGGTCCGCCGCCATCGACGCCGCTTGATATGCCTGCGTCTCGGTGAGTCCCTTCTTTTCCTGAAGCAGCTTCACCATCTCGCGTATTGCCGTCTTCGTGGCGACTACGAGTGAGGTGTCGGTTCCCATCGTGATCCAGTGCGTCGGCGTCTCGCCCCGCGGCCAATCGAGCTTCATGTCCTTGCGCACAATGAGCTGCAGACGCCCGCGCAGATTCGTCTCGATCGCGGTCTGATCGACTTCACCATCGCCCTGCGCCGCGTGTCCGTCGCCGACCTCAAGCAGCGCGCCCTTTACGAAGACCGGAATGTAGAGAGTGGTGCCCGCCACCAACTCCTTGTTGTCGAGATTGCCCGCATGGCGAGACGGCGGATTGCTGCTCACTCTGCCGAGCGCGGGCGCGGGTGCGACCCCGATCGAGCCGAAGAATGGTCGCAGCGGGACGACGACTCCCGGCGCGACTTCCGCCGTCATGTGCTGGCGATCGAGATGAACGAGCGTGCTGACGCGAGTTTGGGGTGGCCCGCACAGCTCGGGGATGAACCCGCGGCATCCGTTGTAGGCGTAGTCGATCGGCAGCGTGATCGACTGGATGCGAACCTCGAGCACGTCTCCTGAATCCGCGCCTTCTACATAGATAGGCCCGTTCAGGATGTGACCGCCCGGACCGCGCAGCGTGCCCGTGTCCTGCGCCACGATGTCGCGCAGCGATTGCGGAATGTCGGCTGGTTTTACGCCGAGTCGCTCGAGTCCAGTGGGCGTGTTGGTGAGCATCGTCTCGACTTCGACGATATCTCCCGATTTCACTCGCAGCGCCGGTTTCGCCTCGGACCAGTAATAGCCATAAGCAACGGTGGACGGAGTTGCGGGCAGTTGATGGACGGTCTGCGCGTTCGACGTGGAAGTGAGCGCAACGACAGTCGACAAAACGAACGTAAAGGCCAGGCGCATGGTCAGATCCTCAGAGCGAACCCAGGAAGATTGTCATGGTCGCAGCGATCTCCACCAGTGCGCGGTAACTTTGGGGCGTCTGGCACGTAGTGTCGTATGTCAGGTAGGAGTCCCTCATGAGTCGACGCTCCATTCTCTGGCGAGTGGGCGTGACGGCCTTCGTCTTCATCAACCTGGCTGGCGCAGTTTACGCCGCGGTGATGGGTGAGCTACTGCATGTCAGCGTCCACGTGGCGCTGCTGCTGGCAGTGTATCCGGCCACGGAATTCGCGGCGCGCAGACGCGAGCGGGATCGGCCCGACGTCCAGCTTGCCAGTAACCAACTCGAATCCCTTCAGCAATCAGTAGATAGCCTCGCCCTCGGCGTCGAGCGCATGGGCGAGTCACAGCGATTCATCGACAAACTCCGGGCGGAGAAAGACGAGACTCCAGTGCCGAAGAGGGAGGAATCATGAAAGCCCTCCGAGGTCCGTATGGGAGATAATGCGACCGCCGCAATCGTTGCGGTGTCCCTGTTTGGGGCCCTTGCTTCCCTTGCATTTTCGATAAACGCCATCGCTCGTGCCTGGGTGGCGCGAGGCCGCGACGAAGCAAGGCTGGCAAGCGAAACGCCTACTCCGCTGGTTGACGCTCGACTCGCTCGCCTCGAGCACGCTGTCGAGACCATCGCCGTTGAAGTCGAGCGCATTTCAGAAGCACAGCGGTTCACGTCGAACCTCCTGAGTGAGGCGCAGGCCAGGGTCAATATCCAGCGCCAGCCTTGACCCAGTCTGCTGCCTGTACCCGCGCAACAAGAACGAGATTGTTCGAACCATCGGGTTTGAACACCGACGCCTCGCCTTCCTTGCTGTCGAACCAGTCTTCGCCAAATGCGTCGAGGATGTTCGGCTTGTGAGTAACAATCAGGGTGTTGACGCCTGCTTCCGGCGTCGTCTTCGCCATTTCCTTTAGCGCTTTGGCGCGGCGGGCGTTTTCTGCGGGTGAGACAACGAGCCCTCCTTCAGTCAGCTCGGGAGAAGTAGTTACTTCCTTCCCGCTCACGAGCTTCGCGGTTTCCGTCGCTCGATTGAATTCGCTGGAGTAAACCTTTCCGAGGGGGATTCCAAGTTTTCTGAAGGAATCTCCGACACGCGTGGCGACCTCTCGACCTTGTGCGCTCAAGAGGCGCTGCGACCCGATGTTGTCCCGATGAAACGGATCGGTGTCCGCCTGGTTGGGATTGGTCGCCCCGTGGCGGAGCACAATTACATAGCCGCCTTGTTTCATGTTGGTCACCAGTCTGCCGAGATCGACAGTGCCCAACACTTCGAGGTGCGCGACCATTCCCCTTTTTTTGTGCGCCCCGTCACCGATCGGGCAATACAACTCGTAGGTACCAGGCGGCAACGTGATTTGAAACGTCGCGGTGGCGCCGACATTGAGCGGCTCAAGCTGCTTCTCGAGTCCCTGCCCTTCGATCTTGAACGCGTGGACCATTGTCCCGCCATTCGTCACCGTGAACTGGACTTGGCCAGTCGGGACGGTCAGCTGTGAGAGATCGAGCTTCCACTCCGACAGGCGAACGCCTATAGCCGCCGCGCTCTCGGGCGGAGCAGTCTGCATTACCGAGGGCGGCCTCGAGTAACCGCCTGAATTCTCGGCGGCTTCCGCGTCATAGTCCTTCGTGCATGCGACAATGCCAGTCAGCAGCACCGCGCTGGCGAGGGCAATTCTGTGGTGTTGGGTAATCAGGCCGGAGAAGGCCAATTGCGAAAAGCTCATGGAAGAATCCTCGCGGTAGATGATAAAGTGGGGGTCGATGTGTCAGCAGCTCAAAGACCCGTCGATGCGCAGGATTATTCCCGAGTGTCTGCGCTCTTCGCCGGAAACGGAATAAACCGAGGCACGGTGAGGTCTGACATGCACGATCGACAGTGCATGGAGACTCGATGTTCAACGAACCCGGCCTTTGGCACGCGCTGCTTCTTCTATTGGTTGTCAGCGCGCTATATGCGCTCCGCAAGCGACTTCCTGGCACCAAGCTCGGCCGAGGCGCACATCAGTTCGAATCGCCGCACGCGCGGGGACGACGACGTCAGCTGATCGCGCTCGAATGCACGGAGCTTGTCCTCGCCGGCGTATTTCTTCTGGTTGGTGGCGCGAAGTTGATCGGCCGCCACGATATGGTCGAGTTATTTCGCAGTATCGGCGTCGGACAATGGCTTCGATACGTGACGGGAGTACTCGAAGTCGTTGGTGCCGCGTTCATGATAGTTCCGCTCGCCTCCGGTGCGTCCGCCGTCGGGCTCGGCACTATCATGGTCTCAGCCACGCTCATCGAATTGTTCGTGTTGCGACGACCGCCCATCGCGGCCATGGCCTGCCTCAGCGCTCACACCTACGTGGCCTGGAGTCGCCTGCTGCACCGGACTGCGAGCGAGCAGCCTCTCACGCTGGTGACGACCGAGGCAACGCCGACGATCGAGCCAGCGCTGACGATTGAGCTGACACCCACAGTTGAGCCGACGCTAACCGATTCGCCGAACGTCGAGTCGCCGGCACCCCATCTATCGACGTCGGACGGGGCTAGCGCGGTTTCGCCAAACCTTCACGCCACGCCCGCGTCGGATCATCATCTGGATCAGGCGTCCCCTGCTTTGGTCTCACCTTCTCTGGAACGTTGCGCAGGTTGACACGGATGCGCGTCCACGTCGAGGATCTGCCGCGCATGGAATCCACGAGCACGTCGTCGACGGCGAGATGCGATGCCGCTTTCGGATATTTCTCTTTCCACCGCTCGAGGCCGGCGAGCGCTGCTTCCTTGTCCGGTGAATTGGCGACGACAATGAGCGGCATCTTCGACCGCCTGCCAGGCGTCTTTGTACTCGGCTCGGTTTTCCCCGCTGTCTTCTTCGCCGTCGTTTTCTTGCTCACCGTCTTAGCGTTCTTCATACCCTTCGCGCGCGACGGAGCGACCCGCGGCGCTTCGCCTTCCATTTTGCGAAAGTGAGGCGGCCACGGCGCGTCGCCGAGTCCGGCGGCTTCGTCGCGATCGGCCAACTCGAGCAGTTTGTCGAGTGAGCCGGCTTCGTCATCCATCTTCGCATTCGGATCGCCGAGCGCTTTCAACCGTGCCGGCATCGTCAGCACCGTGAAATCAGCGGGCTCACAATCGGGAATTTCCTCCCAGCGAAGCGGCGCCGACACGCGTGCGTCGGGCAGCGGACGGATCGAGTAGGCCGAGCAGGTGGTGCGGTCTTTCGCGTTCTGGTTGTAGTCGAGAAAAACGCCGTGGCGCTCCTCCTTCCACCACTTCGACGTCGCGAGCTTCGGTGCGCGCCGTTCGATCTCGCGTGAAAATGCGAGCGCGGCGCGCCTCACTTCGGTGAACGTCCATCGCTGTTGGATACGCGCGTTGACGTGCATGCCGCGCGAGCCACTCGTTTTCGGCCAGCCACGCAGCCCCATTTCCTCGAGAAGATTTTTCACCTCCATCGCGACGCGCCGCACATCATCCCATTCGACACCAGGCCCAGGATCGCAATCGATGCGCAATTCGTCGGGATGATCGAGATCGTCAGTGCGCACGGCGTGTGGGTGCAGCTCGATGCAGCCGAGGTTGACGATCCAGGCGAGTCCGGCGGCGTCATCGACCACAACCTCTTCGGCGGTGCGTCCCGACGGAAACGAGAGCGTGACGGTACGCAACCAATCGGGCGTATTCTCCGGCGCGCGCTTCTGGTAGAACGGCGGCTTCTCCGCGCCATCGACGAAGCGCTTGAGCACGTTCGGCCGGTCGCGGACGCCGGCGACCGCTCCACTCGCGACCGAGAGGTAATACTTGACGACGTCGAGCTTGGAGAGCTTGACGTCGCGCGAGAACCAGAGCTTGTCCGGGTTGGTGATACGGACCTCGCGCCCGTCGATAGAGAGAATTGCCGCTGTCTCCTTCTTAGCCATCGTCCTCTATGCCGAGAGTCGTAATACGAAGCTACGATCTATGTCAGCCACTTGCCTTCCGCCAGCGTTCCGGTTGGGACAGGTTAAGTCCGGCTGAAACGTCTCGAATCAATCGGAGGATCCGCTTGTGCCGGCTTTCCATGCTCGACAGGTGGCCGCTGTTGTTCTTCTGATCGCGCTCTCTTCCATGAGGCTAGCCGCGCAACAGTCGCTTGCGGCTCCATCTAAGCCCAACGTCCTTCTCATTCTCATGGACGACATGGGTTACGCCGACCTCGGCAGTTACGGAGGGAGGGACGCAAAAACTCCCAATGTAGATCGATTGGCGCGCGAGGGAGTTCGTCTCACCGACGCTTACGCGAACGCATCGAACTGCTCTCCGACGAGGGCCGGTTTCATCAGCGGACAATATCAGCAACGCTACGGTGTCGAGTGGCCGCTCGGGTCAGTTCCGGGTGACACCGCGCTTGGATTGCCTGTTACTGGGAACACCCTTCCCGCTTTGCTGAAGAAGTCCGGCTATTCAACCGGTCTGATCGGGAAATGGCACCTTGGCTGGAAACCGGAGTTCAGTCCCAACGCGCACGGGTTTGATGAATTCTTCGGTTTCCTGAGCGGGGCCGTCGATTATTACACGCATCGTCGAGGCGATGGGACGCCTGATCTATACGAGAACGGGAAACCGGTCGAAGAACACGGCTATCTCACGGACGAAATTACTCGGCGCGCCATCAGCTTCGTCGATCGACACGCAAGCGGCCCGTTTTTTCTCGAGGTTGCCTACAACGCTGTTCATTGGCCTTTCCAACCGCCGAACATGCCCAACGCGGAAACCCATCCGCCGCCGCGGCCAACGGCGTCCGGAGACGCTACGCTATATCAAGGGCCCAACGACGCCACACCCGCGACGCGCAGCGATTATGTCCGCATGCTCGAGAGCGCCGACACCGGCGTCGGTGAAATCCTCGGCGCGCTGGAACGGAAAGGACTGACGAAGAACACTTTGGTCATTTTCACCAATGACAACGGCGGTGAGTGGCTCTCCCACAACGATCCTCTCAGCAACCGCAAGAGCACGCTCTGGGAGGGCGGCATCCGTGTGCCGATGATTCTGCGCTGGCCCGGGCGTCTGCCAGCGCATGCTACCTCGAAACAAGTTGCGATTACGATGGATCTGACGGCGTCGATTCTTCGCCTCGCCGGAGCGGCGGTTCCGTCCACTTACAAGCTCGATGGAATCGACATTCTTCCGAGCCTGTCTGGGCGATCACCGGTCATTGAACGCCAATTGTTCTGGAGACGGAAAGCGCCAAGTCCTCAGACAGCCGTGCGCTTCGGACGATGGAAGCTCCTTCACGACGGGGCCAACTTCTATCTGTTCGATGTTGCCGCCGATCCGGGAGAGCGCCACGATCTGACCGCCGAGCATTTGGACCTGGTGAAGAAACTCGCTACGATGATCGATGCCTGGCAAAAGGACGTGGACTCGAAGAATACGGGAAGTGTCCGAACTCCTTAGTGATCGAGTCGCGCCCTAAGCGAACCTTACCCGCGAGAGTCCATCCACCGTTCATCGGCCAGGACAACCGACGTCTCGACCTGGCGCTCCGGAATCGACCAGTACTTTTGTAAGAGACGGTCCTTCTCGTCGGGCGACACGACGGTGAATCCGTTGCGCTGATAGAAATCGACCGCCCACGATGCATCCGCCCACGTGCCAATCAGAATGGGTTTGTCAGTGAGACCTTCGACGTGACGCAGCAGCTTCGTTCCCACACCTAATCGCTGGGTGTCTGGTGCGACATAGGCGTGGCGAACCAGCGCGACGTCTCCTTTGTCCTGAATTCCCATCACGCCCAGCAGGCTTCCATTCTCTTCGGCCACCCAGAACACGACGCCCCTGGCAATCTCCTTCAGCAGCTCACTCGCCGCCATGTACGGCTCGTGCCAACGGTCCGCCGGTATCACCCCGCGATAGGCTCGCGCCGCCTCATTGATGACCGCCCAAATCGCTGCGAAATCACCTGCCCTGCTTTTTCGAATCAGCATATGTAGAAATGGAAATGTTGTCTGCCAGCACAGTCAAGCGTTAGGTGCGCGTGGATCGAAAATGGTTTGCGCTAAACATCAGATCGCCTCGGGAGTGCGAATGGAGTTCGCAACCCACCAATGAAACTCGCCCCGCACTCATCCGTACATCCAACTACATCTGCGAGGAGTGTCAGGTCATGACAGTCCCTATCGACGAGTTGCGTCGTAAAGCACGCTACGCGGGTTTCCTCTATTTGTTGAGTGGACTCACCGCGCCTATCGGTCTCTTGTACGTTCCCGGCAAGCTGATTGTGTCAGGCAACGCAGCCGCGACAGCGGATAACATTCGAGCTTCGGGATCGCTACTGCGCATCGGCATCGCGTCCGAATTGTTTGGGCAAGTCGTTTTCGTCTTTCTGGTTCTGGCGCTATTCCGTTTGTTCGAATCGGTCAACAAGAGACAGGCTACGCTGATGGTAGTTCTGATTCTTGTCAGCACTCCAATCGCGATGCTCAGCGTGGCCAGCGAAATCGGGACCCTCACTCTTCTCGGCGGTGAGAATTTCCTTTCGGCATTCGATAAGTCCCAGCTGGACGCGCTCTCCTACTTATTCATCCGTCTCCACGGCGCCGGGCTTGACGTCGCTTCGATTTTCTGGGGACTGTGGCTGTTCCCCTTCGGGATGCTCGTCATTGAATCGGGATTCATTCCCCGCATCCTCGGATACCTGTTGATGATCGCCGGCTCCGGCTATCTGCTAAACGTCGCTTCGGTCATACTTGCCCCACAGTACGAGCATCAGGTTCACCAAGTCATGATGATATTCGGCCTCGGCGAATTGCCGATAATGTTCTGGCTCTTGATCTGGGGTGCGAGGTGGCAGTCAACCTCGCCGCGCGCGATGGAGGCGGCATGACATGACATGAAGGCCATCGTGTATCACAGCTATGGCTCGCCGGAAGTTCTTCACCTTGAAGAGGTCGAAAAGCCGACGCCTGGCGATGACGAAGCGCTGGTACGCGTTCGCGCGGCATCAGCCAATCCGCTCGACTACCACATGATGAAGGGCGCGTTCATGCTTCGCCCTCTGACAGGGCTGCGCAGACCAAGGGTGGGCCGTCCCGGAGCCGATCTGGCTGGTGAGGTCGAGACCGTCGGCACAAAGGTTACGCGCTTCAAGCCAGGGGATCTGGTATTCGGCGCCGGGCGCCGTGGCACTTTCGCCGAGTATGTCTCAGTTAAAGAGAAAAATCTGGCGCCGAAACCCGCCAACATCACTTTCGAGCAGGCGGCCGCGATACCCGTTGCAGGATTGACCGCGCTGCAGGGTCTGAGCAAAGGGCGGATTCGATCGAGGCAGAAGGTGCTGATCAACGGTGCGGCGGGCGGCGTCGGCACCTTCGCTGTGCAGATCGCCAAATCATTCGGTGCCGAGGTGACCGGTGTGTGCAGCACGCGGAATGTGGGGCTGGTGCGATTGATCGGCGCAGCCCACGTCATCGATTACACCCGCGAGGATTTCACGCGCAGCACGCAGCGATATGAGCTGCTTTTCGATTGCATCGGAAACCACCCGCTGTCGGCTTGCCGGGGAGTGATGAGCGCCAACGGCACCTATGTTCTGGTCGGAGTAAAGCCGGGCCTTCCCGGGGATGGGCCGCTGGCCCGTTTGCTCAAAGTGCTTATTCTATCTCGGCTCGCGAAGCAGAATTTCGTCTTCTTTATTGCGTCGATGAACCACTCAGACCTGATTCAGCTGAAAGAGTTGGTGGAATCCGAGAAGGTCACTCCAGTCATCGACAGGGCGTACACCTTGAGCGATGGGGCGAAGGCGATCAGATATCTCGAGGAAGGACACGCGCGCGGAAAAGTCGTAATAACGGTGGAGCGGAGCGAGGAGTCGGAGAAGGCGCGCCAGTAATGAGCATTCGCGCCACAACCCGGTGCCTGGTTGCGGGACTGGGCTCCTTACTGATCGCCACTGCACCCGCCTCGGCGCAGGCGGCGCACCAGCGCACCTACGCCAACCCGATCGACATCGATTACAGGTACAACTTCGAGCAGCACAACGAAGGGATCTCGTATCGATCGGGCGCCGACCCCGTCATCGTCGTGCAGCGCGGCGAGTACTACCTCTTCGAGACGATCGGCGACGGCTACTGGCGCTCGCGCGACCTCGGCACGTGGCAGCACATCACTCCCTCGCGTTGGCCGCTTAACGACATCGTTGCGCCGGCGGTGCTCTCGGTGGGGGACACGATTTACGTGCTGCCGAGCACAACTATGCCACTTCCCATTTTGATGCTGAGGGCGCCGGCGACGGGACGCGTCGAATTCTACAATCGACTTCTTCCCTGGCTGCCGATGGCGCGTGCCCACGAAGGAACAGTGTTCACCAAGCCTGACTCGGTGCAGCCAGGTCCGTGGGATCCGCAGTTCTTTTACGATTCAGCGACGGATCGCTGGTTTCTCTATTGGAACTCGTCAAACGTGTATCCCCTGCACGTAATCGAGCTCGATAAGTCGAAGCAGCTCGCGTACAAGGGGACGCCGCACTGGTTGTTTGGCCTCGATCCGGCGAGACACGGCTGGGAGCGATTCGGACAGGATCATCGCGACACCACGGTCAAGCCATACATCGAAGGATCGTGGATGACGAAGTACAAGGGACGATACTATCTGCAGTATGGCGCGCCCGGAACAGAGTACAACGTCTACGCGACGGGCGTCTACATCGCCGACAATCCGCTCGGTCCATTCACTTACGCGCCATACAATCCTGTCGCGTACCGGCCCGGTGGATTCGTGCACGGGGCGGGACACGGCAACACGTTTCAGGACGTTTACGGCAATTGGTGGAACACGGGGACGCCGTGGATCGGCTACAACTGGAATTTCGAGCGACGCATCGCCATGCATCCGGCAGGATTCGACGCCGACGGCCAGATGTACGTCGACACTCGCTTTGGAGATTTCCCGCACTGGCTGCCGACGAGAGCATATCCCAAGAGCGACGATCTCTTTACCGGCTGGATGCTGTTGTCGTACCACAAGGCCGTAACCGCATCTTCAGCGCGCGACAGTTTTCCGGCGAGCAACGTCACCGACGAAGACAATCGCACCTTCTGGGTGGCGCGAGAAAATCGACCGGGAGAATCGCTGACGATCGATCTTGGTCGGCCCTATGAAGTGAAAGCGATCCAGGTCAATTACGCGGATTACAAGTCGGGTATATACGGAACGGATTCGACGGTCGTGACGCGATTCCGGCTGAGCACATCGTCTGACGGCCGGCAATGGAAAACAGTCGCCGATCTGTCGCGGGAGAAACGCGATCGCCCCAATGCATATATAGAGTTGTCTACGCCCGTGCGCGCTCGATACGTGCGTTACGAGCACATCCACATCGCCGCAGCAAACCTGGCCATCAGCGACATTCGCGTTTTCGGAAATGGCGATGGACCTCGACCTGCAACACCGACCGGGCTCAGCGCGCGGCGCGATCGCGACGAGCGGGACGCGATCATTACCTGGCAGGCTGTGCGCGGAGCGGTGGGCTACAATCTTCGCTGGGGCATCTCACCCTCGAAGCAGTACGAGACCTACCAGCGCTTCGCCGATCAGGGTACGACCCTGGAATTGCGAGCTCTCACCGTTGGTCAGGCCTACTGGGTAGCGATCGAAAGCTTCGACGAGAACGGGGTCTCAACACTCAGCTCAGCGGTGCCAATCCTCAGCAGACAAACCACGTCGCGACAGGGACTTAAGACTCAGCAATTCCCTTCAGTTTTGCGGGAACGCCTCTTGAACTAAATGAGTTGCTTGCAGGAACCGTCAAAGCTCATCGGGAGGTGTTATGCGGTTCAATCGACTCAACCGACTCCGAAGCGGGGCAGCGGCGCTGGCGCTGGCGCTCGTCGCCACATCCGTCGCTTCCGCTCAATCGCGGGTGGTGCTTCCCGCCGGCAGTGTCATCATCGTTCGCACCAACGAAGCACTGCAGTCTGCATCCGCCAGACCCGGACAGACTTTCCTTACCAATGTTGAAGAGAGCATTGGGGTCGACGAATTCACAGTAATTCCCGCCGGCAGCCAGATTCGTGGCGTCGTCCAGATGGCGACGCCGGCGACGCGCCAGCAATCGGGCGTCATCGACGTGGTGTTCGATCGTTTGATTCTGCCCAATGGCTCGACGTTTCAGATCCAGGGCAAACTCACCAGCACTGACTCCGCCGAGCGGCGTCAGATCGAGAGCGATCCGAACGCTCACGTGGTACTAGTTGGAGAACGTGGTGGGATCGGTGCGGCGATCGCCGGCGCCGGCGCCAGCAAGGCGGCCAACAATATTTTTGCGGCACTGGGCAGCTTGCTGTCCGAGGGTCGTGACGTGAACGTCCCCGCCGGAACCCCACTCGCCGTCCAGCTCCAGAGCGCAGTGACGTTGCGAGGCGGTGGCCGGTTACGTGGTGTTGAAGGATCAACCATTTACACAGCGACCGATCGCGTGCGCGCGGCGCAGCAGGCACTGGCGCAATTGAATTACTACCGTGGGCCGATGAACGGTCAGCTCGATGACCCGACGCGGCGCGCGCTGTTCCAGTTCCAGGTCGACCGGAATCTGAGCGCCACCGGAAATCTCGATGGTCGCACAGCGCAGGCGCTGGGCCTGAGCCTCAGCACCACGCTGTCCGGTTCAGTTCTGTCGGCGTCGCAGGCAGCAGCGGTGCGGCGTGACGCGCAGCTTCTGGTGTCGCGAATTCGCAGTGAGCTGTCCGCCTCGGGCGTTGGTCGACTGGATGCATCAAGGACCTACGCACAGGGCGATATGGATCTGTGGTTTGCGCTTTCGGCTTTCGCCGACAACGCTTCCATCTACGAGCAGATCGTGAACAACGGCGCCAATCGCGATGCAGCGGTTATGGCAGGCCGCGCACTGGCGAACGCTGCCCGTCGTGTTGATGGCGCAATGCCGAACGCGCGTGTGTCGATGCAGGTGCAGAACGCGTGGAACAGCATCCGCCAGCAAATCAGCACCATCGATTCGTCAATGTCAGGAACCTGATCGCGACCAATTGCGATCGTAGTGAAGACGGGCGCGGGAGAATTTCCCCGCGCCCGTTTTTTACGGCGTCGTCTCTCCTATCACGCTCTTGGACGCGTGGTCGTGAGAAGCGGCAGTACGCGCGCGATCGCGTTTGTCGATCGCGCCCTGAGCGCGCGCCAGCAGACGCTTGTCGTCGATCTTGGTCGCCCAATCTGTAAATGCCGCCGTAGGCCCTTTCCACTCAATCTCGTCGACATTTACAAACAGCGGCGCGTCAGTCTTCAGCGTCGCCAGCGTCTTGAACAGAATCGCGTTCTCCAGCTCGGTGCCGAGTTTCTCCGGCGGAAACGACTCAATCGGCCCGTATCGATTCAACAGGTTCGCGGCGGTGCTGGGACCGATTCCGCGGATGCCCGGATAACCATCCTGCGCGTCACCGACCAGGGCGAGAAAATCGGGAATCAGCTCCGGATCGACTCCGAATTTCTTTCGCACAGCCTCTGCGTTCCGAATCTGCATCCCCTTGCGGACGATCTGTACCACGCGATCGCCGCGGACGCACTGGGCGAGATCTTTGTCATTGGCCCAAATGCAGACTTTCTCCACTCGCGGATCTTGAGCGGCGAGATGCGCTGCCGAGGCGAGACCATCGTCGGCCTCGAGCTCGATCATCGGCCAGACGGCGACGCCCATCGCCGCCAGTGCGTCTTCGAGAGGGAGAAACTGCGAGTAGAGGACGGGCTCGATTCCCTCACCAGTCTTGTAGTCCGCCCACAGATCGTTGCGGAACGACTCGATGACGTGGTCGGTGGCGACGCCGGCGTGTGTCGCGCCCGTCTCGACCATCTCCAGAATCGAGTGCAGCACTCCAGCCACGGCGCCGAAGGGTTTGTCTTTCCCCTGGTTCCAGCTACGTTGGCCGTAGAAATGGCGGAAAAGCTCGTAGGTGCCGTCGATCAGGTGGACGATCATTCTCTTGTGCGCTGACGCATGTAAGTGGCGATTTAATCTACACAGCGCGAAAAAACGGCGGCCGCTTAGCGCCGCTTCGACGGTTTCTTTAGAAGCTCGCGCATTCGCGCCAGCTCTTTTTCAGAAAGGCGTTTTTGCTGCACCAGGTGAGCGAGAAGTTTGATCGGCGACCCGCCGTAGATCTTGTTCAGCACGCGACCCAGCGCGGTCTCACCGGCGGCCTCGGCAGCGATCACCGGAAAGTAGACGTGCGTCTTCCCCGCACCGCGCCGGTGCGAGACATAGCCCTTGATCTCGAGCATGCGGATCATGCTGGAGATGCTCGTGTAGGCGAGGTCGGGATCGATGCGATCCCGCACATCGTACACGGTCGCCTCGCCGAGCTCCCAGAGTACGCTCATGATGTCCAGCTCTCGCTGGGTCAGATGTAGATCTGTCAACGTTGTGGGTGCTGTGCGTGAGCTGCCTTCGTCGCGACCGATGTCGTCGCTGGATGGTGATGCGATCCCTTGGACAGCACGGGGTGCGGCATCGAAAACGCAAGCATCAGTAACGCGCACGCCGCTGCCGCCGCAATCAACCGCTGCACCCGTTGCCGCGGGGGTCCGACGAGCTCGGTGAGCCGGCGCTCAAGCATCCCCGCTCCCAGCAGCGCCGGCTGGAGTCGCGGAGCACCACTCGTCGCCTGTGCGACTTTGAGCAGGAGCTCTCCATATCCGTGCGCGTCGCCGATTGCCGCCACGACGCGGCTGTCGCAGTCGGTTTCGACGGCGAGAGCGAGTCGGCGCAACTGCCACCAGAAAGCGAGATTCCACGGCATTAGTAACAGCACCAGTGACGTTACCAGAAGCAGGTGGGCGTCGTGTGAGCGGCGATGCTCGTCCTCGTGACGCAGCACGTATTGCCGCTGGACACCGGAAAGCGCGAGTACCCAGCGGGGCACCAGCACCTGAGAGTCCCACAATCCGACGGTGGCGGGGCCGATCGAGTCGGTAACGACAACTGGGACTCCGTCAATCGATGCGAAGCTACCCTGCCGGCGACGCGCGTTGCTCACCAGGCGTAGTACTCGCCACGAATTGGCGAGGCCCCACAGGAATAGCATTGCCGACACGGACAGCCAGACTCGATTGATTGCCTGGTCGTACGATTCGGTGCGCTGCCACCAGCCTGGATCCAGCGGAGCGAACGGGGCCGCGGCGAGCTGACCGCTCGATGGCTGCACTGCCCGCGTCGCCAGGGCAGTGTCGACGGACCAGTTGTGATGCGTCCGGTAATAGCCCGGTACAGCGATGGACATCGCCAGCACCAAACACCATAGCCAGCGTCGAGGGAAGGTCGACGGCAGCGCCCGCTCGACCAGCAGCGCGGCGAAGCCGAGGCAGAAGCCGACGATGTTGACGTAGAGGATGCAGAGCATGCGGGCGGATAACTAAGTAATTGGTTTTCTGTCACTACGATAGAAGGTCTACGCGGGTTTCCCACCCTTCTCCCGGCGCCTTTGGCTCAGTCCGGCGTGCGAGAAACTAAAAACTCAGTTATTCCGTATTGCACCCGGGCGGTAGAACATGTGATGACGCTTTTCATCGGGAGGTGGTCGATGCGAATCGGACCGAATTCAGAAGAGTCGCCGCAGCTCAAGGCCAGGACTGCCGGAGTGTTCTGGTTGTTGGTCTTTGTGGCCGGCTCGCTCGCCCTTTTCCTCGGCGGTGGCAGCGCTGTTTCCGCGGCGGTCAACACCGTCGCCAGCCTATGCTACATCGTCGTGACGCTGCTGCTCTACCAGCTGCTGAAGCCGGTCAACAAATCCATTTCTCTGGTCGCGGCTTTCTTCGGTCTCGCTGGATGCACGGTTAGCCTTTTTCATCTGAGCAAGACAATCCATGTGCCCGATCTGGTGTTCTTCGGGTTCCATTGCCTCCTCATCGGCTATCTGATCATCGGGTCGACGTTCCTCCCTCGAATTCTCGGCGCGCTGATGGTTTTCGCGGGCCTTGGTTGGCTGACCTTTGGCTGGCCGCCGCTGGCGGGCTATCTCGCCCCTTACAATCTGATCCCCGGCATGCTGGGCGAGGGTTCACTCCTGCTCTGGCTTATCGTGAAGGGTGTGAATGTTCCCAGATGGCAGGAGCAGGCCCACACCGCCAAGGAGTCTCTGCACCTATGACCCGCAAGACGAACGCTCGGCTCGCCGGCTTCATGTTTCTCTTCTACATCGCGTGCGCCTTCCCGCAGATGGTCCTGTTCAATCGCGTGGCGAGCGGTGAAGGAATCGCCGCCAAGCTGGCAAGCATCGCCCAACATGTCCCCACCATGCGGTGGATCATCGTCCTCGAGCTGATCACCTTCGTGGACGCGGTCGCTCTGGCCGTTGCGCTATATGGACTGACCCGCGACGAGGATCAGGAGCTCGCCATGTTCGCGCTATCGTGTCGCGTCGGCGAGGGAATACTCAACGCATTTCCAGTGTCGACGCTGGGCCTGTTATGGCTGGCGACGGATGCGTCGAAGGCGACCGGTGAGGACGTTGCCGCCGTAAACGCGCTCGGCTCCCTGCTGCTCCAAATCGGGACGTGGAAGGGTCTCGCCGCCGCCACCTGCTTCGCTGTCGGGAGCACCATCTTCGCCTACCTCTTCCTGCGCGCGCGAAGCATCCCCATTTGGCTGGCGTGGGTGGGCGTGCTCGGTTCCCTGCTGATCGTGATCCTTCTTCCCTTGCAGCTGGCGGGTTTCGTCGGCAGGCCGGTGACCGATTTGATGTGGATTCCGATCGCCGTGTTCGAGATCGTGTTCGGGTTCTGGCTGCTGTTCAAGGTGCCAGCGCCTGCTCGCGCCAGGGAACGCTGAAATGCCCGTTCCTGGATCTACTGTTCGACCCTTGTCGCCATGCACGTCGGACAAATGCTGTGGCTGAAGCGCGTCGACGTATGCCGGGAGATGTAGTTCTCGACGGTGTGCCAGTAGTTCTCGTCGTCGCGGATTTTTCTGCAGTACGAGCAGATGGGCAGGATCTGCTGTAGCGCCTTTACTTCAGCGAGTGCCGCCTGCAGCTCGCGCACCAGTTGCTCGCGCTCTTCCTCGGCGCGTTTGCTCTCGGTGATGTCGTGCGCGACGCCGTAGATGACGTTTTTCGGGGAATCGGGTGCGGCGTTCCAGCGCAGCCATCGGTACGAGCCGTCCTTGCAGCGATAGCGATTCTCGAACGAAAGCGCCTTGCCGCCGCGACGTACCTCCGCGTTTTGGTTGATGGTGCGCTCACGATCGTCGGGATGGACGAACTCGATGAATCGCCGCGACGTCAGTTCCTCACGAGTGTAGCCCAGCGTTCGCTCCCAGGCTTTATTGACTCGCCGGAAGTATCCATTGAAATCGAGAAAGCAGATCATGTCGATTGAATTCTCGAAGAAGCGGTCTTCCTGTTCCTGCTTTTCCTCGAGCTTCCTGGCGTCATTGCTGGTCTCGTCGACGATAGGGGGTTTTCGTTTTGCCACTGACTAACGACTCCTGTGCTGCGGCGATGCGCGCGAATTGGGATCCGGCGAAATTAGTGCCGGCTCGTTTCTATCAATTTATCCGGTCGTGACTAGACTATCATTCCGTCAAAGACGCTTCATCACCGGTGTCGTAATTTGCTCCCACTAACACTCGCCGCACTGATCTTCGTGGGTGCCGTGCTCTTGTATCGGCGCACCAGGGAGGCGGAAGAGCATCCGCCAGCCGACATTACCGAGGAGCGCATCAAGCAAGGTTGGCGCAAACTCGGCTTCTTCTGCGAGCTGGACGACCAGAAGAAGGAGTGGACGCTCACCGGGTCGCGCGCAGGCCTACTCTACTTTCCTGACCTCCTGCTGGGTTATGTCAACGATCCGCAAAACGCCTCCGACGGAGCGCAGCAGCATTACGGACCGTACGGATCTCTGGAAATAATGACTTGGCCCGATGCCGGGTTCGACGGCAACGCAATTCGCGGATCTCTGACGGATCTCACCCATCTCGCGGAGATCGTTGAGGCAAAGCTTGCCACCGCCGAACCCGGTTTGCCGATTCGGGTCCGCGAGGAGTACGTCCCTGAGAGTCCGTACACACTGGTGCTGGATGTCAGAGCCGATGGGTTCGACCCAGCATCCACAGATCGTGAGCGCTTGGGGGCGACCGCCGAGCGGAGGGTCCCGCCCAAAGAACGCGCCTGAGGGACGAGGGCGAGGGACGAGGGACGAGGGAAGCGGGAGTGGCTTGCGGACGCGGCCCGAGTGTGCAGAATTGGAAGCGCCATTCTCTGAGTGGGCCCAGCGCGGAGACACTCGATGACAATGGACAGACGACGCTTTCTGCAACTCACAGCCGCCGGAATGGTGGCCAGTATCACGAGCTCGTCGTGCTCTCCCGACGCCAGCAAGGATGCTCGCGCGCTGACACAACCTGAATTGCTCGAGATGCTTGGTCCCGAGCGCGTCGTGGAAATCGGGACGAAGTATCGCGCCGCGGTACCGAAGGAGAACACTGCGCCCGCTCTCCGCGCGGCGATCGTCGAGTCGGAACGACGACGGTTCCCGTTGATCTGGAGCCGATCGACAGCAGAACAGATCCGCGACGATTTCGACGCGGGTCGGACAGTGGTCGTAGATGGATGGGTCCTCTCGACGACCGAGGCGCGGCAGTGTGCGCTCTACTCGCTCGCCGTCCAGCGCTCTTAAGAGACTCGAATGCACACCGATGCGAGAACGCTGCCGAGCGGGTCCGTAATCGAGGGCGATCTGTGCATCGTCGGCGCCGGCGCGGCGGGGATAAGTGTCGCGCTCCAATGGCTCAATTCACCACGCAACGTGATCCTGCTGGAAGGTGGAGGGTTCGACGAGGAGCCCGCGATGCAGGACCTCTACCGCGGGAACATCATTGGCCACCCGTATTACCCGCTGCAAGCGGCGAGGCTTCACTACTTCGGTGGAACCACGGGCCACTGGGCTGGTTTCTGCGCGACGTTTGATCCGATCGATTTCGAGAAACGGTCGTGGGTGCCACACAGCGGGTGGCCAATCCGGCGCGAGGACCTCGATCCCTTCTACGCCAGCGCCCAAAAGATTCTCGAACTCGGACCGTACGACTACGACGCGAATGATTGGGCGAAGCGCGACCAGGATCTCGCGCTGCTACCGCTCGATCCCGACATCGTCTGGACGAAGATGTGGCAGTTCAGTCCGCCGACGCGATTCGGAACCAAGTATCGCGATGCAATTGTCAACGCGCGCAACGTACATCTCTACACCCACGCCAACGTCTGCGAGGTCGAAGCCAACGAAGGACTCTCGGCGGTGGACGGACTGCGGGTGCGAACTCTCGATGGAAAGGAGTATCGTGTAAAGGCGCGTTACTACGTCCTCGCCTGCTGCACGATCCAGAACGCGCGCCTGCTGCTGGCGTCCAATCGGCGGGCGAACACCGGACTGGGAAACGGCAACGACCTGGTGGGTCGTTTCTTCATGGAGCACTTCGAGATGCCGTGCGGCGAATTCGTGCTCAGGAAGCCCCAGTCGACAAAGATGAAGATGTACCTGCTCGACTACGGCAACACGAAAGCACGCGGTGAGTTCTCGCTGAGTCCGCGGGTCCAGAAGCAATACGGCATTCTCAACGGGACTGCCTCGCTCGATCCGGGTGCGCTCGGCGAACCAGTGAAGAGCACCTTCGAGTTCCTTCCGCCATCGATGCTGAAAGCGATCGATGAGTGGGACAAAGGTGGGCGGCACGGGCCGATTCCTCTAATCGCCTCGTTGCCCCCGTCGGCCCTCTCCCCTCCACCCGGACCACCCCGGATCTTCCATGTGATGACGCGGCAGGAGCAAGCGCCAAATCCCAACTCGCGCGTCACGTTGAGCTCTGAAAAAGATGCTATGGGGATGCCGCGCGTGAATCTGGATTGGCAATTCACGGAGCTCGACAAACGCTCCATGCGCACCTACTACAGGATCTTTGGCCAGGAGATGGGACGGAGCGAAGTTGGTCGTGTGCAACTGCGCGATTGGCTGCTGAGCGACGATCGCACCTGGCCATCATTCCTGAGTGGCGGCTGGCACCACATGGGCACGACGCGCATGGCCAACGACCCGAAGCAGGGTGTCGTCGATGCGAACTGCCGCGTGCACGGACTCGGAAACCTTTATGTTGCCGGCGCCGCTGTATATCCCACCGCTGGCCCCGCGAATCCAACGCTGACGCTAGTGGCGCTCAGCCTTCGGTTGTCGGACCATCTGCGGACGAAGCTGGTGTGAGCGGGAAGCGGGAAGCGGGAAGCGGGTAACGGGTAACGGGTAGCGGGTAACGCGTAACGGGTAACAGGTTACGGGTTACGGGTTACGGGAAGCGGGCACGGGCAACGGGAAGCCGATAGCTCTGGCTCATACCGAAGGTGAGGCCCCGTGCCCGCTTCCCGCTCTTCGTTATCCGCTTCCCGCTTCCGCTTCCCGCCCCTCAATCGCTCGTCATGATGAACAGCGGCGCGCCATCGAACAACTCGTAGATCGGCCGGAGGCGATCGATGTTGTAGTACTTCTTGACGTCGACGACTTTTTTCTCAGAGGTCACGCTGGTGATAGGCACGCTGTCGTAAAATCCCTTGTGCACGCTCACCAGGCGTCCGTACTCCTTTTTCAGAATCAGATCGAGGGCGAGATTGCCGAACGCCATCGGCACGATCGAGTCGAGCGCATCCGGGTCGCCGGAGCGGACGAGATAGCCGAGCCGCTGATTGACGACGTCGATGCGGCGGCCGTTGTTGTATTTGGGTGAGTACTCCTTGAGCGCGGCCGCGACCTTGTCACCGATGCCGCCGAGTTTGCGGTGCCCGAACATGTCGGTCTCTTCACTCTCGAAGCTCATTCCCTCCTGTGACTTGAGATTCGCTCCCTCCGAGACGAGCACCACCGAATACTTGCTCGGATTCCGGTTGTGGTCATAGACCATCAGCTCCGCGAGATGCTCGACGTCGGCCGGGTATTCGGGGATGAGACAGCGGTCGGCGGCGCCGGCCATCGTCGGCAGCAAAGCCGTGAAGCCCGCGTACCTGCCGAACACTTCGATGACCAGAAAGCGCTCGTGTGATCCCGCCGACGTGCGTAGCCGGTGGGTGAGCTCGATGGTACGCGTGACGCAGGTGCTGAACCCGATGCAGTAGTCGGTGCCGTAGACGTCGTTGTCCATCGTCTTCGGTATGGCGACTACGCAGACGCCTTCGTCGTGCAGCCGTTTTCCGTAGCTGAGGGTATCGTCTCCCCCAATCGGAATCAGAACGTCGACGCCGATGTGCTCGAGATTCTTGAGTACGTCTTTGGTGACGTCGTTGACCTTGTCGTTGTAGCCGGTGAGATGCGCCGGCACCCGCGCCTGCGGTAAATGGCTCGGTCGCGTCCGCGAGGTGTGGAGGAAAGTGCCGCCGGTGCGGCCGGCGCGATTTACTTCGGCTTCCGACAGTTCCTGCACGCATTCGGAGTTGTCCGCGCCGGCCTCGCGGGTGTAATCGACCAGTCCCGCCCAACCGCGCCGAATGCCCATGACGCGGTAGCCTTCGCGCAGCGCGCGGATGGTGATCGCCCTGATCGCCGGATTGAGACCGGGGACGTCGCCGCCGCCGGTGAGAATCGCGATCGTCCTTTTGTTAGCCATGCATCTAACCTACGAGGGGAGGGCACGATGACAACTGTCGGGATTGTTGGGGGGCTGGGTCCGGAGTCAACGATCGACTATTACCGGCGCATTCTGGAGGGATGGAAGCGGGAAGATCCATCGACCTCGCCGTCGATCGTCATCGACAGTCTCGATGTGCAGCGCGCGTTGCACCTCGTCGAACACGACCGGCCGGCTTTCGTCGAATATTTGTCGGCGTCGCTGCGTCGGCTTGCCGGCGCGGGAGCAGACTTCGCGGCAATCGCAGCTAACACACCACACGTGGTCTTCGACGATCTCACCGCTCGCTCGCCAATTCCGCTGCTGAGCATCGTCGAAGCAACGGCCGAGGAAGCGCAGCGCCGAGGGCTGAAGCGAGTGGCAATACTTGGAACGCGCTTCACGATGGAGGGATCGTTCTACCCCGAGACGTGTGCGCGTTACGGAATTGCAGTGGTAGCACCGCAGAACAAAGAGGGCGAGTGGATTCACCAGCGCTACGTCGGTGAGATGCTGAAAGGAGAGTTTCGCGACGAGACCCGGCAGGGAGTCATCTCTATAATCACCCGACTGAGGGACGAAGAAAAAATCGACGGGGTGATTCTCGCTGGCACTGAGCTGACGTTACTGCTGTCAGCGCCTGTCATCGCCGGCATCCCGGCGCTCGACACCACGGAGTTACACGTATCAGCTATCGTTAAACGTCTGCGAAGCGGGAGGCCAGGTAGGTGAACGTACTGCTCTTCGGTGCGACGGGAATGGTCGGCGATGGCGTACTGAACGAATGTCTCGCCGATCCGCGCGTCACCAGCGTGCTCGCCGTCGTTCGCTCACCGCTCGGCGTTACGCATCCCAAGCTTCGAGTGCGTCACCGGACGGACTTTTTCAGTTACGCGGATATGGCGAGCGAGCTCGCTACGATCAATGCCTGCTTCTTTTGTCTTGGGGTTTCGGCCGTCGGGATGTCAGAGGCGGATTATTATCGACAGACTTTCGACCTCACCCTGGCGGCCGCGCGTGCGCTCGCCGCCGCCAAGCCGGGCGCGACGTTCTGTTACGTATCGGGAGAAGGAACGGACGCCTCTGAGCGCGGGCGATCGATGTGGGCGCGGGTCAAAGGAAAGACCGAGAATGCGCTGCTCGCGCTACCGCTCAACGCCTACATGTTCCGGCCCGGATACATCCAGCCGCGCCCGGGAACCCGCTCGAAAACGCGAGTCTACCGCGTGTTTTACAGAATCATGGGCCCGCTCTATCCGGTGTTGAGGCGACTGGCACCACGGCACCTGACGACAGTCGAGAACCTAGGCCGGGCGATGATCGAAGTGGCCACGGTCGGTTATTCGAAGCGCGTGCTCGAGAACCCGGACATCAACGCCCTCGCAACGCGATGACTTGAAGCGCAAACGCCATCCTGAGGCAAGCGCGCTCACCGCATGGACGCGGCGGAAAAGCATCGGCATCTTCTCGCCAGTGTAAAGCCCAACCCAACCAGACGAGAACGCGCATGCCACCAAAGACTGCCAATGGCAAGATCTGCTACCTCGAGATTCCAACGACCAACATTCCGCGGTCGGTTGAGTTCTACAAGAAAATATTCGGCTGGAAGACGAGGAAGCGCGGTGATGGAGCGACAGCGTTCGACGACGGAGTCGGTGAAGTCAGCGGCGCGTGGGTCACCGGCCGGCCCTCGTCTCCAAATCCGGGACTGCTGCTTTACGTGATGGTGGACAGCGTCGCCAAGACGGCCGACGCTGTCACCAAAAATGGCGGTCGCATCGTGCAACCGCTTGGTGTCGACGCCCCGGAAAAGACGGCTCGCTTCGCGGATCCCGATGGCAATGTGCTGGGCCTCTACGAGGAGCCGTAGCCATGTCGCCAATTCTCGCTGAGGTCTTCGGCACCGCTATCCTGATCGTGCTCGGCGACGGCGTCGTCGCCAACGTGGTACTCCAGCGCACGAAAGGACACAACTCCGGTTGGATCGTCATCACCGCCGGTTGGGCGTTCGGTGTCACCATCGCCGTCTATTGCGTGAACAGGATCAGTGGCGCGCACTTGAATCCTGCGGTGACGATTGCACTCGCATCCATCGGAGCATTCGATTGGGCCAAGGTTCCGATGTACATCGTCGCTCAGATCGCCGGCGGATTCCTCGGCGGGGTCATCGTCTGGCTGGCGTATCTGCCGCACTGGAAAGCGACGCCGGATCCGGTGAGCAAGCTCGCGGTGTTCTCGACGACGCCCGCGATCCGTCAGCCCGGCGCCAATCTGCTATCGGAGATCATCGGCGGATTTGCGCTCGTGTTATCGCTTCTGGCAGTGCTGTCGCCAGGCAATCTCGTTCCCGGTTCCGATCTCGCCAAAGGATTCGGTCCCGTGCTCGTCGGTGTGATCGTAATGGCGATCGGTCTCTCACTCGGCGGCCCGACCGGCTACGCGATCAATCCCGCGCGCGATCTCGGCCCGCGCATCGCGCATGCAGTGCTGCCGATAGCCGGCAAAGGAAGCTCCGACTGGGCTTACTCGTGGATCCCGATCGTTGGTCCGATCGTCGGTGGTGTTCTCGGCGCGCTACTCTATCACCTCGTCTGGAAATAGCGGGAAGCGGGAAGAGGGACGGGGGAAGAGGGACGAGGGACGAGGGACGAGCGTTGGCGATCTAGATTCAGCGCGTAGTCGCGACGGACCCGCCGAGTGCACGAAGTGAGTGCCGGCGGTTCGGTTCCTTCTGCAGCACGGCTCGATACTCCGCCTTCGCCTCGGCGCGCCGATTGAGCTGCGTCAGCATGTCGCCGAGGAGCTCGCGCGCGGGAGCAAGCGGGCCGGGAGTGACGGCGCTCTTCTCGGTAGCGTCCTCGCGCACGACAGCCTGACGCATGAGTGACAACGCGTCGTCGTCATGTTTCTCGGCGAGATCGACCCAGGCGCGAGCCTCCAGTTGCTGGATCGCCACCTGCTCCGCCCAGTATGATTCGCCCTTCGCGCTCAATCGCTGCTGAATCAACCCCAACGAATCGACTGCCGATTTCGCGGTGGTGAGATCGCCGGTGTAAGCCGCGCCGAGTGCTCGCGCGAAGTACGTCATCGCGTCGGCGTACGGGTAATCGGTCGCTTTTGGCACGAGGGCGGCGGCCTCCGGCCACGCGCTGCGCTCCAGTGCCCAGCGCGCGGGAATTGCCGCCAAAGCAAACACGCCTGCTGAACCGGGCGCGGCACCGGTAATGACATTGGGATCGAAGCGGGCGGCGAGTGCCGGCAGCGCATTGAGAATGGCTTTCGCTTCGGAATACTTTCCCAGCTGCAGATACGCGTACATCTCGTAGTCGGCAGCGTGCAGCGCTTCGGCGATGGATCCGGTGCTCAGCGCCACTTTCATCGATCGATTGTTGGCGTCGATTGATTCCTGCCACATGCCGACGCGCGTGAACGTGTGCGATGGCATGTGCAGGGCGTGCGCGGCGGACGGGGCGATGGTCGCGTAACGCGCGGCGGCGGCGCGAGCCTTGTCAGCGAGTGGCGGATAGTCATAGGTGTGGATGATGTAGTGCGCGATGCCGGGGTGATTCGGCTCCTTGGTCCATAGCGCTTCGAGGATGCTGCCCGCCTTCAGTTGATTCGCGTACGTCTTGTCGGTGGGCGGCGCGGCAGCGACGAGCGAGATGGCGTGGAAGATCATCGCTTCGGTATCGGCGGGCTGGCGCAGCGTGAGGTCGTTCATGGCGCGCTCGTAGGCGACGACGCGCGCTTGTTGGTTCTTGTGCTCGTAGTCGTCGTAGAGCTGGCTGACGGCGCTGATGTATCCCCGCTCGCGCTCGGTGGCGTGAGTGCCGAGTCGCGTCGCCGCGTCTATCGATTGTTTGCCTTGCTGCAGAAGAGCAACCGGCCGATTGCCCATCGCCATCGGATTGGTCCAGCGACTGAGGGCGATCCCCCAGTACGCCATGGCACAAGTGGAGTCGGTGGCGAGCACGTCGTTGAAGGCGCGGATCGATGCGCCGAACTCGAAGGAGTGGAGCAGTGCGACAGCGCGATCGAACTGTGGCGCAACCTTCGGGTCGCACGACGTCGCGAAATGGACGGTACCCAGCTTTTCGGCCGATTCCTGATGCTGGTGGACCTGGGCGTAGGCGTGGAACGCGGGGACCGTGAGAAGGACGAACGCAGCGCTGGTGGTAAATCGTCTCATTTGCCATCCTTGCTGCTTGATTGTGCGACGCGAGTGAGAGGACGGCAAGCCTCAGGAGACGGGAATGGCCCATACAATCAAAGTCATTGCGATCGGATTCGTACTGCTGGCGGTGTGCATGCTGATCGGACGTTACGTCGGCGGCGGCCAATCCACCGTTCTGGCGCGGTTCGCCCTGATATTCGTCGCCCTGTGGTTCGTCGGCGCCGGAATCAACATGTGGCTGGGCGTGTCGAAGGCTGGCTACCCGCTGGCAGAAGAAATCCCCTACTTCTTCATCGTTTTCCTGATTCCCGCAGCGGTAGCATTGTTTCTTTGGTGGAGGTATTCGCGGGCTTAACCGATATTCGCGTGTCGCCCATAAAACGGAGGACCCATGCCCCCTCGCATCCGGATGTTTTACGCGGCCATGACGTTCGTTCTCCTCTTCATCCCCGCAGTCGCTCTCTTCAGTGAGCTGTCGAGGCGCTCCGACATCTGGTGGACCCCGCAGCCCCTGGCCCTGTCCCTCAGCGAAAGCGCAGATCGAGTCCAGGTCTACGTTCGCGGAAAGCCCCTCGCTTCTCTGCTTGATGCTGGCCAGTTGAGACTCGCCGGAACTCCCGACAGCGTTTTGTCGATTAGCGACGTCAGATTTCGTCTTAATAATTGGGACAGGGTCCGCGCCCAACGTCTGCCCGCGTTATTGGTCTATGCCGCGGCGATCGGCGCCGGTGCTCTGCTCTTCCTGCTGCTAATCACCAACCGCTTGGCTTATCGGGGCGACGGAGAGGTCACGTGAAGAAATCTTCAGGATCGAAAGGCAGCGCCGCACAAGCGCGGAGGCGGGTGAACGCTTACATCGCGAAACAACCACGGGAATCTCGGCGACGCCTCAAGAAGCTGCGCGCGGACATTCGCGCCGTCGCTCCGCGCGCTGTTGAAGGGTTCAGCTATGGAATTCCGTTAATCAAGCTCGATGGGAAACCGCTGGTTTGGTACGGGGCGTTTAAGAACCACACCAGCCTTTTCCCGATGACGGCGCCGATCAGGCGGAAGCACGCCGCCGCACTGAAGGGCTACAAGACGGCGACGGGGACGATTCAATTTCCGTTGGACAAGCCGCTGCCGTCGGGGCTGGTGAGGCGGTTGGTGAGGGCGCGCATTGCGGCGATGCCCGCGAGTGAAAAGAAAGCGAAATCGCGATGAAGAGAAACGACGCGCTGCCCGTAATCCGTAACCTGTAACCTGTAACCTGTAACCCGCTACCTGTTACCCGTCGCCCGCTGCCCGCCACCTGATCGGGAAACAGGAAACGGGAGGCGGGAAACGGGAAGCTGGTAACGGGTACGGGTACGGATAACGGGTAACGGGTACGGGTAGCGGGACGTTGTCATGAGCGGCGAAATGGTGGTAGTGTCAATAGCAGGTGAGTTGAACGGCACTACCACCGTCTCGTTTGCAACGAGGGTCTCTCTTGAATCAGTCAGCCGACGCACCTCCCGCCCTGCTCGTCATCGACGTGCAGCAGGGTATCGACAACCCGCGTCTGGGACCGCGGAACAATCCCGAGGCGGAAAAGCGGATTGCCGATCTGCTCGCTGCCTGGCGCGCGGCCGGCAGGCCGGTGATTCACGTCCAGCACATGTCCGTCGAGCCGAATTCGTTGCTTCGTCCCGGTTTGCCCGGCAACGCCATCAAGAAGGAGGCGCAGCCGATTGCGGGAGAGCCTCTCTTCCAGAAGAACGTCAACAGCGCTTTCATCGGGACGGATCTCGAGAAATATCTGCGGTCACAAGGGATTGAGAACCTGGTGATGGTCGGGCTGACGACCGAGCACTGCATTTCCAGCAGCGCACGGATGGCGGCGAACTTGGGATTCAACGTGACAGTGGTTGCTGACGCGACCGCGACGTTCGGGCGCCGAGGATTTGACGGAACACATTACAGCGCAGAGCTCGTGCACGGAGTCGAGCTGGCGAGCCTCAGCGGTGAGTTCGCGACGGTCCGTAACTCGAGCGAAGTTCTCGCTGAGGTGGGCGACTCCTTGCCAGTGCGCGCTGGCTGAGCGATGTTGGCGCCATAACCGATTTTCAGGGATTGGTCATGGCGAAAAAATCAGCACGATCATCGAAAAGACCTTCGACGAAACGTTCGGCATCGAAACGTCGCGCGCGTAAGTCAGCCAGCTCGAGACGGCCGCGTCATACGCCGACGCCCGGCTTGTACGGCTGGATCACCCACACCGAGCTCCAGAGCAACGACCCCCTCGCTACCAAGGCCTGGGCCGCTAAAGTGCTCGGCTGGATCTTTAGGCAAAGCGTCCCGATGCCCGGCGGCGAGTACCACCTGTTCGCGTATTCGGATCAGGGTGGCGGAGGAATTCGCGCCACCGAGCCCGGCGAATCGCCGGGCAGCCAGTTCACCGTTCACGTCGCCGATGCGCGCGAGGCATATGAAAAAGCACTCCGCGAAGGAGCGGAGCCACTGATGGCGCCTAATCGCATCATGCCAGGAGTGACAATCGCCGCCGTGCGTGCGCCCGGCGGAGTGCGCGTCGGCTTCTCCGGGCCGTAGGAGGATATTGATATGGCAACGATACCGGCGACCGAAGTCATCATGAAGCGCTTCGAGAATCCCGACGAAGTGCGCGAGTTTCCGAATGGTCGCTTCGAGCTCGTCAACATTGGCGGGATGACGATCGGGCGCGCGAGGTACGAGCCCGGCTGGCACTGGTCAGCTGACGTCGGTCCAGGAATTGGATTGCAACTGTGCAGCGTCGAGCACCTCGGCCTCGTTCTCGAGGGAAGGGCAACCGTTTCGTTCGAGGATGGAAGAATCTGGGAGCTCACTCCTGGCACGCTGTTTCACGTTCCCCCCGAGCCACACGACAGCTGGGTGCTCGGCGACGAGCCGTATGTGTCGCTGCACTTCCTCGGCGCCAGTCATTATGCAAAATGAAGTGAGCAGCGCCTCGACGAAGGTCAAAGGAATTCCCGACAATTCCTCGATCATCATGCCGCGTCTAATCTGCAAGGATGCGGGCGTGGAGATCGACTTCTGCGCCGAAGTATTCGAGGCGAAGGTGTTGAATCGACGGCCGGGTCCCGATGGAATTGTCTGGCATGGGCTGCTGACGATTCGTGAAGAGATGCTGATGATCGAAGCAGAAGTGCCGGCGTTGCCGGGCAAGGCGCCGGCGCTCGATGGAAGCTCGCCGGTGATGATTTTCGTCTATGTGCCCGATGTGGATCGAACGATCGAGCTGGCGATCGAGCGCGGCGCGAAGGTAGTGATGCCGGCGCAGAACCAATTCTGGGGCGATCGGCTGGCGGTGATCATGGATCCCGCCGGCCATGTATGGACCGTAGCATCACGCGTCGAGGAGACGACTGGCCAGGAGCGAACTGACCGCTGGTCCAAAATCCTGAGCGATAAGCAGCAGGCATAGAGACGAGCCCACGATCAGCGCTGGATTCCGAGCCGATCGCAGAGATCAGCTCGGAGTACGGATAAAGTGCTGGCGGAGATGAGTCACGAACGGGGTGTGTTGGGTCGGAGCAGGAGTGCTCGATCCGCAAAGTTACCGCCAGACTAACGCTCAGTATCGTCGCGGCGTAGGGAAGAATCCCCCTTATGAGTTGCTTCTTCGTGGCTTCGTTCATTGTCGCATCCCCGCGTTGTGGACAGACTTGAATTGCGTCCGCGATTTCGAAATCTGTCCTTCCAGGAGATGCACACCGCGCTGTTACTCGCGGGTGAAGCGGGCGATTACCGTTCCCACCACCGGCGAAGGATCGCGAGCAACAAAGATCGACTCGTACTCGGGATTGAACGAAGCCAGCTCCATCGTCGGGCCCTTCATCGAGGCGACACGCTTCACCACGTGACTCTGGTCGGGCAGTCGCGCCACGATCAAATCATCAACGCGCGGTGTCGCATCAAGCTCGATTAGAATCACCTCGCGCGGACCGAGCACGGGCGCCATAGAGTCTCCCGCGACACGGAGCGCGACGTAGCGACCGGACGGAACATCCTCCGGTAGCTCCAGCCAGCGATCACACGGCTCGTCCCACAACTCTCGACCGCTTCCGGCAGCAACCGCAAGATCGAGAATCGTCGCGCAGCGCTCCCTGTTCGCGGCGGGGATTGCATGTGCCAGTGTCGCGTTGATCGTCGCGTCCCGCTCCCTCAGCTTCCGTCGCGGCAGTCTCCTTTCCGCCAGACGCACCTTCAATCGAGTCAACGCCCGCCAGGCGAATTCTGCTGCGTCACGCTCGTCTCTTGAGCGCTGGTCGTGACCGAGCCCCGCTCGCAGATCGTTCGCCAGCCAGAACAGGAAACGCTCATCCTGAAGAGTGAGATCGTCGTCTGCCAGCTCCGTTTCCCTTCCCACCGCCGACATCAGGTCGTCGATCGCTCGATCATCAAGCCTGACCATTGGTCTTCTCCTGTCGTTTTGGCGCCGACTTCTGAGTCAGACTCACGTCGGCTCGTCGAAAAAATCTCTCCAGCTCTGCTCGCTCGTCGGTTTTGAGATTGCGCATGTGCTCGAGGGTCAGCTTTCTGAATCGCTCGCGCAGACGATGGAGCCGAACCCGCGCCGTCCCATAGGAAATGCCGAGCTGGTCGGCGATGTCGCGCAGCGGCATATGACGACCGAGACAAATCATCATTACAGTCTCGCCTTGCGTCAGTTCTCGAACCGCTCTTTCAGCGAGTCTCGCGATCGAAGCGCGCACGGGATACGAGACCTCAGACGGGGAGCTGGCGCGCAGTCCATACTCCGAATGGCTCTCCGCCACGATTCGTTCTGGCGATGCCCCATTATCGCTGTATGCGTGCTCACGAGTGCCCTCGTATCGATGCAAGTCGCGGTGCCAGTTGCGAGTGCGATTGCGGAGTGACGCCACGAGATAGCGCGTCAGATGCCGCGGCGCGATCTGGTGCTCCATCAGATGCAGCACTACGTCGTCGAGGACGGTGGTGACGAATTCGTCTCGCTCGCCGGGCCCGATGCTCATGCGACGTGCCTGATCCCTGAGCAGAGGAGCATACAGGAGAAACAGCTCTCTAATCGCTGCCTTGTCCCCGCGATGGATGGCCGCCAACAATCGCGCAGACGTCGGATAACGCGTGGAGGCGAGGGCTTCGTCGTCTTCACGCCGCGCAGTGTTGTCGCTCTCATCCACAGAATACTTCCCTCCTCCGTCGTCATCGCCTCCGCGTCCCTAACAGACGCACACCAGAGTGTTACATCTCGTGTCGACGAACCCAGGCTCGTAACGAGCTCTCGATTTTTCTCACCCGCGCCGCCGAAAGCCCGGGTTGCTTCACGCGCTCGCGCAGAATTGCCGCGCGTCGAAGCGGAAATCCGTTTTGCTCCGCATTAGAAAGCAGCTCGACCAAGTCGTCGGTGACATTGGACTGCGAGTTGAGGTGCGCACTCTGTTCTCGTCTCTTGAAGGAGAGGCTGTTTCTGACGCGCACCGCCTTTTCGATCTCTTCCCGGCTCGGACGTTTCGAGCTGGCGGTGAAGCCGAGATTGGCAAGCGCACGACCGACAGCAGATGTCTCGGTGTTCTCCAAACACGCGACGGTATTTATGTCGCTGTCGCCCTCGCGCTCCGACGCCCAGCCCGTAGCCGCCGCGAACGTGTCATCGGCGCTTCGATAGACGAGGGCCTTGAAGGTGATCTCGCCATCTTCCCTCGCGACGAGCTCGGTATTGATCCGCCCCAGCGGAAAGCGCGAATAGAACAGCTCAATACGCTCGGCGACCGTAGCGTATTGATCGGGGTTGAATAGGGAGTCCGTTTTCGACATCGGGTTGCTCGGAAGCCATTCAAAGGCTCTCCAAGTTATGCCCGAATAAAGGCCGAATCAAGGGCAGAAAGCGGGAGGGCGGGAGGCGGGAGGCGGGAGGCGGGAGGCGGGAAACGGGAAACGGGAAACGGGAAACGGGAAACGGGTTACGGGTTACGGGCAGCGGGCAGCGGGCAGCGGTACCTACCGCTTATTCCCGCTTCTGCCCCGCCATCGGCTTAACCGACGCCGCGATCGCGCCCGCGATCTCGTCCTCTACCGCGAAAATGTCCTTCACGTCGCGGTCGAACACGTCCGCCCACTGCATCACGTCGTCATCGGTGCTACTCAACCGCGCCGTCACACGCAGACGATTCCCCACCCGCTCCACCGTCCCTTCGAGAACGAGGCGCGCCTGCAGACTCGCCGTCACCGCGGTATCACTGTGACGGCGTACCGAGCGTGGAAGTCCGGGCGCGAGAACGCGCAGTCCCGGCGTCTTCAGCAACTTGCCCGCAACAGCGTTCGTCACTCCCGTCGCCAGATACGAATTCGACGAATCGGAGCCGAGGCTCACAAACGGCATCACCGCGATGACGCCGAGGTCGGCCGGCTTGTGTGCAGCAGTCATCTCGGCCATCGCCGACGCGTTGCCCGTGTGCAGCTTCGCGTATATCCCCGCGCTGACGACGATCGCCCCGATCAACGCCAGCACGCTGATCACCGCTCTCTTCACGCGCTTCCCGTGACGCACTGCAGTCGTGGCGAACGATCCGCTGATCGCTTCCGGATCCTCGAGCGCTTCGACGAGTGCAGCGGCCGATTGAAGGCGCTCCGCCGGATCGATCGCCAGACACTTGGCGATCAACTTCTCGAGTCGGATCGGGACATCCTTGCGAATCGTCGACAGCGGAGGAGGCGGCAGCGTGAGTCTCGCCGTCAGCATCTCGCGCGGATTGAGATTGGCGAACGGCGCCGTACCGGCGAGCATCTCGTACGCGGTTACGCCGAGGGAGTAGATGTCGGCCCGGCCATCGATGTCGGGATCGCCGGCGGCCTGCTCGGGCGCCATGTAGAGAACTGTGCCGAGAGAAATGCCGGTGTTGGTGAGACCATTGCCCTTCTCTCCCGAGCGGCGCGCTGACGACAATGCTTTCGCAACACCAAAGTCTGTTACGGTCGCCGAGCCGGAGGCGAGGAGGATGTTGCCGGGCTTGATGTCGCGGTGCACGACGCCACGCTCGTGCGCGAACGCCAGCGCCCGCGCAGCATCCTTCATGATGCCGACCGTCTCGCGCACGCTGAACTGTCCGTCGCGACGGAGCCTGATGTCGATCGATTCGCCGTCGACATACGGCATCACGAAGTACGGCAATCCGTCGACGTCGCCCGCCTTCAGAATCGGAACGATGTGCGGATGCTGCAGCCGTGCGACGGTCAGGATCTCGCGACGAAAACGCTCCGCCGACACCGTCGCCGCCAGCTCGGGCGGCAGAATCTTGATGACGACCTTGCGACCGAGGTCGTGGTCCTCGCCGACGAAGACGAGCGCCATCCCGCCACCAGTCAGCTCACGCTCAATGGTGTAGGATCCGCCAAGAGCGGAAAGGAGGCGTTCGGAAATCGAGGACATTCGGTAAGAAGAATTAACTGGCTTTGTTATGAGCACCTATTAGATAGCCGCCGAGGCGATAAGGTTGGCGCCCAATCGCTAAGAGCGTGTTAAGAGGGTTAACGCTCTGGTAGCACTACGCGTCTACTCTGCAGGACGTTGTCAGAGGGAGATGATGCGAATCACAAAACTGGTGATTATCAGCGCGGCACTGTTCAGTGTCGCACCATTTGGACTATCCGCGCAAAAATCCGGTGCGAAGAAACAGACGCCGGTAGTTATAGCGCGTTCGGACGTTCGAGAGCTCCCCGCCGACCAGCAGATCATCCAGGCTCTCAACCGACTGACATTCGGTGCGAAACCAGGCGATGCACAAAAGGTTCGCGCCATCGGACTCGACAATTGGATCGATCAGCAGCTGCATCCCGACAAAATCAACGACGACGCCATGAACGCGTTCGTCTCCAGATACTCCGCGCTCAATCAGGATCAGAACGATCTGCTGAGACAGTATGCGCAACAGCAGCAACAGCGGAGAGAGATCAAACGCGACCGCGCTGACTCAACCAAAGGAATGACTGCCGAGGACAGTGCGGTGGTGATGCAGCTGCGTCAGCAGGAGAATTCCCGTCGTCAGGTCGTGACTCAGCTGCAATCGTCTCGCGTGGCGCGCGCCGTCGCCAGCGAGCGGCAGCTCCAGGAAGTAATGACCGACTTCTGGGAGAATCACTTCAACATCTACATGGCGAAGGGCGCGCCGGAGCCGTACTACCTCGTCGACTTCGACCAGAACGTGATCCGTCCCAACGCGCTCGGAAAATTCCGCGATCTGCTCGAAGCAGTCTCGCGGAGCCCGGCGATGCTCTTCTACCTCGACAACGCCAGCAGCATGGCTGACTCCACCGAGCCGACGCTGCAGGGACCGCAACGCGTTCCCCGCGTTCGGGTCGTTCCGTTTGGACGCGGCGGATTCGGCGCGGTTCTAGGTGGAATGGAGGCAGCGAACGAGATCAGACGCCAGCAGCAACAACAACAACAGCAACAGCGGCAGCGGCGTCAAGGATTGAACGAGAACTACGGCCGTGAATTGCTCGAGCTGCACACGCTCGGCGTCGACGGCGGATACACCCAGCAGGACGTGATCAGCGTCGCCCGCGCGTTCACCGGCTGGACGATCAAGCCACCGGCTCAAGGTGGCGGCTTCATTTTCCGCCCCCAAGTGCACGACGCAGGCGAGAAGGTCGTACTCGGCCACAGGCTCGCTGCCGGTCGAGGAGAGGAAGACGCGGAAGATGTCCTCGACATTCTGGCGAAAAGTCCGGCGACAGCGCACTTCATCGCGTTCAAGCTGGCGCGTCGGTTCGTGAGCGACACGCCGTCGAAGGCGCTCGTCGATCACGCCGCCCAAGTCTATCTCAAAACCGATGGCGACATTCGCGAAGTGCTGAGATCGATCATCACGTCGCCGGAGTTTTTCTCGCAGCAGGCGTTTCACAGCAAAGTGAAATCGCCGTTTGAAGTCGTAGTGAGTGCGGCACGCGCGCTCAACGCCGCGCCCGACAGCACGCCGCGCACTGCGCAAGTCATCGCATATCTCGGTCAGCCGATCTTTGGGCATCAAGCGCCGAACGGCTGGCCGGAGACTGGCGAGTCGTGGATGAACACCGGCGCGATCCTGAATCGCATCAACTTCGGAATAGCGGCGGCCGCAGGGCGGTTGCCCGGCGCAGATATTCGCGCGCTGCCTGCGCTCGACACGCTCGCATCCGCGCCGCGCGAGAAGCAGGTCGACGCGGTGGTGGCGACGGTTCTCAACGGAATGGTTTCGCCGGATACGCGGGCGGTTCTCCTTTCCGGAGAGCATCCGATGCTCGCTAGCGGTGCGGGCACGAAAGGAATTCAGGATATGTCCCAGGCGGATCAGGCGAGTGAGATGTCCGGTGCGGCGATGCCGGACGCGCGGCCGCGACTTAATCAGAATGGCAAGGGCGCGGTGCTGCGGGGGCGTGGTGGGATTGGGAACATACCGCAGCTCACGGGAGTCACGCAGATCGTTGGACTCGCGCTCGGGTCGCCGGAGTTCCAGAGGCATTGATAGGGATTGCGAATTGCAAACTGATTGCGAATTACGAACCTGCTGCGAGTTGCGAACCGACTGCGAACTGCGAGCTGAGAAGACGACAGCTTTTGAATTAGAGGGTGACTGAGATGGAACGTAGAGTATTCGTGAAATCGGGGGCGTTGGCGCTAGTGACAATGGGGCTCAGTCCGAGCTTTTTGCGGCGCACAGCCTTTGGCATGAATCTGTTCAATGCGCCGAAGGGGAAAGTTTTGATCTGCCTCTTTCAGCGCGGAGCTGCTGACGGATTGAACGTCGTCGTGCCGCACGGAGAGAAATCGTACTACGCGATGCGGCCTTCGATCGCGATTCCTCAGCCGTCAAACGCTGTCGCCGGCGCGGCGATCGATCTAGACGGATTTTTCGGATTGCATCCGGCTCTGGCGCCGCTCAAGCCGCTGTACGATCGGAAGATGCTGGCGCCCGTTCAGGCAGTCGGTAGTCCGAGCACGACGCGCTCGCACTTCGACGCGCAGGATTACATGGAGACGGGCACGCCCGACAACAAGGGCACCACCGACGGCTGGCTCAATCGCTACCTCGCGGTGAAGGGAACCTGCGATGAGTGCAATCTGGCCAAGACTCCGTTCCGCGCGGTGTCGTTGACGCCGCAGACGCCGCGGATTCTGGAAGGGCCCAGTCCGACGGTAGCGATGAATAGTCTCGATGAATTCTCAGTCCGCGCGACCGGAAGTTCAGCAGAAAGATTGGAAGCTTTATACAGAACCGGCTCAGCAGATCTGGTTCACGCAACCGGCGCCGAGACGTTCGACGCAGTGAAGATGCTGCGCTCGGCGAATCCGCAGAAATACCTGCCGCAGAACGGCGCCGATTATCCGCGCTCGCAATTCGGGCAGCGACTGTTGCAGATCGCACAACTGATCAAGGCAAACGTCGGACTCGAGATCGCCTTCGCCGACGTCGGCGGCTGGGACACACACGTGAATCAAGGAAACTCGACCGGCCAGCTCGCTCAGCGCCTCGACGATTTCTCTAAGTCGATTGCCGCCCTCGTCACGGATCTCGGCGACCGTATGGACGACGTCGTGATCATGACGATGTCCGAATTCGGAAGAATGGCGCGTGAAAACGGCAACCGCGGCACCGACCACGGCCACGCCGGCGCCCTATTCGTGATCGGCGGCAACGTCAAAGGCGGCAAGGTCCACGGCAAATGGCCGGGTCTCGAGCAGGAGCAACTGTACGAAGGTCGCGATCTCGCTTTGACCACTGATTTCCGATCAGTGTTTGCAGAGGTTGTTTCGCGCCACATGGGGGCGAAGACTCTCGACAAGATATTCCCCGGATTTGCGGTGGCGCCGCGGGACTTTCTCGGGATCGTTTAGATTGGCGAGTCAAAGACAACTGCCTGCTGGGCGCTGACCGCTTTTGCGCTGAGCGCTAACCGCTGCAAACGACTAGACAGATCGCGTGGGCGTAAGGGAAAAGCGGCGCTCGCCCGAACGTTCGCGGCGCCGAAAGGGAGGAGGCCGCGGGTGCTGCGTAGCGAGTTCCGCGACTGAGAGAGAAGAGGCAAAGGGCTGTCGCCCTTTGCCTCTTCTCTCGACTGAGTTACTCGCCTAGCAATACCCGCGGCCGACTCCCGCGCACCGATCTCGACCAGACGACGATCAGAACCGAAAGATCTTCCCCAAAGCGCGCCCTATCCGACGCCCAATATCGTTGAGAGTGTCGCCCGGGTTCGGATAATTGTTCTGCTCCATATCCGGCCCATGCTCGGGACAAGGAATGGTCGGCAGCGGCAGCTCGGGCTTGTAGTACTCATTACGCGTCACCGGACACCACTCAGTGGCGAGATAGCCGTTCGTCGGATCGATGATCCGCTCGACCATGCCCGGCGGCGGATTCCAGGCGTTGGGTGACGCGCTCTCGCGCCAGCCATTCAGATAAAACTCCGCCCACGCCGGCGCGGCGAGACGACCGCCCGATGCATCGCTGCTGATGGGAGCGGGAACATCGAACCCGAACCAGAACGCCGCGACAACCGTCGGCGTGTACCCGACGAACCAGACGTCGGTGCCGCTGTTCGTCGTCCCGGTCTTACCGGCGACGAGCCCGTGCACTCCGTAATCGCGCACGACTTTGCCGGTGCCGTAGTCGACGACCGATTGGAGCATCGACGTCACCTGGTACGCGTCGCGTGGATCCATCACCAACGGGAGATCGCGCAGGTTTGGCTCATCGGCCACCCTCGGATCGCTCGGCCAGATCGGAATGTCCTGCGCCGCCGAGATGCTCCGTATCAGCCTCGTCTTCACTTTGTATCCGCCGTTGGCAAACGGCGCGTAAGCAGTCACCAGCTCTATCGGCGTGACGTCCGCCACGCCCAGCGCCGTCGAGGGAACGTTGGGAATGTCGCTGACGATTCCGTTTTTGTGTGCTGTGGCGATGACGCGCGGAATCGTCACCGCCTGACTCACCCGTACCGTCGCCGCGTTCGCTGATCTGATGAGCGCCTTACGGAAAGTGATGCGTCCCGCGTAATCGTCGTTGTAATTCTGCGGCGACCAGATGTTGCGTCCCTGCTTGACATCGATCGGATCGTCGTCGACTTCGGACGACGGCGTGTAGCCGGCGGCCATCGCCGCGGCATAGACGAAGGGCTTGAAAGCCGAACCTGGCTGGCGATGCGCGGAGAGCGCGCGATTGAATGCGCCGCGCTCATAGGTCCGGCCGCCAGTAAGAGCTCGGATGTCTCCCGTGCGCGGATCAATTGCTATCATCGCGCCCTGTATCAATCCGCGCCGACCAGTTTCCGATTGGATTACGGAAGCTTGCCGGCGCACGGCGCGGTCGGCGGCGATCTGCGCGTTGCGATCCAGCGTCGTCCGCACGGTGAGATCGACGACGTCGGCAGTACCACCCTCGATGATCGAGTCGATCAGGTTGCGCACCGCGTCGAGCGCGAAAGAATCGTTCGGATCATTCGGTCGCCACTCGGCTTTGGCGATGGTGTTGGGCGTTGCCTGCAACCCGGGCAGCCTGTTGGCGGAGACGTACCCCTCTTTTACCATCAGGCTCAGCACCAGATTGCGTCGATCGAGAGCGCGCTGCGGATGACGTCGCGGAGTGTAGGTCGACGGTGCCTTCGGCAGTGCGGCCAGCATCGCCGCCTGCGGCAGGTTTATCCGGTTGACGCTCTTGCCGAACAGATCTCTGCTCGCCGCTTCCACTCCATAGACGCCATTCCCCATGTAGATGACGTTGAAGTAGAGCTCGAGGATCTGCTGCTTCGTCAGCGAGTGCTCGATCAGTCGCGACAATCGCAGCTCGGCAAGTTTTTGTCGCAGCGATCGCGCAGGGTATTTGCGAACGGCGAAGGTGTTGCGCGCGACCTGCATTGTAATGGTGCTGAAACCTTCGCGCGTGCGGCCGGCTTTCAGGTTGGTGACGAGCGCGCGGAAGAAGCCGCGCCAATCGAGTCCGCCGTGTTGGTAGAAGCGCCGATCTTCGGTGGCGATGAACGCCTGCTGGACGAATTGTGGAACCGCGCCGAGGGGGACGTTGACGCGGCGCACCAGCTCCAGTCGACCCATTAGACGATTGTAGCGATCGAGGATGCGGCCGCCCTGGTCGGGCTGGAAGGTCTGGATGTCACGCGCGGTCGGGCAGCCGTCGAACCCGCACGTCAGCAGCCACACATCCGTGAAGTAGACCGCTAGAATAGATATTGCGAATAAGCCGAGGAGGATCCCTCGGCGCCTCGCCTTTATTTCTGACCAAACCTGGGAAAAATGTATCGTTCAGTCCTCTTTTCGATGGTGATCGCCGCAGCCGCCTGCAGTGGTGGCGGAACGAAATCAGCCGTTGCCGCGAACAGTAATAGCACTGGTTCGACAACACAGGCGTCCACGAATCTCACTACATCAGACACCTCTGGCGGCGTCGCGGGTCCAACCTCCACTACGGACAGGAGCGCGACAGGTTCCGCCACGACTGATGCAACCCCGGGTCCAGCAAGAACGGGAACTTCCAGCACGAATGGTGTAAGCGCCGCGTCGGCATCGAGCGCGCCAAACCCGAATCGCGTCCCCAACGAAATGGGACGAATAATGGTGCTGGAGTATCACCTCATCACCGACCACAACGGGCTGTACGCGCGCGAGCGCGGTCAGTTCCGCAAGGATCTCGAGCTGCTTTACAGTCGCGGCTACCGGCCGGTGAATATGGCCGACGTGCTCGACAAGAAGCTCGATCTGCCCAAGGGAATCTCACCAGTGGTGTTCGTGTTCGATGACGCGTCGCCAGAGCAGTTCCGATACATCGAGAACAACGGCAACCTGGAGATCGATCCGACGAGTGGCATTGGCATCTGGCTGGACTTCAAGAAGACACATCCTGATTGGTCAAACAAAGCGGTGTTCTGTCTTTTGAACGGCGCGTCGGCGGGACACAATTTCTTCGGCGATCGCGGCATTCAGGGTCAGAAATCGCAGTGGCGATTCAAGAAAGTGAAATGGCTCGCCGACAACGGATTCGAGCTGTGCGATCACACGCTGTGGCACGCGCAGCTGAGCAAATATCCTGATGCTTTCGTGCAGGAGCAGATCGCGCGCAATCTACTCGGCATCGATTCAGCGGTCCCCGGTTACAAACCCAGGGAGATGGCGCTGCCCCAGGGATTGTGGCCGAAGAACCGCGCGCTCGCGTCGCACGGCTCGTGGACGGATCCGAAGACCGGCAAGACGGTCACTTACAGCTGGCCGGTGGTGTTCGAGGTCGACGGTGGACCGATGCGATCGCCGTACGATCCGGCGTTCAATCCGGGCTCGACGCCGCGCATCCAGGTGATCGGCAACGCGATCGAGAACAACATGAACAAGCTCGAGGCGGCGGGGAATGCGTACATCTCTGACGGCAACCCTTCCGTCGTCGCGCGTCCGGCTTCTGCAACGGCTGCTACCGCCACCAAGAAATAGGGTTCTGGCATCTCGAGTGTCAGTCGGCGAAGGGGTCCTCTTCACCGCCACGCTCGCTTGGTCGGAGCCGCTAACTACGCTCCCTCGCTCTGCTCGGTCGCGCGTCTCCTCCTCGCGCTCGCTGTAACGGCGGCTACGAGGACCCCTTCGCCTCCTTCCGTCTGGCTAAAAGTGCCAGCCTTTGAGTGTTTTGATTGCCTTCTCTAGCGCCGTTCGCTGATCGGGTTGGTCAGCAACTGCCAGCAGCTCTTCGTATGTGTCGATCGCGAGATCTACCGCCTGGTAATCGTGCTCCGCACCAGCTAGTGCGGCGGCGTTGTCGGCGAGGTTGGCTTTGGCGAGCTGATCCTGGGGAAATCGGGTCGATACCTGCTGCCAACGGGCGACGCGTTCTCTGGGATTTGACTCGGCCAGCGCCCACAGGTGCCACGCGGCGCGATTGTCCGCATCCGAGGCGATTGCGCGCGACGCGAGATCGCCAACCGGTTCGGGTCCGGCACCGATCAGCCAGTAGTGATTGGCGAGAGCGACGAGCGCCCTTGCGTCATTCGGACGCTCTGCCACGGCACGTTCCAGCGCGGGCAGTGGGTCGACCAAATCGCCGCTTTGTGTTACTTGTGGCTCAGTCATGCGATCTTATTAATGGACGAAGTGTATACAGCAGTAACCTGACTCCACCTGAAAAGCTCCCAGCTATAAAGCTGGCAAAGCTTACAGCTCCCTGCTTTAGTTTTGTGGATGTCAGACCGCGCCAAGACCAACGGCCCGCCTTGACCGCACCCGACTTGACATCTTCCTTACCCGAGCCGTACCGTATTAGTTAATAAGCTGGACATTCCCGGCAGCACATAGTACCATTCTTGCACCAGCGCAGCCTAGTAGCGCGCCATTCCATACAGAATAGGGCTCCGGCACTCGCGTGAGTTTTCACCGCGATACGCGTAGCCATTCGAGTAGCACTTTTCTCAGCCACACCACAATTGCATGAGTGAACGCCGACGTCCTTTTCGTCGCGGCCGGAGGTCCCGTCCGTCCGG